>FWPU01001381.1_pt1 | contig 72756 bp, 55 predicted proteins | sample 2228361 | NCBI WGS metagenome assembly FWPU01 (sample SAMEA103939777, study PRJEB20133) | metagenome | reverse complement strand
AAATCCGGGCTTCTTAACAATCGTTCCTCGCGCTTGACGCCATCCACCGCATGTGATAAAGGAAGAGTCGGAATGAATGCCGGCTACTGGGGCCGGCCCATAAGGTGGCAGACTCGGATGGAGCGGCACCGCGGGGTGACACGCTCCCGCGTGGGAGAAAACAATGACTCGAAGGTCAATGTTTTGTTATTGCGCGGCGGTCCTTTTGGCCGCCATTCTGGCTGCTGGCGCATCCGGCCAGGAGTTGCGAGGCAGCATTCGGGGTGTCGTTTCCGATTCGACGGGCGCTGTCATTCCGGCGGCGAAAGTGACGCTGCTGAATGACCGGACCGGGGTGGAAACGACCCGGGAGACCAACGCCGTCGGGCAGTACGTGTTTGACTTCGTGCTGCCGGGCACCTACACGCTGCGGGTGGAGGCCCAGGGCTTCCGCACCTTCGAGCAGCGGAACATCCTGATGCAGACGCGCGGTGACATCTCGGTGAATCCGGTGATGGAGCTGGGCGCGGTTGCTGAGACCATTACGGTGGAGGAGACGCCGGTGGCGGTGAGCTTCAATCGCACGACGATGGAGACCACGCTGGACACCCGGATGGCGAACAGCTTGCCGCTGATCAACCGCAACGCGTTCTTGCTGGCGACGCTGAACCCGGCGGTGAACTACACCGGGGGCGTAGAGACCAGCCCGTACCATCACTGGGCGGGCACGCAGCTTGACGTCGGCGGCAACACGTCGGAGAAGAACGACGTATTGGTGGACGGCTCGCCGCAGATGGTGGGCTCGAAGACCCCGTATGCGCCGCCGATGGACGCGGTCTCGGAGGTGTCGGTCCAGCAGAACGCAGTGGACGCCGAGTTTGGCCACAGCGCCGGCGGCATCGTGGCCGTGCAGATGAAGAGCGGAACCAACGACTGGCACGGCACGGCGTATTATTTTGGACGGAATCCGGCGCTGAACGCGGTCTCGGACTCGACCACGCACACGCCGAACACGATCAAGAACCACACCTGGGGGGCAACGTCGCAGAATCCGATCGTCAAGAACAAGCTGTTTAACTTCTTCGCTTATGAGGGGACGAACCAGCGCGACGCCCGGACGCAGAAGTACACGGTGCCCACATCGCTGGAGCGGCAGGGGGACTTTTCGCGAACACTGCTGCGCAGCGGCGACGTCCGGCTGATCTTCGACCCGCTGACGACCGCCTTTGACCCGCAGAATAATGTCGCGCCGCGGCAGCCGTTCCCGGGCAACAAGATTCCACGGGACCGCATGGACAAGACGGCGCTGCGGTTCCTCGAAGACATCTGGGAGCCGAACAACAACCTGGACATCACCGGGGCCAACAATTCGGTTTACACCGGCCCGATGGTGTTCGACCACTGGAACATCACCGACCGGGTGGATTACAACGTCAGCGACAACGTCAAGATCTTCGGCCGCTTCAGCCGGTTCCATACGATCCAGACCGAGAAGAACTTCGCCGGCTCGCCGGCGGTGCGCAAGTCCGGCAGCGCCAGACATACCCTTCAGGCCCAGGCGGATCTGGTGTGGACGATCAACCCGACAACGGTCTTCAACATTCGGGGATCCGGCTCGAAGTTCACCGACTCGTTCTACGACGCCGAGGCGATGATCGAAGGTTACGAAGAGTTTTGGCCGAACAACCCTTGGTATGAGCTGTACATGGCTGAGCTGCCGGCGATCTATTATCCGGGATTGGAGATCCGCGGCGCCACCACGAGCAGCTTCGGCCGAGACGGCTTCTGGTTTCAGGAGCCGCATGGGTGGAACGTGCAATCGAAGGTGGCCAAGCAGGCGGGCGCGCACTATATCAAGATCGGCGGTGAATTCCGCAAGACGGTTAACAATTGCTCCCGCCCGCGGCCGATGGGCTTCTATTTTGAGCGCGCCGACACGGCCAACGACGGGCTAAGCCCCGACACGGCGAAGTACGGCGCGGCCTGGGCGACCTTCCTGCTCGGAATCCCGGATGACTCCTCGCGCATCCAATCCGTGGCGTTGAACAGCACGCGGCACGAGTTCTACGGCTTCTTCTTCCAGGACGATCTGAAGCTGACCAAACGGATCACGCTCCAGCTGGGGTTGCGCTGGGAGTATGAGACGGCGCTGAAGGATCCGCAGCGGCGGCTTTCGCGATACCTGGATCTGACGGACCCGATTCCGGAGTTCCAAGGCGCCGGAGCGCCGGTGCTGCCGCCGGAGGTGATGGCGATTCGGGGCAGCCCGCCGCAATGGAACGGGGCATGGCATTTCACCGACGATGACCACCCCGGCGCTTGGGATCCGCCGAAGGACGTCATCCTGCCGCGGGCCGGGCTGGCGTTCCGCATTAACGATCGAACGGCGCTGCGTATCGGCTACGCCCGCTACGCGACACATCCGACGGTGGAACGGCGCGGTGACATGGCGATTCTCGGTTCGATTCCGTATCCCGGATTCTCGGCGCAGACCAACACGCTGGGGCCGCTGGAGGGAAGGCCGAGGGCGCAGCTCAGCGACCCGTATCCGTCCGGCGGGCCCAATCCAAACCCGCTCGTGCCGCCGGTCGGCAAGTCGCTTGGTCGTTACACGCTTCTTGGGGATCAGGCTGATTCCAGCCGGCTAACGCAGTGGTTCCGGCAGGACTGGAAAGTCGGCATCAACGAACGGATCAACTTCAGCCTTCAGCGGCAGATGTGGAACCGGTTTGTGGTGGACCTGACCTGGTTCCTGAACTTCGGCTATAACCAGGCGAACTTTCTGGACGGCGACGAGTACACGCCGAACCTGGTGGACCCGCGCTACGCGTTCAAGTATGGGGCGGCCACGGCCAAGTCCGTCCCTAATCCCTTCTACCAGATCCTGACGCCGGAGAAGTTCCCGGGGCCGTTGCGGAACATCCGGACGGTGTCGGTCAACAGTCTGCTGGCGCCGTACCCGCACTACTTGAAACTGGAGGAGGTGACGGCAGGCAACATTTCCAGCCGTTACCAGGCCTTGCAGCTGCAAGTGCAGCGGCCGTTCGCTAACGGATTCAACTTCCTGCTCGGCTACAATTACAACCGGGCGCGAGAGCAGACTTACTTCGACAGCCAGGATCGCTTCGACGGGATACTTTCCTGGTTTGACGGCTACAAGCCGCGGCACCGGCTGACGCTGGCGACCATCGCCGAGTTTCCGTTCGGCCGGGGGCGCAAGTGGGGCTCGAATTGGCATCCGGTTCTCGACGGCGTGCTCGGGGGCTGGTCGATCAGCACGATTTTCCAGTACAACTCGGGCTGGCTATTGCGGTTCAGCGGGACCGACCTGGTGACGGGTGACCCGCGCATCGACAATCCGACGCGGACACGGTGGTTTGACACGTCGGTCTTCCAGAAGCAGCCGGCCTACACGCGGCGCACGAACCCGCAGCAGTACAGCGGGCTGACCGGGCCACGATACCAGAACATGGACTTCACCGTGCAGAAGCTGTTCAAGATCACCGAAAAGGTGAGTTTCGAGTTCCGCATGGAGGCCTACAACCTGACCAATAGCTTCATGGGGGCCGATCCGAGCACGAGCCGGACGTCGTCGACATTCGGCCAGGTGGTCAATCAACGTGTGCCGCATCGCGGCCGCGAATTCCAGTACAGCGGCCGGTTCTACTGGTAAGCACACGATTGCGCGGGGTCAGGCCCTCCCTAACCGGTCATAGGGGGACATGGGCTTGACCCCGCCCCTAGAGCCCTTCACGAACTGCGCCGGTAAGGGCATCAAGAAAGGCGAGCAACGCCCGTTTCTGCGTGGCGGTTAGGCGAAGGGGGGTAATGTCGATATCCAGATTTGGATTCGGGACCCCGCCCTTATCGTAGTGTTCGATGACATCCTCGAGGGTCGCCAGGCTGCCATCGTGCATGTACGGGCCTAGCAGGGCCACATTGCGAAGGGTTGGGGTCTTGAAAGCGCCAAGATCGGCGTCGTCGCCGGTGACCAGATAGCGACCGGGGTCGGCGAAGCGGCCATCTTTCCAACCGATCCCGGTGTTGTGGAACAGCTCATCAGTCAAGTTCGGCCCGATGTGGCAGGCGGTGCAATTGCCCTGTCCGCGGAAGACAGCGAGCCCTTCCTTCTGCTGCTCGGTCAGGGCATTGGCGTCACCGGCGAGATAGCGGTCATACGGGGAGTCGCCCGAGAGAATCGTGCGGACGTAGCTGGCCAGCGCCTGCGCAAGCTCGGTCGAGCTGGACACTTCCGGCCGCAGACGTGCGACCGCTTCTTCCAAGGGCAAATCCATTTCCTTGGGATTGACGATGGGTTGGAGGACCTGCTCTTCCAGGGTACTGATGCGCCCGTCCCAGAAAAAAGCCCGGCCGTAGCCACGGTTCAGCAGCGTCGGGACCCGCCGGCTGCTCCGGCGCCCGAACACCCCCACGGCCACCGGGTTCTTGTCTGTGAAGGAGTTCTCCGGTACGTGGCAACTGGCGCAAGCGAGGCTGCCGTCGCGGGATAGCCGCTTGTCGAAGAACAGCTTGCGGCCCAGCGCAACTTTGTTTGGGGTCAAGGGGTTCTCCGGCGGGACGGGCATGAAGGCATCCAGCCCCAGAGGGATCTCCAGCTTGAACTTGCCTGCCGCAAGCGCCGTCGCGAGAACAAACAGGACGGCGGAAATCCGCTTCATCGTCGGACCTTAGTGAGCCTGCCGGTAGGACAGGATGTTTCGCACCACCCAGATTTCATCCCTAGTTGTGCCCACGGTGAACGCCAACCGTCCGCCGTCGGGATGAACCGCCACGGGAGACCGAAGGTCTTTCGGCAAATTGAGCTCCCGCGCCTGGGAGCCGTCGAGGGGCACGATCCAGACCCTTTCCGACTCTCGCTGCGCGATGGTCATGAGAAGGCGCACTCCGTCTCTCGCCCATGCCAGAGCCTTGAGACGGCCCTTGGAGGGGATCGGCAGTTCCCGAGCTTCGCCGGCCGGCATCGGCGCTTCGAGCGGCACCGCGAGCACTTGGCCGGTCTTGGCGGCCAGAGCCATCAGCTTTCCGTCCGATGAGATCGCCGGATAATATAGCGCGGCCCGGTGCCGATATACCTCCACCGTTTCGCGCGTCTCGAGCGAGTAAGCGCGCAGCGCGTTTCCGGCGATGTAGTAGACGATGCCGCCGCCGGGTGACCACACGCCCTCGAGGCCGCGAAACGAACCGGAATCGTCCGCGGCAATCATGGTTTCGCGGCCGGTCTCAACGTCCAACTGGAACAGGCCGGCACGGCCGCGGCGGTCACTGCCGCTGACAAGCATCGACTGGCCGTCGGGTGACCAGCGGAAGCGCTCGATGTGGGACATGCGCGTATGCAGGTCGCGCTCCTCGCCGGTGTTCAGGTGGCGAATCGAGACGACACGCGTCTCTTGGCCGTAATTCTCGGTGCCACGTACCGACAGGAAGGCGATGCGCTCGCCGTCCGGAGCCCAGTCGGGAGAGCTGTTAACCCCGCGGTAGTGGGGACTTGCCAGCACGGGCTTGCCCCGGACGGCGCCGGCCTCTACATCAACGCCGACGACATAAACGTCGGTCAGGCCCGCCCGCAAGCCGAAATAGTAGTCACCGTCCCGGGTGATGCCCATGGGCAGGATCCGGCCGAAGCCGCGCACCAGCGGCACGGGCTCGCCGGTGGGCCGGCCCTCGACGACGTCGACGATCCAGGCATCCAGCGAACCCTGTCGATCACTGAGGAAAACAACCGCCCTGCCATCCGGGGTCCAGAGGGGATAGAGATCGTTCGCCGGGCTCTGCACAAGAGGCACTTCGCGGCTGCCGTCGGCGGCCAGGAGCATGACGTCTCGCTGGGGCGCGCCCGGCCGCTCGAGGTTGTCGTAGACGATATAGCGCCCATCCGGGGACCAGTCCATCTTCTTCGGGTAGAACCAGCTCAGCGACTTCAGCACCCGCACCTCACCGTCCGCGGCCGAAACGAGCGCGATCTGGCTGATGTTGTCCCTTCGAAACAAGAGGGTGAGAATCTGTTTGCCGTCCGGAGACCACGCGCAGGGTTGGACGAAACCCGCCTCTGGATTCCGGAAAAGAACCCGTTGTCGGCCGCCATCCATGCCGGCGACGCGAAGGTCGTAGAACTTTTCCTCGTTGAACCAGGCGAAAGCCACGCGCTTGCTGTCCGGAGATATGGCGGAGAAGTAGGCAAACTCACCCTTGCTCTTTTGCGGGTGCTTGTGGGTCAGGCGCCGCATCTCGCCGGTAGTCAGGTCGCGAATCGCGAGGTCCCCTGTCCGTGTATCGACGCACGACAGCAGGCGCCCGTCAGTCGAGGGGCTTCCCAGGGGGGTTACCCCTTCACCAGTCCAGACCGGCTCCGTGGGTACTTCGGCTGGGCGTTCAGCAGCCGTAAGGCCCATCGCCCACACAAAAAGCGTGGCCACACCCGCGGCGGCCGGCCGACGGCTCATAAGACGGCTCCCAGTTTCCGGCGGGCTTAACTTCCCGTGTGATGATTGTACACCGATCAGGGGATGGCCGGCGGCTGCCCGAAATTGTCGACGGGGGGCGGCGAGGGACACCGCCACTCGAGCCCTTCCGCACCCCACGGGTTGGCGGGGGCCGGGGGGCCGTAGCGGAGCGACCACAGCAAATAAATAACCGGCAAGGTGATCGCCGCCGCAAAGAAGAGCGCACCCACCGCCGAGAGCACGTTCCACAAATGGAAGCTCTCGGCGTACTCACCGGCGCGGCTCGGCATCCCCAGCCAGCCCAGAAGCAACTGCGGCCCCCAAGCCAAGTGGCCGGAAGCCACTAACAAGACTGCGGATACTCGGGCCCAGGCTTCCGGGTACAGCCGTCCGGCGATCTTCGGCCACCAGTAATGCAGTCCACCGAGAAAGGCCAGCGCTTCCCCGGCAAACAAGTAGTGGAACTCAGCAGATTTGAAAAGCGTGCCCGAGAGATAATCGCCCAGCGCCGGAAACGCCAGGAATAGCGCCGCCGGGGCACCGGCAGCGAGCAGCATGACGGAGCCCAGCCCGAAAAATAACGCGGCGCGGGGCGCAATCGATGCCCGGTACATGGTGGCCAGCCAGTGGAAGGTCATCACAAGGGGCGCCATCCAGCCCAGCGATCCGAGCAGCGAGAAAGCCGGAGCTGCATCGCCAAACGCAATGGGACTCGCCGATCCGAACACGGCGAGCAGCGCGAACGCCGCCATGTAGCCGACGAGCGTGCGGTAGCCGTAAATTCGCCGCCGCGAAAACGCCGCCACCACTTCGCAGACGATGCCGAACGCCGGGAGCAACGACACAACGGCCGCGGCGTGGCCGAGCGACATACTCCAATCGGGCGGCGTGTTCGCGCCATGGAAGGACGTCCCTAGCCGGGACAAGACGGAGCCGATCAACGAGGCCGCAAGCAGAGGCGCTGTCAATGCCAGCGCCAGACTGGCGGTGTATAGCGCCCAGACAAACAGAGGCAGCCGCAGCCAATTCATTGCCGCCACACGCTTGCGATGGATCGTTGCAGCCAGGTTCAGGGCGTTCAGGCCCGCCGAGGTGAGCGCCGCCAGAACCGCGGCCGCCGACGGGATAAGGTTGAGTTCCGGTGAGGACGCACTTCCGGGTACGTCGAAGACCCAGCCGGTAGGCGCGCCTCCCGCCGCCGCCACCCAGAGCATGGCAATTCCGCCGGCGATGTACACGTACCAGGCGAGCAGGTTCAGGCGCGGAAAGGCGACGTTGCCCGTGCCGATCGTCAGCGGCAGCACGAAATTGCCGAGCACCGCCGGGATGGCGGGCAGTAAGACGAAGAACACCGCCAGTTGACCGTGCCAGGTGAACACCCGGGCAAGCGCGTCCGAGCCCGCCAGATCAGCCTGGGGTGTCAACCGCTCCAAATGGAGAAAAATCGCGGCCGCCATCGCGCTGAAGAAGAACAGGGTCACCGCAATCAGGTAGAGCAGGGCGATGCGCTTATGATCCGTGGTGAGCAGCCACGAACGGATTGTGAACGAAACATTGAGGTAGTTCGTTCGGGCGCCGGCGGCTGGTGTGTCGTTCGTCACGGGCCGGGTCCTCGTTCCAGGCTCCTCAGGTAGGCCAGCAAGCCGTTGAGTTGTTCGGCGCTGAGCCGGCCCTCGAAGGCGGGCATGACCGGTTCGTAGGCGCTTACGATTTTGACTCCGGGCTCGAGGATCGATTCGCGCAGATACGCCTCGTCAGCGATCAACGTCCGGCCGTCCCGAAGCGTGACGGTGCGCCCGAAGATCCCTTCCAGCGAAGGGCCCCTGCCCGCGCCATCCGGGCGGTGGCATGTGTCGCATCGTAGTTCGGTGAACAGGCGGGCGCCGAGAGAGACCGGGGTCTCGCCGGGCGCGACTCCGCTGAGCCATTGCTCGTAGTCCCGGGGGTCCATCACCACGAGCTGGCCGCTCATTCGCGCGCAGGCCGCGCCGCAATAGTCAGCGCAAAACATCCGGTAGGCGTCGGCGCGCGCAACCTGAAAGCGCACTTCCGAGCGGTGTCCGGAGCGGATCTGCTGGTTGAGACGGAGCGCCGGGACCAGAAGCGCATGGCCGACGTCTTCCGTGAGGAGACGGAGCCGCACCGGCCGCCCCCGGGGCACATGAAGTTCGTTGATCTCCTGACGGCCGTCCGGATGCCGAAACTTCCAGGCCCACTGTTTGGCGAGCGCCTCGATTTCGAGGGGCTCGCCCGCTGAAACCGAGGCGTCCCTGCGGATGGCGGCTGCCCAGGCGAAGGTCGCCAGAACGACCACCACCGGCGCTGTGATCCAGAGAGCTTGCAGCACGACGGATTCGCCCACCGGCGCGCGGCTGCCCGCCGCACCCTCGCGATATCGTAGGGCAAACAGCACGGCGAGCCCGCACGTCAGAAGCGCGCCGAAGCCGCAGACAAGGAACAAGGCAAAGGCCAGATACTCAACCGCCTGCGCTTGGCCGGAGGCCGCCTCGGCAAACGGCCAAAGGCTGCGTAGGGGACTCATTGGGGCGCGCCTCCGGGACTGGGCCGCCGCACTGGGAATCCCCGTTTCAGCAGGATGCCGGCGGCCCGAGCCACGGGAATGCGCACGATACCGTGCGCCCGGTCAACCCATCCGTAGCTTTCCATTCGCGCCTGTTCGACCGATCGGAGACGCTCCAACTCCGCCGGCAGATCCGCGGCCAGCCCGGGCACGGCGGGCGCCCGCTCGAACTCCGGCGCCGGCGGCCGGGAGGAGACGAAATCGCGGAACTCAGCCTGTGTCGAAGCCGGGAGTTCCGCCAGCACCGCGTGGTGCGCGAACTGCAACACGCGGATGTGGGCCGCGATCGCCCAACGGTCCGGCGCCGCAATACGGTCTGAAAAATCCTCCATTGCGCCGATGCCCCGGGTGATGACGTCGAAGAAATGGCCCACCGGAGCTCGGCGGAGACGGTCGATGTGGTAGGAAGGCGGCGGCCGAAAACCTCGGCGCACGACGATGCCGTTGCCCTCCCCCAGGCGTCCGTGGCACGGTGAGCAGAAGATCTCGAAACGCTCCCGACCCCGACGCAACGTCTCGCCGGAGATCGGAAACGGGAAGGTGTCCGCTACGGCTTCTCCGGCAATTTGCGCCAGGGCCTGCTCGAGTTCGGATTCGGAAATCGGGAACAGGAAGGGAGTAGCCTTTTTTTCGGACGACCGGCCCTCATACAGGTGCGGATCCTCGCGGAGCTGCCCCCGGGCGATCGTGCCCGGAACCTGCGGGCGCGCCGACCGACCATCGGCGAAAAACGAGTTCTTCTCGAGCGGCTCAAACCGCGGCTGATCGTGCATATCCTGACGGCACGCCCCCAGGCTAAGAACCACTGCGGCCGCGAGCAGCCCGAACCCCTTGGAGCCGTCAGCAGCCAACTTCCACCACCTCGCGCGGATGCAGGCTGCCGAGAAACTCTTCCACTTGACGCCGCTCGAAGAGCGGATCGGCCGCTTCGATGCAGAGGAAATAACGGCCGGAGGTGGCCAGCCCAAAGCGCGGCGCGTTGAACACCGGGTGATAAGGCGCGGGCAAGCGGTTAAGCGCAAACATTCCCACGACGGCCGCCAGGGAGGCCCCCAGGATGGCGCATTCGAACGTTATCGGAATGAACGCCGGCCAACTGTGAAGCGGCCGCCCGCCGATATTGACAGGCAGCACGATGGCGGAGGTCCAGAACTGAACCCCGTAGCCGATCAGCCCGCCGGCGAGCCCTCCGGCCAGAGCGAGCCAGGAAAGGCGGCGCGACTGCCCGCCGAGTGTTTCAGCCAAGCTCTCGATGGGAAATCGAGAATATGCGTCCAGGCAGCGATAGCCATGATCCCGACTGCGCCGGGCGGCGGCCAGCAGCTTTTCGGGCGTCTCGAATTCCGCCATCACCCCGTAAAGTTCTCCCACAGCGCCCGCCGGTTGTGCCGGGGCCGCGTCGTCCCGCCTTTCTCCCCGCGCTCCCGGCTTCGTATTCTCGAACACGGGCACGAGAGGCAGAAAGCGGACGAATAGCAGCAGCAGCGTGAGGAACAATCCGGCCGAACCGGCAAGGATAATCCAGTCCCAGCGGGTGGGCGTGAAAAGGCCCCACGCCGCCGGAAGATAGTCGCGATGCAGGCTCGTGACGACTATGATGTACCGCTCCAGCCACATGCCAAGGCAGACGCCGGCCGCTACGGCGAACAAGACGGCGGTATTCTGTCTCAGGCGGCGGCTCCAGAGCAACTGGGGCGCGGCAACATTGCACACCAACAGTGCCCAGAACTCGGCCGAATAGGGTCCAAGCGCGCGGTTGAGGAGCATGAACCGCTCAAATGGGTTCCCTCCATACCATGCCATCAGCATCTCCATGATGTACGCGTAGCCGACCACCAGACTGGCGGCGAGAAGAATCTTTGCCATGTTCTCCAAGTGCCGCCACGTGATGAGGTCCTCGATTCCATAGAAGGTTCGAAGAGGGATTGCCAGCACGAGCAGCAGGCCAAAACCTGAGAAAATCGCGCCGGCGACAAAGTAGGGCGGAAAGATCGTGTAGTGCCAGCCGGGAATGACCGAGACGGCGAAATCGAAACTGACGACCGTGTGGACGGAGATGACCAGCACCGTGGCCAAGCCGGCCAGCAGCCGGTAACACACCTCGTGCTGCTTCCAGTGACGAGCGGAACCGCGCCACCCAAGCGCCAGCGCGCCGTAGACGACGCGCGCCGTCCGGCCCACGGCGCGGTCGCGCAAAACAGCCAGGTCCGGCATGAGGCCGATATACCAGAACATGAACGAAACAGCGGCGTAAGTGAGGATGGCAAAGATGTCCCAGACGAGCGGGCTGCGGAATTGGGGCCAGGCGCCCATCGTGTTCGAGTACGGCAGGAGCCAGTAGGCCAGCCAAGGCCGGCCTAAGTGGATCAGCGGGAACAAAGCCGCGCAGGCCAGGGCGAACAGGGTCATCGATTCGGCGAAACGGCTGACGGCGGTTCTCCACGGCTGGCGGAGCAGCAGCAGGATGGCGGATATCAATGTGCCGGCGTGGGCGATTCCGATCCACCAGACGAAGTTGACGATTGCGAATCCCCAGCCGACCGGGGAGTTGATGCCCCAGATCGCGACGCCGGCCACGAGCAGCCAGATCAGCGCGAGTGACAGAGCGAGCGCCAGGGCGAGGGCGACGCTGAAGCCGGCGTACCATTCCCGGGAGCGCGGGCGCGTCAGGGCGATCGTGGCGATCTTGTCGACGGCGGCCGCTGCCGCCACCGGCTCATCCATTCTCGGTCTCCTGCGTCAGTTCCGCATTCCGGTTCTTGCTGCGGGCCAAGTACCGCGTCCGCGGGCGCGTGCCCAGTTGCCCCAGCAGGGCATAGGCGCGCGGGGAGGCGGCGAGCTTCGAGACCCGGCTGGCGGGATCGTTAAGATTGCCGAACACGATGGCTTGCGCCGGGCAGGCGGCTTCGCAGGCCGTGACCACCTCACCGTCACGGATCTCGCGGCCCTCTTTCTCGGCCTGAATGCGGGCCCGGTTGATCCGCTGCACACAATACGTGCATTTTTCAATGACGCCGCGCGTGCGGACGGTGACGTCCGGGTTACGCAGCATCTTCAGCACCGGCGTGCGGTAGTCGGAATACTGGCGGAAGTTAAAACGCCGCACCTTGTAAGGGCAATTGTTAGCGCAATAGCGACTGCCGACGCACCGGTTATAGACCATTTCGTTGAGGCCTTCCGAGCTGTGGAGCGTCGCACCCACCGGACAGACCACCTCGCACGGCGCCTTGTCGCAATGCATGCACATCACGGGCTGATGATGAATCTCCGGGTCGGTGGCAGGCCCCTCGTAATAGCGGTCAATGCGCATCCAATGCATTTCCCGGCCTTTGAGAACCTCGTCTTTGCCCACAGCGGGTATGTTGTTCTCCGCGCAGCAGGCCACCACGCAGGCGTTGCAGCCAGTGCAGGCGCCGAGATCGACAACCATGCCCCAGGCGTAGCGGGGGTAGTTCACCGGCGGATAAAGAGACAGTTCAGAACTGGATTCCGGCTGGAAGACACCCGGACCGCTCAGGGAGCGCCCTTCCATCGAGTGGTGGTCTTGCGTGCAAGCCAGCGGATAGCTTGCCCCGGTTTTCTCGATTTCGACTTGCTGGGCTGAGCACAGCGCCTGGGAATGCCGTATGCGATAGGCGTTCACGCCCATTCCGAGTCCGAGGCGGCCGGCTCGCGGGCGGCCGTAGCCGAGGGTGAGGCTCACCGTGTCACCGGCGTGGCCCGGCGATATCCACACCGGCGCTTCAATGGCCTGACCTGCCGTCTTGAGGCGCACCACGTTGCCGTTGCCCAATCCCAGACGGGCGGCGGTGGCTGGGCTGAGCTGAGCCGCATTGTCCCAGGTGAGCTTGGACAGGGGCTTGGGAAGCTCCTGAAGCCAGGCGTTGTTGGTGAAGCGGCCGTCCCAGACGCAGGGATCAGGCCGGAAAACGACTTGCAGGCCGCCGGCCGCCGCCGTGACAGCGGCGGCCTCGCGAAAAGCCTTTTCCAGATCCGGCCTCACCGGGATTGAGACCTGATCGGCTGCGGTCCCGGCGATGAGGCCATCATGAAGAGCGTGGCGCCAGAGGCGCTCGAAGTCCTCTTCGGAGGGAGTCGGCAGCCCGGCGCGGTACGCCAGGAAGTAGGAGCGGCCACGCCAGTAGTCGCGCAGCAGCTCGTAGCCGGACTTGTCCGGGCGTCCGGCCATCGCGGCCAGAAGTTCGTGCGCGGTCTTGCCCTCGTACAAGGGGGCGATCAGCGGCTGGATGAGCGAGGCAGTCCCGTCAAAGGCGCGGATGTCACTCCACGCTTCCAGGAAATGGGCCTCAGGAACGTGCCACTGGCACAGCTCGGACGTTTCGTTGTGATCAAGGCTCAAATGGACAGAAAAGGGAACTTCCTTCAGCCGCTCGGCGAACGAGAAGTCGGCGGGCGCGTTGAAGGCGGGATTTCCGCCAAGAATGACCAAGACCTCCACACGACCGGCCGCCATTTCGCCGGCCAGCTCAGCCAAGGACTCAGCCTGGTTGACAGGCAGCACTTCGACCGGGTCGGTCAAGATGACCGTCTGTTGCTTGTTTTTCAGCCGCTCGTTGATGGCGTGCACTAACAGGTGCACCGCGGGCGGCTGGTGATCGCCGGCAATCACCACGGTTTTTCCTGGCCGGGATTCCAGGTCGCCGGCAGCGGCGCTCAGCCGGTGCAGAACCGGCCCTGGCAGGGGGCCGGTGACCGCTGATTCAGGCAGCAGGCCGAGCCTCGCCGCCAACCAGGAGGCGGCTGCGAGGATCTCGGCAGGGCGCAGCGCAAGGCGGTGGTCGGCGATTGAGCCGGTCACCGACGGTACGACCTCGGCTACATACAGCCGCGAGTTTGCGGCCGGGTCTTCCGCCCGCCTCCGGCTCATAAAGTCCCGGCAGTAGCGAAGGCGGCCCGGACCTTCGAAGAGGAAGTCGGCATCCAGCGACAACACGATCTCGGCCCGGTCAAACCTGTATATCGTGTTCAGATACGATCCGTAGGCCAGTCGGGCGCCCTCCCTGACTCCATCGCGCGTAACAGGCTCCCACTGGCTCCAGCGAGCCGCCGGATACATCTCCAGCAGACTTTCCAATTGCTGGCCGAGCGTCGGAGAAGTGACGGTTTCAGTCAGGATTCGCAGGCCCGCACCCCGCTTGCCCCGCTGGTCTTTCAAGGCCTCCGAGAGTGCCGAGACGAAGACGCTCCAGCGGCTGAGCCGGCCCGCGCAGGTGACATACTGCGCGCGGTCGGGGTCGTAGAGGTCCAGAATCGAAGCTTGGGCGAAGGCGTCTGTGCCACCCAGGCTCGCCGGGTGCTGCGGATTCCCTTCCACTTTGATGGGGCGGCCATCGTAACTCTTCACAAGAACGCCGACCCCATAGCCTCCCAATGGCATTGCGGTGGCGAAATAGAGGGGTTCTCCGGGCAGGGTCTGCTCGGGCGACCGCGCGAGGGGAACGATCGTCTCCTCCGGCTGGCGCGTGCAGCCGCCGACACCGGCCCCTGCCAGCGAGGCGGCCATCAGGTTCAGAAACTCCCGCCGCCGGACGTCAGGCCCTCCGGCTCGCCGGCCGGGGTCTGGTTGGGAAGGCGGGCGCCTCATCGGTGGCAAACCGAACAGTCGGTGGCGCGCCGGATCCGGTACTGCTTGATCAGCCGGGATGCCAGCACCGACTGGTCCTCTTCCGGTTCCCAGGTCATGCTGAAAACCTGCTCTCTGGGCCGGACGTAGCGATCCGGGTGGCGGTGGCAGTCCAGGCACCAGGCCATCTGAAAACTCGCCGTGTTCCAGACCAGAGGCATCTGATCGACGCGGCCGTGGCAAGTGACGCAGCCGAAGCCCTTCCATACATGGATGCTGTGGTCGAAATAGACGAAGTCGGGCAAGTCCGCCACCCGAACCCACTCGATGGATCGGTCATCCCGGTAGCCGACCCGCACTGGTTCGAGCACAGCGGCGCTCGAGAAGATCTGGGAATGGCAGTTCATGCACGTTTTTGTCGAGGGCATGCCGGCAAAAGCGGCTTGCTCGACCGACGCGTGGCAATGGCGGCAGTCGATCCCCAAGCCGCCGGCATGGAGCTTGTGGCTAAAAGGGACCGGCTGCTGGCGGGGGATGCCGACTCGGGACACCCAAGGCGAGCGGTTCGCCGTGTCCACAAACAGGAGCAGCGCCGCAGCGACAACGATGGCGCCGGCGATCCCGACACGAAAAACCGCGTTCGTACTCGGATGGAAGATCTGCGCCATAGCAGTCTTCTGCGAGCGACCCGCCCCCCGTGGCGAGCACACGGGTCAGTCTATCACCAGAAATGAGGAGGTGAGAGCAAGGCGCGTGGGCGCCCGGCGGCACGCTCGGGGCCGACCTGGCGCCAGATGTCGACGGCAATGGGCTTCTGCCCAGCCGGCGGCCGCCCGAGCCACGCAGTGCCCGTGATGATGTCCAACCTGCCGTCGCCGTCGAAGTCACCGACCTCGAGTGTGGGGCGGTCACAGCCTCGCTCGTCGATGACGTGGGGCGTGAAGGTACCGTCTTTGAGTCGTTCGTACCAGGCGATACCCGGCAGTGAATACTTCTTCCTTTCGGCCTCGTCGAGTTCCGGCAGCCAGCACGAGGCTGCCACGTCCACATCGCCGTCGCCGTCCAGGTCACCCGCCTCGGCCCGCGTTACGCCATAGTAGCGGCCGATCACGTGGTGTTGGAAGGGGAACGATCCGCGGTTCTCCAGCCAGCCGATGCCCTGATAGGGCTTGAAACGGATCATGTCGTCCATCGTGTCGCCATTACTGTACAGCACATCGATGTCGCCGTCCTTATCAAAATCCACCAACTCGATCCCGCTGAATCCCCAGTGCGGGTGAGGCGCGGTGTACAGTTCCTTCCTTTCGAACTGGCCGTTCCCGCGGTTGAGGAACGCGACGACCGTCTCGTTGTGCTGGGAGATCAGAGCCAGAAAATCCGGCTTGCCGTCCTTGTTGATATCGACTACCGGCACGTGGATGGATCCGATCCGGTCGTCAAGAGTTCGCGGCGTGAACTCCGGAATTCCGCCACCCTGGCCGAGGCCGTTTTCCAGGTAGAGGATGCGGCCCACGGTGATCCAACCAAACACGGCCGCGACGACGTCGAGGTCGCCGTCCCCGTCGAAATCGGCCGCCTGGGCGTCGGCGACACGGCCGAGATTCCTGGCGATGCGGATCACCTCGAAGTCGCGCGGGCCGGTGCGCCTCAACCATGTCACCGCGCCGAGCTTCTTGTCCGACGGGATCACTTGTCCCAGCTCGGCCGCCAGGAGATCGATCTGCCCATCGCGGTCCAGATCGACGGCCTCGGCGTGGTCAGGAGCAGCCAGACGCGCCATCGGCTGCAAGCCCATCTTGGGGTTCTTCGGATCTGTCCATGAGACCCAGCCGGAGAACATGTCACAGACGACCAGTTCCCGGCCGGGCACGTCAGCGAACAGTTCCATCAACTGCACGTTGCCCGAACCCGGGACCTCGTTGCCGGGGGTGGCGCCGGGCAGGGAGCGCCGTGCAAATTTCAGTTTGGCCTCCACGGTAGGCGGCCCCCAGGGCGGAGCATCGAGTTCTTCCGGCGCCAACATTTCGAAGTAGGCGACGATCTCTTCCATCCCGAGGGTGCGAATCGGCCGGTTGAACTTTGGCAGCAGGGCGACGTTGGCGAGGCTGAACATCTTTTCGATCTTTCCGAGCCAGGCCTTCTTCGGGAGGATGGACGGCGGGGGAAAGCGGTGGCATTGGGTGCACGCTTCCCGGATCGCCGTCTCTCTGGGGCCGGCCGCTCCCGCCACCTTCGGTGCTTCGGCCGGCCGCTCCGGCTGGTCACCCGTGCCAAAGGCTGCCTCGGCTTTTTCCGGGTCGATCCGGTAGATGTCGGCGCGCACAGACTCCAGCAGTGCAGAATACGCCAGAGCCAGGCCGGCCAGCGCGTCAATGTTCTTGGGGTCGGTCCGCCGGGCTGCCTCCCAGCGGGCGATCTCATCCCGGTACGTGACAACAGGCTTCGACGACGCCGGCTTGGGCCGGGAAGCCGGCTTGCGCGTCACCGGCTCGATCTCGCGGGCCTTGGTCGGTGACAGGCGGTAGAGCTCGTCGTGCAACTCACCCAGCAGGCCGTCGTAGGCCCGCGCCAGGTACAGCAGCACGTTAATGTCTTCCGGAGTGGACTTGCGGACCGTCTCGAACAACTCGATGGCTTTCCGATGTTGACCGGATTCCAGATAGGCCAAGGCGAGCCACGAGCTTACTCGCTCGTTGCCGGGCGTCTGACGGCGCTCATTTTCCAGGTGTGTGATCGCCGCCTCGGCCCGTCCGGACATCAGCAGGGAGAAGCCCAACAAACTATGCACGCCCTTCAACTCCGGCTTCAGTTCCAAGGCTTTGCCAAAAGCCGCCGCGGCGGCGGACATGTTGCCTTGCCGTTGGCGCACCAACCCCAGGTTGGCGTACGCTTCAGCCAGGTTCGGAGCGATGCGGATGGCGGCTTCGAACTCCCGCGCCGCATCCTCCCAGCGCTGCTGCTTGCGGGCCTCCAGGCCGGCGCGCATGTGTTGGAGAAGCTCAGGGTCACGCGAGCGTGCTTGCGCTCGGGCGTCCCGGATCAAAGCGATCAGCAGCAGGGCGGCGAAGAGGATCATGGAGGATAAGCGCACCAGACGCGCCCCCGTGTTCGCTCTGTTTTCGGAGCAAGCCTTCACCTGCTGTCTAGAATTCTAGAGCATTCGGCGATCAGCCGTCAGAAATCAGCCCCGGCAGCCGCCGGCGCTCACCGCTGGACCCTCGGCTCAAAGTTGATCGCTGAGTGCTGAGCGCTCTCGTCCTCTCGTCTCCTTGCCGAGTGGTCGCGTTTCGTTCAGTCCTTGGCAACCGAATCGTCGCCGGCCTTTTCGCCGGTTCCGGCAGCTTTCCGCTTGGCCCAATCCACCAGCCGTTTCACGCGCGGAAAGTAGTCGCTGAGAATCAGCAGTCCGGGGATCAGGAACACCCAACCCGGCATGATTGGCAGGATGAGTCCCAGCACCCCCACCACCACAAGTGCTAACCCCGTCACGAGTCGGACAGTTCTGCCGGCGCCCACACGTTTGGATTAGTGTACCACCGAGAGTGCTGACGCATGTGTGCCTCGTCGGGTTGGGAGTACCAGAACTCAATTGCGCGATAATTGCCGAGGATTCCGCCGGATTTTGTGATATTGGTAAATTTGAAAAGCGAGAAGCGAAGAGCGATGGCGGTTCGCGACCAACGCCGGAGCAAGAGGTTCGAATTGCGGCTGCCTTTCGAACTGGTGGAGACCGAGACCGGCAAGATCAAGAAGGTCGGTGAAACAAAAAACGTGAGCTCGGTGGGTGTTCTGTTCACTTCCAGCCACCACTTGGAAGTCGGCGATCCGATCGAGTATTGCATCACCCTTCAGCGGCGGGCCAATGACAAGAAAGCGGTTCGTCTGCGCTGCGTGGGAAAAGTCGTTCGCCGGCATCACGGCCAGGGGACGGAAGAGTCCGGCAAGGAGGTTGTGCTGGCGGCGACGCTGGAGCGCTACTGCTTCCTGCGCTCGAGAAAGTAGCCCGCTGGAAAACCCGCCTGATGAACGGCTTGTGCCGACCGGTCAGTTCGTGTACCCTGGAAGCAAAGAAAAGGCGAAAACATGAACCTCTCTTTGAACTTTCCAGAGCTTTCCCAGCAGACCACGCTGGCCCGGCGCAGCCGTCTGGAGAAGGTGCTGGAGCGGCTGCGCGATTGCACGGGCGATCCCGCCTCGCCGATCCGCCATGTCCGCCACCAGCCCGCCCGGTCCGCCGAGTGCCTCCCTGTGCCGGCGGATGTCGATCCCCGACTTCGGGCGGCGCTGGCGCAGTTGCGGATTGAACAGCTTTACACGCACCAGAGGGAGGCCTACGATCAGGTCCGCGAGGGGAAGAACGTGGTCGTGGTCACTCCCACCGCCAGCGGCAAGACCCTGTGCTACAACCTTCCCGTTCTCAACCACCTGCTGCGGGAGCCGGATGCCCGGGCCATCTATCTGTTTCCGACGAAGGCCCTCGCCATGGACCAGCTTCACGAGCTTCAGTGCACGGTTGAGGCCATGGGTGCGGACATCGGCACGTTCACCTACGACGGCGACACGCCGCAAGACGCCCGCAAAGCGATCCGCGAGCGCGCCAACATCGTGCTGACAAACCCCGACATGCTGCACGCCGGCATCCTGCCGCATCATACACGCTGGGCGAAATGTTTCGAGCGGCTCCGCTACGTGGTTCTGGATGAGCTGCACTATTACCGCGGCGTCTACGGCAGCCACCTGGCCAACGTTCTGCGGCGCTTGCGCCGGATCTGTGAATTCTACGGATCATCGCCGCAGTTCGTCTGTTCCTCGGCGACGATCGCCAACCCCAAGGAGCTAGCCGAGGCGCTGACCGCGGCGCGGTTTGAGATCGTCGAGCGGAACGGAGCTCCGGCCGGGGAGAAGTACTTCCTCTTCTACAATCCGCCGGTCGTCAATCGCCGGCTTGGTATTCGCCGCAGCTATCTGCACGAAGCCCGGAGGCTGGCCATCGAGTTCCTGGATCACGGCCAGCAAACGCTCGTCTTCGCCAACAATCGCCTGGCCACCGAGGTGTTGGTCACCTACCTGAAGGATGCAGCGGCCAAGCTCCGCATGACGCCCCAGGCGGTGCGGGGCTACAGGGGCGGTTACCTGCCGCGCGAGCGGCGGGACATCGAGGCGGGACTCCGAGACGGCTGGATCCGCGCGGTGGTGGCAACCAACGCGCTCGAGCTCGGTATCGACATTGGCTCACTCGACGTCGTGGTGATGGCCGGGTACCCGGGAACCGTCGCTTCCACCTGGCAGCGCGCCGGCCGCGCTGGGCGTCGCCAAGGCACTTCGATTGCTGTGCTTGTGGCTTCCAGCGCGCCGCTGGACCAGTATATCATCGAGCATCCGGACTATTTCTTCGCCCAATCGCCCGAGCACGCCTTCATCAATCCGGACAACCTCGAGATTCTGCTGAGCCATCTGAAGTGCGCCGCCTTCGAGCTGCCGATCCGGGACGGTGAAAAGTTTGGACCGCACGATCCGCAGGAAATGTGCCGTTTTCTGGAGGATCTGGGCTTCCTCCACCGTTCCGCGGGCGTCTGGCACTGGACCTCCGACACATACCCGGCCGACGCTATTAGCCTTCGCGCGGTCACCAGCGACAACTTTGTAGTCGTCGATACCACCGGCGAACCGAAGGTGATCGGTGAGGTGTCGTTCCCGGCCGCGCTCACCACGCTGCACGAGAAGGCGATTTACCTTCACGAGGCCCGCCAGTACCAGGTCGAAAAGATGGACTACGAGGCTCGCAAGGCGTTTGTGCGCCAGGTGGACTGCGATTACTTTACCGACGCGATCGACTACACCCAGGTCAAAGAACTCGAGTGCTTTGAAGAATCGGCTGTCAACGGGGCCTCAGCCGCTCACGGCGAGGTTAGGGTAAACACGCAGGTGGTGGGCTTCAAGAAGGTGAAGTTCTACACACTGGAGAATGTCGGCGCCGGCAACCTGTCAATGCCCGAGCAGGAGATGCACACCACTGCGTACTGGCTCCATTTCCCTGAGGCGTTCATGGGGCGCTTCCCCGACCTCTCGCCGACCGAGAGACAGAGCGGTTTGACAGGCTTGGGCAACGCCCTCCGCGCCATCGCGGCGTTGCTGTTGATGTGCGATCCGCGCGATCTCGGAGTGGCCATTACCGAATCGGTCGCCGGCGCCATGAAGACGTATGAGCCGAATCTGTTCCTGTACGACAACTACCCGGGTGGCGTCGGACTAAGCGCACCGCTTTACAGAATGACCGGGCGGTTGCTGCGCGGCGCGGCGGAACTGATCGCCCAATGCCCATGCGAGGCCGGGTGCCCGAGCTGTGTCGGCCCGGCCGGCGAGGTCGGTTCGCGAGGCAAAGAAGCGGCGTCACGGATTCTGGGAGAACTCCTGACGTCTTCCTAAAGAGGTGCTCTGCGGTTGTCGCCCGAGAGCCGAATCGGGTTTTCGGCGCCGGGCGTGGTGGTGAGCATTGACAGCTCCGCCCGGGCTGTACTATTATTCAATTATCCAATTGAGCGATTCACCATGGCCCTCCCCAGCCGTCGCTTTCAAAACGCGATCTACGAGCAGTTGTCCCAGATCGGCAAGGCCCTGGCCAGTCCCGCTCGGCTCGAGTTGCTCGACCTGCTATGCCAAGGGCCCCGGAGGGTCGAGGCGCTGGCGCGCGAAGCAGGCCTCGGCTTGGCCAATGCCTCCCAGCATCTGCGCGTGCTCAGGGCTGCACGCCTCGTGGAAGCCGAAAAGCACGGCTTGTTTGTCACCTACCGTCTGGCGGGCGAGCAAGTTTGCTCCTTTTACCTTGGCCTGCGCAGCTTGGCCGAGGAGCGCCTGGCGGAGATCCGGCAAATCGTGCGGCAGTTCATGGAGGGCCGTGAGTCGATGGAGCCCATCGAGAAGAAGGCCCTGCTGGAGCGCGTGCGACAGGGCGCTGTCACCGTACTGGATGTCCGTCCGCGGGAAGAATACGTGTCAGGGCACATCCCAGGGGCGATTTCGGTGCCATTGAAGGAACTGGAACAATGCTTCGCGACACTGCCGCGCGACCGGGAAATTGTCGCGTACTGCCGCGGGCCGTACTGCGTTCTAGCGGTGGAAGCAGTCGAGACGCTGAGAGCCAGGGGATTTCGGGCCGTGCGGCTAGACGAGGGAGTTCCGGAGTGGCGCCGCCGGGGCTGGCCCGTGGCCGTAGGTGAGGAACCTTAATAACGAGGTGAGAGCGATGCCTCCCGCAGCCGGAAATCCAGGCGGCGCCGCTCGAGGCTCGCTCGACGGGCTCACGGCATGGACGCATGAGGCCGATCACGTTCCGGCATTTTGAGGGGCCCCGCGATGAAGCGAAACATCTATCTGGACTTTAACGCCAGCACTCCGGTGGCGCCGGAGGTTGCGGAATTGATGCGGCGGCTGACCGAGGAGCCATTTGGGAACCCGTCGAGTGATCACTGGGCCGGGCGCGCGGCTAGGGAGGTCGTCGAGAAGGCGCGTACCCAGGTGGCGGCGCTGCTGGGCGCCTCGCCCGGGGAAATCGTCTTTACCAGCGGGGGCAGCGAGGCGAACAATCATGCGCTCAAGGGAGTCTTCTTTGCGGCGCGGGCGCCGGAGGCTCACATCGTGACTACCCGGGTTGAACATCCGGCGATCATCTACCCTTGCCGCTTCTTGGAGCGGCTGGGCGCGCGTGTCAGCTATGTCCCGGTCGACGGCTACGGGCGAGTGGATCCGGATGCCGTGCGCCGGGCGGTGACGCCGAAGACGGTGCTGATCTCGGTGATGCACGCCAACAACGAGGTCGGCACGATTCAGCCCATCGCGGAGATCGCCGCCGTGGCGCGCGAGTACGGAATCCTGTTCCACACCGACGCCGCGCAATCAGCCGGCAAAATCGCCATCGATGTCCGCGAGCTTGGCGTCGATCTGCTGTCGGTGGCGGGGCACAAGCTCTATGCGCCGAAAGGAGTTGGGGCGCTGTACGTGCGCGACGGCGTCCGCCTCGAGCCGTTGGTGCATGGTGCAGGCCACGAAGGTGGGCGGCGCGCAGGAACGGAAAACGTACTCCTCGACGCCGGCCTCGGAGCGGCGTGCGAGCTGGCCCGGTCGTGCGTTGGTGCACCCGAAATCCTGGCACTCCGCGACTTGTTCTGGGATCTGTTGAAAGAGCGGTTCGGTGACCGGATCGCGCTTAACGGGCACCCGCGGGAACGATTGCCGAATACGGTAAACGTCAGCTTTATCGGCGCGAGCGGCGCGGAGATCCTCACCCGGCTCGAGGGCGTCGCGGCCAGCACGGGCTCGGCCTGCCATGCGGGCTCGGTGGAAATCTCTCCCGTCCTCCAGGCGATGGGCGTGCCGCCCAGCGTCGCTTTGGGCGCTATCCGCTTCAGCCTGGGCCGCACGACGACCCGCCGGGAAATCGAAGAAGTCGTCGAACGGCTCAGCGGCGCTCTGTGACGCATTTCAACAACTCTCGCATCTATTCGGGGGCCGCAGCGGAGCGCCCTCGCTCATGAAGGAGGCCGTGGTCGGCGGTCCCCCCGCGATCGAACACGCTGGAGCCAATGTCCTACGCTCGCGAGAATGCCGGTTCAACGTATGGGGCGTCGTGATTCGTTGTTACGCAGCCTCGCGTACTCACTCCTCGCCTGGATCGCTTGCGCCGCGGTCGAGTTCGGTCTCTTGACGCTGGTGCCGCCGCTGTTCGGAGACGGTGGTGTGGCTGCGCATTGGTATTGGGGGTATTCAGTGTTGTGGCTGTGTCTTTGTGCAGGGATTGCCTTGGCGGTGGGAACCGCGCTCGCTGGCGGCCTCCTGCTGTGGTCCAAGGTCTTCCGCCGGAAGGTGACCTCTCAAACTGCGCGAGGACAGCCGGAGGCCCTCACTCTCACGGTAATGCCGGCTTTTCTGTTCAACATCTTCGGGCAACTACCATCCGGAGCAGCGGAATGGACGGCCCTAGCCCTGGGGTTGCTGACCTACTTCAATCTCGGTCTGACGTTGCTGGTGCACCGGCGGGTGCCCCGCGCTTTCGGACCCATGGGCGCTGAGTGTGTTGCCGCTGATGATGCCTTGCTTGTATCGGTGTGGGATGAAGCTCCGGGACGGCGCTCAAAGCAACGCTGACCTTCGTACCGGTGATGCCCGGCGCAATCGTCAGCCGCCTCAAGCTGCTGAAAAGCGGGGGCCGCTCGACTGTCGCCCGCGCCTCCCGCCGGCTCGCCTGCTTGACGGCGGTGCTGCTGGTTGTCGGTGCGGCCGCGGCCTATTTTAGTCGAATCCCGTTTGACAGTCCTGCCCACCCGCGCCCCTCTGGCACTGCCCGGCCCAACGTCGCGCTGATCGTTATGGACACCGTCCGCGCCGCCTATGCATCGTTGTACGGTTACTCAAGGGACACCACCCCGCCCCTCCGGCAACTCGCCAGAGAAGCAACCGTCTATCGGCGAGCGATCACCACCTCGGATATGACCCTGCCCGCGCATGCGCCGATATTCACTGGCCCCTATTCACCGCAACTCGGCGCACATTGCACCGAGGCGGCTAACCCGATCGGCGAGCCGCTCCACGATGAGTTCTCCCCCATCGCTGAGATTCTGTCGCAAACGGGATATTTCACCGCCGGCCCCAACTTTGCTCTGTTCCAGCCGAGCGCGGGGTTGATCCAACGATTTCAGGTTTTCGCGAATCCGCGCAGTCCGGGCCGGAGTCGGCACGCCGCGATCTATGCCGAGTACGATCCCTGCCACCATGTGCTGGACGTTCATCCGGAGGCGAATCGCATCGAGCATGCAGTGGTGGCCGGCCAGACAAAGCTGATCGTGTCCTCGGAGGGCAGAAAAGAACTGGACGATCTGTCGCAGGACCCGAATGAACGGCGGAGTCTCCGCGCGCAGGGGGAATCGTTGTCCTGCGTTGTAGAGACGGGCTTGGCGGACGGGCTTCAGAAGACACCACACTTTGTTCCCCGCCGCACACGATTCGATAGAGAGACTCTGGAGCGCCTCCGGTCGCTAGGCTACATCCGTTCGCCCGCTGGCCGTTCGGCCGCCGGCGGAGGGTCGCCCGAGTGCCGTGTCCCAGACCAGCGCCAGGAAAAACGAAATGATCGCCAACTGTCCGATCCAACTCCACCGTGGAAACAGCAAGACTGCGTAAAACGGCGGGGCGGCCATCAACACCGCCAGCCGCCGCAACCAGGCCGACAAGGTCTGCTGTACGCTCAGCCATATGGCCGGGAGGAAAGCCAAGGCGTCGTACAGGTACGCATGATGGCTCACCAGCACCCCGCCGGCCAAGGTCGCGGCCAGGGCATAGTCGGTGCTCGACGCGTGCCGTGCGACCCGCCACGTCAAAGCCAGAATCAGCAACGCCAGGAACGCTTCAATCGCCGCCGAGTCAGGGAGTCCGTGCACCAAGCCGCGGATGTTCGGCATGGAGTCGGGATGCGGCGTGATCGAAGGGTCCATCAGGGCAGCGAAATAGTCTCTTGGCCAGCTTCGACCCGCCGCCAGGAAAGACAGACCGCAGAGGATCGCACAGCCCGTGATAAAGCCCGTCCCCAGATTCCAGAGCTTTCTTCCGACTATGAAAACCGGTAATGTTAGCAGCAGATTCCACTTGATGCACGCCAGCGAGAGCACCGCACCGGCGGCCGTGTTCTGGCCGCGCCGCAAGAGTGCCGACGCGGCCGAGATGAGCAAAAACCAGTAGGAGGTATCCTGACCGCGCAGCAGCGCGTGCGCCATCGGAACACTCCAAGCGGCGATCATGAGCACCATTCCTGGCCCTAGACGCCGCCACAGCAGAACCCCCGCCACGAACGCGGCCGCCGAGAACAACTGGAAAACCAGATAGGCGGTGCCGTAGTCGAGTCGGCTGAGAGGATGGTAGAGGATGGCGCAGAACGGTGGTCGGATGAAGGGCATCGGGTGTTGTGTGTCCCTGACACCCAAGAGCGCCTGCTCCTGCCGGGATCGCGCGCTATTGTACAGTTCCGCCGTCCCGGCCATCCGAGCGCCTATATAGAAGCTGGCGAAGTCGTTCTTGGGCCCCCCTTCGTCCAGCGAGGCGCGAAAGGCGGGCGCGATCGCCAAGCCGAGGGTGCAGACTCCGGCGACGATGACGAACGCCTGCAAAGCCAGGCGCGCAAAGCGGCCGGGGCCGTGGTCAGATTCTCGTGCCGCAGTCCTCAAGCACGCAACAAGCCTCCGCTTCGTTTTCCTGCCGGAAATTGATCGCTTGGCCCCGGCGAGGCTGAGCTGCCCGTGCCCGCAAACCGGGCGTTTCCTCAGGCCTCCGCCCACCTGCCCGACTCAACTCGCGGCCGCCGAATCCACCTCCAGCAGAGTTTCTGGCCGCTCCGCTTTCCGCCGGCTCAGGGCCACGGACACCGCCGCGCACAGGTACATGCCCCCTCCGATGAGCAGCGTCTCGCGCAACCCCAGGTAGATTGCCAGCGCCACGGCTAGCGCCGAGCCGGAGACGCTGGCCGCTGCATTCAGCGACCAGGCCCACCGGACCGAGGCGCGATGGCTCAGCTCCAGGCGCGCCAGCCCGGAGGGGAAGGGCATGCCCATTACCGCCCCGACGGGAGCGATGACGAAGACGGTTAGGGCGATCTTGATCCACTTTGGCCACCCCAACCCGCCGGCCGCCAGCGAGGACACCGCCATCGCAAGTGCTGCTACCAGAGCTGCCACCGCGGCCAGCACCAATATCAGGCGGCGGTCTGAACACGCTACCACCCTCCCGCTGAAGCGGCTCCCGACGCCGCTCGCAACCAGCATCGAAAAGATAATCACGGTCAGCGCATACGTCGGATGTCCCAGGAACAGGACGAACTTCTGCACCAGGGCAATCTGTATGAGAATGTAGCCGACTCCGATGAACACGAAATACCACAGAAACCGCAATGTCGCTGGCTCCTGGGGCAGGCGGTCCTCCAGCACCAGCCGCGGCAAAACCAAAATCAAACCGGTCGCCATCAAGCTCACTACCAGCAAGCCGAACAGCTTGGGAATGGCCTGATTCACTTTGGAATCCATTCCGTTCTGCACCGGCCGCTTCAGGAACTCCCAAATATCACGTGGCTGCACCGTATAGAAAAAAAACGGGCTGTTGTCGTCAACCGCCGCGACCCTGTACGGGTACGCCGCGATGAATCGTTCCGGATTCGGATCGCGCAGCAGCTTCGAGAAGGGATTATCCGCTGTCAAGCCGGGCAGATGAAGCGCCTGAATGCCCCGACTGCGCAGGAACTCCTGCGCCACTGATACGTCCTCGTCGGTCAACGGCGTACGCGAGACGATCACAGTATCGAGAAGGTGGTTTGGCTGGACAGTTTCGCGTGCCGCAATCACGTGTCGCCAGGGCTCCCTACGTCCCAGCCGTTTCAATGCCTCAACACCTAATGTGACCAGGCGCAGGGATTCCCTGGGCGGTTCAAAGCCCCAGCGAGTGAACGCCATCAACCCGTCGTCAGTGAGATGGCTCAAGTACTCGCAGAAGGCTTCCACGGTGTAAAGACTGTTTTCTGAAAGAGAAAATGCACCGGCCTCGGTGGCGGCCCAGGTGTCCACCAGTGTCGCCTGAAGAACCTGGTACTTCTCGCGACTGTTGCGGATGAAGCTTCGGCCCTCCTCAACCACGATGCGGACTTCGGGACGCAAGTAGAGGTTTCGGCTCATCGACGGGTACTTCTCCTGCATGATTACCCTGGCGATGATCGGATTGATCTCTACGCCCGTCACATCGCGGCTGCCATGCGCCAGCGCCTTCGCGATATCCCAGCCGCCACCCGGACCGATGATCAGCGTCTTCGCCCCGGGCCGCAAAGCATACGGCAGGCTCATGGCGCGGTCGAACAGTTGGGTGCGCTCGGCTTCCGTGGGATGCTCGAGGTCGAATCCCGCCACCGGCGTGTCGGCGTCGCCATCAATTCGAATGATCGCCGGGAAGACGGTGCCGGTGGAGACTGTCAGCCCAACTCTGGAGAAGCTGTTCCACTTGGAATACAGCTCCCCGCTGAGGGACGTCCCCTTGGCATAGCGCAGATCCAAAACGGGCTGCCGGGAGTTGTACGCGATGAACGCACAACACGCGCTGGTGACCAGCACGGCAACCGCTCTCGATTTGCCCCTGCCGCTGAGCGTGTACCAGACAACACCCGATAGCGCGAAGAGCACGCCGGCCGCAATCACCGTGTTCGGGGCGCCGAGGTGATTGAGCAGCGGGACCAGCAGAATACAGCCGCCGCCGGCCCCGATCAAGTCGGCGGCGTATACCCGGTCGACTCGTTTCACAGTCTCGGCGATGACACTGGACACGACGATCCCCGCCAGAAAGAACGGAACGCTCGCCGACAGGTATACCAGGAACAACGTTCCACCTGACAGGCCTCCCGAGCGTGTCACCAGATACGTCAGCGCCCCTACAACGCTGGCGCTGTTTAGCAATGAGATGGTGCCGAGCCATCCGGTGGAGCTGCCCGTCTTCCTCGCGAGCACATAGTACGAAAACAGGCCGCCGACACCCAGTCCGAACAGCGCGATCGAGATGGCCAGGAAAGCATAGTGGTAGTGGAAAACGACTGAGAATATGCGCGTCAGCGACAGTTCGAGCACGAGCGTCGCCAGGGTTGTCAATGCGATTCCCAAGTAGATCAACCGCCAGCGGGGTTCGCGCATCTCGCTCGTCGACTCGGTGCCGGATCTTTCCTATGGTACTTCAGTCTGGGGGGCGGGTCAGCCCGGGTCGGCGCGACGAATCAATGTCGGCCATGCCCCCAGCGCCGCGGCCCGGATTAGCTTGAAATTGCGAGAAAAAAAGAAAAACGCAGGTGAGAGCCCGGGCCATTTGATCCCATGTAGCCGGCTAAGCCTTCGGCAAAAAATCGCCTCACCGGGCTCTCACCTGCGCGTTTCGATCAATCTGAGAGCGAGAAGATCTGACTTGTGCGCCCTGCCGCGTATCCATCGGCCGGCCGCCACGAAATCTTTAGATCCTCAATTCCAGTGTGCGGCAGACCGGCCGACTCAGCAACCTATCTTTCGGACAAATCCGCCCGGGTTGGCGTTAGAATTGAAAGAACGGCCCGCGAAATGGACATGGCCCCGCCACCGTCGCCGTATTCGGCCTCCAACCGGCGGCGGGCCTATGTGATGAGCGCGGTGGCCATCTGGGTCATCGCGCTCGCGGACCGGTTTGTGGTGCCCTCCATCTCCTTCGGCTTTCTATATTTGTACCCGATCATTCTGGCTAGCGGGTTTATGGCCCGCTGGCAGACGGCCCCCTTCGCTCTCCTCTGCGCCCTGCTGACGGAACTGGGCCAACCCACTCCTTGGGCCGGTGCGTTGTGGGCCCGCCTGGTCATCGTCGTCACCACGTTCACTGTCGCCGGCCTGTTCGCCGCCCAAATGGGACTCAACCGGCGCCGCCTGGAGTCCCAACTCCGCGAGCTAGGCCAGCAGATCCGTCTCCGCCAGGAGGCCGAGGAGGAACTTCGCGTGCTCATCGAAACCAGCGCCGCGGCGATTGTCACCGTCGGGGCCGATGGCAAGATCATCCAATCCAACCAGGCCGCCGAGCGGATGCTGGGCTTTGACGGCGGGACCTTGCGGGGGCAGCCTCTCGTCAATTTTCTTCCGTTCCTCGCCGGCCTGGAGGCGCGGATGAGCCAGACGCCCGCCTTCCGCACCATGGTCGAGGGGCGCGGAAGGCGCAACGACGGCTCGCAGTTTTTCGCTCAGGTCTGGTTTTCGACCTACCAGACTTCGACCGGTCCCCGCCTGGCAGCCATCGTCTGGGATGCCTCCGAGCAAGTCCGCGAGCGGGAAGAACTCGGCCTGCGACAGCTCGTGAGCAGCTCGAAAATCTTCATGGGCGCCGTTTCGCACGAGGTGCGCAATCTGTGCGCCGCGATCTCGGTGGTGCACCTGAATCTGGCCAAAAACCCCGAGTTCGCCTCGAACCCCGATTTTCAGGCGTTGGGCAGTCTTGTCGGCAGCTTGAAGGAACTGGTTTCCTCCGACCTGAAGTCCGTTGCCAGGGACCGACTGGGCGGGACCGACCTGAACGGCCTTCTGGAGGAGCTGAGTATCATCGCCCGCCCAACGGCGGAGGAGGCTGAGGTGCGCATGGAGTGGGAGGTCCCCCGCGGCATGCCGCCGGTTCGTGCCGACCGCTCAGCCCTCTTGCAGGTCTTGCTTAACCTGGTCAACAATGCCATCCGCGCCGCCCGGGCGGTAACGGACAAGCGCGTCTCTGTAGTCGCGTATCCGGCGAAGGATGCGGCAGTGGTTCGGATCTGCAATCCCGGCCCGCCGATCGAGGCCCCGGAAGGCCTGTTCCAGCCCTATCAGGCCGGCTCGGCGTCCACCGGGCTGGGCTTGTACGTCTCCAGGGCCATCCTGCGAACCTTCGGAGGGGAGCTGCGCTATAGCCCGCAGGCCGGCTCGAACTGCTTCCTCGTCGAGCTGGCCTTGGCCAAGAGGACCGACAGAGCGGCGGTGTAAGCCCATGGAACCGGAGAGGATTCGCCTCCTCCTGATCGACGATCACAGCCTGTTTCGCGAGGGCGTGGTTCGCTTGCTGAACGCCGAGCCCGGCTTCGACGTAGTCCGTCATTGCGCCACGGCAGACGAGGGCCTCGAGGCGGTGCGGAGCGGCGCGATCGACATCGTATTGCTGGATATCGACTTGGGCAAGGAACGCGGCTCAAGATTCATGCTCGAGGCCCGGCGCCTCCGGTTTCCGGGAAAGGTTCTGGTGGTTACAGCCGGGATCTCGGAAGCCGAAGGGGTTCAGTTGCTCCGGCTCGGCGTTAACGGCATCTTCCTGAAGCACCGCTCGCCCGAGTTGCTTGTGCAGGCCATCCGTGCCGTGAGGGAAGGCAAGAGGTGGCTCGACGAGGGCGTCGTGCCCGACGCCGACCAGGTGGCTGAGCTCTGGAGCCCGCCGGAAGAGAGGACACCATTGACCGAGCGGGAAAGACTCGTCCTCAAGGGCGTGTTCGAAGGCCTGGCTAATAAAGAAATCGCTGCGCGCCTCTACGTCTCTGAAAGCTCGGTGAAGATGACCCTCCAACAGCTTTTCGACAAGACTGGCGTCCGCACGCGGACTCAGTTGACCAGGGTTGCCCTCGAGCGGTACCTGGACCAGATCTGAACGCTACTGCACGGTGGTCTCGGCTGCTTCCAGCCGCCCGTCTCGCAAGCGTGCGATGGTTATCATGTCCTGGCCTTCGGGGCGGTAAACGTAGGTCTCCACCATCTTTCCCCGCTCGACGCCCGTAATGCGGATTGCCGGCTCCCGAAATTCCGCCCGCAGCTTTGTCGCTTTCATGCCCAGCGGCAGCTTATCAGCGACGGGGAACGGCTTACGGGGCGCCTTGCGAACCGGCTCGACCGGCGGTTTGACCACTCTCGGCGGTCGCCTCTCCTTCTCCAGCAGGTGCTTGTAGCGTGCGTACTGTGGAAGGTCCCGGATCGACTTGGGCTTTTCCGGCTCCTTCGCCTCCTCCGCCTGCGGAGCCGCCGCCTCCTGTGGACCGGTCACCCCCACGGCCCCTCCAATCTCAGGGAACATCGCCCGGACAGTGCTCGAGTACCTCCAGGTGAAATAACCTACAGTCCCGAGAAAGACCAATATGCTGACCAGAAACAACGTCTTCCAGAACGACTCGCGCACGGTCTTCATCCTCCTCTCTTGGGCGCACACTCGCCGCGCCCCACAACTTGCTTCTCCTTATCATCTTAACCGAACAGCGGCCCGCCAGCGCCATGCAAAATTTGCACCCTATCGCTTTCCTCCACAGAATTCTCACACGGACGGAGGCGCCCTCGCTATCCTAAGTTTGAATGAGACTTGGAATCGATTTCGGCACGACGCGAATTGTCGTCGCGGCCGTGGATCGGGGCAATTATCCGGTCGTGCGGTTCGAGACCCCGGAGGGGGAACGCTGTGACTGGTACCCCCCGCTGGTGGCCGTCAGCGGCCAAACCCGGCTCTACGGCTGGGATGCCTGGCGCGCACAAGAAGAAAGCCGATGGACGATCGTCCGCTCCATCAAGCGCCACTTGGAGGATGCCGGCCCCTTCACCAAAGTATATATCACCGGGCAGGAGATCCCGATGCTGGAGTTGCTCACCGAGCTGATGTGCTCGCTTCGGAGGGCCCTGATCGAGAGCTCCAGCCTGGATGCCTCTCCGGGAGAGCCACTGGAAATCATGCTGGGTGTGCCGGCCAACGCCAACGGCAACCAGCGATTCCTCACTGTGGAGGCGTTCCGGCGGGCCGGCTTCCAGGTGCTGGGCCTACTGAACGAGCCTTCGGCAGCCAGCATCGAGTACACCCACGCCCACCGCACCCCAACCCGTTGCCGCGGCTCGCTGCTGGTCTACGACCTCGGCGGCGGGACTTTCGACGCTTCCTTGGTCCGGACGGATGACTTGACCCATTCTGTTGTAGCGTCGGAAGGCATCGCGACGCTGGGCGGCGATGACTTCGATTCGATCTTGTCGGAAATGGCGATGGAGGCAGCCGGTATTTCGCCCGACGAGCGGGACGGCCTCGGGCAAGCCGAATGGTTCCGCCTGCACGAGGAGTGCCGGCGCAAGAAGGAAGCGTTGCACCCCAACACGCGCCGCATCGTGGTCGAGCTGGAGTCGGTGCGCGAAGGCTGGGGATCGGTGAACGTGAGCGTCGCCGATTTCTACCAGCGCTGCCAGCCGCTGGTGGATGAGACGGTGCATGCGGTGCGGGACCTGCTGGCGGCCCACCAGGTCGAACCCGACGCGCTGTACGTGACCGGCGGCGGCGCCGAACTGCCCCTGGTGCCGCGCGCCCTCCGGGAGGTCTGGGGGCGCCGCGTGCGCCGTTCCTCTTACACCCACTCGGCCACCGCGATCGGGCTGGCCATCCAGGCCGATGAACAGGCCGGCTACGTCCTCCGCGACTCCTTTACCCGCTTCTTCGGCGTCTGGCGGGAGGCCGACGCCGGCTATACCATGATCTTCGATCCATTGTTTGAGAAAGGCACGCCGCTCCCCGGCCCGGGTGAGGCTCCGCTGCGGGTCCGGCGCCGCTACTGGCCGGTGCACAATATCGGCCATTTCCGCTACCTGGAATGCAGCCGCCGCGACGACGACGGACGTCCTTCTGGCTCGATCACCCTCTGGGACGAGATCCTTTTCCCTTTTGACCCACTGCTGCGCGACGCGGCCAATCTTTCCCAAGTCCCGGTGGAGCATTCCGACCGAGTCCTCGGCCAGGAGATTGAAGAAGACTACTCTTGCGACGCTGGCGGCGCCGTCACGGTCCGCATCGCCAACCTCTCCTCCGGTTACGACCGCACCTACCGGCTTGGCCGCTGGGCCGTCCCGGTGGAACCCCTCGTGCCAGGCAAGCGAAAGACCTCCGGCCGCAGGCCTCGGGTGCGGAGCCGCTGACACTCTGGCTGTGATACTCTTCAGCCCGGAGCCTTGGATGCATCGGAGAGCGTTTCTGTCGCTTTCGGCGCTGTTGGCGGCGCAGGTCCGGGCCACAGCCTGGACCGCCGCCGCGGGCCGGCTGAAGATCACCAATGTCCGCGTAGTGAATCTGAAGACGATTCGCATCGCCGGCGCCCTGGAGCCCGCCTGGAATCCCGGCGGCACGATGGAAGTGCGCGTCGGCGGCGGCAGCGTAACTGAAGTTCACACGGACCAGGGACTGACCGGAATCGGACCGGGAATGGACGCCGCGCTGGTCCCCGCCGCCAAACGCCAGTTGGTTGGCGCCGATCCGTTCGACATCGAACGCCACGCCGGCCGTCTCCGTTACTACGCCCGCGGCAGCCCTTATCGCGGCTTTGCCTGCGTTGATATCGCTCTCTGGGACCTGATCGGAAAGGCCTGCGGCCAGCCGCTGTACAAGCTGTTCGGCGGGGCCAAGGATACAGTCGTGGCCTACGCCAGTATGATCCGGCTATCGACGCCGGAGGAGCGCGCGCGCCTGGCCGCGGAGCTGATGTCGGAGGGATGGAAGGCGATCAAGCTCCGCCTCCATCACGAAACACTGAAAGAGGACATCCGGACCGTCGAGCAAGTGCGAAAGGCCGTCGGCGACCGCATGGTCGTGATGACCGACGCCAACCAGGCCCAGTCTCCCGGAAACTGGCAGCCCGGAGTGCTATGGGACCTGCGCCGGGCGGTGGAAACCGCGCGGGAGTTGCAGCGCCTGAACTGCTATTGGCTTGAAGAGCCCCTGCCGCGCTACGCCTTCGACCAACTGGCGGAGCTGAACCGGCTGGTGGAGATCCCCATCGCCGGAGGCGAGAACAACCCCGGCCTGCACGAGTTCCGTGAAATGCTCGAGCGGGGCGTCTACGACATCCTTCAGCCGGAGTGCCTGGTGGCCGAAGGCATTACCGGGCTGCGGAAAATCGGCGCGCTGGCTGAGATGTTCGGCAAACGCGTCGTGCCGCACAACGGCGGGCGATACATCGGCGTCCTCGCCCACTTGCACCTGATCGCTTCCTGGCCTCACTCACCCTACATCGAGCTGCTGCATGACCCACCGATCGGCGACTATCGCCACGCGTTCGCCATCTTCAAAGATCCCCCGCTGGTGGACGCCAATGGCGAGGTGGCGCTGCCGCAGGGGCCGGGCCTGGGGGTGGAGATCAACCCGGAGCTGATCGGCGCAGACTGACCGAGGTCTTCAGAACTCGTCGAAGCGGTGTGTGCCGCCGTGAGGCGTCACCAGCGTCATCTCCAGCGCCTCCGGGTCGGTGGCTTCCAGGAACCGCTGCCGCAGCTCCTTTCGCGTCACTGAGTACATCAGCTCAAACGCCTCGCCGGCCTGCTCGGCTTTCCAGAACTCGGTCGTGCCGATGGCCAGCGGCTGGTCCGGGCAGATCGCGAAAACCGAGACAGCCTGCGACGTCCCCGCCGGTCTGGCCCCGATTTTCTGCTCGAGCGCGGCCTTCTCGTTGTACAGGCGGGCCAGCTTGATCGAGTTCCTCTCCAGCACCCCCTGCCGAATGTCCATCACGCGGAACAGCCGCGCAAACAGCGAGTGGTGACTGACCTGCTTTTCGAAGGACGCATTCAAGGGAAGCACAAACAAGAGGTGGCACTGCTCGGTCTCGGTGCCGAAACGCAGCGGCAGATTGTCCACCACGCCGCCGTCTTCGAACCATTCGTGGCGGTCGGTCCGGATCCGCGTATATGGAAACAGCGGGGGCAGATCCATCGACGCGAACACTGCCGTCTTCAGCCGCTCCAACGGATCGGCGCCGGAGCCGGCTTCGATCACCTCATAGATGTCGCTCGGGTAAAGCGGCTCTACATCGTTGGACCGCCATTTGCCCCGCTGCCGGTTCGGGAGGTCGCGGTTATTGGTGGCAAACTCCAGGTGTCCTTGCTCGACGTTGGAGCGGGTGAAGTAAAAATGGATCGGCTCGCCGGGTTGGAATAATGCCTCCAGCCGACGCCGGACCTCGGCCGGCCGGAGGAAGATCTCGTCAAACAGCTCCTGCCATGGCGTGCTCTTTACCAGGTAGTTTCGCGTCAGCGGAATGTAGTTGGCGAATTCAATGATCCGCTCGATGCTGATTTCGCGCCACCACCGTTCGTGGACGCTGGGCTGGTTCGGCCCCGGCGGCTTGACCAGCCCGGCCAGCCAGAACATCGAGTTCCACGCCCCGATTGAGGTGCCGGCAATCATGCGCACGCTATCCAGCGCATTGTTCTCCTCCAGAAACTCGTGAATCGCCCGCAGCGCGCCCGCCTGATAGGCCCCTTTGGCGCCTCCCCCGGCGCATATGATGCCGATGCGCAGTTCGCTGTCCTGGCCCAATCCCCGCCGCTTTCGGAACTCCGACAGAAGCCCGCTCCTTCCCGGCTTTAGCGCCGCCGGAGCATGCACGGCGATCCGCGGCCGGCGCCGCAAACGCTGGTAGATGAAGGCGGCGGCGTTGTAGCTGACAACGACCCCGAGCAGGAACAGGGCCACGACGATTAACGCCTCCAGCAGCATGTCTGCCGCATCCAGCACAAACCCGAGCGCTGCCGGCAGCCACGAGGCCTCCCGCTCGGGCAAGCCGAGCAGAGGGCCGACGATCCCGGCGATCTTGTCCGCCGGCGCCTTGCGCAGCAAATGAACCACCAGCGCCAGCCACGCGACGAGCACCACCGCCAGCGGCAGCGTAAATTTCCACGGCAATCGCCGCGCCCAAACCAGTAGGAACCTGATAATCCCCATGCCGTACCCTCGCCTTATGGGACAGATCCGGTTGATTATATCGCCCCCAGGCCCACGTGCTGCCGGCGTGCGCCGCCGTGGGCTTTTGATATATTTCTGCCGAGGAGATTCGCCGTGGACCGACGCCGGTTCCTGTCCGCCGCCGCGATTGGCTCCGTCGCCGCCCGCGCCGCCGCTGCGCAGGCCGCCGAAAAAGCCCGCCCGCTGCACTTGAAGATTACCGATCTGAAAACCTTCATCGTCAACGTCGGCAGCGTCAACTGGGTGTTCTGCAAGGTTTACACCGACCAGGGGCTGGTGGGCCTCGGGGAGGGCTCCGTGACCAGCAAGGAAGCCACCGTTGCCCAAGCCATCATGGAACACCACCGCTTCCTGGTGGGCAAGGACCCCACCGACATCGAACTGCTCTGGCAGGGCATGTTCCGCTACCCCCGCTGGCGCGGCGGCCCCGTGCTGAACAGCGCCATCAGCGCTGTCGAGATCGCTCTCTGGGATATCCTCGGGCAGGCGCTCGCAGTGCCCATCTACAAGCTCCTGGGCGGCGCCGCGCGGAGACGGATTCGGATGTACAAGGATGTCGGCCCGACCCCGGAGGCGTTTCTGCAAGCCAAGCAGGAGGGCTACACAGCCGCCAAGTCAGGCTTCATCCGCGTTGACAACAACCTCGTGATCCCGCATTTCGCCCTACGCGAGGGCATCCGCCGCCTCGAGACCGTCCGTCAAGCCGTCGGCGATGAGTTTGATATCTGTATCGACGCTCACGGCAAGCTCACGACCGTCATGGCCATCGAGTTCTGCACCGCGATCGAGCCTCTGCGGCCGTTCTTTGTGGAAGAGGCCACCCAACGGGAAGATCTCGGCGAGCTCGAACTGCTGCGGCAGAAAACGAAGGTGCCGCTGGCCACCGGCGAGCGCTCATTCACAAAATACGGCTTTACCGAGTTCTGCTACCGGCACTTGGTCAATTACATCCAGCCGGATGTTGTCCACGCCGGGGGCATCCTCGAGATGAAGAAGATCGGCGCCATCGCCGAAGCCTTCCGCGTCGAGATGGCCCCGCACAACCCGCAAAGCGAAGTGAGCACGATGGCGTCGCTGCACGTGGACGCCACCACTCCGGCTTGCACGATTCAGGAATACAATCCGCGGCGCGAGGCATGGATCCAAGATCTGTTCTACGGGGAAGGCGCCGTAGTGCGGAACGGCTACGCCGAGCTCCCCAGCAAGCCGGGCTTGGGCGTCCGCCTCAACGAGGATGTAGCCGCCAAGCACCCGTACAAACCGGTTAACCGGCCGAACTACGTATTCCAGGACGGCGGCGTGGCCGATCACTGAGCTCGAATCCGCTGGCGCACGCGTCGCCGTCCATCTGCGCCGGTAGAATGGAAGCAGTGCCTGCCCCGGTTCGTGTGCTCTTTGTTGCCGCCGCTGCGCTGGCTGTAATTGGCTGCGGAAAGCGTGAAATCCCCCCGAAACTGACCGCGTTCGAGCGGGACTACTTTGACGCCCTCTTTGAATTTCGGCCCTCGTTCGCCGCCTACCATGGCCTGCACCAGTGGGACGGGCGCCTCGATGCCATCAACCCCGCCACGGTCAGCCGCCGCATCGACGAGCTCAAGCACATGCACGCGCGGCTGCAAGGTCTCAGGCAGCAGGAGCTGCCGCCGCTGGAGGTCGTCGATGCCGAGGTCTTCGAGCACCGGATTCGCGCCGAGCTCATGGAGCTGGAGGAGCTCGAAAACTGGCGTCACGACCCGATTCCGTATTTCCGCTTGCCGCTGCTGGCCATCGGCAGGATGATGGTCCGGAACTACGCCACCGCCTCACAACGGTTGCGTGCCATCATCATCCTGGTCCACGAAACCGACGCGTTGATGGCCTCGTTGCGCGGCAACGTCACCGATGCCTCGCGCGAGCACGTTCAGCAGGCGCTGGCCTGGAGCGCCCGCTTGCTCGATCTGCTTCGAAGTGAGCTGCCCCAATGGTCGCAACCCGCCGCCGGCGTGGACATGCGCCTTTCCAACGGCATCCGTACCGCGCTGCCAGACACCATCAAGGCTGCCGAGGAATCGACGGCGTGGCTCAAACAGGAAATCCTGCCGAAGGCGGCTCCCGTCTCGGTTCTTGGCGCTGAGCGTCTGCGCCGGAAGCTTATGGTCGAAGAGCTGGTGGATGTCCCGCTGGAGAGTTTGCTCGAGGTGGCCGAGGCTGCACTGGAGCGCGATTCCCGGGAATTCCTCGGCTTCGCGGCTACGCTGGCGCCGAATCAGCCGCCGCCGGCGGCCCTCCGTCAGATGTCCGCTTCCGTTGTATCGCCCACCCAGTGGATCGCGGCAGCGCGCAACAGTGCCGGCCGGCTGCGAGATTTCATCCAGGCCAGGAGCTTGCTCGATGTGCCGGAGACCTTGAAGGTGAACGTGGTCGCCGCTCCGCAGTTCCTGCAAGGCCCGTTCGAACCCTACCACGTGAGTCTTCCTCCCGCTCTCGGCGCCGACCCCCCTGACGGAGAGCTCCTGCTGGCGCCGCCCCCTCCTTCGTGGCCTGAGGCATTGAGAAAGGAACACCTGGAGCGTTTCACCCCTGAAGAAATCGACCTGCTCGCTGCCCATGCGCTGATCCCGGGCCTTTACCTGCACCGTCTCCACGCGGCGCGTTACCCCACCCGCGCCGGCAAGTTGCTTGAGTCGCGGGCCCGCGCCGAGGGCTGGGCCCTTTATGTCGAGCAGATGCTGGCCGAGGAGGGGTTTCGCGGCAGCCATCCCAGATTTCGTCTCGCCCAGCTTCGCCGGGCCCTGGTTCAGGATTGCCGTCTGGTCGCGGCCCTCCGGCTTCACAGCGGCCAAATGACGCTGGATGAGGCCGCCAATCTGTTCGCCGCGAAGGCGTTCCTGGGGCCGTTCAGCGCCCGCCAGGAAGCCTCCCGCGTGGCGGTCGATCCCGGCTGCCTTTGCCCGGCGCTCGGCAAGCTCATCCTGCTCAAGCTCCGCCACGACTGGCGTCAAGCTCAGGGCGCCGCCTTCAGCCTGCGCCGGTTCCACCACGAGTTCCTGCGCCACGGCGCCTTGCCGTTGCCGCTGGTTCGAAGGGCCATGCTGCCCGGCGACACGGCGCCCTTGCTTTGACTCCGGCCGCTCTGCGCTATAGTGAGTCGGTGACAACTGATCTCAGGCGGGAGCAACCTTGACGAACGAATTTGCCGGCAAGACCGCATTCGTAACCGGAGCCTCGCGAGGAATTGGCGCCGCCACCGCCCTGGCGCTGGCGCGCGCCGGCGTTTCCCGCGTCGTCATCCACTACAACTCTTACAAGGAAGGCGCCGACCAAGTCATCAACAAGATTCAGGAAACCGGCGCCGAAGCCGACAGCATCGCCGCGGACCTCGGCGCCATGGCCGGGATCCAAAGCTGCATCGCCGCGCTCCGCCAGCGCCACCCGCGCGTCGACATTCTGATCAACAACGCCGGTTCGCTGGTTAAACGCGCTCCGCTGGCCGACTGCACCAGCGAGCTCTACGACACGGTCATGACCCTCAATGTCAAGAGCGTGTGGATGATCACCCAGGCTGTGGCCCCCTACATGATCGAGCAGCGCCGCGGCGTGATCGTCAACGTGAGCTCGATCGCCGCCCGCACCGGCGGCGGGCCGGGCGCCACCGTCTACGCCGCCGCCAAGGCGGCTGTGTCGACCATGACCCGCGGCATGGCGCGGGAGCTTGCGCCTTACGGAGTGCGCGTCAACGCGGTCAGTCCCGGCACCGTGGACAACTATTTCCACCAACAGTTCTCGACCAGGGAGATGCTCAACCGCGTCGTCGAGGCGACCCCCCTCGGGCGGCTCGCCACCAACGAGGATATCGCCGACGCGATCCTGTTCCTCTGCTCGGACGCTTCCCGCTACGTCATCGGGCAGACCATCGAGCTCAACGGCGGCATGTACATGATTTAACCAGTGGCGCAAGCTTCAGCTTGTGTCGTCCTACTTCACCCAAACCGTCACCCCTGGCTGGCTCGCGGCCGCCCCAACGTACAGAGTGACAGGCAGCTTGCCTGCCGGGAAGAAACCGGTGGGCAGCCGGACGTTAATCTGCATCAACCCCACGAATCCCGGCGCCGCGCCCGCATACAGGACCTCGACCGGGAGCCCTGCGATGCGCACTTGCACCGGCTGGGCGGGGACCCACAGCGGTGGCTTGGCCGGCCTGCCATCCTGGCCGGGGGGCTCGGTCTGCCCCCCGCCGGTCGCATAGAAGGTTAGCACCGAGCCCCGAAGAGCGGGGTTGTCTTTAGAATTCAAGGTACCCTCCTCGTTCACTGCGGCCGCCTGCCCCGTCCCGTTCTCGAGGGTGAAAATCCCGGGCGCCGCCTCTACGATCCGCACCTCGGCACGGCACTGCATCACCCCCCGGTAGAAGACGGCCAGCGGGGCGCCTTGGCGCCCGGCCAATGAAGAGGGCGCCTGGGCGTTGATCTGTCCGGCGGAGACGTACAGCAGCGGGGCGTCCGTGTCGCCAAAACGGACCCTGGTCCGCGCCAGCGTGCCCGGCAGCAGACCCGAGCCATCCAGCTCCGCCGCCGCGGCTTCCGCCGGACCGATCCCGGCTCCAATGATGGATACTAACTGCCCAGGGGCGACTGGCTCGGCTTGCAGCGTCGCGCTATGCAGCACGCGGCACTCTCCCGGCGCTCCCAGTATCGCTGCCGGCTCGAGCGGCCGCAGCCGCCGGATGCGGCGATTGTCCAGGTCGGCGATGTACACGGTGCCGTCCTCGGCCACGGCGATGCCCGACGGATACCGCAGGCGGGCGGATCCCGCCGGACCGCCGTCGCCCGCGAATCCGGGGTTTCCATCGCCGGCGGCGGTTTCGATCACACCATCGTGGGCGACCAGGCGAATTCTGTGGTTGTTGGTGTCAGCGATCCAGAGCCGCCCTTGAGGGTCCACGGCTACGGCGGTCGGATGGTTTAGTTGTGCGATAGTGGCCGGTCCGCCATCGCCCGAATAACCGGCCACCCCGCTGCCGGCAACGGTCGAGATGTGGCCCTCCGGCGCCACCTTTCGGATGACGTGGTTATCGCGGTCGGCGATGTATATATTGCCTTGGTGATCCACCGCTACGCCGGAGGGCCTGTCGAGCTGGGCCTGCAATGCCGGCCCGCCGTCACCGGCGTAACCGCGAATGCCGCTTCCGGCCACCGTGAAGACCAGTCCGGCAGCGCTGATCCGCCGCACGCGGTGGTTGAGACTGTCGGCGATATAAATGTTCCCCGCGCTATCGTAGGCGAGCCCCCTTGGGAAGTAGAGCTGCGCCAGCAGGGCGGGAAGGCCCTCGCCGTTGTAGCCCGGTGGGTCCGCGCCCGCCGCCGTGGCGATTGTTCCATCCGGATCCACCCGGCGTATGCGGTGTGCGGCGTATTCGGCGATCCACAGCCGGCCCGAGAAGTCCGCCGCCACCGCCACCGGGTCGGCCAGCTTGGCCTGACGAGCCGGAACTCCGTCCGCCGGAATCCCTCGCTCTCCCGTCCCTGCCACCGTCCGGATCTTGCCCTCGCGGTCCACGACGCGAACGCGGTAGGCCCCCTCTTCCGCCACATAGAGGTTTCCCGACCGGTCCACCGCGATTCCAATCGGCCCAAACAGCGGCGCCTCTGCGGCGCGTGTGCCATCGGGGGCGGAGCCGTATTCCCCCGTGCCGGCTACCGGGTACACCACGCCGGGTGCCGGAACCGCCAACACACGCCTGCCGTCCGCCACGTAGACTGTGCCCTGAGCATTCACCGTGACGTCCCTGGCCTGCTGCACGCCTTCGGCGGCGGAGGCAATTACGGTCACCTCCCCCGTCCGCATCAGTCGCACGACCCTGCGGTTGCCGCTATCAGCGATGTATAGAGTCCCGTTGGAATCAACGGCTACACCCGTGGGTTGCGCCAGCGGCACGTTGTCGGGCGTGCGGTCCAGAACCGTGAAGACCATCCCATTAACTACCTTGCGCACCCTGCCGTTGCCGCTGTCGGCGATGTACAGCGCACCATCGGGCCCCACTGCCAAACCCGCCGGCCCATTGAGCGGCAACGCCGTGGCTGGGCCGCTGACGGGGCTGTACCCTGCGGCGCCGGTGCCGGCCACCACCCGGATCTGGCCGTCCGGAGACACTTGATACACCGTGTGTGCGGCGAAGTCTGACACAAACGTGTTTCCGGCCGCATCCCGGGCGACATTCCGCGGTCCCGCCAGGCGAGCGGCCCGCGCGGTCGCCCCGGGGCCGGCTCCCACAGCCCCCCCGCCGGCCATGGTCTCGATCATCCCGTCCGCGCCCAGGCGCCTTAGACGGCCATTGCCGAAGTCGGCGATATAGACGTTGCCCGCGGCGTCAACAGCGACCCCGTAGGGCCGGTTCAGCATCGCGCCTGTCCCTGGTCCTCCATCGCCTGAGAAACCGCCCAGGCCAATGCCGGCGACCGTGTCGATGATTCCGCTCGAAAAGCTGACCCTTCTCACCCGGTGGTCGCTGCTATCGGCGATGTAGAGGTTTCCGGCCGCGTCCACCGCCACGCCGTCAGCCGCGGCCAGCTCGGCCGCCGGCGCCGGACCGCCGTCGCCGGCGCGGTAATTCCCGGCCACCGTGTCAATCACATATTGGGCGCAAGCCGGACACGCCAGCAGCCCCACTGCCAGCGCCGCCACGACCGCCCGGCCTGAGTTGGGGGAGATGGGCATTTCTTCAGTGTTTCAGTGCAATTCTTCGCGAAAACCTCTCACGCCGGTCGATAAGCCGACGTGTGAGGACTCGTTACGCTCTGACACTCCTGGTCCTGATTCTGGCGCCGGCTTCGCCGGTGGTGGCGGCGCCGGCGCTGCGGCTCAAGGCGACGGCGGTATCCTCCCAGACGAACCGATGGGCCGCCGCGCGGCCCCTGAAACGCTTGAGCGCGACGCGCTCGCACCGGATCCTCCGGTTCGCCGCTGCCCCGTCAGCGGCGCAGCTTGCCGCTGTTGAGGCCCGTGGAGCTCGCATCATTGGCCCTGTGCCCGACGCGGCAGTCCTGGTTTCAGCCCCGGACGATCTCGCCTTCAGCGATCTGGGGCTCGCCGGCGTCTACGACCTGCTCCCGCAGCAGAAGATCAGCCCCCTCCTGCCGTGGGCCGGCGATGCCGGCCGGATGTGGCTGCTCGTTGAGTTTCACGGCGATGTCAGCCCCCAAGATGCCCGGCGCATCGTATTGCGCGAGGGATTTCACATCCACGACAACCCGGACGTGCACGAGAGCCACTTGCTGGTGGAAGGGGACCCCGAAGCGCTCCCGGCGCTGGCCGAATGGGATGAAGTAGCCTACCTGTTCCCCGCCGCCCGAGAACTCGAGGAAGGTGTGCCGGTGATTCCTTGCGCCGGGGCGGTCCTCGATGGCGGCCGCGTGGCTCAGTACGTTGCCTCCGTCGGAGAGGGCTGGGACGGACCCGGCCTCGGAGAGGCTGCGCTGACATATTCGTTGGAACGCCTCACCGCGCAGCTTCCGTCCGACAGCGCGCAGCAAGAGATCCGCCGCGCCCTGGACGAGTGGGCGCGCTATGTGCAACTCCGATTCACGCCCGGCGGCGGCCCCGCCGCCCCGCGCAACCTGAACTTCTTGTTCCAGAAGGGATACCACGGGGATCCTTATCCGTTTGACGGCCCCGGCCGGGTGCTCGCCCACACCTTCTACCCGGCGCCCCCCAATCCGGAACCAATCGCCGGCGACCTCCACTTCGACGACGACGAGACCTGGCGCATCGGAGCCTACGTCGACTTGTTCAGCATCGCGCTGCACGAAGCAGGGCACGCCCTCGGCCTGGCTCACTCCGACAGTCCCGGCGATGTCATGTACCCCTACTACCGCATGGTGGGGGGCCTGTCAGAGGGTGATATCGCAGCCGTGCGAAGCCTCTACGCCCCGGTGGCGGAGCCGGCGCCGCCGTCTCCTCAGCCGCCCTCCAAGCCCGCCTCCCCGGCCCCGCCACCGCCGCCACAGCCCGAACCACGCCCCTCACCGCCCCCACAGTCCGACACTACCCCGCCGCTGCTGAGAATCTTCTACCCGCCCGGAACCAACCTGCTCACCCGTCAGTCGAGCGTCGAGTTTCGCGGCTTCGCCAGTGACGACACCTCCGTCGACCGCGTCACCTGGAGCAACAACGTCGGCGGCGCCGGACTCGCCTCCGGCGCCGGTTTCTGGAGGACCGGCCCCATCCCGCTGCTGTTCGGAACCAATGTCATCACGATGCGCGCCTACGATCCTTCCGGGAACCAGTCCTGGCGGAGCGTGATTGTGACGCGGCGCTAGCTGACGACACGGCCGGAGCCGCACCGGGTACCCACTCAGCATCGCCGTCGGGCTCGATCGGGGTTCCCCGGCGCCGGGCATAGACCTCGGTGAACTCCGCGCCGAGAAAGAAGACCTGGGCCGAGTAGTAGATCCACAGCAACAGAACCACAAATGAGCCTGCTGCTCCATACACCGAAGCGAGACCGCTGCGGCCGACATAGGCCCCGATGGCCCAGGCGCCGAGGGCGAACCACAGCGAGGTCACCGCGGCGCCCATCCACACATCTCGCCACTGGATCCGGACGTCGGGCAGCACTTTGTAGATCGCCGCGAACAGCAGGGTGATCAGCGCGAGCAAAACGCCTGAGTGCAGCGCTCGGACCGTCCCATACGGCGCCGGCAGATCGGCTGAAGCGAACTTCGCCGCCGCTGACAGCGCCGTGCTGGTGGCCAGCGAGACCAGCAGCAGCACGCCCATGCCGAGCACCAGGGCAAACGACAGCAGGCGCTTCCTGAGAAATCGACGGACCGCTTTGCCCGGCTTTGGCGTGACTCCCCAGATCCGGTTCAGGGAGTCCTGGAGCTGTGCGAACGCCGCCGTAGAGCCGGCAAGGAAGGTCAGCAGGCCAATGATCGTGGCCGCCGGCCAATGCTGCCGTGCCGTCGCCAGGAGGGCGCGAGTGACGGCGGCGCCTTCCGGGCCGATCAGGGTCCGCAATCCACGATAGAACTCGCTCCGCACCACCTCGCGGTCCCATAGGAGGCTCGCGACGGCGATTACACAAAGCAGCATCGGCGCCAATGACAGCACCGTGTAAAAGGCCAGCGACGCGGATAGCTGGGGCGCGTTATCGGCCCACCAGTCCGTCAAGGCATCCCGCCAGATCGCCCACAGTTCTCCTGCCTTCCCCAATCCTGCGCCCTTTATCACCAATCTGGCAACCCACTCAGTGGGCGGCCCGCTCCGGATAGAATGGAAAATGAGGAGGTGTTCATCTTGCCTTTATTGTGGGGGCGTTCACATCACCGAATGCTGATCGCAGTGCTTGCCGGCGTGGTGCTGGCTTCGCTGCCGGGCCGCGCACCGGCAGCCGATTTGAAAAAGGGCGTCGAGCTGTACCAGGCAAAGAAATACCGGGAGGCGGCAGATGAGCTCCGGCTGCTGGTCGAGTCCGCCCCGGACAGCCGGCAGGCGAGATATTACTTAGGACTGAGCTTGGTGGAACTGGGGCGGTTCGAAGACGCCATCCGCCAGTTCCAAGCCCTCGAAAATGATACTGAGCTGGGCGCCGATCAGATCAAGGTCGGCCTGGCCCGCGCCCAAATGGGCGCCCGCGACATGACGGCGGCAAAGGCCAGCCTGGACGAGGCCCTCGACGCCAACCCAAACAATCCGGAGGTCCATCTGCGGCTGAGCGAGTGGTACCTCCACCGAAAGGACTACGCACGCGCGGCGAAAGCCGCCGATAAATCGATCGAGCTGGCCCCTGGCACAGCGTACGCCTACTACTTCGGAGGCATCGCTTACAGCAACCTGAGGCGCCCGGACAAGATGGTGGATTATTTCCGCGCTTTTCTGAAGCTGGCGCCCGACGCGCCTGAAACGCAGAAGGTCCAGTCGCTTCTCCGGAGCGTCCGCTAGCCAGGCCGGAATGTCCGGCGGTCAATGAAACGGCGGCGTAAGCTCGCACTCGGGATCGGCATCAGCCTGGTGCTGTTGGGCAGTGGCATTGCCCTGCTGCACACACCCCTGGTACGCCGCCTCGTCGCGCAGCAGATCCGCGACTATCTCCTCGAAACCAGCCGGATCGATCTGGAGATAGCGAACCTGAGCTACAACCTGCTGGCGCTGTCGGCTGACGTGGAACGGCTGAGGTTGCGCTCGGTTCGCGCCGCCGGGTTGCCACCGTTGCTGGAGATCGACTCCGCCCACGTTGACCTCGGTTGGCTTTCGCTCTTGCGCGGGCGGATCGGTGTCGAAGCAGGGCGGTTCGACGGCGTCCGGATCGCCCTCGTAACCGACGAAACGGGCAACACCAATCTGCCGGGGGCCGGTGAGCCGACCCAGCCGGGCGAACCGCGCGGCCTGCCTGTCTTTCTCATCGAGTCACTCCAGACCCACAGCGGATCGTTGTCGTTCGAAGACCGGGCCCGGAAGCTGCGAGCCGAACTTCCGTTGTGGTCACTCGGAATTACCGGCGACCGCGACACGGTGGCCCATGAGATCCGGTTCGAGCTCGGGCGGGAGGGATCGGTCGTCTTCGATGGCCGGAGGTTGCCCGTACGCCATCTTCGCGTAGTCGCAGAGCTCACACTCGGGGGGGCCAATCTGAAAGATCTGCGCCTGACAGCGGGCAATTCGCGTCTTCAGGCCCGGGGCAGCCTAATGGATTTCGCGCGGCCGTCAATTGCCGCGACCGCCGCCTTGACGGTCGATGTGGGGCAGACAGCCCGCTGGGCCGGCCTGCGCGAACCGCTTGACGGCGATCTGAACGCGGAGTTTCAGATCAACGGCCAGCTCGACAGCCTGCGAGTCTCCGCACAATGGAACGGCCGCGGGCTGGCTGCGCGCGGCCTTCGCGGCGGCGTCCTCGCCGCTGAGACCACCTGGGACCAGGGCGCCCAGCGCCTCGAGCTTCGCTCACTCAGCTTGCGCTCGCCATCCGGCAGCATCCGCGCCGATGGCAGCTTCGCCCTGGCTGCCGCCGACGGGCCGAGCCGGATTCGGGCTTCGGTCGAAAACCTGGACCTGAACCGCCTCTCGCGGGAACTGGGTGTTCCGCTGCGCGTTGCCGGCCGAGCAAGCGCCTCCCTCCGCGCTGATTGGGAAGGGGTTGCCTATGACGAGGCGGAAGCGGCCGCAACGGTGCGCTTAGCGGCAACGGGTGACCCGGCCCCGGGCGTCCTTCCCGTTGCTGGCGCCCTGCGGGTCGCCGTCGGCGCGGGCCGGGTCCTGGGTGTTATCGAGCATCTGGAAGTTCTGGGCTCCGAGTTGCGCGGGAACATCGAGCTCGCTTCCTTCGACCGCCTGAGCGGAGACCTCCAAGCGACCGTGCCGGACTTGGCCACCCTTGTCGGCGGCGCCGAGGCCTTTCTCGGTCGCGAGCCCGGGTCGCTCACCGGGGCGGGACTGGGCGGCTCGCTTCAAGCCTCTGTGCGTCTGGCGGGCAGCGTGACCCGGCCGGAAGCGGCCATCGAACTGGAATCCGGTGGGTTAGATTTCGGCCGCGTGAAGGGCGCCGCCCTCAGCCTCTCGGGCGCCTACTCACCCGACAGCATCCGCTTGCACGAGCTCCAGGCCTCCTGGGGAGAACAGAAGCTCTCCGTGCGCGGCTCGGCGGGACTTGCCGGGGAAACCCCCACGCTGAATCTTCAGGCGGAGTTGCACCGGGCCTCGCTGGCGGACATCGCGGCGGGACTAGGTCAGGAGTTGCCCGTCACCGGCGTCTTCACCGGTGAGGCGGCCCTCACGGGAACATTACACCAGCCGATCGGTCGTCTCGCCTTGTCTGCGGACGAGTGGAATCTTTACGGCGAGGAAATGGGCCGGATGGCGGTCGAGGCCACCCTGGAAGGTCAGCGGCTCGAACTGGCAAGGCTCGAGCTCACCAAACCCAGTGCGGAAGGTCCTCCGGGGAGGCTCTTGCTGACCGGCGCCTACGATCTGGCGACACAAACCTACACGGTCAACGGTGCCGGCGCACGGCTGGTATTTCAAAGATTGGCCCTCCCGGGCGCGGTGATAGCGCGGGGGGCGATGAGCCTTTCCGTCCAGGGTGAGGGTACGGTTCAGCGACCCGGCCTCGCCGCCGAGCTGCGGCTCGACGACCTCGACATCGCCGGCCGGGCACTCGGCGCGGTCACCGCTAAGGTGTCGGCCGGCCGCGGCTCAGCAACGCTGGAACTCGAAGCGCCGAAGCTTGGAGTTCGCTCGCACGGGCGGATACAACTGGCTGAGCCCTTCCCCGCCGAGTTGACCCTGACCGCCGACCGCACCGATCTTGCCCTCTTCGGCGTCGCCCTCTCCGGCGAGGAAAAGCTCGCCGGTGTGATCACGATCCGCGCAGACGCGGCCGCCAACCTCACCCACTGGGCTTCCGGCCGGGCTTCCGTCACGATCGACGAACTGCTGCTCAAACTCAGGGGCCAGGAGATCCGCAACCAGACTCCCGTGAAGTTCGCTTGGGCGGACCGTACCCTCCATTTCGATCCTTCGACGATCTCTGCGGGCGAATCCCGACTCACTCTGGCCGGCTCGATTCCGGCGGCTGGAAAAGCGGCTGAGCGGCCGCTGCACTTCGCTGGCGACTTTGACTTGGCCGGTCTCCTCGCCTTCTTGCCCCCGATGCCCGGCGTGGGTGTCTCCGGCCGGCTGAAACTTGCAGGCGAGGTCCGCGGCAGCTTCGAACGCCTCGACCCGTGGATCCAGCTCGAAACCGCGGACACCGCGCTGGTGGTCCCGGTGCTGGACAGTCCGGTAGCGGGAATCGCGCTCGATGTGCGTTATGAAGGCGGGTCCGTGGCACTTCGCAGGATCGAGGCGGAGGTCGGCCGCGGCGTCATCCGCGCCCAGGGGGTGGTTCCCCTGGCCTCTTATATGGCGGACTTGCCGCTCGTCGTGGCGCCCGCGACCGGCCCGGCGGGTTTCGGCGTCGAGATTCGGAATCTGGAGTTGTCCGCCTTTGCCGGCGTCCCGGAGGGGATCAGCGGAGTCGCCGACATGTCCGCGGAGGGTCAGCTCCCGCGCCTGGACGACTGGACGGCGGTCATCGCCAAAGGCCGGCTGGAGCGGCTTCAGCTCCGTATTGCCGATTATGAGCTGGGACTTGCCGAGCCCGCCGCATTCTCCGCCTCCCACGGCGTCGCGCGCATCGACCAATTCCGTTTGACCGGCCCGGACACGCACATCGACATTCTCGGAACCGCCGGCTTGCGGGATCCGCGTCCGCTGGATGTGCGGATCTCCGGCAATCTGGATACGGCCGTGCTGACCCAGTTGTCGGACAGCTTCAAGGTGGCGGGCAGAAGCGAACTGGCCCTCGCCATCAGCGGCACGATGGCCGCACCGCGAATCGACGGCTACTTCGAGATGCCGCGCGGACGCGCGACGCTGCCCTCGCCGCGCCTGGCGGCTGAAAACCTGGACCTGCGGATCCGGCTGAGCGAGAACGAGATCGCGCTGGAGCGGCTTACCGGCACGCTCAACGGTGGCGACCTGACAGGGTCGGGCGCCGTTCGCTTTCAGCGCGGCGGCATTGAAAATCTTGACCTGCGGATGTCCGCCAAGGATACCTTCTTCGAGTTCCCGGAAGGATTGAATACCCGGATCAACGCCGACTTGCAGCTCCGCTCGCAGGACGAAGCGACCGTCCTCGGCGGCAAAGTCACGATCCTCGAAGGCGCCTACCGTGAACTGCTCGAGCTGGAACGCGCAGGGCTGAAATACCTCGAGTCGTCCGGCGGCGTCGAGTTCGCTGAAGAGCGAAGCCCATTCCTTCAGAACCTGCGGTTCAATGTGGCCATCGAGACCGAGAACCCGGTGGTGGTGGAAAACAACCTGATGGAGGGACTCGTCCAATCCAACCTGAACCTCGTCGGGACGTTTTACCGGCCGTCGTTGACCGGACGGCTCACCATCGACGAGGGCGCCGAAATCTATCTGAGCGAGCGGCGGTACCTGCTCGAGCGCGGCCAAGTGACCTTCACCAACCAAACCCGCATTGAGCCGAATCTGGACATCCTCGCCCGCACGCGGGCCGGCCGTTGGGACATCGAGCTCAGAGTCGAGGGCGAGCCAGGAGACATTTCGGCCACCTTCAGCTCGGATCCGCCGCTTTCTCAACCCGATATCGTTTCCGTGCTGCTGACCGGGCGCACGCTCGAGCAGGTCCAGGGCGCCGAACTCAATGTCGCCAAAGAGCAGGTGCTTTCCTACTTGTCCGGCCGGGCCGCCAGCCGGGTCTCCCGCCGAGCTCAGGAGACGCTCGGCCTTTCGCAGGTGCGGATCGAGCCGAACCTGATTGCCGCCGAGTCCAACCCCGGAGCCCGGCTGACGCTGGGGCAGGACCTCACCGACTTTCTCCGGTTCATCTATTCGATGAACCTGGCCGACAGCAGCGATCAGATCCAGGTCCTCGAGTACGACCTGGCGCGGCGCTTCACCGCCCGCTCCACACGCCAGCAGGACAACACGTACCGCTTTGATTTCGACCACGATGTCCGCTGGGGCGGCCCCAAAGAGGAGATCTCCCCAAAACGCGAGGCCGCGGGCGAGCTACGGATCGGCTCGATTGCCTTCTCCGGGGATCCGGTCTTCGATGAGGACATGGTGCGCCGGAAGCTCCACATGAAACCGGGCGATCGTTACGACTTTTTCCGCACCCAGAAGAGCCTCGAGCGTCTGGAGAAGTTTTACACCAGCCGGCACCGGCTCGAATCGACTGTGCGCGCCCAGCGGCAACGAAGAGACGGCCAAGTGGATCTGACGGTGACCATTGATGCCGGACCGCAGGTGGAGTTCGTGTTTGAGGGCTTCCAGCTCCCAGGCTCGGTCCGCAACAGGATTCGCCGGATCTGGCGTGAAGGGATCGTCGACTCGCAAAGAAGCCAGGACAGCGTCCGCGCCATCCGCCGCTACCTGGTCCAGGAGGGCTACTTGCAAGCGGAGGTCGTTCCGCAGATCAGCTTTCCGACCGAGGGAGTCAAGCGCGTGACCTTCGGCATCAGCCCCCGCGTGCGCTACAAAGACGTCGAGCTCGTCTTCGAAGGTGTGAAGGGGATATCCGCCGAAGCTCTCTTGGACGTGCTCGACGCGGAAAAGGCTCGTCTCGAGATCTATACGTCCCCGCGCACGGTTGCTGATCTGCTGGCCCGCTATTACCGTGATCAGGGCTATCTTGCGGCCGACATCGGAGAGCCGCGCTACGAGCTGGACCCCGAAACGGGGAGCGGCCGCGTGGTCCTGCCTGTCGCCGAAGGGCCGCTGTTCCGCGTGGGCACGGTACGGTTCAGCGGCAACCGCGCGATCGACACGCCGCGCCTGATGGAAGCCCTCGCGCTCAGCAGCGGCGGAGTCTATCGCCCCGAGCTCGTCGAGACTTCCATCACCAGGCTCGAAGAACTCTACTGGTCAGACGGGTACAACGACGTCGCGATCGCTCATTCCCTGGAAGGCAAGCGCGAGGATGGTTTGGTGGATGTCACCTTTCAAATTACCGAGAACCGCCAGCAGGTCGTCAGCGGCGTGGAAGTGGTGGGGACACACGAAACCAGCGAGAAGTTCGCCCGAAACCAGATCGAGTTGGCGCCGGGAGATGTGCTCGATTTCAACCGCGTGAATCGGACGCGAAAGAACCTTTACAACACCGGGGCCTACGCACTCGTCGATGTCCAGCCCACGCCCGCCGGAGCCGCATCGGACCTCCGGAATCCGCAGTTGTTGCGGGTCAAGCTCCGCGAGGTGCGGCCGTTCAACATCCGCTATGGCGCTTCCTACGACACCGACCGCGGGCCGGGATTCATCGCCGACTTCACCAACCGCAACACCCTCGGCTCGGCACGGGTCCTCGGTTTTCGCGCCCGTTACGACCCGGACTTCCGCGAGTTGCGAGGTTACATCAGCCAGCCGCTGCTGAGGCGGTGGCCCGTCAAAACCAACTTGATCGGCTTCACCAGCCGGGAGGTCTTCGATACCTTCATCACCGACCGCACGGGATTCTCGGTGAACCAGGAAGCCCATCTGTGGGGCAATACGATCGTCTCCTACGGCTATCGGATCGAGCGCACGGACACGTTCGACAAGGACCCGGAGTCGCTGTTCCAAGTGCCGCCATTTACCATCGCACCGCTGACACTCAGTTGGACTCGTGAAACCAGAGACGACTTCCTGGACGCCACCCGCGGGTCCCTCATGTCCCACGCCTTCGAGTACGCCCCCGCCGGCCTGGGCTCGGATCTGCGGTTCGTGAAGTACTTCGGCCAGTACTTCAAATACGTCGGGCTGACGCGCCCGGCCGAGGTCCCCTTCGGCGGCGGAGTGCGACGGCCGCGGGTGGTCTACGCCGGCGCCGTGCGGCTGGGACTCGCTAACGGCCTGGGCGGGCAAGACTTAATCCGCACCGAGCGCTTCTTTGCCGGTGGCGGCACCACCCTACGGGGATTTGACAAGGATTCGGTCGGTCCGGCCGACTTCTTCGGCCCCACCGGCGGCAACGCCGTCTTCCTGACCAACAACGAAATCCGCTTCCCGCTGGTCGGCTTTCTTGACGGCGTGGGGTTCCTGGATCTGGGCAATGTCTATCGGAATATCGGCGACTTCGACCCGCTCAATCTTCGCAAGTCCGCCGGCTTCGGCCTCCGGGTGCGGACACCCTATTTCCTGCTGCGCCTGGACTACGGTTTCATCCTCGACCGCCGGCCGGGCGAGCGCCGGGGAGGCTTCTTCTTCAGCATCGGGCAGGCTTTCTAGCCGCCGCTCGCCTCGCGTCCAGGCGCCGGCCCGGGCTCAGAGTGCCTTCACCGCGTGGATGATGTCGTTGATCGCTTTCTTGCCGTCGGAGAAAAACATCAGCGTATTGTCGGCGGCGAACAGCGGGTTCGGAATGCCCGCAAAGCCGGGGCTCAAACTCCGCTTGATCACAATGACGGTGCGGGATTTGTCCACATCGAGGATCGGCATGCCGGCGATCGGCGATTTCGGGTCGGTGCGAGCAACAGGGTTGACCACGTCATTGGCCCCGATGACAATCGAGACGTCGGTCTCGGGAAACAGCGGATTGATGTCTTCCATCTCCATGAGCTGCTCGTAAGGCACCTCCGCCTCGGCCAGCAGCACGTTCATGTGGCCCGGCATTCGCCCGGCCACCGGATGAATGGCGTAAAGCACTTCCGTGCCCCGGCTCTCCAGTAGGTCCGCCAACTGGCGCACCGTGTGCTGCGCCTGCGACACTGCCATGCCGTACCCCGGCACGAATACAACGCGCCGGGCATGCTCCAGCACCATCGCGATTTCCTCGGCTGAGGCGGCCTTCACTTTGCCCGCATAGACCGAGTCGGCGCTCGGACCCCCCACGACTTCCGCCCCGACGCCTCCGAATAGCACGTTGGATAGTGACCGGTTCATCGCTTTGCACATGATCGCCGTCAGGATAAAGCCCGATGCACCGACCAGCGAGCCGGCGATGATCAGCATGTTGTTGCTCAGCACGAAGCCGGTTGAAGCCGCCGCCACCCCCGAATAGGAGTTCAGTAGCGAGATCACCACCGGCATGTCGGCGCCGCCGATCGGAATCGTCGTCAGCACTCCCAGCACCGAGGCGATGCCCGCCAGCACCCAGTACAGATGAGTCTGCTCCGGTGAAGCCACCAGCGCCGCCCCGACCGCTACTGCCGCCGCCGCCAGCACCCCGTTCAAAGCATGCTGCCCTCGAAAGAGCACCGGATTTCCCGACACCAGACCCTGCAATTTGGCGAAGGCAATGAAGCTGCCCCAAAACGTCACGGCCCCGATCAGTCCGCTGAACGCGGTGGCCACGCGAAAGTCCAGGGTCATTGCCGGGGCCGCAACCACCGCTTCGATCAGCGCCGCGCCGGCCACCACCGCCGACGCCGCGCCGCCAAACCCGTTGAACAGCGCAACGAGCTGCGGCATGTCCGTCATCTGAATCCGGACGGCCAGCACCGCTCCGATGAGACCTCCCACGACAAATCCGGCGAGAATCACTTCGAAGCTGACGATATCCCGATCCAGCAGTGTCACCACGATGGCGATCAGCATCCCGAGCGCGCCCAGAAGGTTGCCGCGGACCGCCGTGCGCGGATGCGACAGCCCTTTCAGCCCGAAAATGAACAGGGCGGAGGCGAGCAGGTAGGCGAGGTTGATCAGTGCGTCGGTCATGGCCTATTTCTTCCGAAACATCGCCAGCATCCGATGGGTGACCAGGAATCCGCCCACCACGTTGATGGTGGCGAACACGACCGCGCAGAAACCCAGGATCGTCGTCAGCGTCGTGTGCTGCGTGCCGGCCGACAGGATCGCGCCGACCAAGGTAATCCCGGAGATGGCGTTGGAGCCCGACATCAGCGGCGTGTGCAGCGTCGGCGGCACCTTCGTGATGACTTCAAAACCGACGAATACCGCAAGGACAAAAATCGTGATTGAGGTTACCAGCGCATCCATAATGTTCTATTTCTCCTCGCCGCCGAGCAGTTCCAGTATCTTCGCGTGCACCACCTTCCCGTCCCGCGTCAGCAGCGTCTCGCGAACGATCTCATCTTCCAGGTTCAGCTCGAGCCGGGACTCCTTCACCATGTTCAGCAAGAAGGTCGAGATGTTCCGCGCGTACATCTGCGTGGCGTGGTAGGGAACCAGCGACGGCATATTGTCCGGTCCGAGGATCGTCACGCCGTTGACCACCACTTCACTGCCCGGCCGCGTCAGCTCACAGTTGCCGCCCCGCTCGGCCGCCACGTCGACGATGATCGAACCCGGCTTCATCCCCTCGACCATCGCCCGCGTGATCAGCAGCGGCGCCCTCTTGCCCGGCACGGCCGCCGTCGTGATGACCACATCACATTCGGCCACAGCTCTGCTCATGAATTCGCGCTGCCGCCGCAGGAAGTCCTCGCTCTGCTCTTTCGCGTAGCCGCCTTCGTCTTCGGCCCCGGCGGTCTCCAGCGGCAGCTCGAGAAACTTCGCTCCCAGGCTCTGGACCTGCTCCTTTACCGCGGGGCGCACGTCGTAGGCTTGCACCGCCCCGCCCAGCCGTTTCGCCGTGGCAATCGCCTGAAGGCCGGCGACGCCGACGCCGATCACCAACACCTTGGCCGGCGCAATGGTTCCGGCGGCCGTCATCAGCATCGGGAACATTTTTTGCAGCCGGTCGGCCGCCAGCAACACGGCCTTGTAGCCGGCGACGGTCGCCATCGAGGACAACGCATCCATGCTTTGCGCCCGCGTGATCCGCGGCATCAGCTCCATGGAGAACGACGCCGCCCCTGTCGCCGCCACTTCCTCGACCGTCCGGGGGGCCGATAAGGGATCGCACAGCCCGATTACGACTTGACCCGCCCGCAGCAGCCCGAGGTCGGACCGGCCGGCCTCCTTGTTGGCCCCATAGGAGCGGACCTGGAGGATGATATCGGCATGCGAAAAGACTTCGGCGCGCGAGTCGGCGATTCGGGCGCCTTTGTCCGCGTATTCCTGGTCCGAGTGCCCGGATTCGCGGCCGGCCCCCGCTTCAATAAGGACTTCCAGCCCCGCCTTGGCGAGCCGGGGTACGGTCGCCGGATCGAGGGCGACGCGGCGTTCTCCGGGGAAAGTTTCCTGCGGAACTCCGACAATCACAAAGCAGTCTCCTCAGATCGATTCTCCAGCAAGTACTGATGCTACTGGGTTTTCTGGAGTTGCGGCGGATTCCGGCGCCTTCCCGCAAGCTGCCGTCCGCTCCTAGCCTAGAATGGTATCAGGGTCGCGATGGGTTTCACACACGCGGCGCTGGCGGAACGAACCCGGCTCGTTGCCCGCGGGCTGAAGCTGGAATACTTCACCATTGGCTACAATCTCTTGGAAGCTCTCGTCGGCCTCATCGCCGGTTTCCTGGCGGGCAGCATCGCCCTGATCGGCTTCAGCTTCGACAGCTTGATCGAAGTGACTTCCGGAGCCGCCCTGTTGTGGCGGCTGCGCAACGACGTCAACGAACACGCCCGCCGGCGGATCGAGCGGATCAGCCTGCGCATCGTCGGCGTGTGCTTCCTCGCTCTGGCCGCTTACATCACCCACGAGTCCCTTACTTCCCTTCTTTATCGCCAGGCCCCCGAAGAAAGTCTTCCGGGAATCATTCTCGGCATCGTCTCGCTCATCGTCATGCCGATCCTGGCACGCGAGAAACGCAAAGTGGCGGCCGGAATCCGCAGCGATGCGCTGGCTGCCGACGCCCGCCAAACCGACTTCTGCTTCTATCTCTCGAGCATTCTCGTCGGTGGGCTCGTCTTGAATGCGACGCTCGGCTGGTGGTGGGCCGACCCGGTCGCCGGGCTGGCGATGGTCCCGATCATCTTCCTCGAAGGCCGGCGGGCGCTTGGTGGAAAGAGCTGCGGTTGCACTTGCCCTTCCGATTCTCCGTGACTCCTGCTCCAAAGCCCGCTGGCTAGTAATCGATGGACGCCAGAAGCTGTGACGGACGCAGGTTGAAGGCGTGCGAGATGGCCAGCAGGCTCTCCATGCTCGGCAAATGGGCGCCGCGCTCGATCGACGAGATCTGAGAGACGCTTAGCCGGGCCGCGTCAGCCAGGTCCTTCAGCGACCACTCCCGCTCCGCGCGCAGCATCCGGATTCGCCGGCCGAGACTGTGGCGGAAACGCTCCGCATCGTCCCGGCCAAGTCCGTACGTCTCGATGGCATTCTTCAAGGTCTGCCGGAGCTGCGAGAGCGAAAACGGCTTGGCCAGATAGTCAAACACTTTCATCTTGAACGTGGCGCGCATGCTCTCCAGCGACGGATACCCTGTCACCACAATGACGCAGAGCGTCGGCCAGCGGCTTAGAAGTTGCTCGAGAATCTTTTCCCCCTGCAAATCGCCCATCTTCATGTCCAGCAGGACGATCCCGGGCGTCCGCTGCCGGCACGCTTCAAACAAATCGTCCGGGTGACCGAACGTGCGCACCGCATACAGCCCCTCGCTCTTGAGGAAGTCCTCCATGTAGTTGCGGAAGTCGTAGTCATCATCGAGCACGGCAATCTCGATCAGACCTGTGGCACTCGCTGTCATCGCTGTTCCTCCCGTGGAGAAACCGAAGACGGGGAGACCGCGCCACCCATGGCCGCCGGCGCGGCCGGAAGACGCACTTCGAGCCGAGCGCCGCCTTCCGGACGGTTGCTGGCCCGGATGGCGCCGCCATGTTGGTGAGCAATACCCTCGGCGACAGTGAGCCCGAGGCCGGTGCCCCGCGCGTCCAGCCGCGTGGTGACGAACGCTTCGAAGATCTCCGGCAGAATCCCCGGCGGAATGCCCGGTCCGTCATCTTCGACCAAGACGAGCAGCCAGTCCCGCTTCTGGGACTGCTCCCGCCCTGTGCGAACCCGGATCTGTCCGTCCGAACTGACGGCGTACAGCGCGTTGCGCAGTAAATTGATGAAGAGCTGCACCAGGCGGTCCGAGTTGCCCAGCACCCAGTCCTCGGCCGCCGCCTCGTTCGCGAAATTGACCCGCGCGGCCTTCTCGTCAATGGCGACCAGGCTCCAGGCTTCTTCAACCAGCGGGCGGATGGCCACCGGTTCGATTTTCTGGTCCCGCACCCGCGCAAAGTCCACCAGGCTCTCACTGATGCTTTGCAGACGCCGCGTGACGCGCTGCATTCGGTGCAGCCGGTCCCGCGCTTGGGGATCTTGCGCCGTCTCGAGCAGCTTCTCCACCGAACCACGCAGCACGGCCAGCGGCGTGTTCAGTTCATGAGCGACGCTAGCGCTCAACAACCCAAGGCTGGCCAGACGGTCCTGCGCGGCAATGTTCTGTTTGGCCGTCTCCAGCAGGTAATTCTTCCGCTTCAGGTCGGCCGCCACTTCCTCCAACTTCCGCAGGGCCGCCGTCAGTTCCTGCTCTCGCCGCCGCAGCTCCCGTACCGTAGCGTTGCGCGAATTCATGAGCTGGCCCAGTTCGTCCTTCCGAATCAACTTCGCATCGATTAACTCATTGGCGGTGTCCCCTCGGCGCGATGCTTCATCGGCATCCAACAGAGCGCGCAGCGGGCGGTAGACGAAGATCCGCATCAGCGACAACTCCAGCACCAGCACCGCCAGACAGTACACGACGCCCAGCACTACCAGCAGCGTCGCCTTCGATCGCCATACCATCGCTTCATAGAAGCCATCCGGCAACCGCAGCCGCCGGTATATCCCCGTGGCGCTGTCCTTGACAAAAATCACCTCCGGCTTGCCCGGCTCGGCGTACGCCTCCCCAGGCCTCGCCTCCAACTGCGCTAGCAATCCGGCGGGCACGCCGACCTCCGCCGCGGTTCCCTCCCGGTACTCGTAGGCGCTGAGTCCCGCAGCCCGAAACGAACCGGCAGGGGCCTTCAGCACCTGCTTGATGAGGTGGGTTTCGCGCTCCCGGGCGGCGGCGGCCCGGTTCTCAATCAACGGTATCAGTGTGTACCATACCGATCCCGCGAGCACAACGAAGAACAGGTTGTGCAGGATCATTAGCTTGTAGCGCACCTTCAGATCCCCGAAGGCCCTGCTCAACTGGCTTGCGATGCCCCACATCCGCGCGCTCCACGGCTCGCCCGGTCGCGGCCCTCCAGCAGTGGACCCCCACTCGGGGGATGGGACTGTCGTCAACCTCTGCGACCTATAGCGCTCCCCACCCCAAGTGTGCATGATTCGCCCGGCCGATGTAAACAGCCCCCTGGGCCGTCACGCAAATCAATCATTCTTTAATCTTGACAAGATTCTACCGAAAATGTACAATTTTGTACACCGAGGCTGAAGAGAGGGCCAGCCGACGGAAATCTGGGAAGGAGTTCCTCACGGAACCGTGGAACGCACGATAGCGTCGACCGCTGGGCAGGCGGCGCCCACGAAATCTCCGGGCGGGTCCGACCAGCCCGTCGGGCCTGCCGCCCCGCTCCTCGAAACCGGATCGGACAGCCAACAGCAGCGTCTGAGGTCACGCCGGCGACTGGTATGGACCTCGATCGCCGGCTTCTTCGCCGCCGCCTTCCTCATGTTCCTTCGCTTCTTCTTTCCGCGCGCGTTGTTCGAACCCAGCACCCGCTTTCGTATCGGCTTTCCATCCGACTTCGGTCTCGGCGTCGACGAGCGCTTCAAGCAGTCGCATCGCATCTGGGTGGTGCGGCAGCCCGACAAGCTGTTCGTACTGTTGGCCAAGTGCACCCACCTCGGCTGCACGCCGAACTGGATCGAGGCCGAAAACAAGTTCAAATGTCCTTGCCACGGCAGCGGATATGACCTGGAGGGCCGGAATTTTGAAGGACCGGCGCCTCGACCCATGGACCGGACTTATGTCGAACTTGATGCCGAGGGACAGATCGTTGTCGACACGAGCCGCTTGTTCGAATGCGCTCCGGGTAGCGAGTGTGAGTTTGACGAACCGAATGCATTCTTGGTGATGACGTGAGTGCGGCTGCTTGAGCCGCCATAACTCGGAGAGAACCGGCGATGCAACCTGGGCCAGAGGAAACAAAGGGTCGCGCAGGCCTCCTGGAGCGGGCTCGCGAGGAATTCAAGGACCTCGCTGAGGACCTCAAAAAGCCCCAAACCACTCAGCTTTGGAAGTCCATCTTCCGGGTCAAGCATGAGCGCACCGACCCGCGCACTCGTGCGCTCGGTATTCTGTCGAACGTCTTCCTTCATCTGCACCCGGCCCGTATTAATCGCGACGCCGTCCGCTACAGCTACACCTGGGGCATGGGCGGCATCACCTTTTACCTGTTCCTGGTGCTTACCTTCACCGGCGTGCTGTTGATGTTCTATTACCACCCCACCAAGGTGCAGGCCTTTCGCGACATCTTGTACCTGGAACATGACGTGCCGTTCGGCAAACTCCTGCGCAACATGCACCGCTGGGCCGCCCACCTCATGATCATCACCCTGTGGCTGCACATGTTCCGTGTCGTTTTGACCGGCTCCTACAAGCGGCCCCGGGAGTTCAACTGGTGCGTGGGCGTCATCCTGCTGGTGCTTACCCTGTTGCTCTCGTTCACCGGCTACCTGCTGCCCGACGACCAACTGGGCTTCTGGGCCGTCACGGTGGGAACCAATATGGCGCGCGCCACCCCGCTGCTGGGCCACGAGGGGCCGTTGGGGCCGCAGCTCGGTATGACCCCGTTCAACGACGTCCGCTTCGCCCTCTTAGGCGGCTCTATTGTCGATAGCAACGCGCTGCTGCGGGCCTACATCTGGCACTGCATCGCGATCCCGTTGATCGCCTCGGTCTTCATGGGCGTGCATTTCTGGCGCGTCCGCAAGGATGGAGGGATCTCCGGGCCCGCTCCGGTCGTGCTGGAATCCGAGATGAAGCCCCCAAGGCCCCTGCGCTAGGAGGACCATGGACTGGGCTCAACTCTGGGAAATCGTTTCGCTCCCCGACAACATCCCCATTGTTGCCCTGGCCGTACTCGTTCCATTCTATGCCTGGTATGGGCTGCGACAGGCGCGGGCGACCGATCGGCTCATCGAGCAGTTGTCCGCCAGCCCGGAACTGGCCGCCACCCACCACCGCAAGATTCATCCTTACGAGCCGGGCTGGGAGCGGGAATTGCCGGTTTGGCCTTATTTGCTGCGCATCGAGTTCCTCGCCGCGATCATCGTGACCTTCGTCCTGATGATCTGGTCCATCACCCTCAACGCCCCGTTGGAAGAGCCCGCCAACCCGAATCACACCATGAATCCCGCCAAGGCGCCCTGGTACTTCGTCGGGCTTCAGGAGATGCTCGTCTATTTCGACCCGTGGTTCGCGGGCGTGGTCTTGCCGACCCTCATCATCATCGGCCTGATGGTGTTTCCTTACATCGACACGAACCCGCTGGGCGTTGGCTATTACACCATCCGCCAGCGCACGGTGGCCCTGTGGGGATTCGGCCTCGGCTTCGCTATCTGGCTGCTGCTGATCTTCATTGGCACGTTCGTTCGCGGGCCCGGCTGGATGTGGTTTTGGCCGGGCCAAACCTGGGACCATACGCGCGTCGTTTACGAGGTGAACCGAAACCTTTCCGACGTCTTCGGCGTCACCAACCCCTGGATCGGCGGCGCCATCGGCCTCGGCGCGATCGCGCTGTTCTACGCGCTCTCCGGTTGGGTCCTTCACAAGCTGGTCACTCGGTCCCCGCTCAACCGGAAGATCTACCAGCGTACCAGCCTCCTTCAGTACCTGACCTTTCAGTTCTTCGCCATCACCATTCTGGTCGGGCTGCCCGCAAAGATGCTGCTCCGGCTGCTGTTCCGCATCAAGTACGTCTTGGTGACTCCATGGTTCAACGTGTAACCGGGGCCCGGCGGCCCCGTAAGAGGAACGACGTTGGCTGACAACACCGATCGCCAATCCCGGCGCCCCGATCCTATCGCGGACCGCTCGCTTAGCGGCCCGCTGCTGATCTTCGCCGTGTTGTTGTTGTTGTCGCTGTTCTGGGCGCTCTACGATGAGCTCATCGGCCAGCGCCCCTGGAAGGGCTATCAGCAGCAATTCGTCCGCCTCTACACCGCGTACCTGCAACGGCTTGGACCGGATCAGGCGGCCGCCGAGAAAGCCGTTCGCGAATCGCCCGAATTCCGCAAAATCAGAAGCAGCCTCCGGCAGGCCGAGGAAGCTGCCGCACCCCGACTGGCCGAGCTCGATGCGGAACTCGGCCTCCTCCGGCGGCAACTGGAGGAGATCAAAGAGCCGTTCCAGGACAGCCGCGCGCGGATCGCCGCCCTGGTCTATGAGCTCGATCACACTGAGGATGCCGGTCGGAAAGACGCCATCCGGCGCGACATCGAAAACGTCAGGATGCAGCGCATCCGCGTGGCTTGGCCGGTCGACGGCGGTGCCGAGCCCCGCTGGGAAGAACTGACCGTCGCCGAGATCGAACAGCGCTTCAATGAACTCAAGCAACAGGAGGCGCGCCTGAACGCCGAACGCGCACGAATCACCGCCCCCATCCGCGAGCGGCAGGCGGAACTCAACCGCTTCCTCAGCGAGCGTCTGGTCGGACTAAACCAGCAGCAGATCGACGGCTTGCTCCGCAAAATTCAGGGCTTCGAAATCGGTATCAAGCAGATCTACGTGGAAGAGGCGGGCCTGGTGGATCGGTGTGAGTCCTGCCATCTGGGCATCCGTGAGCCGCTGGTGCTGACCGCCGCGGACCTGGGGGGGCATCAGCTCTTCGTCAGTCACCCGAACAAAACGCTGCTGGAGATCCACAATCCGACCGTGTTCGGCTGTTCACCCTGCCACAATGGCAACGGCATAGCAACCTCCAGCGTCCGCAAGGCCCACGGCCGGTACAAACACTGGCTTTGGCCCTTGTTTCCTAAAGAAAACGTCGAAGCCGGGTGCCTGCAATGTCATCTCAATGACCGTGTTCTCGAGCACGCTCCCGTACTCACCCGCGGCCGGGACCTCTACGAACTGAAAGGCTGCGTCGGATGTCATCGCTACGAAGGGCACGATCGCGAGACCGACGCTCTCAGCGACGTGCGCAAGCAGATCCAGAATCTTGAAGCCCGGAAGCGGGAAGCGCGACTGGAAGCCGAGCGAGAAATTCAGAAGGGGGACGCCGCCGAAACCAACCAGCAGGCGCAGGCCCACTACCAGCGCGCCGAAAATCTGCGCGTCACCATGAGCAACATCGACGCCATGATCGAGGCCCTCGACCATCAGGCCAAGTCCCTTATGCAAGACCAGAAGAAGGTGGGGCCCAATCTCAAGGACGTCCGGCTCAAGCTGCGCAAACAGTGGATCCCCGTTTGGCTCAAGGACCCGCAGGCATTCCGCCCGGGCACCAAAATGCCTGCATTCCGCTTGGCTGATGAGGAGATCCGGGCCGTGTCGGCTTTCATCTGGCAGGCCGGCTGGCCGGGCCCCGAGCCGCAATCTCAGCCACCCGGCGACGCGGCCCGCGGTAAAGAATTGTTCGAAACGCGGGGCTGTCTGGGCTGTCACTCCCTCGGCGAAGGCGCCGGCCGGATGGGCGGGGCATTCGCCGCTAATCTGTCGCGCCTTGGCGAAAAGGCGAACTATGAGTACATCGTCCGCTGGATCCACAACCCCAGAGACCGCACTCGGCCCTATTGCCTATACGAAAAACGGGATCTCGGTCCCGAGGACTACCGGCGGCGCAACCTCCCCTTCGTCTTCGACCTCGAGCATTCCACCTGCCCCAACGACGGCCATGAACTCCAGGTTCAGAACATGACGGTAATGCCCAGCCTGCGGCTCTCCTGGTCCGAAGCCCGCGATATCGCCACCTACCTGACGAGCCTGAAGCGCGATGGCGCCTCCTACCCGGACGACGTCGCTTACATGGACGACCCCAGGCTCGCTCAGCGGGGGCGCGAACTCGTGGGCCGCTACGGCTGCGCTGGTTGCCACGAAATCCAAGGTCTCGAAGATGCGCCCCGCATCGGCACCGAGCTCACCAAAGAAGCGAGCAAGCCGATGGAGCAGCTCGACTTCGGATTGCTCGAGCGTGAGGCCAAGGACGAGGGATGGTATAGCCACAAGGGCTTCTTCGAGCACAAGCTTGAGAACCCGGCCGTCTATGACGAGGGCCGCGAGAAAGCCCCCGAAGACCGGCTCCGCATGCCCAACATTCAACTCACCCAGGACGACATCCGTGCCCTGACCACCTTCCTGCTTGGCAGCGTCGACTCCCCCTTCCGGGGACAGTTCCGGAGCATCCCCGCGCAGTTCCGCTACATCCCTACCGATCAGCAGCGCGACATCCAGCAAGGCTGGTGGCTCATTAGGAAATACAACTGTGAGGGGTGCCACGTCGTCCGCCCCGGCCAGGAATCGGTCCTCAGCACGCTGCCCCGCTATCAGGATCCCGACTGGAAAGAGCAACTCCCGCCGTCGCTCATCCAGGAGGGCGCGCGCGTCAATCCCGACTGGCTGGCGCGCTTCTTGGCCAACCCGGCCCTTGATTCCTCCAACACGCAACGCAACGGTGTGCGGACCTACCTCCACGCCCGGATGCCCACCTTCAGCTTCTCCCCCAACGAGATCCGCATCCTCGTGCGTTTCTTTGAAGCCATGGCCGGCCAACCGGCGCCCTATATACCCACCCGCGTCAAACCGCTCGAAGACCGCGAGCGCCAATTGGCCCGAGCACTGTTTTCTTCCCGCGGCGCCCCGTGCCTGAGATGCCACTTGGTCGGGGATCCCGCGCACGACCGCTTCGCCACTGCGCCCAATTTCTTGATCGCCAGGGAGCGCCTGAAGCCGGGCTGGACAGCCCGGTGGCTGCTCGACCCCCAGGCCATCAGTCCCGGCACCGCTATGCCCTCCGGCCTCTTCCGGCGGCAGGGCGACCGCTGGGTGTTTGCCGGGCCTACCCCGGCCGCCTTCCAGGACTATCCGGGCGACCACGTCCAGCTTCTGGTGCGCTACATGTTCGAACTCTCGCCGGCCGAGCAGCGCCGGCTCATCCAACAGCTTCCTGCCGCCGCTCGTCTCGAGCCCGAACCAAGGCAGGTCGCAAGGCGGACAACAGCTCCGCCATAAGGGAATTCAGCCTGATTACGCGAAGGAGGGATATGAACTTTCAACTCCTAAAAGCATCCGGTCCGGTGGCTGCGCTGATGATGTTCGCTCTTGGTTGCGGGCCGTCGGAACGGCCGTCCGAAGTCGCCGAGCAGCCGGCCGCAACCGAAGGCGCCGTCTGGCAACCCACCGGCAACGAGGCTACCATCACCGGTACGGTCAACTTTAAGGGTGAGCCGCCCACATACCGCCCCCTGTCGATGGACGCCGATGCTGTCTGCGCTGCCAAGCACTCCGGGCCCGTTTATCCTGAGGCCGTCGTCAAGAATGACAACGGAACGCTCCGCAACGTCTTCGTCTATGTCAAAAGCGGCTTGGAAGGCAAGAGCTTTGCCGTTCCTCAAGAGCCTGTCGTACTGGACCAGATCGGCTGTGTCTACAAACCGCATGTGCTTGGCATCCAAGCCCGGCAGCAGTTAAAGGTAGTCACCAGCGACAACACCACCCACAACATCCACCCCATCCCCAAAGTGAACCGGGAGTGGAACGTTTCCCAGCCTCCCGGCGCCGACCCGATCATTCGGAGCTTCGCCCGGCCTGAGGTCAGCATCCCCGTCAAGTGCAACCAGCACCCCTGGATGAGAGCCTATATCCATGTCGTGAGCCACCCGTTCTACGCGGTCAGCGACGACCAGGGCGCCTTCCGGCTCGAGGGCCTGCCGCCAGGCGATTACGAATTGGAAGCCGTGCATGAGGAGTATGGCGCCATGACGCAGCGAGTCACCGTTGGGCCGAACGAATCCCGTTCGATCGAATTCGCCTATGCCGCCGGTCAGGCTTACCGGCCCGCTTCCTTGAAGATGCTGCCCGCGCTCGTGCTGCCATGCTGCGGAGAAAAGTAACCGGGACCGCCGGAGTAATGTCTCTGCCCTCCGGCGAAGGATTGTCGCTCCACGCCCCGGCGTTGCGGCGCCTTCGGCACGCCATGCGCAGGCTCGCCGCCTACCTCGAGCTGGCCAAGCCGCGCGTCACCCTGCTCATTCTCTTGGTCACCATGGCCGGCTTCTGGTTGGGGTCCCAGGGCAGGCCGGACCGCTATCACCTCCTTAGCGCGATGGCCGGCACCGGGCTCCTCGCCGCCGGCATCTTCGCCTTGAACCAGTACCTGGAACGCGACTTGGACGCCGTCATGCGACGGACTGAAGGCCGGCCTCTGCCGGCCTGCCGCCTCGCACCCTCAGAGGCGCTCGGTTTCGGAATGTTGGCCTCAGCAGCCGCCCTGGCCTGGCTGGCCTGGCGCGTCAATGTCCTCACCGCCGGCCTCGGCGTCTTCATTGTCTTCAGTTACCTGTTCCTGTACACGCCCCTGAAGAGGAGGACTCCTCACTGCACCTTCATCGGCGCGTTCCCCGGCGCCACGCCGCCGCTGGTCGGCTGGGCCGCCGCCCGTGGCGAGCTGTCCGTGGAAGCCTGGGTGCTCTTCGCGATCCTCTTCCTGTGGCAGTTCCCCCACTTCCATTCCATCGCCTGGCTGTACCGGGAAGATTACGCTTGCGCCGAGGTCTGCATGTGGCCCGTCATCGAGGCCGACGGCAAGGTCACCGGGCGCCAGATTGTCGGCTTCACCTCATTGCTGGTTCCCGTCAGCCTGCTGCCGGCCTGGCTCGGGGTCTCGGGGCCTGTATACCTTTGGGGCGCCGCGGCGCTCGGTGTCGGGCTCCTCTATCGCGGCATCCGCACGGCGGTCCTCAAGTCCAAATGGCAGGCCCGCTTGTTGCTGCTGGCCTCCGTGCTGTATCTGCCCGCGCTGTTTGCACTGATGGTGCTGGACACCCATTAGCCGAAAGGAGGCTGGACTATGGCGCTGTTGTTGGGACTGTTCTTTTGGGCCGTGGCCTTAGTTACGGTCGGGATCTTCCTGGCGCGTGTGTGGTGGCTGCCGGAACTCGTCTCTGTCCATGGGGCCGCCGTTGACCACCAACTGACGCTGACCCTGATCGTCGCCGGTACGGTCTTCTTCCTCGCGCACGCCGGGCTCGGCTGCTTTATCTGGCGCTATCGCGCGCGCGGGGCCGAACGCGCGACCTATTGGCACGAGAATTCCAAACTCGAGCTCACTTGGACGCTGGCCACCGCCGTTGTCTTCATCGGCCTCGGCATTCTCGGCAACCGGGTCTGGGCTGCCTACTTCCTCACCGAGCCGCCCGACTCGGCCCTCGCCGTCGAGGTCACCGCACAGCAGTTCGCCTGGAATGTCCGCTATCCAGGACCCGACGGGCGGTTCGGCCGGACTGACCCGGCGCAAATCGATGACGCGATCGGCAACTTCATCGGCCTCGATCGGAAAGATCCCCATGCCGCCGACGACGTCCTGACCCAAAACATCATGGCGATTCCCGTCAACCGCCCCATCCGCGTCGTCCTGCGCACCAAGGATGTGACCCACGGCTTCTTTGTCCCTCAACTCCGCGTCAAACAGGACGCCGTGCCGGGTCTGTCGATTCCCATTCACTTTACGGCCACCAGAGCCGGCGAATACGAGATCGCCTGCGCTGAACTGTGCGGCATGCAGCATTACAAGATGCGAGGCCGGCTCCTGGTGATGAGCGAGCCGGCATTTGAAGACTGGCTCCGGCAGCGGGCCGCTTACGCAGCCGGCGGCACGCCGCACCCACCCTCAAACCGTTAGGAGAATAAGATGGCCACACATGCAGCCGTACATCCTGCCCCCACCGGGTTCCTTCGCAAGTATCTCTTCAGCACTGACCACAAGGTGATCGGGATTCAATATCTCCTGCTGGCGCTCGCCGCCGTCCTCATCGGGATGTTCCTGTCGGCCATCATGCGCGTCCGGCTGGCCTGGCCGGATGAGAAATGGCCCCTGTTGCAGGAATGGTTCCCGACCGCTTTCGCCGGCGGCCCCATGGCCCCGGAGTTCTACCTCTCCATGATGACCATGCACGGCACCATCATGGTCTTTTTCGTGCTAACGACCGCCCCACTGTCCGGCTTCGGCAACTACTTTCTGCCCATCCAGGTCGGCGCCCGCGACATGGCCTTTCCCGTGCTCAACATGCTCTCGTTCTGGATTACCTTCGTCTCATTCCTGGTCATGATTACCGCCCTGTTCGTTACCGGCGGCGCCCCGATCTCCGGCTGGACCGCTTATGCGCCGTTGAGCGCTCTGGGCGAGATTGCCGGCCCCGGACTCGGGCGGGGACAAACGCTCTGGATCATCAGCATCGCCATCTTCTGCCTCGCTTCGCTGCTCACGGCGCTGAATTTCCTCACCACCACGCTGAACCTGCGCGCGCGCGGGATGTCTCTCATGCGGATGCCCCTGACCGTCTGGGCGTGGTTCACCACGGCCATCCTGGCGCTGCTCGCCTTCCCCGTGCTGCTGGCCGGCGGCCTCCTCCTGCTGCTGGATCGTGTGGGCGGCACCAGCTTTTTCATCCCCGGCGGCCTCGTCGTAAGCGACCAGAGCATCGCCCGTCAGGGCGGCTCCCCTTTGCTGTGGCAGCATCTGTTCTGGTTCTTCGGCCACCCGGAGGTCTACATCGCGATCCTGCCCGGCATGGGAGTCACTTCCCATATCCTGTGCACCTTCGCCCGCAAGCCGATCTTCGCCTACAAGGCGATGGTGGGAGCGATCTTCGCCATCGGCTTCATCAGCTACATCGTCTGGGGCCATCACATGTTCATGAGCGGGATGAGCCCGTTTTCCAGCATGGCTTTCTCGATCACTACCTTGGCCGTCGGCGTGCCCTCCGCCATTAAGACCTTTAACTGGCTGGCGACCCTGTGGGGCGGCCGCATCCGCTTCACCACGGCGATGCTGTTCGCTCTCGGTTTCGTCTCCCTCTTCGTCTCCGGCGGCGTAACCGGCCTGCTGCTGGCCCAGCCTGCCGTCGACATTGTTCTCCACGACACCTACTTCGTGGTCGCCCACTTTCATCTCATCATGGGCGTGGCCGCCGTATTCGGCATCTTCGGCGGCCTGTTCTACTGGTTCCCCAAAATGTTCGGCCGGATGATGAACGAGACGCTGGGTAAAATCCACTTCTGGATCACCTTGGTCGGCGTCTACGCCGCGTTCATGCCTATGCACTGGCTGGGCATTTCCGGCGCTCCCCGCCGCTACGCGCAGCTCACCGAATTCCACTATCTGGAGCCGCTCCAGCCCCTGCATTTGTTCATTTCGATCGCCGCCTTCGTGACGATCGCCGCTCAGGCGATCTTCCTGTTCAATTTCTTCTGGAGCATCTGGAAGGGCAAAAAGGCGGAGGTGAACCCGTGGGAGTCGACTTCGCTCGAGTGGACGGTGCCTTCTCCGCCGCCCCATGACAATTTCGGCGGCGCCGAGCCCGTCGTTTACCACGGGCCGTATGAGTACAGTGTCCCCGGCGCACCGCGGGACTACATCTTACAGACCGAGCCCGCGGGAAGTCCGGCAACCTGAGGGCGTGAAGTTTATGGCGACAACCATCGCACCGACCGGAGGAACCGGCGTCGGGGTCGGCGGTCCCGCCCCCCCTCAACTCGGCGGCGACGGCAAAGGCCGCCCAAGCCCCTTGCCTCCCAGGGCGCATCTGCTGGGTATGGCGCTCGCCCTGGCCGGCGTCTCCATGCTCTTCATCGCGCTGACGAGCGCCTACATCGTCCGCCGCGGAGTGGGCGGCGATTGGGAAAGCCTGCCCATGCCGCTTCTTGTCCCGGCCAATGCCGCCGTGCTACTGGCCGGCAGTCTGACGCTCGAGATAGCCCGCCGCCGGCTCGGTTCCAATCGCGGCGGAGTGCAACGCTGGCTCAGCACGACGTTACTGCTGGGAGCGGCCTTCATCGCGGGTCAGATTATGACTTGGCGGCAGCTCGCTTCCGGCGGCATCTACCTGGAGACCAATCCCCACAGCTCATTCTTTTACACGCTGACGGCGATCCACGGCCTCCACCTGGTCGGAGGCATCGCTGCCCTCGCTGTTCTCCGCTGGCGCGGCGGCTCCTGGGGGGACGGATCCCGCTCGCCGCGGCAGAAACGCTGGCTTGAGGCGACAGCCCTCTACTGGCATTTTATGGACGGACTTTGGATCTATCTCGTTGTGCTGCTGTTCGGATGAACATGATTCGGAAACTCGATTCTCGGAGGTTCAAGCATGGCTGAAGTAAGCGCCGAACGCTTGATTACGACAAACTGGGACGGAGGGGCGTCACCCTATGCGGTGGGTCATAAAAAGCTCGGCATGTGGCTCTTTATCCTCTCTGACTCGCTGACTTTCTCGGCCCTGTTGATCGGCTACAGCTACGTCCGCGTGGCCAGTGAAACTTGGCCAACCCCCTTCCATTTCTGGCCTTCCATAACGCTGGCCACCGTGATGACGCTCTTCCTGCTGTCGTCCAGCCTCACGATGGCGATGGGTGTCGCCGCCTCCAAGCGCGGCGACCGGAAGCAAATGGTCCGTTACATCCTCTTGACAATGCTCGGAGGCGTCGCCTTTATCGTCTTGCACGCCAATGAGTGGCGGGATCTGATCCAGGAGGGCGTGCGGCTCTGGGACAATCCCTGGGGCGTCCCCCTGTTCGGCGCCACATTCTTTACCCTGACCGGACTTCACATGTTCCACGTGGCCAGTGGCGTCGTCTACCTCGGCGTGATCGCCGCCGGTGTCGCCCAGGGCCGGTTCACGCACGAGGACGTCGAGATCAGCGGCCTCTACTGGCACTTCGTCGATCTGGTGTGGATGTTTATCTTTCCGCTCGTCTATCTCCTTTCGGCAGCGACGGGCTAAGACGACTTCGATGGAGGAACATATGTACGCGGAAAAAGCCCATAGCGAAGGCGGGCGCCGCCTTTACATCGCCGTCTGGGCCTACCTGCTCGCCTTGACCGCCCTGGAGGTTTTTCTCGCCTACGAGCACCTGTTCTCGACCACCGGAATGCTCGCTGTCCTGATGCTCCTGTCGGTTGTCAAAGCCGGGCTGATCATCGCTTACTTCATGCACCTGCGCTACGAACGGCTAAGTCTGATCTTCTCTCTCATCCCGGCGGCGGTCGTGGTGATCTCCCTGCTGTTCGCCTTCTTCCCGGACAGCTTCCGTCTGCTGGAGTTGCGCCTGCGATGAAGGCTATGCTTCGCACGGCCGGGATTGGTGCGGCGGCCATCGCCTTCGTCGCCGGCGCCCCGGTTTTCGCCCAGTGCCCCCTTTGCCGGACGGCCCTGGCAGCGCAAGGCTCCGCCGCCGCCGGCACGTTCGATCATGCCATCCTGGTCCTGCTGATCCCCGCCGTGAGTCTGTTCTGCGGAGTCTTCCTGTTCGCCTTTCGCCATGCCGGATCGGCGGAAGAGAACCGGCCGGAGGCGCCGCCGCGGTTGCACCCTCGATGAAGCGGCCGGAAGCTCAAACCATGGCGCTCAAGGTCCTTGACTTGTTCGATGAAACCGGCGCCAAAGGCTGGGCTTGGCAGGCGTTCTTGGAGCTGGTCGCCGGAGATGATCCGGTCCGGCGCGCGCTCGTGCTGGACGTCGTCGATCGTCTGGTTCGCCGTGGCCACCTCGACAGTCGCGGAAGCGATTTCTTCACCCTAACCGAAGCTGGCCGCAAGGCGGCGCGGTGCGGAGTTCTCGATGGATGGTAGGTACTTGGGTCTCTTGGCCTCGCTGTTTCGGACGAATCAGTTGGCGATGTGGCAGATTGTCCTGATTAACGCCCTCTGTCTGCTCATCGCGCTCGGCGCATTGGTCGTCGCCCTCTGGACGCTTGCCACCGGCCAGATCCAGCGGCAAGGCATCGACGCTCTGTTCTTGATCCTGGTGTGCCTGGTCTTCGCCGTCGCATTCTCGCTCGCGCCCGTGCGCGCCATTCGGGAGGGACTGCTGGCGGAAATAATCAGCCGCTACCACGCCCGAACCTCGCCGCCGGTCCAAGAACCCGAACGGCGGGCCGATGCCGACAAGGCCGCGTCCTGAAAGGGCATCGAGATGCACCGTTCAGCCCGGCGTGTTCCCCGCGGCCCGCTGCTGATGGCCTTATTGGCGCTCGCCGGTGTGGTGGTGCCTTTCCTGGTGTGGCACCAGACGTGGTTCGGCCGCCGCCTGAATCCTGCTGAGATCGGCCGCTACCTCGGCGACACTCAACGGCCCCGCCGGATCCAGCATGCTCTGTCCAGCGTCGCCGATGGCATCCTCAACGGAGACCCGGCTGTTCGCCGGTGGTACCCGCAGGTCGCTGCGTTGGCGCAGCATCCCGCCGCCCCCGTCCGGACTACCGCCGCCTGGGTCATGGGCCACGACGCCGCCTCCGAGCTTTTTCACCAGGCGCTGCTCCGCCTCCTCGGAGACCCTGAGCCGATGGTCCGCCGGAACGCGGCCCTGGCCCTGGTCCGTTTCGGCGACGCCGTCGGCCGGGAGGAGATCGTTCAGATGCTCCGCCCCTACACCGTACGCGCGCCCGAAAGCGCAACCCTCCTGCATCACTCGGCGGTCGGTCAGGAGGTCGGCACCGGTTCGCTGCTGGCTCGGATCCAAAACCCTCAGGGCGACCGCCACGAACTCCGCTCCCCCATTGCGGGCCGTGTCGAGCAAGTCCTTGCGTCCCCCGGGGCCGTCGTACCTCGGGGCGCGCCGCTCATCGTCATCGGGCCCGATCCCACCCAGGTCTGGGAGGCGCTGCGCGCCCTCTACCTGGTGGGATGCTCCCAAGACCTGCCCGACGTCGAGCGGTATGCGCAGCCCGTTCCCCACATGCCCAGCCAGGTCCGGCGCCAGGCAGCCCTCACCGCTCAAGCTATACGTATGCGCTCGGCACAGCCCCCCATTCGCTGACGGGCCTGTCCGGCATCGCCGGCAACTCGACGCCGTGGTCCGCTTCCCACTCCTCCACCGACACCATGTCGATGGCGTTCCACGGACACCCGTCCAGGAAGATCCCATCCGGACCTTTGCTCGTGCACTTGGCGCATCCGATGCACGTCGACTTGTCCACCTCAATCCGCCCGAACGGCGGGTGATCATCGTCCGGCACCCAAAACATGCACGCTTCCACCGGACAATAGGCGACGCACACCGGCGACCCCGAGCACCCGGTGCAGTTCTCGTTGATAACGGCAAGCTGCTTCGGTTTTCGCTTGCGTAAATCGGTCCGCCCATGCGACATGGGCTCGAGTTTTCGTACGAAGCTCGCTTCGGCTGTCGTCATTGCTTGCCGCCCACTCCCCGGCGGCCGCATCCCTCTCAATCTCTTATCATAGTCCGCCGGCGGCTACCAACCGCGGGCGCCCGGTTGGCGCGGCCTCCAAGACACGAAGAGTCAGACATTCTTCACCGGCCGGAACAGGCCGCCGGGCACGCCGTACTGGTGGCGCTTGGCGTGCCAGCGTGCTGTGCCGTATTCGGCC
>FWPU01001377.1_pt1 | contig 72962 bp, 60 predicted proteins | sample 2228361 | NCBI WGS metagenome assembly FWPU01 (sample SAMEA103939777, study PRJEB20133) | metagenome | reverse complement strand
GTTCCCACGTTCCCACGTTCCCTGCACCTGTGCCATCCCCGCTGTCAACGAATGGGAAACGAATAAACGAATGCGGGCGCATCCGGGCGCCAGTGTCTCTACCCTTGTGCGCCTGAGCTCGCATTCGCACGTTCAACGTTCCACGTTCAACGTTCAACGTTCCCACGTTCGCACGTTCCCTGTACCTGTGCCATCCCCGCTGTCAACGAATGGGAAACGAATAAACGAATGCGGGCGCATCCGGGCGCCAGTGTCTCTACCCTTGCGCGCCTGCGCTCGCATTCGCACGTTCAACGTTCCACGTTCCCACGTTCCACGTTCAACGTTCCCACGTTCCCACGTTCAACGTTCCCACGTTCCCACGTTCCCACGTTCCCTGCACCTGTGCCATCCCCGCTGTCAACGAATGGGAAACGAATAAACGAATGCGGGCGCATCCGGGCGCCTGTGTCTCCACCCTCGCGCGCTTGCGCTCGCATTCGCACGTTCAACGTTCCACGTTCAACGTTCAACGTTCCCACGTTCCACGTTCCACGTTCCCACGTTCAACGTTCAACGTTCAACGTCCCAACCACTCCATCCACTCCTGTTCCAGCGCGGCGAGGTCCTTTCCATAGATCGACCGGTAGTCCGCCGAACCTGGTGCGCCATTGCCGGTGACGTACAGCGCGTCGAGTCGTTCGCGTCCGTACTGATCGATGAGGAACTCGACAAAACTGGCCCACTGGTAGTAGAGCGCATTCATCACTGCCGTACCGCGTCCGGCATAATGAGCGGCGATCGGGTAAAACACGCCATTCGCACGTTGAGAGCGAACATAACTGCGAAAATCAGGATGACCGCCGAGCCAGTATCGCCCTGCACCCCATGTCGCCAGTCCTTCGGACAGGATCAGATCAGCGCTGAGATGCCGCGGTCCATAGCGGTCGTGCTGCAATTGATGCACATACTCGTGCGCCAGAATTGCGACTGCTCGCTCACGAGCGATACCGTTGCACGTAAAGACCTGGACACTGCGGATATCGGTGTAGGCGACGCCGCTCAACACACATCCAGGGTCCAGAACAAATGCGACGCTCAGTGGCGTCGCGAGTGAGCTGCCGAAACGCGCGGCGACGTACTCGTAGGCGCGGCGCGATTCTTCATCGAGCCGGGCGCGTTCTGTCGCATAGAGCCCATCGCTCGCCGTAATGGTCACCAGCGACAGATCGGCGACGGGCGCCGCAACCGCACCAATCGTCGGAACCGTCTGGTTGCTCTGCGACCAGCGCGACAGCACCGGCGGCTGTGGCTGGCTGAACAGGATCAGGACGACGCAGCAGAGAAGTGCAAGCAGAGCGATCTGCCTGAGTGAAAGCGAATATGGAAGCATAGCACGGGGTATTGTAGCATATGGACACGTCAGATGACCGACGATTGCCGCCGCTCTGAGCGCAGACGACGCCTTTCGACCGCATCGGCGGATGAAAGGCGTCGTCTGTGTGAACAGGGCGGTTCTTCGGACAGGCGCTTAGCGGTACACTGGCATGAGAAGCACAGCGTACAGGACCTGACCATTCGTGAAGTTGCCATTTCCGGCGCCGGGACCGCCCAGTGGATTGTTGACGCTGTCTTTGATGCTATCGTCGTCGATAAGATCGAGACGGAGAGTGCCGCCGGCAGGAACGATGCTGACCGTTACAGTGTAGACTGACCCGCTTCCAGAGACGCCTGTCACGCTTGCTCCGCTCAAGGCGCCGGTGGCAGTCAGGCTGAAGTCGGTCACATCGACACCGGTTACGTTCTCCGAGAAGGTCACAATGAACACCACACTATTGGCGCTGGCAGGGTTCGTGATAGGGTAGGTAATGGAAAGGACAGTCGGAGCAGTCCTGTCAATCGTGTATGCCTCGCCGGCATCATAGCCGCAAAAAATGGGATATTGCGACAGGTTTTCAATGCTGGCAGACTCCTTCAGATCGAGACGGATTGTGCCATCCCCGCTCCCGGTATTGACGGTGACAGTATAGGTCGCGCCGCTGCCGGAGACGCCCGCCACGCCAGCCCCGCTTATACTGCCGGTGGTGGTCAGGCCAAAGTCAAGCGCGTCTACGCCGGTCACCGGTTGCGAAAACGTCACGGTGAAGGGCACGCTGGCAGCATTGACAACGGGATTGGAACCGGCGCGGACGATGGAGGTCACAGAAGGCAGTGCTGACGTGCCGATCCGAATCCTGTCCAGGTTTAAGCTGTCAGTAATCGGACCTACAGACCGGAAATCAACCTCGGTACTGCCCGAGTAACTGTTGCCGCTTACTCGCGCGCAGGCTACCGGCGAATTCCCACGCCCGAAGAAATTGTCAGACAGGTCCGCCTGATTGCCATCTGGGGTCGTATAGGGCGTATAAGGCGTATGCCCGGCCTGAACCTGGACGCCGACATCATTGTTCGTCAGGGTATTGTTCAAAACCTGCACGTTCCGACCTTCGACCACAATGCCAAAGCCGGTGCTGCTACTGCCGAGATTGGTCTGCTTGTAGCCTGTGACAGTATTGTTGCGCACGATAACGCCAGCAGGTATGTCTGCGTTGTTATTGCCAAACATCCAGCCGCGCCGAAAGACGGCGATGCCGGCGTGGTCGCGCAGATCGGTGGGCGTTCCACTGCGAGACACGGTGTTGTTCTCGACCACAATGCTGCCGTCGCCGCTGTCTGCGCCTGTGCCGTTGGGCAGTTTGATTTCGACACCAAAGCGCCCGTTGTCGGTGAGCACGTTAGTGGCAATCAGATTCGGACCGGCGCCGGAGGTCAACCCAACAGCCGACATGCCGCTATCGGAGTTGTTCGCAACAATGTTGCCGGTCATAGTGACGCCAGAGGCTGTGCCATCCTGCAGCTCGATACCGCAGCAGTTATTGTTTTGCACATTGTTGTTGGTAATGGTAATGTTGGTCTTGAAACCATTCCAGATGACAATGCCGCGGCCCGTGTTATTGTGAGCAGTGACATTGGTGATCAGGACGTTATTGACCGGCCCGTTCAGGTAGATGCCACCTGATGCGCTTATATAGCCCGGACCGTTGTTGTTGACAGTCACATCCTGGATGACCAGGTTGTTGTTGTTCCCATCTCCGTAGATACCAGATGCCTGGGGATTTCCAGTGTAGTTGATAACTTGTAGCTTCTCGATAGTAATGTTGGTCACATTATTGCTTAACCGAATACCGAAGCCAGTTGAGCCATTGAAGGCGCCGTTGAGAATGGCGCCTGTGGGACTATTCCCCTCGCCACGCAAGGTAATACCGGACGTATTCACAACCACGTTTTCGTTGTACGTGCCGGCAGCAATGATAACGGTATCGCCAGAGCCAGCTGCGTTGACTGCCGCCTGAATAGTAGAGTGAGTGGTATTGCACGTAACGCCGGTGGGACTTCCGACGCACCGGTTGTTGGGAGTGGCGTGAACCGGAGCAGCAGTTCCAAACAGGCCACACAGGATCAGGAACACCATCGGAATAATCCACGGACGAGTTTTGTCTGCAATGGCGGTCATTAGATGCTCCCAATGAACTGATTCGCGAACACAATCGACAACGTTCCACGATGTTGAATCCTGTTACGTCTATCAGCGACATCGATGAGTCGGATTGAGCGTCGGTACGTCTATGGTCTCCTTTCCTGGATAGCGACATCGGAATGCCGAAGCAGCAGACGCATCCACTGCAGACGGCACCATGCCGCACGCGCGACATTGTGCGTAACTGTCTCATTCTTCGGTAATCGTAGCAGACGCGATGATGCTGGACAATTCCAATTTTTGTATATTCAGCCAGCTGAAAACGAAGGTATATCCTTGACCGAGCAGGAGTGCGGCGTCGAACTGACCTCGACCCAGGTCAGTCGGGCGGCGGCGCAGCCGGACGCCGCGCTGGAACCGTGGCGCACCCGTCCCGCTGGCGAACTGCCGCTATCTGTGGCTGGATGCCCGCGACGCAAAGGTGCGCATTGATGGGCAGGTGCACGACGCTGCAGTCTTGATTGCCACGGGCATTCGTGCTGACGGCAAGCGCGCTATGCCGGGCGTCCCGGTGGCGGTGGGCGAGCACGAAGCGCACTGGCGCCAGTTCTTGCAGAGTCTGGTGCAGCGCGGGCTGACCGGCGTGCAGCTGATCGTCAGCGATGCCCATGAGGGGCTGCAGGCCGCGCGGCGCGCGGTGTCTGGCAGTGCGCCCTGGCAGCGCTGTCAGTTCCATCTGCAGCAGAATGCCCAGGCGTACACGCCGCGGCAGGAACTGAAGGCCGAGGTGGCGGCCGCCATCCGGGCGACCTGCACCGCGCCCAATCGCGCCGACGCCGACCGTCTGCTGGCGCGCACGGTGCAGAAGTACGCCACAACCGCATCCAAGCTGGCCACGTGGCTGGAAACGGCCATTCCGGAGGGCTTGACCGTGTTCAGTCTGCCGGCGGCGCACCGCACGCGCCTGCGGACCGTGAACGCATTGGAACGGCTGAACCGGGAGATCCGTCGGCGCACCCACCTGGTGGATGTTTTTCCGAATGAAGCGTCCTGCCTGCGTCTGGTGACTGCGCTGGCCGTGGAAACCAGCGACGAATGGGAGGCCGGCAAGGTCTATCTCACCTTGACCGATTAAACGTTTGTTCGATAAACGCAACATCATGTTGATATACTACGAATCAACTAGAGTTTTGCAAAATTCCGCGAGAATCGCTCTTGCGCACACGTGTTCGCTGACGATGAGTTGCGAATTATGGCTTCCTCATGCGATTGGACGATTCGTCAGCGCTATCGCACTGCTCGCTAAGTGGCTGCCGTTCTACCGCGTCTCAACGCCATCCGCCAAAATGTGCAAAGGTCCAGAATCAATTTACAGAAAAATACTTGACTGACTCACCGGGCGGCGGCTGACGCCGGCCGGTGGGCCATAGCTTTTGCACCAATCCGAAATGTAGTATAATAACGTTGGAACTGTTTCTAGAATCTACTTAAAGAATACAGAGGGCTGCCATGAGTAATATTCAACAACCTGCAGAAACATTTCCATCTAGATTCGTCGAAAATAGCTTTGCGATTCTGTGTGGAAGTAATAGTGTTGCAGATTCTTTGTCTTTACTTCTAACACAAGAAGGCTACAGACACGACATAGACGCCGATCTTGTCATTATCCTCGATATACCCCGCGGTTTTGCACCAACTTATTACGATAAGACAAAGAATTATTTTTACAAAATAATAGTAACTTGGAATCTATGCCCTGAATATTTGGATGATTTATGGGGATTTAAAACCGAATGTTTTGATTTCTAGTGATATCACCCCTTCAAATCTTAGCAACGCGATTAATTGGGCACGCCAGAAAATCATGCTTAGAATAACACCTTCAAATTCCAGTGAATTGAGCCCTGTGGAAGCGACGCTCTATTATTGGGGCATCTGGTCTCTCATTTCTCGTAATGAATGGAAGGAAGTACCGAAGCAAGAATTCAAAGTACTCTAGTACCTTCTCTCAAGCATAACTCTCAGGTAGTATAACGGCGTTCTCAGTAGCAGTTCACGTAGAACTACACAGCACTATTAGGAGGCTCCGCGATGCGTCGTCCAGCAACTGTCGTCATCGCAATCGTCTCGCTCCTATTCACTTCTTTACTCATCCCTTTCTCGGCACTTGCTCAAGTTCAACAGGCAGCGTTTATTTGTCCGAGCGCCATTGATGAAAAGATATTAGCGATCGCTAAGTTCATCAAGGACGGTTCTGACAGCGCTGAGGTGCGTAATTGTTACGAAAGTCTAACTTTCCCACAGCGCGCGCAAGTATTTAAGGAGGTTGCGACGCTAAAGGGATCGGCCGAGAAACTGAAGCAAGAGAGCGCGACCAGCCTGAGATCTGGAAGTACTCTCCAATCTGGGACGAACTGGCAACAGTTAATCGAACGTGAAGTGTTTGGTCATACCGGACAACCACTGAGGTCAGTGATCAATGCGTATCGGGACGATGCGTGTGATGGCAGCGCATATCCTGACATAGACTACACATTCGTTGTGCGCTTCCCGTCCGCTGTGAATGATCCCGATCGTCTAAAAAGCTTTGCAGGCATCACCCTTGTTGACGCAATGCTCACATACTATCAAGTAACGGTCGGAGGTATTAACGGACGTGGAAATACCGCGAGTACTGACGTGTTTCTCTGTATCGGAGACAGCGGAGTGGCAAACGCGGGAGGTATTGACTCTGTCCGACAGCACTTGAAGCTGTATCTTAAGTAATTCGGTAACAAGGAATGATTCAGTGTGCCACGTCACACATTGAACCATTCCTTGTTTTGGCACTATCTCGGATATTTTATGCCAGTATATAGGAGGCACACTATGATCACTCGAGATAAGGTTTACTTCATCCTTGCGCTATTTACTTGTATCATTCAAGCAACCGCCTTAATTGTCACTCTTACTACTAATGTAGCAAATGAAAGTATAGGTTTCTACATATTCTGGGTCAGTATCTGTATAGTAGTCTTACTGCCTGGATTTATGTTAGTAACCTCTTCTCGCTTATTCATACTATCCTCTAAATATGCTGCGTTCGCCGCCTTAATCAGCGCAGCATCCTTAGTTGCCAGTATATTTCTATTCATTATGAGAATGTAGTCGAGGCTGGCAGAAAGGCTCGAATCCAAAAAATCCACTTCCAGATAGCACTTGCTTTTCAATAAGTGCAAGACGTAGATTAGACAAGAAGGCTTTGTGGAGAGCTGCTCTACTCCACAAAGCCTTCTTCTCGCCCTGAAAGCTCTACCAGCTCCACTGCTATGGTCCAACAAAGCATGCAGCCGACCGCCCTGTCGCTGTGATTTTTTGCGTAGTACAGTGTCCAACGACGTCTCGGTCTGTGGTGTGGCGCTCACCGGGCGGCGGCTGACGTTGACCGTTCGGCAGCACAAATCAATGCACTACTTGATACAGCCTATGTTGACATCCTGCTCCATGCCAACAGGAAACGTCGATGCACCTCCCTGGTAGCATGTTGCTGTTGACGGTGAGGCCGTAACCCCCCTGAGGGCGCAACCCTGGTGGAGAGATCGGCCCCCGCCACACGGCGTATCGGAGCATTGGTGTATCGCGTGATGATGATGCGTTGAGAGACCGGATATACCCCCGAGGGAATGCAGCCCGTGGGGAGCATAGTCCACGGTGCCGGTCCCACGAAGAGAATCTCGGGCCGCGAGCTCGCATACCAGGTGGTAGGAGCACGACCGGCATCATCGTCCGTAGACACCGAAGAAAGGAGCATGGCATGCTGCGGGTTCTGGGCGTGGATGTGGACAATACCGACCTCGTTGTGGCGGTCTGGACGGATGGCCAGGAGCAGGTGCTGGGCACGTTTCCGCATACACCAGCAGGCTTTGCGGCCTTGGAGACGGCAGTGGGCGACCCTCCTGACCGCATGACTCTTGCGCCCACGGGCGGCGATGAACTGGCACCGGCGGTCTGGGCCGTCGCCCGTGGCTGGGTCGTGTGCCGCCCGAACCCCCGCCACGTCCGCGACTGGGCCAAGAGCCAGGGACGACGCGCCAAAACCGACCGCCACGATGCCCTGCTGCTCGCCCGCTACGGGGCCAAGCACGATCTGCCTGCCTGGACGGCTCTGCCCAGCGCGGTGGCCGAACTGGAAATCTTGCTGCGCCGTCGGGATGACCTGGAGCAGGTGTTGCGCCAGGAGCGGAACCGGCAGCAGCAACTGACCAACCGTCCCGGCGTCGCCACAGCCATTCCTCCCAGACTGAAGAAGGTGATTGAGGCCCTCGAAGATGCCCTGCGCGAGGTGGAGCAGGCCATTGCGGCGCATCAACGGCAGCACGCGGACCTGGATGCCGCCATCCAGCGCGTGCGCACCGTGCCGGGGATTGGGGCGCGCACCTGCCTGTGGGTCGTCGTGGTGCTGTACCGCTGGCAGACCCTGACTAACGGGAAGGGCGAGACGAAAGGCTTGACGGCCTACGTTGGGTTGGACCCGACCGTGTATGAAAGCGGCACGAGTGTGCGTGGTCCGCGCACGATTTCGCGCATCGGGATGGCGCAGGTGCGGCGCTTGTTGTTTTTGGGGGCTTTGGGCGGCGTGCGTGGGAAAGGGGACAATAGCGACAATACGCGCCAACACGTGCGAAGCAGGACGCATATGGCGATATAATTGAGGTGTAGAGCACATTTTCTTCGTACTGCACTATGCCAGAGTTACCCGAAGTTCAACATGCCGCCGATAGTCTGGGGATGCAAATTGTTGGCGCGCGCATTGCGCGGGTTGAGCGGCTCGACTGGCCCCGTATGGTGGAAACGCCGACGCCCGATGAGTTTATCGCTCTGCTCGCCGGACGCCACGTGCGCGGATGGGGACGGCGCGCCAAGTGGATACTCCTCGATCTCGACGGCGACTGGACGCTGGCGTTGCACCTGCGCATGTCCGGCAGTCTGACCGTTCATCCTGCCGATGCGCAACCGGACAGGCATACCCATCTGGTGCTTCGTCTGGCTGATGGACGCCAGGTCTTCTTCCACGACACGCGCAAGTTTGGGCGCGCCCGGTTGCTGGATGCCGCCGGTCTCGCGGCGCTCGATGCGGCGCATGGCGATGAGCCGCTCACCGATGCCTTTACGGTGGAGCGGCTGGCGGACCTGCTGCGCAACCGCAAACGGGCAATCAAGCCATTACTGCTCGATCAGTCGGTGATTGCCGGGATCGGCAACATCTATGCTGACGAAGCGCTGTGGCGCGCCGGTATTCATCCGCTGCGTCCGGCTGCCGACCTGAATACCGACGAAATCGCCGCACTCCACGACGGCATTCGCGCGGTGTTGCGGCAGGCACTCGCCAATGGCGGCAGCACATTGCGCGATTATCGCAACTCCTACGGAGCGCGCGGCACGAACCAGGATCACTTCAATGCCTATGATCGGGAGGGTCAACCATGCCCGCGCTGCAACGCCACGATTGTCAAGATCGTGGTTGCACAGCGGGGGACGCACTACTGCCCGACGTGCCAGCCTATTCCGTCAGCAACGACCAGCCGCCGCGAATGAGCAATTCGGGCAGATAGGTCAGCACGATCGCCGCGACATATGGGCTCCACCAGAAGAGATTGAGCAATTGCCCGATGCCGGAGGATTGCGTCGCGAGGGATGAAATACCCAGGTAGGTGGTGTAGATATCGATGCCGTGGGTGAGAACGAGCAGGACGAGCAGCGCGAAGAGTTGCGCCGGTCCACCAAAAAGGTTCAGGCGCACGCTGGACTCGACATACGAGAAGAGCAACCCGACCGGAATGAGCAGCAGGTTCCACCAGCCGGTCGGTGCAGGCACACGGGCAGGCAATTCGAGAAATGCCGCCAGCATATTGATGCCGATCACCGACCCATCGAGAGTGTATTTTGCGCCAAGCGCCCACAGCGGCAGCCCGAAGAGCAACATCAAGATCCCGGCCGGTGCGCCAATCCCCGCGCGTGCCGGCGGCTCCACAACCGGGTAGGGCGAGAATGGTCGGCGTGGCGCAACGTCGGGCGGTCGCTGCTGTCGCACCGAACGCCGCGGCGATGGACCAAGCGGTTTGCTGCGCACTGCCACGGCGTCCTCCTACCGTTGCACACGCTCGCGCATCCTGCGCGACGAGGTTTCCTCACGGTCGTACACGCGGCTGCGTTGCGGCGCTTCCTCGCTCACCTCCTTCCCCCCCGCTCCGTGGCGGGGGGGCGCCGTCTCCGCAAGCACGCCGGTTTGCAGCGTGTCGCCGATGTACTCCAGAATGTCGCGAATATCCTCGTTGTCGTCGAGCATGCTGTCGAACGGCAGCGCCACACCGGAGACCGTCTTCACCGTCTGCCCGATCTCCTTCAGCGTGCGATCAATCCCACCCACCAGCGACTGCATCACCGCCGCCAGTTCCTCCCGCTCCTGCACCGTCAGATTGGCGAACCCGATCAGCGCCTTCTCCTGCGCCCGCAGCAGCGTCGCCCGCAGAATCGCAATGTCCGCCTGCGTCTGCAACTCATAGCGCTTCACCAGATGCGCCTGCCGCACCTGCTCCACCAGTTCGTCCGAACTGACCGGCGTCCACAGCAGCGCTGGAATGATGATGAAGCCGATCATCCCGATCAGCACCTGCTGATAGACCAGATTGGTCTCGGCGACGACCGGTTGCGCCGCCCACCAAGCCCACTGCAGTTGAAAGGCGTAGTAGAGGAGGTAGAGGGCGCAGCCGATGATGACGGGAAACGCCCACGTGCGTGCGTTGACCTTCTGGAGCAGCATCCCGGCGGGAGACCAGGGAATGAGGAACGAGACGAGGCTGGGCGGCGCGAGGACCAGGATGGCGGTGAAGGCGATGGCGACGACGCGGTTGTCGGTGAGTTGCGACTGCACCCCCCACCAGTAGACGGCGGATCCCGCCATCGCGACGAACGCCAGGATTGCCAGGAGCGTGCGCGCAGTGAACTCAAGACCGGTGGAACGGCGGCGCTGTTGCCGGATCATGTTGAGATAGTGTGACATTGTGTCTCTTTCCTCTGGTGCGACGTACCTGTGAAACGAACGGCAGACACGCAGTCGGCATAGTAGTTGTACCATACAGGACAGCCATGACAGAGAGCGCTCTGGTTGCGAAATGTGATCGATGTTGTTACTCTACGATTGCCTTTCGTAGTTTGCAGTGCGTCTGCTGATCCGGTATAATCGAGGGTAAGAGATGCCCCCGTAGCTCAGTGGATAGAGCAGCGGTTTCCTAAACCGCGTGTCAGCCGTTCGAGTCGGCTCGGGGGCGCCAGGATACGTCTAGATTTTTGATTTTAGATTTTTGATTTTGGAATACTACGCCTGGCATCACAGAGCCTGAAACCGCATATGGTCATGCGGCATTATCAACGCTAACTGGTATAAGGCAGCGTGGCATTCTGCAACCATCGCTGACCATCCACACCCTGACCTTCGGAAACTCGACACACGCCGCCTGCCCCTGTCTGGACGCAAGACGGTGATGCGCATGGCGCACAACGCCACGATGAACACAAGCTTGAGGATGCGGGCGAGACGCCTCCTGCCGTCAGGCTCAAGCCTGTCGTACCCGTACCGCCGCCTTCCGGCGGGAGCCGACCGGCTGAAGCCGGTCGTACTCGACCGCCGCCTTCCGGCAGGAGCCGACCGGCTGAAGCCGGTCGTACTCGACCGCCGCCTTCAGGCGGTACAAGACAGGCTCAAGCCTATCGTACCACCACGTACCACCGCCTTCAGGCGGTGCACGGCCGGCTCAAGCCGGTCGTACCCGTACCACCGCCTTCCGGCGGTACAAGACAGGCTCAAGCCTATCGTACCACCACGTACCGCCGCCTTCAGGCGGTACAAGACAGGCTCAAGCCTATCGTACCACCACGTACCACCGCCTTCGGGCGGGAGCCGACCGGCTGAAGCCGGTCGTACCCGTACCGCCGCCTTCCGGCGGTACAAGACAGGCTCAAGCCTATCGTACCACCCCGTACCGCCGCCTTCCGGCGGTACAAGACAGGCTCAAGCCTATCGTACCACCCCGTACCGCCGCCTTCAGGCGGTGCACGGCCGGCTCAAGCCGGTCGTACTCGACCACCGCCTTCCGGCGGTACAAGACAGGCTCAAGCCTATCGTACCACCACGTACCACCGCCTTCAGGCGGGAGCCGACCGGCTGAAGCCGGTCGTACTCGACCGCCGCCTTCAGGCGGTCAAGCGATATGCGCTGTGCGCTGCTCAGGATGCGGTTTTTCGGATAGGCGCTGCAGCCCGCGACTACCAGGGCAAAGCCCGCCGGTGCGCATAGCCGATAGGCGATAGCCGATAGCCGATAACAGTGCATGCGAGCAGCGCGTGGCGCACGGCTCTGGCGGCGGGCGATGTCTGCCTGCACGCCATGGAGCCGAAGCCTTCGGCTGGCAGAGCAAAGTTTGCCTGACGCTTGGGAATGGGTGTGTTCGTTGGACGTTTGTTCATGATCCTGACCACCACCGGACGCAAGAGCGGACAGCCGCGCCGTACCGCCATCGAGTTCCACGAGTTCGAAGGCAGGCCGACCGTGATGAGTGGTTGGGGAACGAAAACCGACTGGTATCGCAACCTGCAGGCCGACCCGCTTGCGACCGTGCAGACCTGGCGCGGGGCGCAATCAGTGCGGGCGCGGCGAATTGACTCGGAAGAAGAACTGCGGCGCGCCTTCGCCTGGGCGCAATCGAACCCCACCATGCGCAAGATGATGAAACTGGCCGGATTCGAGATGACACCAGAGCGGTTCATCGCCGAAAAGGAGCGCTTCACGCTCGTCACCTTTGAGCCAACAGATGAACCAACGCCCCCGCCGCTCAAGGCGGATTTGGTCTGGGTGTGGGCGATCGCACTGCCTGTTTGCCTGTGGCTTGTACGGCGGATGATGAGGCAGGCGCCTCGAAAGACCTGCTCGACAAAAAAGATGAGTGTCACGTCCCCCCTGTCTTCTTAATTGCGCTCATTGTGCCGTGCCTGGCCGCAGCAATCGTGAGTTTATGGGTGCGCTGCGCCTCGCTACCCTGTCTGGAATAATCGGGATGGATGGTTGAACTCAATCATTGTTCTGCCAGACCTGTATCTTATATGAAAAACAATGAGAAAAACCCTAAAACTGTCCTCTACACAATTCTGGCAACAACAGTTGTGTTACCCCTATTATTTTTTGCATCGATTCAGATATTCCATCTGACCGGCTTGTTTGTTTTCTTCCTCCAGCTGGCGTTATATACACTATTTTACGCCCTGGCATATTGGGGAATAGTGACCGAGAAAATCGTTCTGGCGCTCAATGGGAAGAAAATCCGGGATGCTATCGGGATACTTCTCGCAGGATGGCTGTGCTATGTTCTTATCCTGGTCCTCTCCAGCGCAGTTTCCTGGACGGATGAGATGCAAAAATGGCAAAACACGCCGATATGGAAGGCAGGCGCACAGATCTTGAGCGACTGGTTCTTTGTAGGGATGGCGGAAGAAATCCTCTTTCGCGGCTATTTTTTGACTGCTTTCCGGCGACATTTCATTCGTGGTGAAAAGTATCACATGGCACAATCCATTTTGCTCACCAGCGCATTTTTCGCGCTCTGGCATGTGCCAGTAAGGACATATGCGCTCATCATGGGTGAAATAAGCCTGCTTTTGTTACTCACCAGTCTGATAGCCTTGTTTGTCATAGGGACTGGCTTTGCCTGGCTTTTCGTTCGTACCCAAAATATTCTGGCGGCGGGCCTGGTTCACGGCGCAGTGAACTACCCTCTGCTTGGGGCAGAAACGCAGCTATCGTTTATCATTCTGGCGATGGCGATTGTCTTCGGCGAAATGAGACGCTGGATGAATGCCAGAACAATGACCGACCCGGAGCAGAAACAATGAAAAGAATTTTCCTCTGCCTGGTGGTCGCCTGCCTTTTGGCCGCTTGCGTCCGCCCGCAATCGAACAGTCTGCCTCCTGGCAATCACAACCTTTCACTGGAAGTAGACGGTCTGAACCGCACGTTCATCCTGCATGTTCCACCTGCCGTGCGAGAAGGTCAGCCACTCCCCCTGCTCATCGTCCTGCATGGCGGGGGCGGGACAGGTCAGAAAATGCAGCGCTTTTTGGGGTTCGATTCTTACGCTGATGAGCGCGGCTTCTACGTTGCCTATCCTGATTCCTCCCAACCACCCGGTGAACGGGGAACTTTTCACTGGAACGATGGACGCGGCACGGAAAGGACATCCGACATTGACGATGTGAAGTTCCTGCTGGAAATGATCGCGGAGATTGGCCGCCGCGTGCCGCTGGATGCGAGCCGCGTGTACGCAACCGGGGCCTCCAACGGCGGAATGATGACTTACCGCATGGGCTGCGAGACCGAGGGTGTCTTCGCCGGAATCGCCCCGGTGATTGCCAACATCCCTGAACCGATTCTTAAGTCGTGCAACCATCTGCTCCGCTCAATGTTCTCGCCGTCAACGGCAGCGCCGACCCGCTCATTCCGCTGGAGGGCGGCGCGGTGTGCGAAGGAATCCGGGTGGGCTGCGCGGGCGGAAGGGTCGTCTCGCAGAACGAATCGGTGGGGCGGTTTGCCGCTGCAAACGGCTGCGACCCTGAGCCGCAATCGGTCACTCTGCCGGTCGAAGTGGAAGACGGCACGTTTGTTGAACAGCAGACCTACGTCAACTGCGCGGGCGGGGCACAGGTCGTGGCGTACATCGTCCACAACGGCGGACACACCTGGCCGCGCCCCGGTCAACTGCCCGCTGCCGGCGCGCAAAGCCGCAACCTGGACGCCACCCGCCTGATTGTTGATTTTTTCTTCCCGTAGAAAGCGAGCAGACCCTGTCCCCATCTTCCGTTCCTGTCATGGCTGAATGGACGACAGCACACCCCCATGCACAATATTGAAACCACGAACCGCATGCCCGTTTTTGCCCTCGCCGCGCCTGTTCTCCTGCTCGCCAGCCAGTCGCTCGTTTTCTGGCTCTCTGCCCGCTGGCGGGGATAGAAGATCGACCATATAAACCAGATATACCATGTCAGGCAGTTAATGGTCTGACATCATCTCTTCTCGCCTGTGCAGGCGGACGTTGCCCGGTTAAGCACGGCGGCGGCGCGCCCCGACGGGACGCGCCCCCGGCGCTCGCGGACGCGCCATGGGCACGTCCCGTCATGCTCGACGACATCAGGCGTACTTAAAAAATCATCAACCGTCAGCCGGGGTTTGCAGCCGAGGCGGTTGTACTGGTTACGCTGTCACAGGCGACACATCTGTAGACAACCAGCACCGATGTCTACGATCATTGCAACTAGAGTCAGACGCAGCGATCGGCACGCGGTTCATCTCGCAGCCCGCAACCAGCATCGTACTATTGCAGATTGCCGCACGGGGCGTCAGGGTGCGTCTGAGAGCCTATCCAAAAAACCACCCCTTCGATACGCGCTGCGCGCTGCTCAGGAAGCGGTTTTTCGGATAGGCTCCTAATGCAGCGCTGCCTGCAGAATGGTCGCGAGAAACTGGTGTCTGACTATTGACATTTATTGCATCTCTATGTTAGAGTATACCTCATCCAATTGTCTGAGATTGTCTGATAAATATCAGACAATTGTCCCAATTCTCTGCACCGCTCGACTGCACGGATTGACCCTCGGCGTTGACCATGCACGAGACCGGCGTGTACACCTGGCCAACGGCGACGATTCTCAGCTTGAAGGATTATGGGGTGAACATTTATGGATGACAGACACTCTGATCACACAGGACCGACCGCACACCGGCTGAATCGACGCGCGTTTCTCCGCCTGGTTGCGGCAGGCGGGGGCGCCCTGGCGTTGCAGGCCTGTGGCGGGGCCGCTACCCCGGCTGCACCGACCGCCGCGCCAGCGGCGCCAACAACGGCGCCAGCTGCACCGACCGCCGCGCCAGCGGCGCCAACAACGGCGCCAGCTGCACCGACCGCCGCTCCGGCTGCGCCGACCGCTCCTGGCGGCAGCGTCACCTGGGCGATGACTGGCGATCCGGTATCGCTCGAACCATACGGGATCAACATCACAGGACAGTTCAATTATGAAGCGCGTGAACCGGCGTATGACTCACTGCTCGTATGGGATCGCGATCTGAGGGTGCAGCCATCGCTGGCAGAGTCATTCGAGACGCCCGACGACACGACGTATCTGTTCAAACTGCGTCCGGGCGTGAAATTCCACAATGGCAAAGAACTCACCGCCGAGGATGTCAAGTTTTCGCTCGATACAATCATCAACCCGCCTGACGGTCGCAATCCGGGCGCGGCATTCTTCGCCAACTTCGACACGGTCGAGGTCGTCGATCCGTTGACGATTCGCATCAATCTGACAAAACTCGACCCGACCATCCCAGGGCTGTTTGCCTGGTCACGCTATACAAACGTGTTTCCTGCCGACATGCCACAGCAGATCAATCCTGTCACCCAGGCGATCGGCACCGGACCCTTCCGCGTGGTGAGTTATACGCCCAACGCCGAAATCGTCTATGAGCGCTTTCCCGACCATTGGAATCCGGATCAGCCGAAGATCGATCAACTGGTTTATCGTATCATTCCCGAGGAAGATGCTCGCATCGCAGCGTTGCGCTCCGGTGACGGAACGGACGTCTCGCCGCTCGGTGCGCGGCGCCTTCAGAACGATGCCGACATTACCGTTCTGAGGGGTCTCTACTCGCAACCCAAGGTGCTCCAGTTCACGTTGAAGGGCGGAAAACCATGGGATATCAAAGAAGTGCGCCAGGCGATCAGCCTGACTATCGACCGCCAGGAACTGATCGACAAGGTCATGGAGGGTGAAGCGGTTCTGACCGGACCGGTCGTGCCCGGTTATGGCGACTGGCCCCTCAGTGAGGAGGAATTGCGCGCTGCGTATCAGGTCGATGTTGAGAGGGCGCGCCAGCTGATGGCGCAGGCCGGTTACGCCGACGGCTTCAAGGTGACGGCGATGACCTTTACGGGCTATACCAATGACAATGCGATTATCGTACAGGAGCAACTGCGCCAGTTGAACATCGATATGCAGATCGAGCAGATCGAGTTCGGCACCTTTGCGCAGCGCGTGACCAATGGCGAGTTCGAGTGGTGTTTTACGGCGCGCGGCATGCGCGCCGATGTGAGCGGCTACCTGAATGATTTTCGTCGCCTGGGCATCGCCGAGAAAAACTGGTTCCCCGCCTGGGAGAATGCAGAACTCAATGAAGCGTATGATGCGGCCATGGCAACGCTCGATCAGGCAAAGCGGCGTGAGTTGATGCAAACGGTGCAACGTATCGTCCTTGACGAAGCGCCGCACCTCTATCTCTACCAGGACTACCGTTTTTCGGCAGTCCGAAAGCGGGTGCAGAATTACTACGTCGCCTTCACGACATTCCGCCCGGCGCTGCGCGAAATCTTCGTGACTGCGTGAACCTGGTCAAGGTCAGTCGATGAACCGCTATCTGCTTCAACGGCTTGTGCTGGTCATTCCGACGCTGGCGGGGGTGTCGCTCATCATTTTTACGTTGATGCGGCTGCTGCCCGGGGATGTGGTCGATATTCTCTTTGGCGGCGATACGCAGGCCGATCAGCGGACGCTCGATCAGATTCGTGAGAATCTGGGGCTCAATCGCCCGCTGCCGGTGCAGTATCTGGAGTGGATTGGCGGGTTTCTGAGCGGCAATTTTGGCGTCTCGATGCGTACCGGCATCCCTGTGGCGGAAAGCATCGCCCAGGGGATGCCGGTCACGTTGCAACTGGCGGTGATGGCGATCCTTTTTGCGTGCCTGTTTGCCATTCCGCTGGGAATCATCGCCGCAGTGCGCCGCAACGGGGTCACCGATATGCTGACGCGCATCGTCGGGTTGATCGGGCTCTCGTTCCCGGCGTTCTGGCTGGCAACCATGTTTCTGCTCATCAGTTCGACCATGTTCCGCTGGACGCCGCCGCTGGGCTGGGTGTCGCCGTTTGTTGATTTTGGGCGCAATATGCAGATCATGCTGGCGCCTGCGATCCTGCTAGCGCTTCAACCGATGGCGATCATTATGCGCATGACCCGCGCCTCGCTGCTGGAAGTGCTGCGCCAGGATTATATTCGAACCGCATACGCGAAAGGACTGCGCGATCGCGTGGTGTTGCTGCGCCATGCGCTGCAAAATGCGTTCATTCCCGTCCTGACCGTCATTGGCGTCCAGTTTGGCGTATTGATGGGCGGTTCGGTCATTATCGAGCAGATCTTTTCGCTGCCCGGCATTGCGTTTCTGCTGATCAACGGAATTTACAATCGCGATTATCCGGTTGTGCAGAGTACGGTGCTGCTCCTTTCGTTAATCTTCGTTCTGGTCAATCTGGCGGTTGATCTCCTTTACAGCGCCGTTGATCCACGGATTCGTTATGACTAGTCCATCAGCCATCACCGACGCGCGCGCCGGCAATCCGCCGCTCGTGCGTCGCCGTACCCGGCCGCTTATTGCGGCACTGCAGCGGAATGTGCCCGGTCTGGTCGGCATGGCGATCGTTGCGCTGGTCGTTCTGGCTGCACTGCTGGCGCCGGTCATCAGCCCGTACAGCCCAACGGCGCAGGTGTCGCGCCGTCTGCTCGAACCGAGCGCGCAATATCTGCTTGGCACCGACGAGTTTGGTCGCGATATCTTCTCGCGTGTGATCCACGGCTCGCGCATCTCGTTGTACGTCGGGGCCGTATCGGTCAGCCTGGCGCTGTTCTTTGGCGGTATGCTGGGATTGATTGCCGGGTATGTCGGCGGGCGCATCGATACGCTGCTCATGCGCCTCGTCGATATGCTGTTTGCCATTCCAAGCCTGGTGCTGGCGATAGTCATCGCCGGATTGCTCGGTCCAAGCCTGACGAATGCAATGATTGCGATTGGTATTGTGTATGCGCCGATCTACGCGCGCCTTGTGCGCGGCGAGATGCTGGCAGTGCGCAACTATGCGTATATCGAAGCCGCACGCGCGATTGGGGTCCGTCCGGCCGGATTGATCGTCCGCCATTTCCTGCCAAACATCGCTGCGCCGCTGATTGTTCAGACCTCACTGCTCCTCTCCACCGCCATTCTGGCGGAGGCGGCGCTCAGTTTCCTGGGGCTTGGGGCGCAGCCGCCTGATCCGTCGTGGGGGGCGATGCTTGGCAGCGGACGTCGCTTCATGGAACTGACGCCCTGGGTCGCAATCGCTCCTGGTATTGCGATTGTGATTACGGTGCTGGGGTTCAATCTGCTGGGCGACGGACTGCGCGACGCCCTCGATCCGCGCCTGCGCGGCAGTACATAGCGGCGCGCAGCGGCGAACGACACGCCGCTGCGCCGCTCCTGGCTACAGATCAGCAGGCATCGAGCGCAATACCTGACGGGCGATCTCCAGCGTGCGATCAATATCGGCGCGGGTGTGCGCTGCACTCACATGGTTGCGCTTGAGCGCGGTCGGTATCATGAAAATGCCGTGTTCGCACATCGTTTTGCGGAACCACACGTCGCGCGCTGTGTGGTTGCGGAACAGATCGGTATAGCTCTCGATCGGACCGGGCTCCATAAAGTAGGGAACGAAGACCGATCCGAAGCATGCCACAGTAAGAGGAATGCCCAGTTCTGCCGCGATCTGCGTCAGACCATCGGCGGCGATCTGCGCCAGCTCAAAGCAGTGGGCATGAACAGCGCCGCTTTCCAGTTCCGCAATGGTTGCCAGCGCCGCTGCCACTCCGATACTGTGCCCGTTATACGTTCCGGCAAACAGAACGCCCCCTCCTGGAGCAAAACGATCCATCAGCGCCGCACGACCTGCAAGCGCGGCGATCGGGAACCCATTCGCCATGGCTTTGGCAAACGTCGCCAGATCGGGCGTGACGCCGACTATCGACTGATACCCGCCGAGAGCATGGCGAAAACCGGTAATCACCTCATCGAAGATCAGCACCACACCATACTGGCGCGTCATGCCGCGCAGCGCTCGAAGAAACTCGGGCCGCGGCAACACGCATCCAATGTTGTGCGGGATTACCTCCACAATGATCGCAGCGATCTCCTCACCCTGGCGTTGCAGCGTGTCGGCCACCGCCTCGGTATCGTTGAACGGCAGCACGATCGTATGCCGGACGACGTCGGGGAGCATGCCAAGGGAGAGCGGATCGTAGTGACCAATCTTCTCCGGCGGACTGATGACATTCATAAGGACGGCATCGTGCCAGCCGTGGTAGGTTCCCTGAAACTTAATAATCTTGTTGCGCCCGGTGACGGCGCGCGCCAGGCGGAGCGCGGCATACGTCGCTTCCGAACCGGAGTTCGTCAGGAGCACGCGCTCGGCGCACGGAATATAGCGGTTGAGCCGGTCGGCAAGTTCGACCTCCAGATCGGTGACTCCTGCGCCAATGATGTCGATGCGGCTCAGGACGTCGGTGACGGCGGCATTCACCCGCGGATGGTTATGCCCCAAAATGATGGGACCGAAAGCAGCGTGATAATCAAGATAGCGACGCTCATCGGCATCGAGCAGATACGCGCCTTCAGCGCGCACAAACGCGACGGGCCAGGGAAGCCCGCGATTCCCGGAGTTCACGCCGCCCGGAATGACCTGCCGCGCACGCTCGACCAGCGTCACGTTCGTTCGTGTGATTGTCATCTGACTGGCTCCTTTGTCTGCTCATCGAGGGACAGAACATCGTCCCGGTCATCATCGCCGACGAGCGCTGCAAACCGCTCACGCACCGATTGCAGGTGGTACACCGAGAGACGCGCAGCGGCATCGGGGTCGCGCTGGACAATGGCGCGATAGATCGCCCGGTGTTCACGGTTGGAGGTGCGCATCATTTCGACATCGACCGCCTTGCGATACCCCATAAGAAAGAGATCGACGCGCTCTTCGTTGCGCTCGACGAACCGCGCCAGCGCCAGATTCCCGGCGGCGCGCCCGACCCCGCCGTGGAAGAGGCGTCCGGCGCGCAAAAACCCGGCGATGTCGCGACACTCCGCACACGCCTCGCCATCGCGGATGACCGACTCGAGTGCGGCAATCTGCTCAGGGCTGGCATAATACGCCGCGCGGCGCGCCAGGAACGGTTCGACCGCTTCATTGGCGGTGAAAAGGTCGATCACCTGATCGCGCGTGAGTTTGCATACAAACAGTCCACGCCGGTAGACCGGCGCGATCAGCCCTTCGTGCTCCAGAATAGCCAGCGCCTCGCGCACCGGCGTGCGACTGATCTGGAGCATATCCGCCAGGCGCTCTTCGACCAGCGGTTGCCCCGGCTCCAGTGAACCGTCCAGGATCGCCTGCTTGATCGCATGATACGCCGCTTCGCGGAATGTGGGCGTTTTCTCGAGGGCGCGTTGATCGATGGGTGTGAGCATTATGTATACCGTGCAGTAAAAGTACGCCAAATCTCAGTATTATTCGTATGCAATCATACCGCAATCGGGAAGAATGTCAAGACCATGGTCTTCTCTTGAGCGCCTACCCCCAAACCCTGGCTGCGCGGAAGGGCATCTGGAGCACGGAGAACATGGCGTCCATGGCTCGCCGATCTGGCGTGCGCGGGCGTTTCGAAGTCGCGGCAGCATCAACCTCGAGTGATTGCCGTCTTCCCCAGGGTGCGCGGGCGTCTCGCCCGCATCCTCAGGCGTGTGTTCATCGCAGCATTGTGCGCCGTGCGCGTGACCGTCTCATATTGAACGTTCATCAGCCGCACGGAGTCGGATGGAGAGCGGATTCGTTTCTGCATTGGACGTTACACCTGCCCGGCAATCTGCCACGCCAGCTATTGACTTTTTCAAGTTTTCTTTTACAATAGGTGTACTGTATACTTGTATACAAGCATACATTATCGAGGTCTGACCCGGCAGCCGCGTGGCGGCGCGTGTGGTGCATCGGAAGGTCCTGACCGTAACAAGGAGACTGCTATGGCGCTGCAAACTGCATCCACTCGTTCGCGCTGGATGATCATGGTTCTGATGTTCGTATGCTCGCTGATACTCTTTGCGTGCGGCGCTGCTCCTCAACCCAGCGCACCGGCTGCGCCGCAGGCAGGTGGCGCCGCGCCACCACCGACCACCGTTCCGGCGGCGCCGGTCGAGACCAGACCACAAGCCACAAGCCGATCGCGCGTGGTGTTCTTTGGTAATCTCGAACCAGCCAGCATCGACGTTATCACCATGTCCGGCAATGTGAACGAACGTCAGGTTGCTGCACAGATTTTCGAGACACTGGTGTATATGGACCAGAGTCAGCAGATATACCCTGGACTGGCGCGCGAATGGCGCCGTTCGGACGATGCCACGACCTGGACATTCACGCTGGTTTCGGGAGTGAAGTGGCATGATGGCGAACCTTTCACGGCTCAATCGGTAGCGGACTACTTCGAGTATGTGCGCGATAACCCCGTTGGCAGCGGACCGGGCTCGCTCAAAGCCGTCATCGGCAGCGCCAGAGCGCTCGATGAAACCACGGTCGAACTCACGCTCACTGCACCGCGTCCCGACTTGCTGATCGAACTTGCCGATCCAGGGATGGGAATTGGGAATGCCGCTTATGTGAAACGGGTCGGCGCTGACGCCGGTTTCAACCCCATCGGCACCGGTCCATTCAAATTCAAGGAGTGGGTGCGCGGCAGCCAGATCGTCCTGGAACGCAACCCAGAGTGGACATGGGGGTCGCCCATGTTCAATATGGACGGGCCGCCCTTGATCGAAGAAGTGGTTTTTCGTTTCTCTGCCGAAGCCCAGACCCGATTGGCGGCATTGGAAACCGGCGAAGTCGATTTCGTTGATCTCCTGCCGTTTCAGGACGTCGTGCGCGTCCGCACCGATCCGCGCTTCACCGTGACTGGTGTCCTGCTGCCAGGTATGCCGCAAATGAACTATCTCAATACCAGTCTCGCGCCGACCGATGACCTGAATGTGCGTAGAGCGATCATTTACGCTACTGATAAGCAAGGCATTATCGAAAGCGTCTATTTCAACATGGTCGAACCGGCCTACGGTCCGCTGTCGCGTGTCTTCCCCGAGTACGAGCCGGCGCTGGAGCAAATGTATGCGTACAATCCTGAGAAAGCCATACAGTTGCTTGAAGAAGCCGGCTGGCGCCCCGGTCCCGATGGGGTGCGCGTCAAGGATGGTCAGCGGCTCGCAGTGACCATTGTCGAAAACAAGGGCTGGAACGACTGGGTCTATGTGTTGCAAGCCAATCTTCAGGCAGTCGGCTTCGATGCACAAGTGATCACAACTCAGGGGCCATCGAATACCGAGGCGATTGCCAGCGGCAGGCATCACGTTCCGGCCATGGGGGATGTTTTCGCGTCTGCAAGCCAGATGACCCGTGACTGGCACTCAGAGGGGTATGGAACATTTCCCTCGGGGCATTTCCTGCGAGGTGACGAAGGCGCCAGATTGGACGCGATGCTTAAGGATGCGGAAACGGAGATTGATCCGGAGCGGCGCAAGGAAAAGTATCGCGAGATTCAGCGGTTCATCATGGAGAATGCGCTGATGGTTCCGATCTTTGAACTCTACTTCTACGTCGCGCACGCGAACAATCTGAAGGGGTTCATCGTCGATGGCACCGGCTTTTACAAGTACTTTGCGCCAGCATACTTCGAGTAACGTGCTGCGAACGAACGAATGAGCGCTTACCTGGTACAGCGTATACTGTTGACGATTCCGATCCTGCTCGGAATCGTCATCCTCACGTTTTTTCTGGTGCACCTGATCCCTGGAGATGCGGTGTCCGCCATGCAGGGTCAGTTGAAGATGAGCGCCCAGCAGATGGAACAAATGCGCGAAGCGCTTGGATTGAATGACCCACTCCATGTTCAACTGGGGCGATACCTCACGAGACTGGCGCAGGGCGATCTGGGTCGGTCGCTCTTCGGCGGACAACCGGTTGCGGTGTTGATTGCCTCCAATATCGGTGCGACTATTCAGTTGACCGTTGCAGCCATGGTTGTTGCAGTCGTCATTGGCGTGCCGCTCGGCATTCTGGCAGCTGTCAAACGCGGGACATTCTGGGATGTGACGGCAGTCGTTATTGCGATGCTTGGCGTTTCCATCCCTTCATTCTGGCTTGGTCTGATGATGATCCAGATCTTCGCCGTCTCGTTGGGGTGGCTGCCCATTATTGATCGCAGCCCACGCGGATTGATCATGCCGGCCGCTGCGCTGGGTCTGGCGGAAGCGGCGATTATTGTACGCCTGACCCGGGCGACCATGGTCGAGATCCTGAATGCTGACTATGTGCGCACTGCACGCGCCAAAGGATTACTCGATCAAGTGGTGTTGTGGCGCCATGCGCTGCGTAATGGTCTTCTTCCGCTCATCACGATGATCGGCATGCAGTTTGGAACCTTGCTGGGAGGCGCTGTGGTCATCGAAAATGTGTTTGCCAGGCAGGGTCTGGGCACCCTGGTCACGCAGGCGGTCATCAACCGCGATTTTCCAGTCGTGCAGGGATGTATTCTGGTGGCTGCGACTCTGTATGTACTGGTGAATCTGGCGGTCGACGTCCTCTACACCGTAGTCGATCCGCGGATCCGCTACTCGTGAGGGGCGCCCTATGAGCCAGGCCGTTCAACATCCCCTGCGCACCAGCGATACACCCGCTTCTCTCTCGTTGCGCGCGCGGCGATGGCAGCGCATCTTCCGGCGCCATCGATCACTGCTGGTCGGATCGGCGCTCCTCGCTGCGATTCTTTTCGGCGTTGCGTTTCCTTCCCTGTTTACCGGTCGCAGTCCAGTTGTGATGAATATCCAGGATCGACTACAGCCACCCAATCTGACGTATCCCTTTGGCACCGATCAGTATGGTCGCGACATGCTGGCGCGCGTCCTTTATGGTGGACGCATCTCGCTGGTGATGGGCGTCACGCCCATCCTGATTGCTGCCGGCGTCGGCGCTGTGTTGGGGCTCGTCGCCGGTTACTATGGACGCTGGCTGGATGCGATCATGATGCGCATCATGGATGTCTGGATCGCTTTGCCAATCATTCTGCTGGCGCTGGCGATTGTCACTGCGCTCGGACCCGGACTGGTCAACATCATGATTGCCATCGGCATCGCATGGATTCCGTACTATGCCCGAATGATCCGTGGCATTGTGCTGTCGCTACGGGAGCATAGTTTCGTCGAAGCGGCGCGTGTGCTCGGATTGAGCGACCTGCGCATCCTGGCGCGGCATATTCTGCCGAATACCATCGCACCGCTGATTGTGATGTCCTCGATGGGGATTGCCGGAGCGATACTCACCGGCGCCTCTCTGAGTTTTATCGGCATGGGACCGCAGGCGCCCACCCCGGAATGGGGTTTGATCCTTGCCGATGGTCGGCAATTCATTCGTCTTGCGTGGTGGATCGGCTTCTTTCCCGGCGTGGCAATCGCGCTCACCGTCCTGGGCGCGAATCTGCTCGGCGATGGATTGCGCGACTGGCTCGATCCCCGCATGAAGGTCTGATCGCACTGTCGCATGCGACAGCATTGACAACGCTCGATGGAGTAACTTCATGAAAATCACCCACGTCTCGACACTCGTTGTGCATGCGCGGATGCGCAACTGGGTCTTTGTCAAGGTCGAAACCGATCAGGATGGTCTCTATGGCTGGGGGGAAGCCACACTCGAATGGAAAACGAAAGGCGTCGTCGGCGCCGTCGAAGATGTCAGTCGCCTGATCATCGGCGAGGATCCACGACGCATCGAACATTTATACCAGATCATGACCCGCCAGTATTTCTGGCGCGCGGGCATCGAGGGAATGACGGCCATCAGCGGCATTGAGCAGGCGCTTTGGGACATCAAAGGCAAATGGTTGAACGTTCCGGTCTATGAATTGCTCGGCGGCCGGGTGCGCAATCGGATCCGGGTGTACAACCATCTTGGCGGAGGCAAGATGGAACAGATGTATGAGACGACCGATCCCCAGTTGTTTGCCGAACGCGCGCTGGCAGTCAAAGAGCAGGGATATACGGCGCTCAAGTTCATGGCCGTGCCGCGAACCGAACCGATCGAGGGCATGCGCCCGGTGCGATACGCCGAAAGTCTGGTTCGCGCCGTGCGCGATGCGGTCGGCGAGAGCGTCGATCTGATGGTTGATCTGCACGCGCGGTGCGCTTCTCCGGCGATGGCGCTGCGCTACTGTCACGCATTCGAGCCGTATGGTTTACTCTTCTTCGAGGAACCGTGCCCCGCCGAAGACCTCGAAGCCACTGCTCAGGTCACCCGCGCATCGAACATTCCCATCGCCACCGGTGAACGTCTGGTGGGGCGGCATCAGTTCCGCGAAGTGTTTGAACGTCGCGCATGCCACATTATTCAGCCCGACCTTTCGCACTGCGGCGGTCTGTGGGAAGCGCGCAAGATCGCCGCCATCGCCGAAGCGCACTCGATAGCGGTGGCGCCGCACAATCCGAACGGACCGATTGCAACGGCGGCAGCCGTTCATTTTGCCGCTGCCACGCCAAACTGGGTGATTCAGGAGGCGATCAGCAATGATGTGCCCTGGCGGTACGATGTGGTCGACTCGGAGCATCAGGTCAGGGATGGCTATATCGCCATCCCTTCACGCCCTGGACTGGGCATCGACGTGAATGAGCGCGAGGCGGCGCGTCACCCGTGGCAACCGGAACTGGTGCAGCGTTATTTCCATCCCGATGGTTCTGTGGCTGACTGGTAGGCGCGACGCGCGCTGTTAAGAGCGGAGGATGCCATGTACGATATCTACGCCGGCTACCGGCTTGACGGCAGGTTCGATGTAGCCCAGACAGCCCGTCTGGTGGCGCGTTATCACTATGTCGAGGCGCAGTTGATGCGCATTGCAGCCGGGAAAATGGCCGAACTGCCGGAGTGGGAGTTGAAATGCCTGCTGGGACGGCATCTCTGGCAGGATTCGCTGCATGCCGACGCATGGCTGTCGCGCCTGATCGATCTGCGCTGGCCGCGTCGCGCGCCCCTCAACCCCGGCGAAGCGACCTGCCAGTTGCTGCGGTTGCTTGATGATGCCCCCGGCAGCGCCGCATTCGTTGCCGCAGTCTATCGTCAGGTGAAGCCGCGCCTTGCAGCGGCATACGCGGCGCATCGCGCGGCATGCGCCCCTCTGGCTGATGAACCGACCTGGGATCTGCTTGGGCGGATTTATGCCGACGAGCAGGAGCAGATTCGCCAGGGGATGGCGCTGCTTGAGTCATTTTCGTCTGAGATGCCTGTCGCTGCGCAAAACTACGAAACCGCCATCGCTGCGGCGTGCGATGCGGTCGGCAGTTTTGCGGCGCCGGACACGGCGGCTGAGCGTGAAGCCGGCGGTTCCTTCGAGGGGCAGTCGATACGACCGGCGCCGCCGATCGCCGCCCGTGACGGGCGATTCCGTTTCGGTGAGCGGGCCGCTGATCACCCGCCCGCAAATGACCACGAAATGGCGCTCATGATGGCTCATCGCGACGCCGACAATGAGATGCACGCCGCCGAACTGCTTGGACGCAACCTCTATGAGCATCCAGAGATGCCCTGGGAATATCACGTCGATACAGCACGCCAGCTGTGGGACGAGGTGCGCCACGCCGTGCTCTACCAGCGCTACCTGGAGCATCTGGGCGGCAAACTGGGCGACTTTCCGGTTATCGCCGGCAACTATGCCTACCGGATTGGTCTCGATTTTCCGCATCGGCTCTATGATCTGCATCTGCGCGGTGAAAAACTGGGCATGCCCGATCTGATCCGCTATCGCGAAACCGCCCGTGCGCGTGGCGATACCCCGTATGCCATACTCAACGATTTCGTCCATGCCGATGAAGTGCCGCACGTGAAGAATGGGCGCTGGTTGCACTGGCTGCTCAACAACGATGAAGCGGCATTCCGCACGATCGAGCGCGAGACGATGCGGCTGCGCGCCGCCTATGAGCAGGCGCACGCCGATGACCCGATCGTCATGGCATATACCGGGCTTGTACCGGCGCTCTTGCAGCACGAGGAATAACCATGGCGCGACAACTGCACGCCGGAGTCGCTCGCACTGACATCACACCGCCGCCCGGGATCGCCCATGCCGGATGGGGCGCACAAACCCATCAGCGAGCCGCCGGCGTTGATCTGCCGCTCTGGGCGACGGCGCTGGCGCTCTCCGATGGGGTCGAGACGGTTGTGATCATCGATATCGATCTCATCTACATCTGGGATGCAGAAGCGCCGGGCGTGATGCGGTCCGTGGAGCAGGCTACCGGTCTACCCGCTTCGCATATCCGCCTCGCTTACACCCATACCCACTCCGGGCCGATTAACGGCGCCGCCTGGAGTTCGTGGGTCAAGGAGGGCGCCGAGATGACGCCCGCATATGATGCGATTCTGGAACATCATATCGCCGGCGTCGCCCGTCAGGCGCTGCAGCGCATGCGCCCGGTGCGCATCGCCGCCGGTTCCGGCGAAGCCCGGATTAATGTCAACCGGCGCTTTCAACGTCCCGAAGATGGTGCGGTGGTCTGTGGGCGCAATTGGGCTGGACCCGTTGATCACCAGGTGCAGGTGGTGCGGCTCGACGACCTGGCGGGCGCGCCACTGGCAGTGATTGTGAACTATGCCTGCCACCCGATCACGGTTGGTCCCGATTGTGACCTGATTACACCCGACTATCCAGGGGTGATGAAGCGAGTGGTCGAGCAGTCCACCGGCGCCGTCTGTCTGTTCCTCCAGGGTGCGGCCGGCGATCTCGGACCGATCCAGGGCGTCGCTCGCGGCGGACTGGCTGAATACCGGCGCCTGGGCAGCATTCTCGGTCACGAAGTGAGCCGGATCTGGTGGGAGCTCGAACCGCGACGGCGACGTGATCGTTATGCCGGCACGCTGGAGTCTGGCTCGCCGCTGGCGATCTATGAAGATGAGACCCTGCCCGACCTGGATGCAACGCTGCGGGTGGGCGTGCGCGAGGTGCAATTGCCGTTGAAGCAGTTTGCCCCGGCTGCTGAGCTGGGCGCAGCGGCCGCGCGCCATATCGAGCGGCTCAACCGTCTGCGCGTCGAAGGCGGCGATCTCGAGGCAATCCGCACCGAGACCATGCTGGCCAAACGCGCCGGCATGCGCGCCGAGCTCGCCCGTCGCAATGAGGGTCACACGCATCGCAATGTAACAGTGCAAATCTTTACAATCGGCGACCAGATCGCCCTGCCGGCCGTGCCGGGCGAGCCGTTCTGCGAGATTGGTCGGCGCGTAAAGGCCGGATCACCCTTTCCGTACACGCTCTTCGCCGGCTATGCGAATATTGGTTGGGCGTACATTCCCACCGCCGACGCCTATCCATCAGGCGGCTACGAAATCGAGATCACGCCATTTGCGCCCGAAGCTGCCGATAGACTGGTCGATGCAGTTCTGGCGCTGTTACACGAGCAGGCATCGGAGCTGCACCGATGAGCGCGCGCAAGATCATGCCCGGCATTACTGCGATAGAGACGACCATTTATGAGCGATACGAAAACTGTGCGCGCATTTCTCGATGCAAGCGCGCAATTTGTCGCCGATCTCGATGAGATTGTGCTGGAAGTGGTGCGATCGGCTGGCACGCCGCAAACGCTGGGCGCGGTGTGTGCAACCGTCGATAAACGCCTGGGACCAAGCAGCACGCCGATTCAGTGGATTCCGCCGGTGCGGGGGCATCTCGAACGGCGTGCAGCCGCCGGGCGTTTATATGCAGACCATGCTGCGATCGCGCGCACCTGGTCGGCGTAGGAGAACCAGTCTGCACAACGGTCAATGACAAACCAGCCGCTTCGAGGTTGCCGAAAGGCGCTTCCAGCAGGCGCCGGAACAGTCACACAACGAGGAAATATATGCGACTACGCGACAAAGTGGCGCTCATTACCGGCGGTGCAACCGGAATCGGGGCAGCCTGCGCGCGACGCTTCGCCAGTGAAGGCGCCCACGTGGTGATAGCCGACATTAATGAGCAGGGGGGGCGCCACACGGCGGAGGTCTGCGGCGGACGCTTCGTCACAACCGACACCGGGCATGCCGAACAGTGTCGCCAGGCGATTGCGGAAACCGTCGCCTGCTACGGACGCCTCGACATTTTGATCAATGCCGCCGCACATCTGGGCGGCTACCACGATGCGGCGACAATGTCGCCTGAAGAATGGCGCACCGTGCTTGCCGTGACCCTCGACGGCGTTTTTTACTGCTCGAAGTATGCAGTCCAGGAGATGCTCAAAACCGGCGGCGGCGCAATTGTCAATATCGCATCAGTCGAAGGCATGCTCGGCGCTGCCGGTCACGCCGCCTACGTCGCCGGCAAAAGCGCGTTGTTCGGCCTGACGCGCTCGATGGCAATCGACTTCGGCAAAAACGGCATTCGTGTCAATGCAATCAGCCCTGGCATCATCGACTCTGGACGTCCCGACATTGAGAGTCTGAAACACGATCCGGACATGATGCGCTTCTGGCGCGATATGACGGTGCTTGATCGCCTGGGACATCCCGACGAAGTCGCAGCCGCAGCGCTCTTCCTGGCTTCCGATGAGGCATCATACATTACCGGACAGAATCTGGCGGTGGACGGCGGCTGGACGATTGGACACCCGCCGCTGCCGCGCTCGCTCAGATAACCGACGCATATCCTGCAGAAAATGGGGCCATATTCTCGATGAATGAGCACCTTCCCTCAGCCCCGCTCTTCCACGAACTGACGCGCGAAGATGTGCGCGTCGCCGGCGCGGATGCGCTGCTGCTCCTCCCTGTGGCTGCAGTGGAGCAGCACGGTCCTCATCTGCCTGCCGGCACTGACTGGATCATCGTGGAATATGTGGCGCGTACTGCAGCTGCTGCAGCTGCGCAGCACATACCCATCGTTGTCGCGCCGACCCTGCCGTTTGGCTCGTCGGATCATCATCTGCCCTTTGGCGGCACAATTTCATTCAACACAACGGTCTACTATCAGGTGCTCACTGACATTGTCACCTCACTGCACCGCGCCGGCTTTCGGCGCATGTTCATGTTGAACGGTCATGGCGGCAACCACGACATTATGCAACTGGTGGCGCGTGATATGGCGCTCCGGCATCCACTGCAGATCGGCGCTGCCAGCTACTGGAATATCGCCTGGGATCGACTGATCGCCCTGAACGCTCATCACGGTCAACGTCTTCCCGGACATGCCGGCGGCTTCGAGACCGCGCTGATGCTTGCACTGCGCCCCGACCTTGTGCGTCTGCCGCTGCCATCCCGCGCCCAGGCGCAGGAGGACAATCCATCGGAGGCGGCAGCGCCGTTTCGTCTGGAAACGCACGGGTTCTGGCAGGCGATCGATGGGTACAGCGATAACCCGGCACAGGGCACGGCAGAACGCGGGCGCGTCTACCTTGCGGCCATCGTTGATGCAGTCACTCACGTTGTTCTGGAGTTCGATAAGGTGACCAGATGAAGATTTCGCACATCGAAACGATCCCGGTGCGTGTACCGATCAACCAGCAACGGGCAATCCACGGCGGTCGCGGCAGCCATGTCGAGTCCCCCTTTGTGCTGATCAAGGTGCACACCGATGAAGGTTTGATCGGGTTGGGCGAGGTGTCGTGTACGCCGATCTGGAGCGGGGAAGACCAGACAACCGCCGTTCACTGCATTAACACCTACCTGGCGCCGCTCCTGATCGGCGAAGATCCGACGGCAATCGAACGCCTTACGCTTCGTATGCACCGCGGGATAGCCGGTCATCCGTTCACAAAAGCCGGTATCGAGATCGCGCTGTGGGATGTGCTGGGCAAGATCGCCCATGTGCCGCTCTACCGACTGTTTGGCGGTCCGGTGCGCGACGCTGTTCCGACGAAGTTCTCCATCTCCGGTCGTGAACCGGATCAAGCGGCGAAAATTGCGGTCTGGGCAGTCGAACAGGGATTTCGCGCGATGAAGATCAAAGTTGGCATCGAACCGGAGCAAGATATCGCACGGGTGCGCGCAGTTCGCGCCGCCGTCGGATCGGACATTCGGCTGGCGATCGATGCCAATGGCGGATGGTCGCCGCGCACGGCGATTCACGTCATCCAGCGCCTCGCCGATTGCGACCTGATCTTCGCCGAACAACCCGTAGCGCCGCTCGATGTGACATGGATGGCCGAGGTTCGGCGGCAGACAACCATTCCGATTATGGCGGACGAGAGTGTTGCCACGCTCCAGGACGCGATGGCGATTGCGCGAGCATCGGCTGCTGATGTCCTGTCGGTCTACGTCGGCAAAGGCGGGTTGGGCATGGCACGGAAGATCGCCGCGGTAGCCGAAGCAGCGGGGATGGTCTGTACGGTCGGCAGCAACCTGGAACTTGGCATCGCCAGCGCCGCCATGATCCATCTCGCCATGGCGACTGCAGCCATCGATGCCGAGACGTTTCCCTGCGACATCATCGGACCCTTCTTCTACGAGTCCGACATCCTGGCTGAACCGCTGCCAATTCAGGCAGGTATTGCCAGAGCACCGTCAGGATCGGGGTTAGGCGTGGCATTGGACGAGCGCAAAGTCGCACAATATCGCGTGCACTGAGCATGGTACAGGCATTGGAACATTGACGTTATCCGGTCTTTCCTTCGATCCCACAGTTTTCTGCAGGAGGCAATCCCATGCTATGCGGCTACGTGAGCGATGAGCGGTATATGGCGCTGTGCGACGTCGCTGTGGAATTCACAACGAACGGACAGACAGTCGCCGTCGTGCGATCCACGCCAGGCGGAGCAGTGTATGCCGACATCGCTCCTGGCGCGTATCAGGCAACCCTGTACAAGGCGGGGTATGGCGCCAAACGGGTGAACATTACCGTATCCGCCGAACATCCATACCATTTTCGCCTGCTTTCTGACCGTCTGCTCGGCTACATGTGGCCGAAATGGGTACGTTCAGGCGAACGCAGCGAATTCCGCGTCCACTCGACAACCCCATATCGCCTGAGTCTCTGGCGCTACGGATGGGAAAACGTCTTCATCCGCTCGCTTGGCTGGTTCGACGAACACGGCCCGCGCGCAGTGATGCAGGTGACGCCCGACGGTGATTACACCCAAACCGGGGTGCGCTGGAACTCGCAGGGATACGGCAGTTTGCACCATACCCAATTTGTTGCAGGACCTGATCGATCAGGGTTGTACTATCTGCATGCCGAGAACGAAGCCGGCGAATTCTTTGCGTTTCCGTGGGTCGTTGCTCCGGCGCAACCGACGCATCCGATCGCCGTGCTTGCATCAACCAATACCTGGAACGCCTACAACAACTTTGGCGGGCGCAGCAATTACATCAATGCGACTGGTCTTCCACCGACCCCCACAGTGAACGCACGCCTCGATCTGCCGCGCTATGCCGGAAGCGGATTTTCGGAATGGCACGCGCCAAACGATGCGTATGCACCGTTATCGTTCGATCGACCCGAAGTGGACAACACGATACCCAGGCATGCCCATGTGCTCAATCCGGCGCCCGGACGCCTGGCCAGCAGCCTGGCGCCGGCGGAGTGGCGCCTGCTCGGATGGCTCGAGCGCGAAGGGTTCGCCTATGACCTGTACGCCGACGCCCAGCTCCACGATGGCACGCTCGACCTCAACGCCTACGCCATCCTGATCATCAGTGTCCATCCAGAGTACTGGTCGCGCACCATGTTCGAGCGGGTGAAGGAATGGGTGGATCGACGCGGCGGCAAACTGATGTACCTGGGCGGCAATGGGCTGAACTGCGAAGTCGAGTTCCTCAACAACACAACCATGCGCTGCAAAACCCAACTGCTCAGCAGTGACGGCAGCCTGGGCATGCGCGACCCGCAGAATCCAGACGCCTGGTTCGAGAGCAGATTCCATGCCACTGTTGCATCGGAAGCCAGCCTGCTCGGCGTCGTGACGACGGAAACCGGAATCATGACCGCCGCACCCTACCGGGTGATACACGCGGATCACTGGGTCTTCGAAGGCACAGGTCTGCAAAACGGCGATTGTTTTGGCACGGAGAGTCTGCACGAGCGCTGCCCTGGAGGCGCCTCCGGACACGAAACGGACAAGATGAGCCCATCGTCGCCAGAGGGAACGGTTCTGCTTGCAAAAGGGCTGAATCCTGATAATGGCGGCGCCGAGATGGTGCACTACACGACCAGGAGCGGCGGCGCTGTGTTCTCCGTCGGATCAATCATCTGGCCGCTGGCGTTGCCTGTCGATCAGCACGTATCGAAAATCACCTCAAATGTCATCCACCGCTTTCTGAGACCTCAATAGCCGATAGTCCCCCACATTCTGCAGTGGCGGGGTCTTCCTCCGAACTCCTGACCGTGAGCAGTTCACTGTCTGAACATGCTTGACTTTTTGTCACGATTCTGCTATGTTCTTAGGGGCATATCGCCATTTTGTATGCAGTATGTCCTCTAATGTCTTAATTGTGTCTGAAAACTCTCGTCAGGCGCTCGTAAACGCACGTATGGAAGACGCAATGACCACGATCGACTCTGATCCGCACAACAGAACCACGCAACGCTCGTTGCGCGCGAGTGATATTGTGCATCTTCTGGAGCAACAGATTCGATCCGGCGAGTATCGCGTCGGCATGCGCCTGCCAACCGTGCGTGAACTTGCTGACCGGTACCACGTGAATAAGAATACAGCTGCACGCGCCTACCAGACACTGGAGCAACGCGGTCTGATTGAGGTATCACGCGGGCGTGGCGCATTTGTATGCGCCGAATTGGCGTATGAGCAACCGACGGTGCAGCCTGAGCAACTGACCGTGCCGCAACAGATCGAACGCCTGGTGCAGACAGCGCGACAGACCGGGTTGAGTCGCAGCCAGCTGCTCGACATGATCAACAGCGCTGTGCATCAGTCATATGGCACTGAAGCGCCACGGGTATTGTTTGTCGAATGCAACCGGCGCGATGCAGAAACGCTTGGGGACGAGCTTGAACTGATTGCCGATGTGCCAATGGATCGGGCGCTGCTTGATGATGTCCTGCGCGATCCGGTCACCTTCGCTCAGCGCTACGATCTGATCGTCACCACATTTCAGCACCTGGGGCAGATCCGTCAGGCGACGCCGGCTCCGGCGCGTCAGCGCGTGATCGGAGTCCTGGCGACGCCATCGCACGAATCGTTGCTTGCGCTGGCGCGTCTGCATGTTCCCACCTTCGGTCTGGTGTGCGACTCGCCGGGAACGATTGAGAGTCTGAGCCATATCATTCGCACCTATCACCCCGCCTCTGTCGTCGTCCCTGCATTGATCGATGATCGAACCCGTCTCCACGAGATGCTCGAGCAGGTGGACGCACTGGTGGTGACGCGCTCATGCCGTGAACGCCTGCTTACGTTGAATCCGGTGCTGCCCATGATCACGGTGGTCTTTACCATCGATCAGCAGTCGATCGATTTCTTGCGTCAGCGTCTCGAGGAGACGACGCGGATCAACGCTCTGCAGGCGCCGATATAGAAATACTGAAGCCGACGTTCATCAGAAGTGAGGCAACGAATGGACCTGACACGGACTCACGGTTTCACCCATTGCGCCGTCGGCGTCGCGCGGCGGGACGTAACGCCGCCCGATGGCATCTATGCGCGATCCTGGGCGGCGTCACGCCACGACATTGCAGAGGGGGTGCATCGACCACTGACAGCGACAGCGCTGGTGGTGCGCCATCGTTTCGCAGATGATCCGGTGCTGGCGCTTGTATCGCTCGATGTGGGCTGGTTCCCATATCTTCCTGACGAACGTCGCATCCGAAACGCCATCTTGCGCGAAACCGGGCTGGATGAAGATGCGTTGCTGATCAATTTCTCGCACACCCACGCCGCTCCGCACATCAACAGTCAGATTACCGATAAACCCGGCGCGCATCTGATCGAACCGTATATCGACCATCTGACCGATGCGCTTGGTGCAGCGATTGTCGAAGCAAGAGGCGCCATGCGTCCAGCATGGATCACCTATGGGTACGGGCGCTGTGCGATGGCTGCGAATCGCGATTTCTGGGCGCCGGATATCGGGAGGTATGCCTGCGGGTATAACCCTGCAACGCCCGCGGATGACACGGTGCTGGTCGCGCGCGTGACCGGAGAGGATGGCGCGATCATTGCCACACTGGTCAACTATGCCTGTCACCCAACGACCCTTGCCTGGCAAAATCGACTGATCTCGCCGGACTATGTCGGCGCCATGCGCGAGACGCTCGAGTCGATCTATGGCGCGCCCTGCCTGTTTCTCTACGGCGCTGCCGGCGATCTCGGTCCGCGCGAGGGTTTTGTGGGCGATCCGGCGATTGCCGATCGGAACGGACGGCAACTGGCATATGCCGCTGCAGCGGCCCTCGAAGCGCTGCCGCCGCCTGCCTCGCATTTCGTCTATACCGGCGTTGTGGCATCGGGCGCCAACCTGGCGATCTGGGAATACCGGTCGCTCGACGACTCCGCCCGGGCGCGCTGCGCGACTCTGCGCTATCACAGCACGATCGTGCCGTTGCAACGTAAGCCGACCCTCGAGCCAATCGATCCGCCAGGGACTGACCGCAGCGATGCGATCGCCGAAGCGGAAAAAGCGCTGCGGCGGCGCCTGCTCCAGGCATCCCTCGGCGATGAACCGGTCTATCCCATGCCGCTCTGGTTCTGGCGGCTGGGGGATGCGCTCCTGGTTGCCTGCCCGAACGAAGCCTACGCTCAGATGCAGGTCGAACTCCGCGCCCGCTTTCACCGCCAACCCGTGTTGACGCTTGGATGCACCAATGGCACGCTGGGGTATCTTCCGCCGCGCGATGCCTACGGCAGTGGTCTGTATCAGGAACAACAATCGCCGTTCCTTCCCGGTTGCTTGGAGCAAACAATTGCAGCCGCTATCAGCGGACTGGAGCATCTATGAGCGCCACACAGATCGTGACCTCGATTGATTTTGAGCAGCCCGGCAAACAGCTGGGACACCTGGCCATTCCGCAATCGACCAATACATCGGGATGGGCGACCGAATATCTGCCGATTGCCGTGATCAACGGCGCGCCCGGACCGACGGCGCTCATCATTGGCGGCAACCACGGCGATGAGTACGAGGGACCGGTGACTCTGCTGAATCTGGCGCGATCCCTCGAACCAGAGAGCATTCGTGGGCGTATCATCATGCTCCCGATGCTGAACCGCCCGGCCATTGCCGCAGGCGCCCGGTTATCGCCGCTCGATGGCAAGAACATGAATCGGGTGTTCCCCGGGCGCGCCGACGGAACGATTACCGAGATGATTGCGCATTACGTGACGACAACGCTCTTTCCACTGGCCGATCTGGTGATCGATATCCACTCCGGAGGACGTTCGGCGCATTTTTTGCCGCTGGTCAGCATGCACCACATTCCCAACCACGAACAGTTGCGCTCCATGATCGACCTGGCGCAGGCGTGGGGAGCGCCGTACATTCTGCTCTATCGTGATGTGGGCGGCACAGGGCTCCTGCCCGGCGAAGCCGAGCGCCTGGGAAAACTCACGCTTGGCACAGAAATGGGCAGCGCCGCGCAGTTTGGCGTCGAGATGCTCAACCTGACCGAACAGGGCGTGTGCAACACGCTTCGTCAGGCAGGCATTCTGACCGATCGCGCGCCTGACTCAACGACGCCTGCACAGGTCATGGCAGCCGATCAGTACGACGATTACATCATGGCGCCGGTGAGCGGCATCTTTGAGCCATTCGTTGAGATGGGCGCATGGATGGTTGCAGGTCAGACGATCGGGCAGATCCATTCTATCGAACGTCCCTTTGAGTCGCCCCTGCTGGTATCAGCCAAAACGAACGGTCTGCTGATCAGCCGGCGCGCATTTCCCCTCGTGCGGCAAGGCGACTGCCTCGCAACGCTGGCACGACCGTTTCGTCTGCCATAGTAGAAGGAGAAGTTTGTGAAAATCACCGATGTCGAAGCTATCTGGTTGCAACTCCCGGCTGTGGATGATCGCGCCGACGGCACGCAGGACACGCTGGTCGTTAAGGTCCACACCGACGAAGGGATCGTTGGCGTTGGCGAGGTTGATTCGTCGCCGATGGCGGCAAAGGCGATCATCGAGGCGCCGATGTCTCACAAGATTGCGCGTGGTCTGCGCCTCTGCGTGCTCGGCGAGAATCCGCTCGATATTGCGCGACTGTGGCATGCCATGTACGAGGGATCGATCTTTTTCGGGCGCGGCGGCGCAGTGCAGCAGGCAATCAGCGGCATCGACATCGCCCTGTGGGACATCGCCGGCAAGGTGATGGGGCAGCCGGTCTACCGGCTGCTCGGCGGCGGCTTCCGCACCCACCTGCGCGCTTATGCATCGATCCTGTTCCAGGAGACGCCCGACGCGACCTATGACCTGGCCCGTCGCCTCGTCGATCAGGGGTTCACCGCGGTTAAGTTTGGCTGGGGACCGATCGGCAAGAGTGAGGCGACCGACCTTGCGCTGGTGCGGATGGCGCGGCGCGGGCTGGGGGATGACATTGACCTGATGATCGACGCCGGAATCTGCTACGATACGACGACCGCAATCCGGCGCGCGCATCAGTTCGCCGAATACAATCCTTACTGGCTCGAAGAGCCGCTGCACCCTGACAATCTTGAGGGATATGCGCGTCTGGCTGCAGCCTCACCCATTCGCATCGCCGCCGGGGAACAGGAGACCACGCTTGCCGGGTTTCAGGCGCTGCTGGATGCCGGTCTGTCCGTGGTGCAGCCAGACGTGGCGCGAGTCGGCGGGTTATCCCAGACGATCCAGATCGGGCGGATGGCGGCGCAGCGTCATCGTCTGTGCGTCAACCACTCGTACAAAACCGGCATCAGCATCGCGGCCTCGCTGCATTTCCTGGCAGCGCTCCCAAATGCCTCACTGCTGGAATACTGCGTCGAGCAGGGTCCGCTGCGGCAAACGCTGACCCATGAAACGTTTCCGGTGGTGGATGGGCTGGTGGCAGTGCCACAAGAGCCAGGGCTGGGCATCACGCTCGATGAAGAGGTGATCGCCCGCTATCGCGTGGCGTGAAGAGATCGATAAGCGTGTCCTTTGTGGACTTCGTGTCTTTGTGGTGTGATCATCACGCGATATCTCGTTGGAGTGTCATACCATTTTAGATTTTAGATTTTGGATTGGAGATTATCGCGCAGAGCGTTCTGATGCGATTTGACGGAACTCCGTTTGCGGAGTATTCAAGTGAAATTGGTATTAATGGCTGCCGCCCAACGGTTGGGTTCAGCCGTGTTGCGCAGCGCAGCGGAGCGTGTCGGCTGGATGCACGAGTTGGGCGGCCTCACTCAGATTTCTCCTGCGCAGCGCTCCTGCAACATAAGACCTGCCATTCCGGCGCTCCGCGGCGGTGTTGCCGCCTCCACCCCAATACGACACGCTACGCGGCGACCCGGCTATGTACGGAACCACTCCACACGCTTGCGCGCTCCTGTAGACCATGCGTTGATGGCGTACTCCGCCGTGTCTTTTATGCCATGCAGACGGTGCGGCGCGGCATTCCCCCGCTCGCCCTCACCCCCGCCCCCTTTCCTGCGCTGCGAGAGAGGGGTGAGCCGTACAGTGTCGGGGTCGTTGACGGAGCGCATCAGAAGCGGCTACAATGCACACGCGACGCTGCGCCTGTGATACCAGTTTATGTGCACACTGTGCGTGCGGCGTTGCGTCAAAATGCGCCAGGACGCCGTGCGCGACGTTCTGCAATCTCCAATGGCATGATGCCGGATAGCAAACAGCGAGGAATCCCATGCCCCGATATCACACGCCAAAAGAGTATCTGGACGCAGCCAGGTCGCCTGAGACCTCGTCAGACGAGTTGCGCGCGCTGGCAGGGTCGCCCTACGATTTTGTGGCGATCGCAGTAGCGCAACATCCGAATACTGAACCGGACGTGCTTGCGGCACTGGTTCCTGCCACCATCACATCGTGGAACGAGCAGGCGCTGGCAGCTGCCATCGCCCACCATCCCCGCACGCCGGTCGAGGCGCTGGAGATGCTGGCTGAACGGCTGGCACCGGCGCTGGATAACGGTCGGGAGCATCACATGGGGTTCAAAGCCGGGGTATTGCTCTGCTGCAATCCCACAACACCGTTCCAGGCGATCGCAACATTGTTGTACTCCGGGCGCGTTGCCATGCAGTTTCGCAAGGTGGTCGCTCGTGAAACGCGCCGGCGCGATGTTCTGAACCTGCTCTTGAACGATAGCAGCGAAACCGTCAGGCAACGGGCGCAAAAAAGCATCGAAGCGCTTGCTTCACACGACAACGAGATGGCTCATGGAGTGCCAGGGTGAGTGTTCACCTGAACCCGCGATCATGAACCGATACCTGCGCAGGCAAAAAGGCGCAATCGATCAGTGTGGCCTTTGTGGACTTCGCGCCTTTGTGGTGCGATCATCACGCGCGGCGTCTCGTGGCGCGCAAACGCCATCCCACTGTTGATGCCCGGTCGCTGGGTGTGTCCTTTGTGGTGTGATCATCAAGCGCTATCTCGTTGTCGCATCAAAGCATCGGGGGTTGCGCTGATGCCGCTTCTGGTGTATGCTGGCGTTTATGAACGAACAGACGATTGCAACCAGCAGTATCCGGCTCGTCTTTCGAGCTGCCCCCAATACATTCGCCTCGCCCGCCATCGTCGGCGATGTCGCCCGTCGTGTCACTGCCGGATTACGCGAGAACAACCAGCGGGTCGAACCGGTCTACGACGGCGCGCGCGGCGGAGAACTGTACCGCTGGATGGTCGAAGTCGCCAGCGCTGCCCAGCCGCTGCTGCCGCTGGCGCAGCTGGCGCTGACGCTTGCTCAGTTGCTCAACGAAGTGCGCAAAAGCGCCACGAAGTCACCAGCGGATCGTCAGCCTCCGGTGCTGATCGTGGTCAGGCACGATCCTCCCCCGGTCACCGCCCCGCCCGACAGCAGTGAACCCACAGAGACCGCCAGACCAGCGCCCTCCCAGGCGACCGTCCCTCCTGACAGCAATCAGGCTTTGCTCGAACAGTTGCTGAGCGAACATCTGCCAGGACAGATCGACCCGTCGCATATCACCATCGAAGTTCAGGCGCCGCCGCCACCGCAGGATGAGCTGTGATTTCATCTTTGCGACATCCAGGTCTGTTGTGTTAGTTTCCTCTTTGCTTTCTCACACGGGCCTGACGCATTAGCGCCTATCCGAAGAACGCAGAATACCGAACAACCGCATCCTGAGCGCGCGCGGCGCGGCAATCGCCTGCTCGCCCTCACCCCCAGCCCCTCTCCCAGTGGGCATACCTTTACCCAAAACATTCAGCCCGAATCGAGGCGGCTGGGGTCGAGGGTGGCGGAAGGAGCCTGATGCATCATGCGATCCATCGCGGCAATGGCGAGCAGGCGCTGAACGCCCGGCCCCATCACCTTCATCCCGCGTTCGCCATCGCCCCGACGCCCCTGGAACCCGCCCACTTGGGCGATCCAGCGCACCGCCTGACGCAACGCTGGCGGGTTGGTCGGCGCGATGGCGACCCGATGAATCCGACAGGACCGGCCTTGCCATGCCGCGTCGTCCCGCAGCACCGTGCACGGCACGTCCGGCGCCGCTCGTGCCAACATCGTGGCAGACACGACCCGCCAGGCGATCACGCTGGAGAAGGTCACGCACCGCGTCAGGCGCGTGGCCGTTCGCACCTGGCGCTGCTCGATCTGACAGCCACGCTTGAGTACGTTATGCCATACCTCGATTCCCCAACGCACCGCATACCAGGCCAACCGCTCCAGCGCTTCCGCGGTGGTGGTGACCGCCACCGTCGTCAGCCGCACCCACGCCACGGGTTCCGCCCCAGGCGGCGGCGTGCGCTCCACCGCCCAGACCGCCCAGGCCGTCACCGTCGCCAGCCGCTCCGTGGCCCGGTGGTTCGGCGGGTGGATGGTGACCGTGCGCCAGCGCACGGTCAGGTCGGCCCGCCGGGCTGGGTGCGTGCCCCGCTCGCCCACCGGCGCCGTGACGGTCGCCGCTCCCGGGGCGGTCGCCATCGCCTTCCAGCGGGAGCGCTCCGGGCCTGCGACCTTCCGGTGCTGGGCGGCACGCACCAGCCGATCGACCCCGTCGGGGCGCTCGACCAGGAACAGATCATAGACATCGGCCGCGCGGTCGCCGACGCGGACGATGCGGGTGGCGGGACAGGCCGTCCGCCCCCGTACGGGGGTCCGCGCCGCGAGCGCGGCCGGCAGGCTGGTCAGCCACTGCTGGCGTTCCTGCTCCAACCGAGGGCGGGTCTTGGGATCGTGCTCCCGGCGCACGTCTGGGTCACGAGTCCCGATCTGCTGGGCCAACCGGCCCACAGGCGCGTGCTCGGGGGTCAGGGCCAGGGTGCGGTGCATCAGCACGCCCTGCTGGGTGGGCGATGCCAGCGGTCGCCGTCCTTCGGTCGCAGGAACGTGGCGGTCGTCCAACAAACAGGTATCCTGCACTGCCCGCACCAGGGGGACCGCCTGCATGCGCCGGTGGGTCGCGTGGACATGACGGGCTACGATGGCCTCGGCCGCAATGGAGCTGGTGCTGAAGAAGCGATAGGCCGCCTTCAGCATGGTCGGATCGTCCGTCGCCTGGGGCACGGATGCGGCGGGTTGGGCCCCCAGCACCGACGCCAATGGGATCAGCCGGGCGGTGCGCCGCGTATCGCCCACGACCGCGCCTCCGACCTCCTCCACGGCCCACGTGGCGGGTACGTCCATGGGCTGCCTCCCTGATGTCTGCACACGAGCTGGCCCACTCCCACCCCTGCACACCAGCATACCATGGTCAAAGACTGTGCAACGTTTTGGGTAAAGGTATGCTCCCGCTCAGGGAGAGGGGAGACCCTCACCCCCAGCCCCTCTCCCTCCGGGAGAGGGGAGAGCAGAAGTGGGCGGTGAGGCATCCCTTCCGCTGATGCGAGGAGTGCTGCGGGCGCTGGCGCGCCTGCGCAATGCCATCCACCAGCGAACCCTTTGTGCCTTTGTGGTGCAACCCTTGCCCGCGCGCCCTCACCCCCAGCCCCTCTCCCTCCGGGAGAGGGGAGAGCAGAAGTGGGCGGTGAGGCATCCCTTCCGCTGGCGATCGCTCACCATCTCTGGCAGCGCTCTCACCCTCCGCTTCCGCCATCGCTATGCGCTCCGGGCCGGCGTTTCCGCAATCGCGCGCAGCAGGTTGGCCATTTCGATTGCGGCCAGCGCTGCGTCGGCACCGCGATTACCGGCCTTCATGCCGGCGCGTTCGATCGCCTGTTCGATCGTATCGGTTGTGAGCAGGCCGAACAAGACCGGCACCCCGGTATGCAAGGCGGTGGCCGCAATCCCACTGGCCGCTTGACCGGCGACATACTCGAAGTGACTGGTTGCGCCGCGAATGACGACGCCGAGACAGATGATCGCGTCGTACAGCGGTTGACCACTCGCCGGCCACCGGCGCTCGGCCATCCGTTTGGCCGCCAGCGGGATCTCAAACGCGCCCGGAACCCAGGCGATATCGATGTCGGCGCTGGCGACGCCGTGCCGCTTGAGGGCATCGAGCGCGCCGCGCAGGAGTTCCTGCCCGATCATGTCGTTGAAACGCGAGATGACGATACCGAAACGCAGACCGTTACCGTTCAAATGACCTTCAAAGATGGCGCCCATGGCTTCTCCTTGCCTCAGAGTAGATGACCAAGTTTGTCGCGTTTGGTGGCGAGATAGCGCCGGTTGGCAGCATTCGGCGCAATGGAAAGCGGAAGACGTTGCCGCACGACAATGCCGTACCGTTCGAGGCCGCCGATCTTGGCCGGATTGTTGGTCAGCAGATCGACCTGCTCCATGCCCAGACAGCGCAGGATTTGCGCGGCAACGGCGTAGTCGCGCGCATCTGCCGGCAGGCCGAGCCGGTGATTGGCTTCGACGGTATCGAGACCCTGATCTTGCAGGGCATACGCGCGCACTTTGTTGAGCAGACCGATCCCGCGCCCTTCCTGGCGCAGGTAGATGACGGCGCCGTAGCCCGCAGCGGCGATGCGTTGCTGCGCCTGCGCCATTTGCGCGCCGCAGTCGCAGCGTTGCGAGCCGAGCGCGTCACCGGTGAGGCATTCGGAGTGGAGACGGACGAGCGGGAGCGCGCCATTCGGCGCGCCAAACACCAGCGCGAGATGGGTTTCGGCGTTGAACACATGTTCAAAAGCGATAACCCGAAACATCCCGTAGGTCGTCGGCAGCGCCGCCTCGGCGACCGGACGAACCACCGTTTCGGTGCGATAGCGATAGGCGATCAGATCGGCGACTGATACCAGTTTCAGACTGTGCAGCGCGGCGAAGGATTCCAGTTCGGGTAGGCGCGCCATCGAGCCATCGGCGCTCATAATCTCACAGATTACGGCTGCCGGGTACAGGCCAGCCAGCCGGGCCAGATCAAGCGAGGCTTCAGTCTGGCCTGCTCGCGTCAATACCCCGCCGGTTGCGGCGCGCAGCGGGAAGACGTGTCCAGGCCGGGCCAGATCATCAGGTCGGGTAGCCGGGTTGATCAGCGCCTGAATGGTGGTAGCCCGGTCGAACGCCGAGATGCCCGTCGTCACCCCATGACGGGCCTCGACCGATACCGTGAAGGCGGTGTGGAAACGAGCCGTATTTTCGGCTGGCGGCACCATCAAGGGCAACCGCAACTCGTCAAGACGCTCGCCGGTCATCGGCACGCAGATCAGGCCGCGCCCTTCGCGCGCCATAAAGTTAATCGCCTGCGGCGTCGCATATTCGGCGGCAATTGCCAGATCACCCTCATTCTCGCGATCCTCGTCATCGACGATGATCACGAACTTGCCGGCGCGCATGTCGTCCAGCGCCGCTTCAACGCTCGCGAATGGCATGGCGGGCCTCCTGGAGGAACTTTTCTGCGTACTTGGCCAGCACATCAACTTCGAGATTGACCCGACTGCCGATTGCCTTGCGCGGCAGGGTGATGTGCTGTTGTGTGTAAGGAACCAGCATAAATGTGAACCCATCAGCCAGCACATCGACCACGGTCAGACTGACGCCATCGACCGCAATATAGCCTTTGGGCACGATGTAACGGAGCAGGCCCGGCGCAGCGGCAATCGTCACCCACAGCGAGTCGCCTTCAGTACGGAAGGCGCGTATCTCGCCGGTACCGTCGATGTGTCCCTGCACGAAGTGCCCACCGATGCGGCCATTTGCCGCCAGTGAGCGTTCCAGATTCACGCCGTCACCCGCTCGCAGATCGCCCAGATTCGTGCGGCGCAACGTTTCCGGCGACAGACCAACGGTAAAGGTATGATCGGTCAGATCGGTTACGGTGAGGCATGCGCCGTTAACGGCGATGCTATGCCCCAACGCCGTCCCTTCCAGCGCGATTGCGGCGCGCGCGGTGAGCGACCAGCTTCCATTGTTGAGGGTCAGTGACTCGACAATGCCGATCTCTTCAACAATCCCTGTGAACATCGTTCAACCTCCGGATACGACACATCGGCCTGAATCCAGACATCAGGCGCGCGCTTAAGACTCGGTTCGGCAGGCAGACATTCAACCGCGCAGGCCTGCAACCGCGCGGCTTGGGACAGGCTCAGCCAGCCAGCGCCGCCGACCGGGCCGGGCGCATTGCGTCCGCCGATCACGATGGGGGCAATGCAAGCCAGCGCGCGATCGACCAGCCGCTCGCGGAACAGCGCGCCAAGGAGTTCGCTCCCGCCTTCGACCAGGACAGTCAACACCCCACGCCGACCAAGCTCAGCCAGCAATGCCGGCAGACTGACCCGACCCGTCGCATCGGCGGGCAACTCCCAGACTTCGACGCCGCGCGCCGCCAGTTCGCGGCGATGCGCCGGAGGGCATTGCGCAGTGGTAGCGACGACCGTCGCGCCGGGCAGCGCCGGATCGAAGATGCGCGCCGACAGCGGCGCTCGTCCGCGACTATCGGCAATAACGCGAAGCGGATGGCGCAGATCAGCCGTATCGTCGAGACGGGTGGTGAGCAAGGGGTCATCGGCGATCACCGTACCCACACCAACGAGGACGGCATCGGTCAGATTGCGCAGGCGATGAACGCGCCGCCGCGAGGCAGCGTTGCTGATCCAACGCGATTCGCCGCTGCTGGTGGCAATTTTGCCATCGAGACTCATGGCGAATTTGGCGGTGACGAAGGGCAGGCCGGCGGTGATAAACTTGAAGAACGGGCGGTTCAGTTCAAAGGCCTCTGCGGCGCACACACCCTGATGGACTCGAATGCCAGCGGCAGCCAGTTGCGTGTGGCCCTTCCCATTGACCTGCGGATTCGGATCGCCGATCGCATAATAGACCTCGGCGATCCCAGCCGCAATCAGCGCATCGGTGCAGGGCGGCGTGCGCCCGTAGTGCGCGCAGGGTTCGAGGGTCACGTACAGCGTGGCGCCGCAAGCGGCAGCGCCGGCGCTACGCAGCGCCTCGATTTCGGCATGCGCTTCGCCAGCGCGCCGGTGATACCCTTCACCGACGATTCGCCCATTGTTGACAAGCACTGCGCCAACCAGCGGATTAGGGCTGGTGCGACCTTCGGCGCGCCGGGCCAGTTCCAGGGCGCGCTGCATAAAGGCCAGATGCGGGTCATGTTCGCTCATGACAACACCCCAAAGGAATACGCGGGCAAAACGTCTTCCTTCGGGGCAAGGGCAGCCAGCCGCAACCAGACGCAAGCGCTGGCTACGCGCAACAATAATGCCCCGAACAGGATGATCTGTTCGGGGCACAGCAGCATGCAGAGCAATATCCTGTCGCGTTGCGACAGAACAGCCTCTTCTGCCAACCTTCTTTCATCCCGACTGTACGGTCGGCTCCGGAGTTTCACCGGATCGTGCAGATTGCGCGGCAATCCGCTCGTGGGCTATACCACCGATCGGGAATTGTCTGCCACTCAACGGCAAACTCACCCTGCCCCGAAGGTTCGGTATCCAGTTGTGGTTCTATTGTACACCAGATTGAGCACGCGATTCAAACGGTGCGCAACGATTGCCGGCAGGCGCGTCTCGGCTGACCGGGGATGGCAGGCGGGCGACCGGCGTAGACGGACAGGGCAAAGGCAGCCTGCCGGCGCGATGGATCACGCATGCGCACAACGGACTGCTTCCGCGGCTTCAAGCCCGGCCCTGACGAACAGGTTAGGCGATGGCGGCTGCGCTACTTGCCGGATGATCAAGAGACATGAAGAATCTATGCCAAAGCAACCGAATATCCGCATCATACTCACCGTAACGGGGTATGCGTGGCTGTCTGATCTGTGACAAGGTAGCTCCCGTTCGGATCAGCGCGCAAGCGCGCGGCGGGCACTGACATGCGTGGGAGGGGAGATAACCACGTTGCCGCCATCCCAGTCATACTAATATACCTTGATTGCTAGTCAGCGTTCGTGATCGCTAGCGCGATGAGCGACGCGACGACCTTCAACTCGAAGCCTGCGTTCGCGCGCATGGAGCCGTTGGAGGCCCATCTGCTCAGCTTGACTGTGAACCGTCTCAATCGCGCGACGAGAGGTTCGGATGGCCAGCTCGTCGCGCGCGCGCGGCGGACGCATGTTCTTGCGACGAGCCGCGACGAGCCGAACGCCGGTGTCAGCCAGCAGGCTGGCGGCATCGGCGGCGCTGACGGAGGCCGTGTCGCCGATGAGCCGCGCCCCTGGCGGCAGGGCGACGGCCACCTCGTGGAGCGGCGTCAGGTCGTGATAGGCCGCCGGCAGGAGCTGGAAGCTGACCCGCGCGCCGTTCGGCGCGCGGATCAGATGCACGCGCCAGCCAAACAACCGCTCGTGGTTGGCCGCACCGTAGCCGCGCGACACTCGCCCGCGCGCGTTGCGACAGCGCCGCGCGCGGACCCGACGACAGACAGGCAGGGGCATGCTGTCGATGATGAACACGTCTCCGCGCGCGAACAGCTCCCCCAGCGTGGTTGCCAGAACGGCGACCCAATCGGCAAGCCGGCGCAGCCGTCGGTTGCAGCGCGAGCCGCGCGGCGACCCGGACAGCTACCGGAGCTGGCGCATCACGCGCGATGCCCGCTCGTGATGGTTCTGGAAGTATTTGGCGGCGACCACGGCGACGGTGATCACGTCCGAATCCGGCGCCTGCGCCCGCGCGTCGCTCCGATGACCAAGCTGTTCCATCGTGTGGTCAATCACCAGAAACGCTGGTATCATCCATTCGGCGTCCATCGTGTCCTCCGGTGTGATGTTGAGCGAACAACGACGATCATGCCGGAACGACGGATGGACGTCAACGAGCAATCAAGGTACTAATATTCGGTGTGCTCTCTGCGCTGCCCCAGCGACTGCTCTCTGTATCGCTCCCGCTTCATCCTTCTTAGTGAGTTAGCGTTGGCGTGGCTGACCAATACGTGACTATCAAAGAAAGTTGGTATAACCGACCGGCGCGCGCAACCAATGATTGAAGCGGGAAATTATGTGACGCTACGAACGAGCGTGCTCTCAACGCCATCAGACGGATTTGAATCAACTATGCTCGCGCGATATACGGTATACTGAGATCATCTTGAATGGACAGGTCTCAGGAGGAACTGCGATGTCGCTCACCGAACTACTGCCGGCCATTCATGCGTTGCCGCGCGCCGATAAATTGCGTTTGATGCAGATACTCGTTGCCGAGATCGCCAACGAGGAAACGGTCACCCTGTCAACAACAGATATATCTCATGCGATCTGGACGCCCTACGACGCTTATGATGCTGCGGCGACCTTGCTGCAGGTTCTGAACGAAGATCAGGCAGCAGTTGCATGACACAACCTGTTCGCTTTCCATACATCGATATTGATCCAGTTCATCCCGGCGCAAGTCGGCTGCCATATCTCCCGTTGACACTGGGGCGCAACCAGAACACTGTGACACTTTTGGGATTACTGGATAGTGGCGCGACTGTTAACGTCTTGCCCTATCCGATAGGTCTCCAACTTGGTCTTGACTGGAATCAACAGAAGACACCAATCCAGCTAACAGGGAACTTAGCCCAGGCTCCAGCGCGCGCCGTGGTTCTCTCAGCAACGATTGCGTCCTTTCCACCTGTTCGCCTGGCATTTGCCTGGACACAGATCGCTACCGTACCGTTGCTGTTAGGCCAGGTCAACTTTTTCCTTGAATTTGATGTCTGCTTTTTTCGCGCGCAATCGGCCTTCGAGATACGACCAAAGTAGTGCTATGTTCTCTGGCAGCCTTGCTTCCGCCTGCCAGCGCAAAGCGCGCCATCGGCTCACAGCCCAGGTTCTGCCAGCAGGCTGATGATTGCACCACAAAGGCGCGAAGTGCACAACGATCACACTGATGAATCGCGGATGGCGTTGCGTTCTCCATTCATCCCTGCCCAGGCTGCCGCTGATTGCCGAAGAGGCAAGAGAGCGCGGGAGATTATTCGATTTTTTGAATGATGGTTGCAGTTCAGCGACGCGCGGAGTGGAGCCAGGTCGAAGCGCGGGTTGGGGAGATTGTGCCGCCTGCACCCGGATAATACGCGCCGCGCGGCGATTCGACCATGTCATGTATGGAATCACTCGCACATGTGTGCACTCCCCCGCACGCCCTCACCCCCAGCCCCTCTCCCTCCGGGAGAGGTTTAAGGACGGACAGAAAACACGTGCGTCAGCCCCGTTTTGCCTCATCGGAACGGCACAGGCGTGGGGCTGAGTTCCCCCTCTCCCAAAATGGGAGAGGGGGGACAGGGGGTGAGGGCGTCTGAGGCATCCCCAGCCATGGAACGCCTGCCGATCATACGTTATGTCCGCCCTTAAACCGGGAGCGGGGAGAGCAGAAGCGGGCGCTGAGGCATCCTGCCCGCTGACGCGGGGGAGTGCTGCGGGCGCTACCCCGCCCGCGCAATGCCATCCACCAGCGAACCCTTTGTGCCTTTGTGCCTTTGTGGTGCAACCCGCGCCCGCTGACGCAGGGGAAGTGCTGCGGGCGCGGCAAGCTCAGGCGCCCGGATCACGCTCACCGCCCTGCTCCCGCGCCCAGCCACCACGATACGAGTTCCCGCCAGCGCCGAGAAAGGAAGGGCAGGATGTGATATGCTGTTATGCGCGATGTGGCATGCCCGGCTGCCGGAACCGGTAGCTGCGTGGCGCGGGATCGCCGGAAGATGATGGATGAAGGAGAGAACAAAACCTGATCTGCGATCCATCAGCATGGCCTTCGTGGACTTTGTGCCTTTGTGGTGCACTTATCACGTGATGTCTCGGTCGGATGACGCATCATGGTGACCGAAGAGGTGGCGCGTGGACATCTTTCAACTGCGGAATCATGTCGTTGCCGCGTACTCGGCCTATACCAGGAGTTTTCTCACTATTGCCGATGAGGAGATCCGCCAGTTTGTGCAGGAGCGCCTTGATGCCGGTGAACTCTGGCCCGATGCGCTCATTCAGCTCTCGCCGGCGTTTGCTTATGACCAGACGGTGGCGGAACTGGCCCGGAGCAATGTGCTTCACCCGCTCTGCGCGCAGATCTTTGGCCGCCGCGAAGGCGAGACGTTTACGTCGCTGCGGCTCTATCGCCATCAGCGCGACGCGATCAATCTGGCGCGCGCCCGCAAGCATTTTGTGGTGACCACCGGCACCGGCTCGGGGAAGAGCCTGACCTACGTGATACCGATTGTTGACCATATTCTGCGCAATAATCCCGAACGCGGGCAGGTGCGGGCGATCCTGGTCTATCCGATGAATGCGCTGATCAATTCGCAGGAAATTGGCATTCATGCCTTTCTCGATAATCTCCCGCCCACCCAGCGCGACCTCGTCCGGGTTGCGCGCTATACCGGTCAGGAGAGTGAAGCCCGCAAGACCGAGATTCAGCAGAATCCGCCCCATATTCTGCTCACCAATTATGTGATGCTGGAGCTGATGCTTACCCGACCCGCCGAGTATCGCTTCGTCGAGGCTGGTCTGACCGATCTCCAGTTTGTCGTGCTCGATGAACTGCATACGTATCGCGGTCGCCAGGGCGCCGACGTAGCCATGCTCCTCCGCCGCCTGCGCGCCCGCTGCGGGAACCCCAACCTGACCTGCATCGGGACCAGCGCGACCATGATCAGCGGGGAGGCAGGGGTTGATCCGCGCAAGGTGGTTGCCGATGTGGCCAGCGCGATCTTCGGGGCCGAGGTTGGTCCCGATCAGGTGATCACCGAGACCCTCACCCGCGCCGTGCTGGTTGATCCGCGTCCCTCGGCGGAGCAGTTGCGCCGTATGCTCCAGCAGCCGCTGCCTGAAACCCTCGACGCGGAGAACTTCCGCCGCCATCCCCTGGCGGCCTGGATCGAGGATACCTACGGCCTCGTGGTTGATCCGCACACACATACGCTGGCGCGGGCGACGCCGTTGAGCCTGCGCGAGGGCGCGCGGCGGCTGGCGGATGCAACCGGAGTTGCGGTTGAGCGCTGCGAGGAGGCGATCCGCCATTTCTTTCGCCTCGGCGCCCGGCGCGATGGCGTGACGGGCGCACCGTTCGCCTTCAAACTCCACCAGTTCATCTCGCAGGGCGGTGTGGTCTATGCCACTGCCGCGCCGCCGCCGCGCCGCGAATTGACCCTCGAAGGGCAGCGTTACATTGGGAATCACGAGAACCCTCACCTGCTCTACCCCCAGGTCTTCTGTCGCGAGTGCGGCCAGCACTATGCGCTCTGCGCGCTCGATCCGTCGCAGAAGCGTCTCGAACCCCGCAACCCGCTGTCACGCGGCGAGGATGTGGAACCGCCCGCCATCCCCGGCTATCTGCTGGTTGGCGATGATGTCTGGAGCGAGGATGATGTCGATCGGCTCCCTGATACCTGGTTCCGCAGCGCGAAGCATGGCCGCAGCATGCTGAAAGAGTACAGGGAGTTCGAGCCGTGCAAGCTCTTCGTGCGACCCGATGGCAGCCTGGCCGAGAGCAGCGACTCCGGCGAGCCGTGCTGGTTCGTTCCGACCCCCTTCCTCTTCTGTCTGCGCTGCGGCGTTGTCTACACCAGGCGCGAAGATGACTTCCGCAAGCTGGCCCGGCTCAGCAGCGAGGGGCGCAGCACGGCAACCACGCTGCTTTCGGTCGCCGCGATTGACGAATTGCGCCGCTCTGACCTGGATCGCGCGGCCCAAAAGTTGCTCAGTTTCACCGATAATCGGCAGGACGCCTCGTTGCAGGCCGGTCACTTCAACGACTTCGTGACCGTGGCCACGCTGCGCTCGGCGATTGCGCGCGCGATCGCCGCTCGTTCCCCGCTCGACCACGCCGTCATCGCCCGCGAGGTGTGCAAGACGCTTGCGCTGCCGCAGCATGTGTACGCGAAGGATCCAGCCGAAACTGAAGGCGCCAGGCGCCGCAATGAGGAGGCGCTGGAGCTCTTGATCGAGTATCGGATCTATGAGGATCTGCGCCGGAGCTGGCGGGTGACGCAACCCAATCTGGAACAGTGCGGACTGCTGCGGATTGATTACCTTGATCTGGTCGAGATCTGCCAGGAATCCCGCTACTGGGAAGAGCATGCGGTATTGAAGGAGTCGTCACCGGCTGAGCGCGAGCGCGCTATCCGCATCTTCCTCGACCATCTGCGGCGTGAGCTGGCCATCGATGCCCCATGCCTCGACCCGGACCGCCAGCGCGAGTGGGTGAACCGCTACAACGCGCGGGTGAACGAGGACTGGCAGCTCGATGATGCTGAAGTTAAGACGCTGCGACGAGCGACGCGCTTCGCGCTGCCCGGCGATGAGCAGATTCCATCCGGCTGGCGCAGCCTCTCGGCGCAGACGGCGGTGGGCCGCTTCCTGCGCTCGCCCCAGGCCTGGCCGGTACTCTGCGAGCGCCTGAGCGAAACCGATTACGAAGACCTGGTCAGGGCGCTCGTGAAGGCGCTGGTTGGCGCGAACATCCTCACCGCCGGGGATCGCAACAACGAGATCCGGGCCGTACAGCTTCGCCACGACGCGCTGCTCTGGCGCCGGGGCGATGGCCGCGCCCCCGAACCCGACCCGATCCGCTCACGGCGCATGGCTCACAGTATCACGATGGCGCGACCGGTGAATGCTTTCTTCCGCGACTTCTACCTCACTGCCGCCGAGCGGCTGACCGGCGTCGAAGGCCGCGAACACACCGGCCAGGTTCGCCAGGAGGATCGGATTGAGCGTGAGCAGCGATTTCGCGCCGGCGACCTGCCGGTGCTCTACTGCTCGCCGACGATGGAACTGGGCATTGACATCGCCGACCTGAATGTCGTGCATCTGCGCAACGTTCCGCCAACCCCCGCCAACTACGCGCAGCGATCGGGGCGCGCCGGGCGGAGCGGCCAGGCGGCGCTGGTGATGACCTACTGCTCGACCAGCAGCGGCCACGACCAGTATTTTTTCCGCCGCCCGTTGCAGATGGTGGCCGGCGCCGTTGCCCCGCCTCAGATCGATCTGACGAACGAGGATCTGGCGCGCGCCCATATCCACGCGATCTGGCTCGCCGCTACCGGTCTCGATCTCGGATCGTCGATCCTGGACATCATTGATACCAGCGCCGATGATCTGCCGCTGCATCCAGAGGTGCGGCAACGGATCACGCTCGATGCCGCCGCACTGGAGCGCTGCCGGGCGATGTGTGAGCAGGCCCTGGCCACGGTCATGCTGAAACTGCGCGACACCCCCTGGTTCAAGGCCGCGCCCGACTGGCTGGGTCAGCAACTGGCCGGGGCGGCCCAGGCGTTCGACCGGGCCTTCGACCGCTGGCGCGACCTCTACCGCATCGCCGACGAGCAGTTGCAGGAGGCGAGCGCACAGCGCGGGCGCGCGCACCGGCGCGGCTCGGTCTCGAAGGAGGAGATCAGGGAGGCCGATCGACGCTATCAAGAGGCGCTGCGCCAGAAGGATTTGCTGTGTAATGTGCAGGACAACCGCAAGAGCGAGGCGGAGTTTTACCCCTATCGCTACCTGGCCAGTGAGGGCTTCCTGCCCGGCTACAACTTCCCGCGGCTGCCTGTGCGCGCGTTTCTGCCCACCGGCGCCGACGAGGGGATCTATCTCTCTCGCCCGCGTTTTCTGGCGCTGACCGAGTTCGGGCCGCAGAATATCATCTACCACGAGGGGCGCAAATATCGGGTGGCGCGCTCGCTGTTCCCCGCCGGCGATGCCGCGCGCCAGTTCCGGGCGGCGAAAGTCTGTTTGCAGTGCGGCTACTTCCACGAGGGCATCGGCGATGATGTCTGCGCCCAGTGCGGCGTCCCGCTGGATCACAATCAGGGCAGACGGTATGACAACCTCTTCGAGATGACGACGGTGCGCGCGAAGCGGATCGAGCGCATCACCTGCGAGGAAGAGGAGCGCCGCCGCGAGGGGTATCGGGTGAGCACGCACTATCGCTTTGCAACGGTCGGCGGCAAACTGCGCCGGATGTTTGCCGATGCGCGCGGCGAAGGGCTGCCGTCGCTGACGCTGTGTTACGGCGGCCAGGCGACAATCTGGCGGATCAATCACGGCTGGAAGCGCGCCCGCAGCGAGGGATTCCAGCTCGACCTCAGCACGGGCTGCTGGAACCCCGCCCCCGACGATGAAGCGGAGGAACAGGCGTCTGGAACGGGGCGCGAGAACCGTCACGATGTGCGCATTGTCGTGCATGATACGCGCAACATCCTGCTGATCCAGTGCGATCCGCAACTGGCGGCTGATGATGAACAGATCATCAGTCTCCAGTATGCGTTACAGCGCGGGATCAAGGAGTATTTTCAGCTCGAAGAGCAGGAACTGCAATCGGAGCTGATCGGCGAGGGATCGCTGCGCCAGGTGATGCTCTGGGAAGCCGCCGAAGGCGGCGCCGGGGTGCTGCGCCGGTTGCTCGAAGAACCCCGCGCGCTGGCGCAGGTGGCCCGCATCGCGCTGGAGATCTGTCACGTTGATCCGCAGACCGGGGAAGACCGTGAGGATGGCGAAAAGTGCTCGCGGGCCTGCTATCGCTGTCTGCTCACCTACGGTAACCAGCTCTGGCATGCCCGCATCAACCGCCATGCCGCGCGTGATCTGCTGCTGGCGCTCAGGAACGCCGAGGTGGCGCTCCGCGAAGAGCCGAAGCCGGCGGACGCCGACCTGCCCGCGCCGGTGCAGCGCGCGCTCGCTTTTCTGCGCGCCAATGGCGGGCGCGATCCGCAGATCGAGACGGTCGGCGCGACGGTCTATCTGCGTTTCGGTCGCACCTGTCTGCTCTGCCCGGCGCCCGGCGAAAACCTTGATCAGCTTCGCGTTGAACTCGGCGAGCGCGGGCGAATGGTGTATATGATCGATCCGGATCGCGACATCGGCGAGCAACTGGCCGGGTATACGTTCTGGAAAGGGTAGCGCGATAGCGAGCGATCGTGGGATGGTCGCACCACAAAGGCACGAAGGCACAAAGGTTACGCCGCTTATACCATTTTGGATTTTGGATTTTGGATTTTGGATTGCAGATTATCGCGCAGGGCGTTCTGATGCGCTTTGACGGAACCCCGCCTGCAGAGTGTTCAAGTGAAATTGGTATTACTGTTTCGCGCCTGTGACGCCTGCGCAGGCGCAGGTTCCCGATCGGATCGCGTTCGGACAGCGCTGGCGGGATTGGGGTTCGCGCGCCGCGCAAACATCTTGGGAATGACAGGAGGTGTGTATGCCCCGTTGTGAGGCTGGCTCGCTGGTGCGTTGCCGCGAACGTGAATGGGTGGCGCATCGCGCGCAGCCCGGATCGCGGAGCTGAACAACGATGTCGCTGGGCGACAGGCTGAACTCACCGAACTCGACCGCCGGATTGCCGACCTGCGCGCGCAGCGGCTACCTGCTGGCGACCGGCGTGGCCGGGCAGGGCAAGAGCAGCCTGCTGGCGCAATCGATCACGCAACCAACAACGACCTGCTTCCTCAGCCTCAAGCCCGGCCCCCGACGATCAGGCCGCGCCGCGGCGACTGATTCACGCGCTGCATGATCAAGAACCATACGTATGAAGAGGCAGCTCGTGGATTGCCTTATCACTGTGTAGTCAGTATACTTGGGGTACAGGCGTCGAGATTGCTGTCTATACATTCCATCAGGACGCTGAGCAATGTTGAGCAGCATCAACGGAGGGTACATGCATGCCCAGAACAGTCGAGGCAATTATCGATGAGCAGAACAATGTTCGCCTGCTAGAACTCGTTCAGTTGCCAGGCCCGCGGCGAGCGTTTCTTATTATCTTAGATGAACCAGCGATCAACATTCCTGAAACAGCGCTGTTGAGCGAGCCAGCGCTTGCAGAAGACTGGAATAGACCGGAGGAGGACGAAGCGTGGTCACACCTGCAGCAGGCAGTGTAGTGGTTGTACCGTTCCCGTTCTCTGACTTATCGCGAGCGAAACTGCGACCGGCAGTGGTTCTGGCAGATGCCGGACGAGGCGACTGGATCTTGTGCCAGGTTACCAGCAACCCGTATGGTGATGCGCGAGCAATCACGCTGACTGATGACAGCTTTCGCACCGGCTCCTTGCGGGTGACGAGTTACGCGCGCTCTGGCAAGTTGTTCACTGCCAGTCACGATCTGATGACGGCACAGGTTGGCAGTCTCAACGCAGAGTCGTTGCAAGACATTATTAACGCGGCGGTGAATATCCTGCGGGCCAGCCTTGCGTCGTAGACGCTCAAAGAGCTGCGCGCGAGCGCGAGGACAGAAGACGACTGACGCAGCGAACTTCGCGAGAATCCCTTGATTGCCGGTGAGCGTTCTATGGAGTGTGGAAGCCTTGCTTCCGCGCTCATACTGTTCAGTGGCAAGCGCAATGACCACCTTCAGTGCAATGCCAGCGTTCGCGCGAGCGGAGGCCGATGAATACGAACGAGCACGAGGTAGAATTATCAGACGTGACCGCGGCATGCCCGGAGAACCTGGATAACTACGTCGGCGAACAGGAGCGCCTGTGAGCAGGTTATACCATTTTAGATTTTAGATTTTAGATTTTAGATTTTAGATTTTAGATTTTGGATTTTGGATTTTGGATTGCAGATTATCACGCAGGGCGTTCTGATGCGCTTTGACGGAACCCTGCCTGCAGAGTGTTCACGTGAAATTGGCATTACTGTTTCGCGCCTGCGCAGGCGCAGGTTCCCGATCGGAGCGCGTTCGGACAGCGCTGGCGGGTCAGGGTTTGCGCGCTGCAAGACGCTGCCCCGCCGCACAAACATCCTGGGAATGATACCAACTTTAGTTCGATAGTCACGTATTGGGCAGCCACGCAACCCCTGCTCCGCTCCGAACGATCAGGTAGGGGCAATGAGGGTTATCGATTGCCTGGACATAGCGGGGAAGCGCACACCGGCGCAGTTCACTATGGACTGCTGAAGCATGGCTTCAGCAGTCCATGGCCCGAACCATGCGGGTATCAATTGCCTGGACATAGCTTATGAGAGACATAAAGTTGGTATGACAGGAGGTACATATGCCCCGTTTTGAGGTTGGCTCGCTGGTGCGTTGCCGCGAACGTGAATGGGTGGTGCTTCCTTCGGAACACCCCGATCTGCTGCTGCTGCGCCCCCTCGGCAGCGCGGAGGCGGAAATCTGCGGCATCTATCTGCCGGTCGAGGGCAACGGGGTCACGCCGGCCACCTTCCAGCCGCCCGATCCGGCAATGGCGGGCGATTTCGTCTCTGGTCGCCTGCTGCGCGACGCCGCCCGGCTGAGCCTGCGCAGCGGCGCCGGGCCGTTCCGTTGCCTGGGCCGCATCAACCTGCGCCCGCGCCCATATCAGCTTGTGCCGCTGCTTATGGCGCTGCGCCTGCCGACGGTCCGCCTGCTGATCGCCGATGATGTCGGCATCGGCAAGACGATCGAGGCCGGCCTGATTGCCCGTGAGCTGTGCGACCGGGGTGAGATCCGCCGGATGACCGTGCTCTGCCCGCCGCACCTCTGTGACCAGTGGCAGCGTGAACTTGCCGAGAAGTTTGCCCTCGACGCCGTTGTTGTGCGCTCCAGCACGGCTGCAGCGCTGGAGCGCGGCCTGCCGCGCAGCGATGTAAGCCTCTGGGAGCATTATCCGATTACCGTCGCCAGCATCGACTATGTGAAGAGTGAGCGGCGCCGCGATAACTTCCTGCGCGCCGCCCCCGAACTGGTGATTATCGATGAGGCGCACACTGCCGCCGACGCAGCCGGGCGCGGCGCAGGTCAGCAGCAGCGCTACGAACTCGCGCGCAGCGTCGCGGCCCGTCCCGACCGCCATCTGCTGCTGCTGACGGCTACTCCGCATTCGGGCATTGAAGACGCCTTCAAGAGTCTGCTCGGTCTGCTTGACCCGCGCTTCGCGACCCTGAGCCTGGAACACCTTTCCGACCGCGAACGCGATGAGCTTGCCCGCCATTTCGTGCAGCGCCGCCGGGCTGATGTGCGCCACTGGCTGAATGAGGATACGCCCTTCCCATCCCGCGAGACCACAGAGGTGACCTATAGCCTCGCCCGCTCGCCCGGCTATCGCCGGCTGTTCGATGATGTCTTCGCGTTCACCCGCGAACTGGTGCGGGAGGGGGAGGCAAACCACAAAGGCACAGTGGACACAGAGAGTCTTGATTCTTCCGATCTGCGTGCCTTTGTGGTGAATCCTTCCCGCCGCCCCGACAGCATGCGCCGCGCCCGCTACTGGGCGGCTCTGGCGCTGTTGCGCTGTGTGATGAGCAGCCCGGCAGCGGCTGAGCGCGCCCTGCGAGTACGGGCAAGCGATGGAACCACAGAGGCGCAGAGACACAGAGAAGATGAAAATGACGAGGCGCTGATCGCCATTGCAGCGACGCTGAGTGAGGCGGTGCGCGAAGACGCCGAAAGTGAACAGGCGCCCGACTTCGAGCCAAACCTCGGTGGTATAGATGATGAGGATGTCTCTGTGCCTCTGTGGCTCGGTGGTGAAAAAGGCCGGGAGCGCGCCCGCTTCTCGCGCCTCGCCGACCGCGCCGCTGCGCTCTACGGCAATGACGATCCGAAACTGCAGGCGCTGATTCCGCTGCTGGAAGAACTTTTGCGCGATGGTTTCAATCCGATTGTCTATTGCCGTTACATCGCCACCGCGAACTACCTGGCTCAGCAGCTCGCCGGACGCCTGAAGGTTCAGGGCAATGAGGTGCGCGTGCTGGCCGTGACCGGCGAGCGTTCTGAAGAGGAGCGCGAGGCCCTGATCGCCGAGTTGAGCAACAGCCCGCGGCGTCTGCTGGTCGCCACCGACTGCCTCAGCGAGGGGATCAATCTGCAACACGCCTTCGATGCCGTGGTTCACTACGACCTGCCGTGGAACCCGAACCGCCTGGAACAGCGTGAGGGGCGCGTGGATCGCTATGGTCAGCGGGCGCCGAAGGTGCGCGCAGCGCTGCTCTACGGCACGGATAATCCCATGGACGAGACGGTGATGAAGGTGCTGCTGCGCAAGGCGGTCAGGATTCACCGCAGCCTTGGCATCAGCGTGCCGCTGCCGGTCGATGGCGATACAGTGGTCAATGCCCTGATCGCTTCGCTGTTCGAGACCGGCGCGCGCCAGCTGTCCCTCTTCGACGAGCAGCAGGAGGCAGAACTCGTATCGGCCGACGCGCAACTGGCCGCCATCGAGCGGCGCTGGGACGATGCCGTGGCGCGCGAGAAGGAGAGCCGCACCCGCTTTGCGCAGCGCCGCATCAAGCCCGAAGAGGTTGCCAGGGAACTGGAGGAGAGCGATGCCGCGCTGGGCGATCCGGCAGCGGTGGAAGCCTTTGCCCGGGCGGCCTGCGAGCGCCTCGGCGCGCCGCTGGTGTATCATAAAGGTACAAAGGACACAATGTTCTGGTCTGAATCTTCCGATCGTCGTGATCTTCGTGTCTTTGTGGTGAATCTCTCCCAGCTGCCACCGCCGGTGCACGAGCGTGTCGCTCACCTCGCCAATAAACACGGAGAGCTGGCCCTGACCTTCGAGATGACTGCACCCGCCGGGGTCGAGTGTGTCGGTCGCAATCACCCCTTCGTGGCTGCACTCGCCGATTATGCGCTGGAGTCGGCGTTGATTCCCGACTCTGATCGCCCGATTGCCGCACGGAGCGGCCTGATTGTCACCGATGCCGTGACCCGCGCGACGGTGCTGCTGCTGTTGCGCATCCGCGCGCTGATTGAAAGCCCGCGCCAGAAGGCGCCGGTCCTCGCCGAGGAGCTGGTGGTGACCGGCTATACTCGTGAAAGCGGGGTGACGCGCTGGCTCGATGAGTCGGCGGCGCTGGCATTGCTCGAACGCGCCGAACCGCGCGAGAATGTCAGCGCCGAGGAGCGCCGTCAGGGTATCGCTGCGGCCCTTGAGCAGCTCGCCGGGCTGGCCGATGATCTGGCGACCATCGCCGCGCAACGGGCAACGCGCCTGCGCGAGGCGCATCAGCGCGTGCGTGACCAGACCGGCGGCGGGCGCGTGACCGTTCGGACTGCCGGGCCACCTGATGTGCTGGGAGTTTACGTCCTCTGGCCGAGGGATTAACCACAAAGGCACAAAGGCACAAAGGTTTTTGTTGTTGCCGTTTCTGGCGCGCTGCGTGCCTTTGTGGTTCCGTAATTCACCACAAAGGCACAAAGGCACAAAGGTTTTTGTTGTTGCCGTTTCTGGCGCGCTGCGTGCCTTTGTGGTATATCCATCACACCCTTTGTGTCTTCGTGTCTTTGTGGTGTTATTATTCACCACAAAGGCACAAAGGCACGAAGATTGACAGGCAGCAGGTGGCCGCGAGCAGACATACAACATTCAGCCCTTTGTGTCTTCGTGTCTTTGTGGTGCCGTAACTCACCACCAAGGCACAAAGTCACAAAGATTGACAGGCAGCAGGTGGCCGCGAGCAGATATACCCTAAAAATCCTTTGTGTCTTCGTGTCTTTGTGGTGAATACCCTTCGTGTATTTTTGGTGTTTTTCTAGAGCGCCGAGAATGCGAGGTTTGTATGGATGCGCGAGCCAGGGCCGATCAGCTTTCCAAAGAGATTATTGGCGCCGCGATCGAAGTGCATCGGGCAATCGGACCCGGACTGCTGGAATCGGTATATGAGGCGTGCCTCGGGCACGAATTGTCTCTGCGCGGTATCGCTTATGCTCGCCAGGTGAGTCTTCCCATCGTGTATAAAGGCGTTCACCTCGATTGTGGCTACCGCATTGATCTGCTGGTTGACGATCTCGTTATCGTCGAGATTAAAGCGATTGCGAAGATCGAATCAATCCATGAAGCTCAGCTTCTCACCTACCTGCGCCTGAAAGGTCTGTGGCTCGGCCTGCTGATCAATTTCAACGTCCCGGTGATCAAGCAAGGCATCAGGCGGATCGTGAATGGATGATAGATTCACCACAAAGGCACAAAGGCACAAAGATTGACAGGTGGCAGGCAGCCGTGAGCAGATATACAATAAAAACCTTTGTGTCTTCGTGTCTTTGTGGTGCCGTAACTCACCACAAAGGCACAAAGGCACAAAGGTTTTTGTTGTTGCCGTTTCTGGCGCGCTGCGTGCCTTTGTGGTATATCCATCACACCCTTTGTGTCTTCGTGTCTTTGTGGTGTTATTATTCACCACAAAGGCACAAAGGCACGAAGATTGACAGGCAGCAGGTGGCCGCGAGCAGACATACAACATTCAGCCCTTTGTGTCTTCGTGTCTTTGTGGTGCCGTAACTCACCACCAAGGCACAAAGTCACAAAGATTGACAGGCAGCAGGTGGCCGCGAGCAGATATACCCTAAAAATCCTTTGTGTCTTCGTGTCTTTGTGGTGAATACCCTTCGTGTATTTTTGGTGTTTTTCTAGAGCGCCGAGAATGCGAGGTTTGTATGGATGCGCGAGCCAGGGCCGATCAGCTTTCCAAAGAGATTATTGGCGCCGCGATCGAAGTGCATCGGGCAATCGGACCCGGACTGCTGGAATCGGTATATGAGGCGTGCCTCGGGCACGAATTGTCTCTGCGCGGTATCGCTTATGCTCGCCAGGTGAGTCTTCCCATCGTGTATAAAGGCGTTCACCTCGATTGTGGCTACCGCATTGATCTGCTGGTTGACGATCTCGTTATCGTCGAGATTAAAGCGATTGCGAAGATCGAATCAATCCATGAAGCTCAGCTTCTCACCTACCTGCGCCTGAAAGGTCTGTGGCTCGGCCTGCTGATCAATTTCAACGTCCCGGTGATCAAGCAAGGCATCAGGCGGATCGTGAATGGATGATAGATTCACCACAAAGGCACAAAGGCACAAAGATTGACAGGTAGCAGGCAGCCGCGAGCAGACATACAATAAAAACCTTTGTGTCTTCGTGTCTTTGTGGTGTTATCATTTACCACAAAGGCACAAAGGCACAAAGTTAGCAGGTAGCAGGCAGCCGTGAGCAGACATACAATAAAAAACCTTTGTGTCTTCGTGTCTTTGTGGTAAATACCATTCGTGTCTTTGTGGTGAATACCATTCGTGCCTCTGTGGTGAACAGCTATGCCGTACACGACGATTATGACCGAGGGCGGGCTGATCCCCGCCGATATCCTCGATGCGATTGCCCGTGAAGAGATCGTCGGTCAGCGCCCCGAAGACTTCGGCCTTGAGCGCTCGCGCAATCTCTCTGACCGGATCAGCGCGGCCTGGCAGGCGGTGCGCGGCCAGTGGGCGCTGTTCCAGTCCTACCTCGCCGATCTCGACGAGGACGAAACGGCGACCAGAGAGACCCGTGAGCAGTGGGTCATTCCGCTGCTGCGCGCGCTCGGCTACCAGCCGACCCGTAACCGCGCCGCCTATGTGGTCGAGGGCCGCACCTGCGCTATCTCGCACCGCGCCGACGAGGGCGACGATGCCCCGCCGCTGCATATCGAGAGCATCCGCAATAGCCTCGATGCCCGCCCGCCTTCGGGTCGCCCGCGCCTCTCGCCCCACGCTCTGGTGCAGGAGTACCTCAATGCTACCGAGCAGCTCTGGGGCATTGTCACCAATGGCGAGCGGCTGCGCCTGCTGCGCGACTCGGCCCGCTTCACCCGCCCGGCGTATGTTGAGTTCGACCTGCGCGCGATGTTCGAGGGCGAGAAGTTCAGCGAGTTCGCCATTCTGTACCGCCTGCTCCACCGCTCGCGCCTGCCGGATAGTTCACCACAGCGGCACAGAGGCACAGAGGAGCGCACAGAAGATGCGCGTCTCAGTGCTGCTATCGTGAGGCCAGAGGATTGCCTGCTCGAGCGCTACTACCAGCTCGCCCTGGAGTCCGGCGGCCGCGTGCGCGAGGGGCTGCGCGATGGCGTGGAGGGCGCGCTGAAACTGCTCGGCAACGGCCTGCTGGCACACCCGGCCAATCGCGAGCTGCGCGAGAAGCTGGTTACGGGCCGGCTGAGCGCGCTCGATTACTACCGCCAGTTGCTGCGCCTCGTCTATCGCCTGCTCTTCCTCATGGTCGCCGAAGAGCGCGGCCTGATCGCGGCGGAAGAGATACACCCCAGAGGCACAGAGTCACAGAGGCCGGCGGAAGAAGATATTGAGACGCTGTTGCGCCGCGCCACGGCGGCGGATGCCGATACGGCGCTGACCATCTACTACGACCACTACTCCATCGGTCGCCTGCGCCGGCTCGCTGAGGCCTCCGGCGCCGGGCGCGGGCCGTTCGGTGACCTCTGGCTGGGCTTGCTCACCACCTTCCGGCTCTTCGACCCCCCCTCACTCCCCTCCACTCCGTGGGGGGGAAGGGGGGGGTGGGGTCTGGGTCTCGCTCCCCTCGACGGCGATCTGTTCGGCGAGGCGGCCTGCGCCGACCTGACCGCCAATACCCGCCTGCGCAACGCCGACCTGCTCGCCGCCATCCGCAACCTCTCGCTCTACCGCGATCAGGAGAGCAAGAGCCTCCGCCGCGTCAACTACGGCGCGCTCGATGTCGAGGAGTTGGGTAGCGTCTACGAAAGCCTGCTGGATTATCGTCCCGTGATTGCACCACAGAGGCGCCGAGACACAGAGAGTGTCTCGGTGGTGCACTTCGATCTCGTTCCCGGCACCGAGCGCAAGACCACCGGCAGCTACTATACGCGCCCGGAACTGGTGCAGGAGCTGATCAAGAGCGCGCTGGAACCGGTGATCAGGGAGCGGTTGGATGCACTCCAGAGACGCAGAGACCCAGAGATACAACAGGCGTCCGCGGCATGTCGTAAGTAACCGCCTAGGTGAAACAGGAGGAGAGACGCAGAGACCCAGAGATACAACAGGCGTCCGCGGCGCTGCGGCTCCGCGCCGCGAAAGAAGCCGCGCTGCTGAGTATCCGCGTCTGCGACCCGGCCTGCGGCTCCGGTCACTTCCTGCTGGCCGCCGCCCGCCGCATCGGTCGCGAGCTGGCGAAGGTGCGCTCCGGCGAAGATCAGCCCTCGCCGACCCAGTTCCGCCGCGCGGTGCGCGATGTCATTCGCCATTGCATCTTCGGCGTTGACCTCAACCCGCTCGCGGTAGACCTGTGCAAGCTGGCGCTGTGGATCGAGGGCCACTGCGCCGGGATGCCGCTGACCTTCCTCGACCACCATATCAAGCGCGGCAATAGCCTGATCGGCGCTACCCATGCGCTGGTGGCCGCCGGCATCCCCGACGAGGCCTACAGGCCGGTGACCGGCGACGATAAGGCGACGGCCAGCAGTATCAGAAAGCGCAACCGGCAGGAGCGCGACCTGGCGCTGAAGCAGGGCCTGGTGCAGGGCGAGCTGTTCTCCGCTGCCGACAGCGCCACCCTCGACCTCGCCGCAGCGCTGCGCGACCTCGACGCCGCCGGCGACGACAGTGTGGCCGCAGTGCGCGCCCGCGCCGCCCGCTACGCCGCCCTCCGCCGCCAGGCCCACGCCGAGCGCGCAAAGTTCGACCTGTGGACGGCGGCTTTCTTCCAGCCGCTGACCCCCGCCAATGCCCGCTACGTCCCGACGACCAGAGACCTGCTTGATTTCAACCCCATGAGCGAGAAGGCGCTCATGGCCGCGCCGCTGGCCGACGAGATCGGCTTCTTCCACTGGGAGCTGGAGTTCCCGCAGGTGTTTCACCACAGCGGCCCAGCGGCACAGAGGCCGGACGCCGCTGTGGTGAATACCCCCGGCTTTGATGTCGTGCTCGGCAATCCGCCGTGGGAGCGGATCAAGCTGCAAGAGCAAGAGCACTTTGTCGATGTGCCCGACATTGCTCGCGCCGCCAACAAAGCCGCCCGCGAGCGCATCATTACCGAATGGCGGACGAAAGGCGACGAGCGTCAGCGCGCCCGCATCGCCCAGTTCGACGCGGCAAAGCACCGCGCCGAGGCCGAGAGCCGCTTTGTGCGCGCGGCGGGGCGCTTCCCGCTCACGGCGGTGGGCGATGTCAACACCTACGCCCTCTTCGCCGAGCATGCCCGCGCCCTGCTCGCGCCGAACGGCAGGGCCGGGATTATCGTGCCGACCGGGATTGCGACCGATGATAGCACGCGGGCGTTTTTCGGCGATCTGGTCGCGCAGCGCATCCTGATCAGCCTCTACGACTTCGAGAACCGCGAAAAGATCTTTGCCGATGTGGATAGTCGCTACAAGTTCAGCCTGCTGACGATCGGCACAACCAGCGCGCCGCCGCGCTTTCTGTCCTTCGCCGCCAACCCGAGCCAGCTCGCCGACCCGACTTCGGCGAGCTCAGTCGAGCCGCAGCGCGCCTTCACCCTGACGCCGGACGAGATCCGGCTGATCAACCCCAACACGCGCACGACGCCGGTCTTCCGCACCGCGCATGACGCCGAACTGACGAAGAAGATCTACCGGCGCGTGCCGGTGCTGGTGGATGAGAGTGCACCACAGAGGCACAGAGACTCAGAGGCGGGCAATCCGTGGGGCGTGCGCTTCATGGCGATGTTCCACATGTCAAACGACAGTCACCTCTTCCGATCCGCGCCGGGCGAGGAGCTGCTGCCGCTGTACGAGGCCAAGCTGCTGCATCAGTTCACCCACCGCTGGGCGAGCTACGGCAGCGCACCACAGAGGCACAGAGGCCCAGAGGATGACGGCCCGGCGGCGCGCGAACTCACCGCCGCTGAACTGGCCGACCCGACCACAACGGTCACGCCGCGCTACTGGGCGCCCGCCGCCGAGGTTGACGCGCGCCTGGCCGGGCGCTGGGAGCGCGGCTGGTTGTTGGGCTTCCGCGACATCACCAATGCCACCAACGAACGCACCGCGATCTTCAGTCTGCTGCCACGGGTGGGGGTGGGGCACAAAGCTCCACTCATATTCCTGACAACCGAAGGTCTGGCAATTGCAACGAGTCTGTTTCTGGCTACAGTGAATAGTCTGGCATTTGACTTTATCGCGCGACAAAAGGTTGGGGGCACCAATCTTACCTTCTTCATTTTGAAACAACTCCCCGTCCTCCCGCCCACCGCCTTCAGCCCCGCCGACATCGCCTTCATCGTGCCGCGGGTGCTGGAGCTGGTCTACACGGCGTGGGACATCACAGCCTTCGCCGCGGATGTCTGGGCGGAGGCCGACGAGGCGCTGCGGGCGCTGATCGTGGAGCGCTGGAAAGCCAACCACAAAGCCACAAAGGGCGCAAAGGACTGGACACACGAAGAGCCTTTGTGTCCTTTGTGCCTTAGTGGTGCTTACCATCTCCACCCCTTCATCTGGCACGACGAACGCCGCGCTCGCATCCGCGCCGAACTCGACGCGCGCATCGCCCGCCTCTACGGGCTGACCCGCGATGAGCTGCGCTACATCCTCGACCCGGCGGACGTGTACGGCGCCGACTTCCCCGGCGAGACGTTCCGCGTGCTGAAGGAGAAGGAGATCAGGCAATTCGGCGAATACCGGACGCGCAGGCTGGCGCTGGCGGCGTGGGACGCCGGGGAATAGCATCAACCCTTCGTGGAGTCGTTATTCACCACAAAGGCACAAAGACACAAAGGGTTGTCTGGTGGCAGCTCTACAAGAAAAACCTTTGTGCCTTCGTGTCTTTGTGGTGCCATTATTCACCACAAAGGCACAAAGACACAAAGGGTTGCTTGGTGGCAGGTGGCAGGTATACAATAAGAAAACCTTCGTGCCTTCGTGTCTTTGTGGTGTCGTTATTCACCACAAAGGCACAAAGACACAAAGTGTGATACCATTTTAGATTGTAGATTTTGGATTGTAGATTGCTGAGATGGCATTGTGATGCGCTCTGGTGAGATAGCGCATGCGGCTTGTTCAATTCCAATTGGTATTATCTGGTGGCAGGTAGAAGCTCTACAATAGAAAAACCTTTGTGCCTTCGTGTCTTGGTGGTGACAATACCATTTCGTCCTGCGTGACGATGATCCCATCGAAGACCGGGCGTTCGACGCCATCAGCGCCGGCGAGCCAGCGACCCTCAATGCGCATCGGCGGATCCTTCCGGGGCTGGCTCAAAGGTGACCTGGAGCGGGCGCACCGTGCCGCTGATCATTTTCGGCGAGGGCATCAACGCGCGGGGCTGGGTTGGGCGCAACCCTTCAGCCGTGTCGCTCAGCGCAACATCAGTCGTTCCCGCGAGCGTTGTCAGGCCGATCGTCAGCGCCTGCTCGCCAAGCGCCTTGACCGACAGGCCACGCTGGGTTGCCAGGGCAAGCAGACGCTCTGCCAGTTGGTCAGAAATCTCAAGCGTGACACTCATTGCGTTCGCCTTTTCTCTCTACCAATACCCATTTCTTGCCGGTATCATACCATAAATGATGTGCAGAAAGGAAAGTGACGAATCGCGCGCTGCGCAGGTTTCAGACCGGCGTAGCCTGCGCAGCGATAGCATCAAGGAGCGCCCATGCCCCGCGTAACCACTCCCGCCGCCGACCGCATCTACGCCGCCGCGCAACGCTTCATCGACCATGCCCTGCGCGCCGATGACTCGCTGTTCACGCCGGGGGCAGCGATCTGGACGCCCGCCGTGCTCGACGATCTCTATCATCGCTTCGTTGAGCGCTCCGATGAGAGCAGCGACACCTTCGAGGTCAAGTTGCGTCGCCAGTTGCGCGGCGAGCTGCTCAGCCCACCCATTGACGCGCCGCCGGCGACCTACCAGCTCGCCGCCGAGCTACTCTTCGTCCACCTGCTGCCGGTTGAGATTGCCGCTGCGACCAAGCGCCGGTCTATCACCACGGTGCTGCAATGGTCGCCTTCGCCAGTGACGATCCCCGCCGATCTCGACCAGGCCCTCGATGATGGCATTGTCAAGGCTGGCATGAGCTACAATCTGGGCAAGCCGTTTCAGCTCGCCTACTTGCTGACGTTTGCCCGCCGCTGGAAGGAGCTGTCAGGCGCGGAACAGGAGCGGCTCCTGAGCGATCCGTGGGCATTCAAGGCGTTCACCGACGCCATCTCCATCAAATTATCCCACGCCCAGCGTGCATTTCTGCTGCATCTAGTCTTTCCTGACACCTTCGAGCCGATCGTGTCCCACAACCACAAGCAGAAGATCGTCGCCGCTTTCGCATCGCTGCTTACCGACCCTAACGAGCGCGATGTTGACCGGCAGCTCGCGCAGATCCGCGCCGCGCTCACGCCCACATACGGGGGAGGTTTTCAATTCTACGAAGAACGACTGAAGGCGCTCTGGCTACCGGCAAAAACCAGCTCGACGACGGGCATCGCCGCACCGGTCGAGTCCACGCCGCTCCCCCAATCCCTCGGCGCGGCGCTCCGGCCCTACGTCACGCTTGCGACCCATCTTTCCGGCGAGGCATACACCGCCGACGCCATCCGCGATCTGCTGATCCAGATCATGCCGCCGATTGCGCCCGGCGTCGCCACGCCCGATCCGGCGCGCCTGGTCAATGACCTGCTGCGCCTGCGGCTGCTGGAGCCGCTCGACGACGGGCGCTACCGGCGCTGGCCGCACCTCAGCGACGCAACGCCCGACCTGCTGATGCGCTACGCCGCGCTGACCCTGCTGGTGCTAGCGGGCGACGACGAGTATGATTTGCCCGCCGCGCGCGCGCCCTTCGACGGCCTGCCCCACCCGGCAGACGACTGGCCCCTCGGCGAACCGCTGCTGTGCTGGTACGAGGAGGCAAAGCTCGCGCAGCGCAATGCCGATGGGACGTGGCAGAGCCTGCCAGACGCGCTCGCACCGCTGCGCGACGATCGCCCGACCGCGCAGGCGCTCAACACCTTCCTGGCTAACCTTCACCGATTTCGCGCGGCGCCCAACGACCTGCCGCCCCTGGTTGACGCTCCGCTGCGTGTGGCGCCGCCCGACGTGCTGGAAGCGCGCATCGCCGAGATCCAGCGCGAGCTGCTGATCGACCGCGCGACCATTCTGCGCATCTATCGCTCGTTGATCGCCGGCCACCACGTCATCTTGAGCGGCCCGCCCGGCACCGGCAAGACCCATCTGGCGCGCCTGCTGCCGCGGGTGCTCTGGCGCGACGAAACCGACACGATCAGAGTTGCGCTGCCCAACGACCCATCGCTGCCGCCCACCGCGCCGCTGGTCGAGGAACCGATCCGGCGCGAGGGCTACTGGGCGGAGGTGGTGACGGCAACCGAAGAATGGGGCGTGCGCCACGTGATCGGCGGCATCACCCCCCGGATCGAGCGCAACGCCCAGGGGAACGCCAGCCTGGTCTACACCGTCGCGCATGGCTGCCTCACGCGGGCCGTGCTGGCCAACTACGCGCTCGACGGCGACCTGCCGGCGAAACTGCCCGCCGAGCTGCCGCGCCGCGAGCGCACCGACAGCCAGGGCAACCGCTATCGTGGCGTCTGGCTGGTGATCGACGAATTCACCCGCGCCCAGATCGACTCGGCCTTCGGCGGACTGCTGACCACGCTGAGCGGTCAGCGCGATCCCACGCTGATCGTTCCCACCGACGATGGCGAGCGCGCGGTGCGCCTGCCGCGCGATTTTCGCCTGATCGGAACGCTCAACAGCTTCGACCGCCACTTCCTCAACCAGATCAGCGAGGCGATGAAGCGTCGCTTCACCTTCATCGACGTGTTGCCGCCGGGCCGCGATCAGCGCGACGCCGAGCAGGCGATGGCGATCTTTCGGGCGATCAGCAGTCTGCGCGAGAACGGCGTGCCCGGCTTCCAGGCCGATCAGGCGAGCGGGATTGCCGCCTGGAGCGGAGGGTTGCGCGTGGAGCGCAGCGAAGAACCCGCCGGCGGCCAACTGCTTGTTCGCTACCGGGTGGCATGGCCGGAGGATGCGGAAGCGCAGGCGGCCTTGAGCGGCCTGTGGCGCATCTTCGAGGCCGCGCGGGTTTACCGTCAGCTCGGCACTGCTCAGGCCGAAGCAACCTACCGCGCGCTGCTTGCCGGGCGGGTAGCCGGCTTCGACTGGGCGCAGGCGCTCGACGCGGCCCTGGCCGACACGCTGGCCGACCAGCTTCAGGTGATCGCCCGCGATGAACTGCGGGTCATCCTGGCGCTGCTCGAGCGCCCCAACGACAGCGCAGCCCTGCGCGACGCCATCGTCGCCATCCTCAACCAGCTCTCTGCGCCGCGCCAGAACGCCCACCTGTTGCGCTTGCGCCTCATCGACCAGAGCGTTGACCCGAACCGGCCTGAAGCGCTCACCACCGGGCAGGTTGAGGTGATCTTCGGCGCGCCCGCCGCGCTGCCGATCACGGCAACCGGCCTCTTCGCCCGCCGCCTGACCGCCTTCGTGAATGAACAGGGGCTGTAATATGCACCACAAAGACACGAAGACACAAAGGGTTTTGATGCTTTTTTACCTGTCTTCCTTTGTGCCTTTGCGCCTTTGTGGTGAGTTACGGAACCACAAAGACACGAAGACACAAAGGGTTTTTATTGTATGTCTGCTCGCGGCTGCCTGCTACCTGTCAATCTTTGTGCCTTTGTGCCTTTGTGGTAAATAATAACACCACAAAGACACGAAGACACAAAGGGTTTTGATGCTTTTTTTACCTGTCAATCTTTGTGCCTTTGTACCTTTGTGGTAAATGATAACACCACAAAGACACAAAGACACAAAGGGTTTTGATGCTTTTTTACCTGTCTTCCTTTGTGCCTTTGTGCCTTTGTGGTAAATAATAATTGTGCCTTTGTGGTAAAAATGGTGAATGAAAGACTTCCTATGGCCACTGCGCCCACGCCAATCGAATTGCGCGCCTACAGCCGCATGCAGGAACGCATGCTGGCCCTGCTGATGCGTTTCAACGAGAGCGAATACCGCAAACTCTTCAAAGCGCAGCAGCGCTTCGACGCGGCTGCCGATGCGCTGCCGATCTACCGCGATCTGGGCGTCCTCTTCTTCCTGCGCGACGAACTCTTCGAGCACATCCTGCCGCGGATCATCAGGCGGCTAAGCTTCGCCACCCCGCGCCGGCTGGCCGTCGAGGAACCGCCGGGGCGCGGCAGGATCGACTGGGAGCGCACGCTGGCCGCCAGCTGGGCTGAGCGGCCCGGCGAGCCGCCGCTCGCGCTGCGCAGTCGCCAGAGCCTGCGCGACTTTGCCACCGCCGAGAACCTGCTCACCGTCGTCACCCTGCTCGAGTACCGCAACGATGTGCGCCGCGTCCTGCTCAGCCCGCTGGTCGGCGCCCGGGTCGAAGCGCTGCGCCACCCGCTGACCAGCATCGTTGAGCGCTGCGAGCGAGAACTGGCCTTCCCCCAACTGGCCGGCCTGCGGCAGACAGCCCAGCGCATCCTGGAAGGCGGCGCAGACAAAGTTCGCGCGCTGGAGCAGCGCGTGGTCCGCGAGGCGATTCCGGGCGGCAACAGCGCCTACGATGATCTGCTGGAATGGCGGCGACGCTACCGCGAGCTTGAGCTGCTCCAGCGCCTGGAAGTAGCGACGCCTATCGAGACTCTGGGCGTGAACCCACGCCGCGACAACCGGCTCTACCAGCTCTGGATCGTGCTCGAGCTGGCTGATCTGTTGATCAGCGAGCAGCGGATCATCGCAGAGCGAACGGCGCTCCCGGATGTTATCTGCTTCGACTGGGGCGAGGGCGCCGACCGTCGGCGCTACAAACTGCGCCATGACCGCGGCATTCCCGAACCGCCGGCAGTCTGGGCGAGCGAGCCGGCAGACAGCCCCGTCCCCGGCGTCCGGCCCGACTACTACCTGCGCCGCATCGACCCGCCGGCGACCGAGGTTATCGCCGACGGCGTCATCGTCTGGCGCGAGCCGGGGGTCGTGTGGGACGCCAAATACTACCGCGAGAGCGAACGCAAGGATCGCGCGCCCGCCGAACCGATCAAGCGCATGCTGGCCGATCTGGCGCTCACTGGCGAGCGACGCGGCACGCTGCTCTTCGCCTTCCTGCGTCCCACCGAGACCGATGATGGCGCACCCGCCGACAACGCGATCCTGGTTCAGCAGTTCAGCCCGCGCGGGAATGGCAATCAGGCCCTCGACCCGGCGACCCGGATTGAGGTGGTTGCGCTCTGCCCTGCGCAACCGACCGCGGAAATCCGGCAGGCCCTGCGTCGACTGCTGGATCAGGCCCATCGCGCCCTCCGCGAGCCGGTCATCCCGGCCTGCCATGGCATCTTCCTCGACGCGCTCAGCGCCGCTGAGCGGACGATCATCAGCGACCGCTGGGGGCGCGCGCTGAGCGACCCGCGCGACGACCTGCTGATCTGCCCCAAACCCCACATTGGCCCCTGGCGGGTGGATATCGTCAGTCGGGCCAGGCACTGCTGCCAGGACGGGCGGCTCTGCCACATCATCGGCATGCCCGGCGCGCAGAAACCGGTGCGTCCGCCGCGCGACATCGAGAGCCTGCTGCGCGAGATCGATCACATCCTGGCCGTCCAGCCGGCAGACCGGCTCGATGAAGAAGTGGTGAGCGCCGTTGCCGAACGCATTCAGGGATTGACCCGCCGTTTTGCCGAACTGGCGCAGGTCGATCTCGAAGTCTATCGCGAACGAGTGCGGATGCTCGGCATGCGCCAGACCTTCGACCGGCTGGGAGCGACGGAGCAAGAGTCGCTGGCGCTGGCCATCTTCCTGGCCGACCAGCTCTTCAAAGTGCGCGCCAACGACTACTCAGCGCCGGCGATCCATCTCTCCAGCGTGATCGAGATCGAAGTCAAACGGCGGATCTTCGCCTGTCCCGGCCTGATTGGCGACCTGGCCAACCCCAGGCGCCAGACGCTCGGCGCATTGCCATACCTGCAACGCAACGCCGACCCTGACGGCAACTGGGCGCGGATCAGCGCCTATGTCTCCGCGCACTGGAAAGAGCGTCCGAATCCCGACGACCCCGACCGTATCATCAGTTTCGACGAATTCATCAGCAAAGCGCTGCACCGCATCTCCGTATTGCGCAACAACGCCGCCCATACCGCGCCGTTGCCGCGACACCAGTACGACAAGCTGCATGATCTGATATTTCTGGGCGGAAAGCTGGGTTTTGGCGCGCTGAATACGATCATCCTGGCCTGGAAGGATTGATGGGTTTGATATGCGTTCACGAAATATCTCTCGTTCTCGACCACCAGTGGCAGCGTCGGATACACGTTCACATCATAATGCTGTAGCATAGTTCGTGACCACAGAGCATCTCTTATGGCATCGACTCAGCGTTCACTCACAACCCGCGTGCTGGAAGGCGCAGCAGCGCTGGCTTCCCGAACGTGGCCGGTTGCCGCGCGGTGTTTCCCGGAACGT
>FWPU01001376.1_pt1 | contig 73014 bp, 51 predicted proteins | sample 2228361 | NCBI WGS metagenome assembly FWPU01 (sample SAMEA103939777, study PRJEB20133) | metagenome | reverse complement strand
GAGTAATCTCCTCAGAGCACAAGAGAGACCAAATTTTGTTTGCATGTCAAAGAACTAGTTGATTATACCCCCCCTTTTTGCAGGGGACTCAATCCTCAGATCCTCGATTCCTCAACAAACAATGGTGCGTATTAAATTCGCCCACTGTCCGCACCGGACAGGCATTCCGTGTCTTTCATTAAAAAGCATCCAAAATGAAGCAGTACAAAATCACGCTGAACGAGCAGGAGATACCGACCCACTGGTACAACATCCTGGCTGACATGCCCAACAAACCCTTGCCGCCCATCCACCCGGCTACGAAGGAACCCATCGGGCCGGAAGCCCTCGCCCCTTTGTTCCCCATGGCCCTCATCCAGCAGGAAGTGTCCACTGACAAATGGGTGGAAATCCCCGAACCCGTGCGCGACGTGTACAAGCTTTGGCGACCGACACCAATGTACCGCGCATGGCGTCTGGAAGCTGCGCTCGACACACCAGCCAAGATTTACTACAAGTACGAGGGCGTGAGCCCCAGTGGCTCCCACAAACCCAACACCGCCGTAGCCCAAGCCTGGTACAACAAGCAAGAGGGCGTCAAGCGAATCACTACCGAAACGGGAGCCGGTCAATGGGGCTCGGCGCTCAGTTTCGCATGCAACCTCTTCGACCTCGAGTGCGAGGTGTACATGGTCAAAATCAGCTATGAGCAGAAGCCCTACCGCAAGGTGCTCATGAACACCTGGGGGGCCAAGGTTTTCGCTTCTCCCACCGACCGCACCGAAGCCGGCCGTAAAATTCTCGCCCAAGACCCCAACTCGCCAGGCAGTCTCGGCATCGCCATCTCCGAAGCCGTGGAACGGGCTGCCAACGACCCCGAGGCCAAGTATGCCTTGGGCAGCGTGCTCAACCACGTGTTACTGCACCAAACCGTCATCGGACAGGAAGCCATCGTGCAGATGGAAAAGGCCGGTGACCTGCCCGACATCGTGGTGGCTCCCTTTGGTGGAGGCAGCAACTTCGCCGGCATCAGCTTTCCATTCCTGCGGCTCAACTTCGAGCAGGGCAAGCACATCCGCTGTATCGCCAGCGAGCCGGCCAGCTGCCCCAAACTCACCAAGGGCGTTTTCCGCTACGACTTCGGAGACACCGTGGGCATGACGCCCCTGTTGCCCATGTACACCCTCGGCCACACCTTCGTGCCGGCTCCCATCCATGCCGGTGGCCTTCGCTACCACGGTGCCGGCGCCATCGTTAGCCAGTTGCTCAAGGACAAACTCATCGAGGCCCGGGCCCACGACCAGCTCGAGTGCTTCGAAGCCGGGGTGCTCTTCGCCCGCACCGAGGGCATCGTGCCCGCACCTGAAACCACCCACGCCATAGCCACCGCTTTGCAGGAAGCACGCAGGTGCAAGGAAGAGGGCGTCAGTCGTACCATCCTCATCCACTTGTGTGGCCATGGCTATTTCGACCTGGCTGCCTACGAGCAATACCTCAGTGGCAAGATGGAAAAACACGCCCTGAGCGACGAAGAAATACAGGCTGCCATCGCAAAAATCGACACACCAGCCATCTGAACCGGCTTCGGTCCAGGCAGCAAAGGGCTGTTGCCAACAGGCAGCAGCCCTTCGCATTGGATCGCCAGGGCAGGCTGCCTGACGGCTTCGACGTAGCGCACAGCATTGATTACCGGGGGATGGTTTTTTCGTGGAGCCAGAATTTTACCCTCGAATGAAAATTTTGAAACTGCCTGTTATCTTTACCCACCCACACCCGAGGCACACCTAAAGCTTTCATCCGCAACACAAATCTGGAATCCAAAACCGGTTACCATGAAGCAAACCTTACTCCTGCTGGCATGCCTGCATGGCTTGTGTGCCTTTGCCCAACAGACCTACCTTCAAGTTTACGGCAGCGTCCAAATCGACATCAACCGAGGCAACGACTTGCTCCAGCTCGACGATTCGACTTTCGTCATCGGCGGCGAATGGAACAATACGGGCTACTTGGCCCGCGTCGACTACAAAGGCACGCTGCTCGACTATTTCTTCCTCGATGGAACCATCCCCGGCAATTCCCGTGTGCTCGACCTGGTGCAAGATCTCGTGGGCAATGTCATCGCCGTGGGCGAGTGCGACCACTGCGCCAATGGCGACACCACCACCCGCATCTTCGCCGTAGCCGTGGAGCCGTCGTTGCTCTTCATCACCTCGGCCATTTACGAAGGCTCGAACCCCAATGACAGGAGCATCGAAAAGCCACGCATCACCAGCAAGGGCAACCAGCTCGTGATAGCGGCCACACAGGGAGGAAGTGGCCTCAATTTCACCGATGTTCGCCTGCTGGGCATCACTTCCAACCTCAACGTCACCTGGTCGAAGGTGTACAATTCGTGCAGCAACTGCGGTTTCGATGACCTGAGGGGTCTCGTCACCACGCTCAACGGTTTCGGCTTACTCGTCGGCAATCCGTTTACCGATTCCATCACCCTGTACACGGTCAACGACACCGGTGCTGTCATTTTGAAAAAAAGATATGAGGAGCCTGCAGGCACGCAGGCCCTTGCGCTGGCCTATCGCCTCGGCGCGTTTTACGTCGGCGGATATATGACCCTCGCCGGCCACACCGAAGGGGTCATCTGGCGACTGGGTGAAACGGATGGCAGCCTCATCGGTACCTTCCCCGTCAGCGTGCCCGACGTGGACGACTCGGTAGCTGGGCTGAAATTTGCCAACGACGACATGTTGCTGGCCATTCACCACCGCAGCGAGCCCAACAGCTTTGGCACTTACGTCGTCTCGCGCATCTATCGCATCGACCCCGTCTCGGGAACCATCGACGGATTCACGGAAATTCCCAATCCCGACGTGTTCACCAACATGGTCGCCAACGCCGTCATCCCGCTCAATCTCACGGGTACAGAACTGGCAGCCGTTGGTACTCGCGGCTTCTACAACCGCACTTTCTTCTTCTCCGTCAACAACCTCGAACCGGCTCCACCCGGCCAGGTGTTCACCCTTTCTGCCGAAACTGCCTGTGGCCCCGCCCTCATCAGTGTCAACAACCACCTGGACAACGCCACCACCTACCAGTGGTATCTCGACGGTCAACTCGTATCGACCAAAAAACAGCCAGACCCCTTCCTCATCGAAGAAGCCGGTGTGCACGAGGTCAAACTCACTGCTTCCACGGCCACGGGTAACAAAATCCAGAACTTCGTCGTCACGAGTCTGCCGGAGGTTTGGAACGAGTGCATCATCTGCGACAACAAGCCCGATCCTTACGTCGTCATCAAGAGTGTTTCAGGGGCCATATTGTACACCTCGAGTTGGGTGGAGGCCTATCCGCCCGTCAGCCTGCCGGTTTCTTTTACGATGAATGTCAACCAGACCTACCGCCTGGAGGTATGGGACAAGGACAACATCGGCGCCGACGATTTCTTCGGCGCTTTCACCATACCGGGCAACACTACCGGAGGCGCTTTCAGCACCAACCATCCCGATGATCCCGCCCATCCCCTGACCATTCTATTCAGCACCCAGTTGCAGACGCAGAGTACCACCCATGTCGATACAGTGGTGGTGTACAGGCCTACGGTGGTACTCACCGCCGATACGCTGCTCGTGGCCCAACCCAACGCGCCCGTACCGGCCAGTTATACCTGGCAGTGGTACCTCAACGGGCAACCCATCCTCGGCGCCAACGGCGACACCTTGGTGCCCAGTGGTGGTGGTGCCTACGCCGTAGCCATGATTACTGACCAGTGCACGGCCATTTCTGATCCAGTCTTTTTTGCCACCCCCCTTACGGGCCTTCAGATTTCCGCCATTTCACCCAAATGCCATGGCGAAAGCAACGGGGAAATCCACGTGGAGCCCATCGGTGGCCTACCTCCTTACGACTACGGCTGGAAACCGCCCATCCTCACAGGTAGCGATCCCACGGGCCTGGCTGCCGGCACCTACAACTTGACCGTCACCGACGCCAATGGCAACACCGCCACCGCTTCCATTCAGCTCATCGACCCCGACCCGCTCACACTCGAGCTCGAAGGCCACGACCTGAGTTGCCACGGCGATCTTTCGGGGTATATCGTCGTGCAGGCTGCGGGCGGGACAGGCGATTACACATACGCCTGGGACAATCCTTCCGCACAAGGGCCCAACCCCATCTACCTGCCTGCGGGTAGCTATACGCTTACGCTCACCGACCAAAATGGCTGTACGGCAATCGACAGCGTCGCGCTGAGCGAAGCACCTCCGCTGGTGCTAACTGTCAGTTCTACTCCCGAAATCGCCAATCAATCGCCAGGGACGGCCACGGTCAGCGTCTCAGGTGGCACTCCGCCTTATTCCTACTCGTGGAGCGATTCCATGATGCAAACCACATCCACGGCAACCGGGCTATCGGCAGGTACTTACACCGTTACCGTCATGGATGCAAATGGATGTCCGGCCGTGGAGGTCGTGGTGGTGGAGCTCGTCAACAGTGTTGCGGAACTCGGGCTTGCCGGTGGGCTGTTGCTCTGGCCCAATCCCGCTGACGGGGTTCTTCACTTGGAAGCCGCTGTGGAAGATATGCGTCGCTATGATATGCACCTACTCACTCCCGAGGGGCAGCTCGTCAGGGGATGGCGAGCTGTAAAGCTGCCTGCTGTGCTCGATTTGGGCGACCTGCCAGCAGGGATGTATTTCATTCGGATTTTCGATGACAGCGGGGCCCTGACGCGGAAAGTGCTCTTGCAGCCATGAGAGTGAAGGGGGAAGGAGGTTAAACGTAGGAAAAAATTCACCCTGCACGGGAGAAGCGTGTGCAGGCAGCCTGATTTCTTGACCGATTGACGCTTTGCGGTGCAAGTGAGCAGGCTGCCGCTCTGCTCGTAACACAGGTTTCCCACCTGTCGGCGGCCGGGCCTGTCTTCCTATGAGGCAGAGATTCTGGGGGCAAAGGGGTGGTCGAGAGATGGTTGGGAAGGGTGAGGCGGCAGTGGCAGTCAGGTCATTTGACGTTGAGGAGGCCGACGAGGTCTTTGACTTCACGCACGGTTTGTTGGGCTTCTTGGCGGATAGTGGCGGAGGAGTCCTTGATGCGTTCTTTGACGGCTTTTTTGTCGGCCATCAGCTCGGCCTTGCGTTGGCGGAAGGTGTTGCTGAGCTCGACCAGGGCATCGGCCACGGCGTCCTTGAGTTCCACGTATTTGAGGGTGCCAGCCTGGTAGGATTGCATGAGCTGGCTGTGGATTTCACGTTTGCCGGCGGCTTTGAGCATTTCGAACAGGTTTGCCACGCCCGGGCTCATCTGTCCGTCGGGGTCGGGTTGGCCAGTGTCTGTGACGGCGCTGCGAATTTTTTTCCTGATTTCGGCTTCGGTTGCGAAGAGGCTGATGTAGTGTTTGTCGCCGGCGCTCTTGCTCATCTTTCGTTCGGGGTCGGCGGTGGATCGGATGTTGGGTGTTTCGGTGAACAGGGGTTCTGGCAGCACGAAATACTCTTTGCCTACGACGTAGTTGAAGCGCTGGGCGATGTTACGGGTGAGTTCGAGGTGTTGTTCTTGATCCTTGCCGACGGGCACGAGGTCGGCTTTGTAGATGAGGATGTCGGCGGCCTGGAGCACGGGGTAGTCGAACAGCCCCACGGAGATGAAGCCTTCACTTTTTTCCTCGCTTTGGCGGCTCTTGTCCTTGAATTGGGTCATGCGGCTGACCTGGCCGTAGGAGGCGAAGCAGTTGAAAATCCAAGCCAATTCGGCGTGTTCGGGCACGAGCGACTGGACGAAGATGTTTTCTGCTTTTATGCCGGTGGCCAGCAGGTTGAAGACCAGCTCCCACGTGTTTTCGCGCAGCTTGGAAGGCACGAAAGGCATGGTCATGGCGTGGTAGTCCACTACGCCGTATCGGCACGTGTAAGTATCCTGCAGGCGCACCCAGTTCTGGACGGCTCCGAAATAGTTGCCGAAGTGCATGTCGCCGGTGGGTTGGATACAGGACAGGACCGTTTTTTTCATAGCTGGAGATTTGGCGGATCAGCGTTGAGGCAGGGCCGCGATGACGGATATTTCGATGTTGACGAATCTGGGCAGGTTGGCCACTTCGACGAGTTCGCGGGCGGGTGCATTTTCGGCCTTGAAGTACTCGGCATACACGGCGTTGATGCGGCCGTAGAGGTTCATGTCTTTGACGAAGACACTGACCTTGAGCACGTCCTCGAAGGTACATCCGGCGGCTTCGAGCAGGGCGCCTACGTTGCGCAACACCTGGTGGGTTTCCTCTTCGATGCTGCCCGTGACGAGCTCGCCGGTGGCGGGGTCGATGGCGATTTGGCCGGAGCAGAACAGCAGGCCATTGAAGCTTACGGCCTGGCTGTAGGGGCCAATGGCGGCGGGTGCTTTGTCGGTGGAGAGGATTTGCTTGCTCATGCGTGGTGGAATTGGGTGGCGGGGTGGCAGCCGCCTGGGGTGAAATGAAAAAGCTCCATATCAGGACGGGCCCGACTGGGAGCTTTCTGGCCGGCACGGGGAGTTCGGAGCCCCGACACTCAGCGAATGGTCATTCCAATTCGTCCTTGGCTTTGACCAGGATCTTACCGCGATAACGCAGGTTGCCCTCGTCATCGTAGTAGGCGTGGTGGTAGATGTGCATTTCGCCGGTCTGCGGATCGCGGGCCAGTTGAGGCGGGGTCAGCTTGTAGTGCGTGCGGCGGGCACGGGTACGGCGCTTGGAATGTTTATTTCTTGGATTGGGCATTTTACTATGGTTTTGAATGTTCGGCGGGTTTGTACCTATGAGCACGAGGGGCTGGTGGGCACAAATTTCCGCTGCAATTCATCAGTTGTCGAATTGGAAACCCTTGAGTGCATCCCAGATGGAGGAGTTGCCGGGCGCCTCGTCGTCGGTGCTGGGCTCTTCGTCCTCCTGGCGGATGTACTTGAGCATGGCGGGATTACAGCTCTCGCCAGCGTGGGTGTGGGTTTTCACCATGGGTACCGCAAGGTTGATGAACTCGTAGATGAACCTGGCTACGTTGAACTGCGGGGTGCCTGCCAGTAAGTAGATGACGTAGTCGTCTTCCCATTCCGTTTCGGCGAACTTGACCAGCAAGCGCTGGGTCACTTGAATGGGCAGCTGGAACTCGTCCAGGCAGCGGTCGCAGATGCAAGTCACGTGGCCTTGGATCTGAAAGTTCAACTCCCACAGGTCGCTGTGTTTGTCGAAATCGAGCAACACCGACAAAACGCCTTCTGTAATGGGCGAGCCGGGGAAGTGCGAAAAGAACACAGCATCGACCGGAAATTCAAACCGGTGGGTACCCAGTCGCAATCCCGAAACCGGGATTGTGAATTGGGATAAAGCTTCCATTTGAAAGAACTTTTGAAAAAGGCGGGCAAAGATAATGCTTATTCTGAATTGGGAAGGGGGCAGATGGAAATGGTTTTTTGGTGGGGTTGGGATGGCCAGGTGCGGCATTTTCAGAGTTCTACGATGGTGACCCCGTCGCCGCCGTCCTCGGCAGGGGGGTGGTAGAATTGGCGGATGGAGTCGTACTGGCTGAGCAACTGCCTGACGAGGTTGCGCAGGGCGCCGGTGCCTTTGCCATGGATGATTTGGAGGGTGGTAGCGCTGCTGAGGAATGCCCTGTCGAGGAATTCTTCGAGGGTGCGCATGGCGTCTTCGGCTTTCATGCCGCGCAGGTCTATCTTGGGGTCGAAGGCGGCGTTGTCCTTCACGATGTCGGTTTGGATACTGACGCTCGATTTGACGTCGAGGGGTTCGCGTGCGTGCTCGAGATCAGCAAGGGGGACGGTCATGCGCAATTGGCCCATCTGGACGATGGCTTTTTTTCTATCGATGGATTCGACGCGGCCCACGGCCCCGCCTGAGCGCATGCGCACGTAATCGCCGACAGCGATGGGGCCCTTTTTGGCTGTGCGGCTTGCTGGTGGCTGGGCAATTTCCTCTACGGCCTGTTGCAGTTCCGCCACGGATTGCTCCAGTTCCGTTCTTTGCTGCTTTACTTCCCGGGCGAGGGCCTTGGCGCGTTCCAGGTTTTGGGCTTCCCGGATTTCTCGCACCAGCCGGTCGAGTTCGCGATTTTCACGAGCAGCTTCCTGGAGCGCCTGTTGTTTGGCTTCGAGCTTGAACTTTCGGCGCTGGTATTCTAGGTTGCGGTGGAGTTCCTCGTAGCTCTTGATGAGTCGTTCGAGGTTTTTTTCTTTTTCGAGCAGTTGGGCCAGTTTTTCTTCCACCTCCTTTTTTTCGCGTTGCAAATCGACGAGCAGCTCATCGACAGCCGTTTCGTTTTTGCCGGCGCGTTTGCGTGCATAGCCGAGGATGCGCGGGCTGAGGCCGGTTTTCTGGGCGATTTCGAAGGCGTAGCTGCTGCCGGGCCGTCCGATTTTGAATTGGTAGGTAGGCGAGAGGCATTCCTTGTCGAAGAGCATGGAGCCGTTGACGATGCCACGCGTTTTGAAGGCAAAGAGCTTGAGGTTGGTGTAGTGGGTCGTGATGACGCCAAAAACCTTCTTCTCGTTGAGTTCCTTGAGGATTGCCTCGGCAATGGCCCCGCCGATTTTGGGGTCGGTACCGCTGCCGAATTCATCGATGAGCACCAGGGTCTGGTCATCGGCATTTTCCAAAAAGGCCTTCATGTTTTCCAGGCGGCTGGAATAGGTGCTCAGGTCGTCTTCGAGGGATTGCTGGTCGCCGATGTCGGCGAAGATTTTTTTGAAAATGCCCATTTGGGTGCCTTCTCCCACCGGGATGAGCATACCGCTTTGGAACATGAGCTGGAGCAGACCGACGGATTTCATCAGGATGCTCTTGCCACCGGCATTGGGACCACTGAGCACCACGATGCGGTTGGGTGGATGGAGGGAGAGGTCGAAAGGCACCACCTCCCGACCCAATTTGCGGTATTTGAGCAATAGCAGGGGGTGGCGGCCCTGGACGATGCCGAGGTGGGCATGGTTGCGGCGATCGCCTTCGTAGATACCTGGCCGCACGGCGTCGAGTTGGATGGCCAGTCGGGCCCGGGCGTGTATGTGGTCGAATCGGGTGACCAATTCCTGGTAATGCCGCAGGTGTTCGCGATAGGGGCGCATGGTGTTGCTCAGCTCCTTGAGGATGCGCCAGATTTCGCGGCGTTCTTCCTGCTGCAAGTCGAAGATGTCGTTGTTGATGTCGATGGCCGCTTCGGGTTCTATGAAAGCCGTCCGGCCGGTGGCGCTCTCGTCGTGGATGATGCCCCGAATCTTGCGCTTGTGTTCTGCTGGCACGCTGAGCACGCGGCGGTTGTTGCGCACGCTCTCGACGTTGTCGCTCAGCCAACCCTTGGCACGATACTCGGCGATGAGCTGGCGAAACACTTTGTCGAGTTCGCGCTGGCGATTGATCACCGCTTTGCGCAAGCGGGCGAGGGTGGGAGAGGCATCGGGCCGGATTTCGCCCTTTTCGTCGAAAACGGTGTCGATGGCTTGGATGAGGGCGGGGTCGAATTCTACCGTGCGCAGATTCTCGGCCAAGGTAGGGTAGAGTTTCCAGCGCTCGGGGTTGAAGTACCTGAAGAGCCCCTGCGTGATGAGCAGCATTTGTCTGATGCGTTGCCAGGACTCGTCAGGCAAGACATAGTCCTCGATGCCGAGCAGCCTGACCTCTTCGGCAAGGTCTTCATAGGTGGAAAGTGGCAAAGGGTCGTTGTGGAGCATGCCGCGCTTGCACTCATCGACCGTGTCGAGTTCGGTGGCGATGGCGCTGGGCTCTGTCATCAAAGGCAGGTTGCGCACAGCCTGCCTGCCAGGTTCCCCCATGCATTCAGCCTCGACCAGTTGTAAAATCCGGTCGAACTCGAGTTTTTCGTACAAATCTTTTGGAATCAACTGTATCACGACGCTGTGGGCGTTGGTTGTGGCAGGGGCAAAGATAGGCTCGCACCCTTGGGCGGCGGTGCTTTTCCAAGGTGTAAATCAGTCGGGCCACGTAGGAAGGTGTCTGGTCCTGAAACATATTCAGCCTGAATCACCGGAGCTATGAAAAAAACGACAGAGAAATGAATGTCCTTGAAAATATTACGGCTGAAAAAATCCTGAACGAAGAAATCCCAATCAGCGAATTGCTCGACAATTCCTTTTATTATCCTGCGAGTGGCTTGGACGGCGGGATAGTGAAATATTATGGAAAAGAAATTCAGAGCTTTATTTACTGTGATTATGCGATAGGGGAAGAAGACTTGGTGAGCCACCTGAATGACTTTTTGGGCTACCAGGTTTTGGCACATAGATCTGTCGGGCCGGATGAACTCGTTCCAAATGGTTGGAAAATGCAGCTCCCTCCAGGCTTCAGCATGCAAGCATATTATAAGTACCGAAAAGCATTCGTGGAGCCTTATGCCCATTGGGCAGTTTATGAAAGAAAGGGCGGTTTTTCAGATAGTCATGGACCAAAAAGGTTTAGTTTGATTTTCATCGGTGGTGAGGGTGTGGCAACTTACCAGGCACTTTATTGGTCGAACCGAAAAACTGCAAAAGCATTGGCCATCATTCAACCTGGGACGGGGTTTGGTTTGAATTGGACGGATTTCAGGGATAAAAATGGTGCATTGGCTTGGGTTGTTTTGAACAATCCCTATGGAAAACCAGAAATCATATTTTACGGTGGAGTTGGAGACGGATATACTGATTTCAGTTGGGAAGGATATGCATTGAAGGGGGCGATCAAACCATATTATGATGTAAGCCCTTTTGGAAAAGTAACGATTTGGACGAGAGAATAACCACGCGAAACGCCGAACCATCCCGTCCCCGCAGGCAGTTCGCCAAAGCCCTTTGCATGCAAGGCCAGGGACGGGATGGAGCTCGTTGGATGTGTACTACACTTTTGCCACCGCCTGGGAGTGCCAAAGTCAGTGGATAACTGCGAATTTTTTGCCTGTTACGCCCTTGGCTGTTTGCAGTTGAAACACGTAGAGGCCCTCGGGGAACTGGCCCGTATCGATGCGGATGGCATTTCGCAGATCTACGGAACGCCGCCACACGATGCGGCCTTGCAAGTCGGTGACGGTGGCGGTAGCCAATTCCTCCTGGGGCGTGCTCAATGCCACGTGGAGCGTGTGGGCGGCAGGATTGGGGAACAACATCACTTCCACCCCTTGCGGGAGTGCTTCACCAGTTGCCAGCGGCGCCTCCGGATCGATGAGGATATTGAATCGGGGCGTTCCGAGGAAGCCTCCTGCACCATCCTGGACGATGAAGGTGAAAAAGTCGTGCTGGGCATCCTCATTGGTGTTGGTGTAGGTAATGCGGTCTTGGTAGATGTCGCGCATGGTGAATTTGTCGCCGGTGGCAAGAGGCACCCCGTCCTTGGACAAATAGCCTTGGTTGGTTTCCCTCACGATTGTGAAGGTGAGGTCATCGGCAGGGTTGTCGGGGTCCTGCACCGTGAGGTAAAGGCTGTAGAGCGTGCGCGTCTCGAGGGGCCTTATGGGCATGGTATCGTTTCGGACGATGAAAGGATGCTGCGGCTCCACGGAGGCGCAGAATTCGATGCCCCAGGCCTGGAAGGTGCCCCCCTGGCCAGCATTGTCGATGACCTTGATGTTCATGATCCATTCGCCGAGGGTGGATTCCCCTTTGAAAGCGGCGAGGGGATTTTGTGGCCGGTAGCGAATGCCGTTGACTGGTGGGCATTTGATGTCAAAAGCGGCTTCGTCATCGAGTCCGAGGTCGAAAAGTTGGGTGTTGCCACAAATGCCACTGAAAAGCACCACTTCGGTGCCTTGGGGGCTCACGAGCGAAGCAGCTATGTGAGGCAGGGCATCGTGGTTGCCTTTCAGGCGCGTGACGTTGACGTCAGAAATGACGCCATTGGTCAGAATGGGCAATACCGAAGAAACCGTCGGTGTGCCAATGGCGGAAATGGACTTTGGCACGTCTGTACTATTGTATGCCGTACAGCTCACGGTGCGGGTCTGGAATGAAGCGGGCAGGGTGTAGGTGCTGAGGCCGCATTCATTGCCGGGCTGCAAGCGCCAGAAGTACACCGTGTTTTCTTGCAGCCCTTGGGTGGGCACATAGAAATGGTCGGTGATGTCGAAAGCCTCCTCGACGATACTGGCTGGCTCGAACGTCGGGCTGGTGGCGAGCTGGAAGTTGAGGTAATCCACTTGTGGTAGGTCGGTCCAACTGAATTCAGGCAGCACGCCCAGTCCCGTTTCGCCGTCTTGAGGACTTTCAAGTGCCAGGGTCGAGAAGTCGGTGTAAACGATGTTGAAATAGAGCTCCGAATAGGTGGTGTCGGTGCCGGAAATGGCCGCCATGGTAACGACGAATTCACCATCGGCAGCAACACCAGTCATGTCGAAGCTGAGGGTGGTGGCCTCGCCCGGCATAACGGGGTTTGCACTGAAGCTCACGTCCACACCGGCGGGCAGGCCGTCGATCACTTCGAACTGGATGGGTTGGTCGTAGCCCAAGATGGCTGCCGTCTGGATGTCGATTTCAGCGACGTCGGGTACGCATACTTGCTGGAATTGCGGAGCGATATAGTAGGCAAAAGTGGGTGCTTCGGCCGGCTCTATGGTAAAATTGAAGTTGGACAGGTCGAAGAAGATGTTGTCGGCCGCTTCGATTCGGATGCGGGCGCTGTTGCTGCTCACCTCCGGAATGAAAACGGTTTCACTGCCATCGTTTGGCGTGTTGCTGGCGAGCACGTGAGTGAAGGCGCTTCCCCCGTTGAGCGACAGCAGGATATTGACGCTTTTGCAATTGACGGGAGCCTGGTCGGTGTTGGCCACGTCCCAGCTGATGGTCACCTTTTGGCCGGCTTTCCAGGTTACGTTGGCCGTGTTGGGATACGTCACGAGGAATGGGCCTGCACCAGCGGTGGCCCTGAAGCGTACGTCTTGCCAGGTGATGCCTCCGGCACCTTCATCAGTGTTGTTGTCGCGCACGGTGCAGCGGAAAGTGAGGTCACGTGAGTAGGTAGGCAGCACTTCGGTAATGTCCGTGCCATTGTTGAGGATGGTTTGCATCCGGGGAAACACCCGTTTGGGATTGGGGGTTGGGTCGAAGCTGCGGAAGGAGGGGGCCGTACCGATGGGGTTGCCGAGTTGGCTGTTGGGGCCCAAGTCGATTTGTTCCCAGCAATAGGTCAATGGGTCGCCGTCTTCGTCGGTGGCAATGGCTTCGAGTTCGAAGGGGGTGCCGATGGGGATGTAGAAACCATCCTGGTAGGGGAGGACGACGACGGGTGCATGGTTGTTGGTGACAGTGGTTTGACCGCAAACGGTTCCGCCGGTGTAGTGGGTGTACACCCAGAATTCCTCGACGGTTCCGCCGTGGTAGTGCACGTTCGATGGGCCGGGAATGTTGTTGGAGCCACAGGAACCTTGGTAGGAGAGGATGGTGCTGCCGCTACCGGGTTCATAGGCCGAGCCGGCATGGAATTGTCCTTCGGCCCCCGGGCAGTTGTTGAAGGTGTGTCCGGCTGAGAACTGGTGACCCATTTCATGGGCTGCGATGCCGAGGGTGGTGTTCACGACGTTGCTGCCGAAGTGACAAGTGACACCCCTGGCCTTGCCACCACTGCATACCGAGCCGCTGACCACACCACCGACGTCGCTGCAAGGGCCCGTGAAGACGTGGCCGACGTCGTAGTTGGTGATGCCGATGATGTTGTTCAGGACGGTTTCATTCTGCTGGAGGAGCATACCGCCAAGGTTGGCGTTGTTGTAGGGGTCGGTATTGGGGTCGGTGAAGACGATTTGGTCGTTGTTGGCGATCAGCACCAGCCGCATGTCGCAATCTCTTTCCAATACCATATTGAGCGTGTTGGTTGCGAGCACGAGCGAGCTGAGGACGGTGGGCACGGTGCCGCCGTGGGTTTGGCCATATTCGCCCGTACAGGCCAGGGCGAAGCGGTAGTTGCGCCTGACGACGGGTTCGCCGTCGCCTCCGTCGCGGTAATGCTCCTCACGTGTGCGATTGCCGGTGAGCACATTTTCCCCATCGCCACCCTCCATGGGGATGTATTTGATGAGGTCGGGCGGGAGGTTCAACTGGTCGAGCCGGATATCAGACTTGCTGAAGCAGATATAGTAGCGCGTTTGGTTGGTGGCGAATGGGTAGATGATGCTGCCGCCGTTTTCGGCGAGGATGAATGCGTGAAATCCTTCATAGCCAGTGCCCATGCGTAGGGTATAGTGGGGATTGTCGATGCCACGGCCCGCATAGGTTTTGATCATGGGATAGCGTGCGGCGAGTTCGGGTTCCATGACCAGCGATTCCCAGACTTTGAACCGCTCCATACGGCCGTCGGGCATGGGCAAAACCACCTGTAGAACTCCGGCTTTGGCTTCGGCAGAGCCTTCGGCGGGTGCCGAGCGCAAATGGTTGCGAAGGGCATCTATGTCGAGTGAAAGAAGCCGGTAGTTGAGGGGTAGATCGTTCGTCTCTGCATTTTCCGGCAAAAACACTTGTTGTAGGGCGATGTCTTTCCAGTAATTGCCTGGCGTTTGTGAAAATGCCAGTGCGGCCCAGAGCAGCAGGCAGGTTAGGGTGGTAAAGGATTTCATCATTTTAAAAATTCAAACTTGAAACGAATAGTGGGAATGTCAGCGGGCACCCCCGTGGGGGTGAAACGCTGCAAATGTAAAGCCTCCAATGGCTTCAAGGGTGCAGCCACGGGAACGGATTGGTAGGGTCAGAGACAAAAATGGACTTGTACTGGGTGCTCAGGCGAGGCGGGCATTGCACCTATCCGCATTCACTGCGCCTTTTCGAGCACGCTGATCACTTCTCGACCAATGCTCTCGTAGTGGAAACCCAGTTCTTTCATGATGTCGAGGTCGTAGAGGTTGCGGCCATCGAAGATGACTGGTGCTTTGAGCAATTTGCGCATCACATCGAAACTCGGCGTGCGGAAAACACCCCATTCTGTCACGATGGCGAGGGCGTCGGCATCGACGAGGGCCTCGTACTGGTCGCGCGCATAGCTGAGCTTGTCGCCGAAAATTTTTCGGACGTTGTCCATGGCCTCGGGGTCGAACACCTTGAGGGCCGCTCCAGCTTCGAGCAAATCCTGTATGAGGTAAAGTGCGGGAGCTTCGCGGATGTCATCGGTGTTGGGTTTGAAGGAAAGCCCCCAGATGGCGATGGTGCGTCCTGCGAGGTTTGGTCCGAAATAGGCGAGGATTTTTTCGGTGAGGCGGTGTTTTTGTTTGGCGTTGACCTGCATGACGGCCTTGAGGATCTTGAAGTCGTATTGGTGGTCTTGTGCCGTTTTGGCCAGGGCTTGTACGTCTTTTGGGAAACAGGAGCCACCATATCCCACGCCGGGGAAAAGGAAGCGCTTGCCGATGCGGGAGTCGCTGCCCATGCCCACGCGAACGGCATCGACGTTGGCCCCCACCAGTTCACACAGGTTGGCAATTTCGTTCATGAAAGAAATGCGGGTGGCCAGGTAGCTATTGGCTGCGTATTTGGTCATTTCAGCCGAGCGCTCGTCCATGAAATAAATGGGGTTGCCCTGGCGGACGAAGGGTTCATAGAGCAATTTCATCACTTTGCGGGCCCTTTCGGAGCGGGTGCCAATCACCACGCGGTCGGGCTTCATGAAATCTTCCACGGCCACGCCTTCGCGCAAAAATTCCGGGTTCGACACCACGTCGAACAATTCCTCCGGGAGTCGCTTGGCCAGAATGGCGTGTACCTTTTCTGCCGTACCCACCGGCACGGTGCTTTTGTCCACCACCACGGTGTAGCGTTTGATCAGGTGGGACAGGTCATCAGCCACCCCCAGGATGTATTTCAGGTCTGCCGATCCGTCTTCACCGGGAGGAGTTGGCAGGGCCAGGAAGATTACCTCGGCATGGTCAACGGCCTCAGCGAGGTTGGTGGTGAAATGGAGTCGGCCTTGACGCGTGTTGCGTTCGAAAAGTATATCGAGGCCCGGTTCATAGATGGGTATTTCGCCCCGCCGGAGCCTGTTGACCTTTTCCTCATCGATATCGACACAAATGACGTTGTTGCCTGTTTCTGCGAAACAAGTTCCCGAGACCAGACCTACGTAGCCTGTTCCAACTACTGCTAAATTCATTTTCAGTGATTTTTTGTGAGCCGCAAAAATAGCGGGCTGACCAGATTATAGATCGATACTTTTGCAAGCACTTTATTGAAACCAAAATTCCCCATGCATGAAGCAAGTGGCGAAACTGGTGGTCGGAGCTTGGCTGCTGGGCCTGATTGCCCTCGAAAGTTGCGGAGTCAAGACGGACAAATTCGAGTCAACTTCTGTGCCGGCTGCACCTGACTATGGCAATTTGGACTTCTGGGCAGCCCATCCAGACAAGACTGACCTAGCCGATACATTCCCGGCAGGTGCTACCGCTCCAGCAGGCGACAGTGCCTTGGCAGATGTCTTTTTCCTGCACCCCACCACCTACACGACCCGCAAGGCCAAGGCCTGGAATGCCGAGTTGAGCGACGCCGAACTCAATGCCAAAACCGATGCGACAACCATTCTTCACCAGGCGAGCATTTTCAATGCTGCTGGAAGGGTGTATGCACCTCGCTATCGCCAAGCTCATCTACAAACCTTTTTCACTAATGACGAGGAAGCGGCCCGGCGTGCCTTCGAAATCGCCTATTCCGATCTCGCCAATGCGTTCGCATACTACCTCGAACACTGGAACAATGGCAGACCGATCATCATTGCGGCTCACAGCCAGGGTGCCCGCCATGCCATCAGGTTGCTCAAGGAGTTTTTTGATGAAAAACCTCTGCGCCAACAACTCGTCGTGGCTTATCTGGTGGGCTGGCCAGTGGAAAAAAATGCCTTTGCCACCATTCCTCCCTGCCAGACACCCTCCCAAACGGGATGTTTCTGCTCCTGGCGCAGTTTCAAGTACGGGTACCTGCCCAAGCGTTTTCCCGCAGGTGATCACATCGCAGTGGTCAATCCACTCACCTGGCGCACCGACACCCTGCCCGCCGACAAGCAACTCAACCTGGGAACCGTGTTGCGCAAATACGACAAGCTGTATCCAGGCCTGGCCGATGCCAAGGTGCACAAAGGGGTATTGTGGGTGCACAAACCGCGTTTCCCTGGCAGTATCTTCTGGACCACCCGCAATTATCACGTAGCCGATTTCAACCTGTTTTGGGCCAATGTCAGGCTTAATGCCCTCGAGAGAGTTCGTGCATTCACAGGCCGCCAGTGAGGCGGGGCCCCCGTCCTAAGCATTTCGTTAACACTTCTATTTTCCAGTGATTCTTGAAAAATCATTCCGCCGATAACCTTTCTGCCGAAGAAGTTCCTTGAAAATGCGGCATTCGCCACCCTATGTTTTGCATGCGCAAAACGTAAATATTTGAATGGTAGCGTGTTAAAGGAAAACTGCCCATCTTTGCCGCAACTTTTGAATACCCCAGGCGTTTTTGCGGCGCCAAAACCCAATTGAGACAAACTACTATGAGCAATCCAAAACAACCTTCGATGCATAAAAAATTTTATGCATCGCTAAGTCAGCGACTTAGAGGAGCTATTGAATCCCTGGCTCAGAAATTGCGTACTATCGAGAATCCCACATATCCAAAACCGAGACCCATGAACATCCGTCTAAGGCCCTTTTATGGTGTGCTCGTGCTGGCGGTACTTCTAACGTTCACTTTCGTTGAAAACCTGCCGAGCACAGAACCGACACCTGAACCATCCCTGGTTCCTTCCCGGCCTCCCACCTCCATGGTTTTGAAAGTCGATCGCTACGGAAAGGTGCGTCATGCTGCCCGCAAGGAGCAGGTGTACACCCTTACGCCGTGGAAAGAGATCGGTTTTCCCGAGCTGACCGACGAGCTCGAAATTGCATTGAAGAATCAATTGCGACTGCTCGAAATGAGCAGCCTCAAGGATGGGACTGCCGCAGGAAACCTGCGCCTTACCCATGATCAGCTCCGCGAAACCATCGAGATCATCCTGGCTCGCATCAAGGACGATCCATCGCTCGTGTCCCAATACCTGGAGGCATGGCAAGTCAATGGCGCCGATGGTCGTGGCAATGTCTATTTCACAGGATACTTTACGCCAGTGCTCGAGGTGAGCAGTAAGCGCACACCCAAGTACCGGTACCCCATTTACGCTTACCCTGCGGATTTGGCCAAGCAGGGGCGCCTGCCTTCGCGAGCCGAGATCGATGGGCTGGGGCTGTTGGAAGGCAAAGGCCTGGAATTGGCTTGGGCATCCAACCGCCTCGACATCTACATCATGCAATTGCAGGGTTCGGGATACGTCCGCTTCGTAGATACCGGCGAGCAGATGCTATTTTCTTACGCCGGTGAAAACGGTCATCCCTATCGCAACATCCAGCGATTTTTCACCAAGCGCGACGACCTGAGCCTGAACAACCTCAGCCTTACGGGCATGGGGCGTTGGATGCGCGAAAACCCGCACTTGGCCGACAGTGTATTGTTCTACAATCCTTCCTACACCTTTTTCAAGGCCAACAAGGGCTTGGTGAAAGGCAGTGGTCAAGTACCACTGATGGAAGACATCTCTGTGGCGGCTGATGCGCGTTATTTTCCACCTGGCAGTGTACTCTTGGCTGCATTTCCCGTGATCGACAATGGTGCGGTGGTTCGCCACGAGTTTCGTTTGCTGCTTCCGCAAGACGTAGGCGGTGCGATTCGGGGCAAAGGCCACCTGGACGTGTATTGCGGCATCGGAAAACAAGCCCAGAAAAAAGCCTCGGGACTCCACCACTATGGTCAAGTGTGGCTGTTACTGCCCAAGGACGATGAAGAGGTGGCCATGCTTCGTTGATGAATGGTTGGCTTGCTACACCGGAAAGGCCTTGCAGAAGCTCGATTCTGCAAGGCCTTTTTCGCGAGCTATGCACCCGGCCGGTTCGCTTGCTGATGTTTATAGCTCCACTGACTCATGCTGATTACATTACAGGGCAGCCAGACTCTCTTCGGTTTCTCCCTGTCCGTCGATAGACAGGCAGGAAATCCTCAAATCCTCACATCCTCACATCCTCAAATCCTCACATCCTCACATCCTCCTTATGTGATATTCATCTTCATTCGCCGGCGCTATATTGACTGCTTTTGGAGTGGTGGGTTTGGGCATCACGCGGTGTGAAACTCCATTGAATGGCAACGCCCATGAAAAGCTGCGTGAAAGTACTTTGCTCGAGCTGAGCGGGCAGCTCGGCTGCATCGAGCACTTCGCGCAGCTGGGGCCATCGGGCCTGGGGTAGCACGCGAATGCCCACGATGGGGCCGAAGGAGAGTTGGGAAGAAATGTTGAGATGAGCACCAAGGCGGCCTCCTGCTCCAACGTGGAAGGAAGAAGCCCGGTGGACGTGGTAACCTGCCGGCTGCGATTGTTCTTCGAAGTATGGTTGCCGGTAGCGAAAGTTGAAATAACCGCCGAGGGCAAAGAGCTCGACAAAGAGGTGATTGCCCGTTTTCGATCCATGACCTGCAAGCACGGCACCGATCCCCGTCTGCAAATCCAACGCCGTTGCTTCGAAATGATGGAATCGGTATTCTTGCGTATTGCGATCGAGGCGCCAGGCTGGTCGTAAAAACCAACGGCTGTCGGCCAGTCGTTGATGCCAGTAACATTCCATGGCACTACCAAAGTGGAGAAACTGCGCATGCTTGCCGGTGAGTGCGTTTTCATAAATCACCTGCCAGGAAGGCGCGGAATTGGAAGTGGTGAGAACCTGCACGCCAAGTTGTGCCATACAAATCATCGGACAGATCAGAGAGGTCAGCAGGAATGGCAGGGTTCTCATAAAGGAGTGTTTTTCTATTTTGCTTTGGGCCGTGGCCCCTCAACGCTAATCGCGCTGCAGAGGTGTTTGGCTTTCCATCCCTTAACCTCCAGATCGAACCTTTCCCCTATGCCCAAACGGACGCCAGAATCCATATTCGAAGACCAGAACTTGCAACTGTTGCTCGTACTCGATCACCAGGATATGCTCCCTTTTCTGGAAAAGTATCTACTCGGTATGGGCCCCATCATGCGTTGGTTTTGGAGGGGGTTGTGCGTACTGCTGCTTGTGTTGGTAGGTGTAGCCGTGGTGGATCTCCTCCAGGGGAACATCGGGTTGGGTACCCTGTCAGGCTACCTGATGCTGGGGTTGGCGGCCACATTTACCGCTGGCGTGGTGGTGCACGAAGGCCTGCACGGACTTGCCTACAAGCTCATAGGCGCCCCGAGGGTGAGCTATGGTGTAAACTGGAAGTGGCTGTACTTCTACGCAGTAGCAGATCGCTTCGTGGTTTCTGGCAGCCGGTTTTTTTTCGTAGCGCTGGCTCCGTTCGTCGTCATCACGCTTTTTGTAGCCATCATGCTCGCAGTAAACACTTCAATTGAAACAAAATGGTTTCTTTTCGGTATCCTTTTATTCCACACGGCTGCCTGCAGTGGAGATTTTGCCATCCTGGATTTTTGTGTTCGCTATTCATCGCGAGGGACGATTCTGACGTTTGACGACGTAAGCGAAGGAAAATCCTACTTTTTCTTGCAGCCCAGGTGAGTGATCAAACGGTGCAGCAGAAGGCAGCCTTTGAGACGAGAATCAAGAATCATAGCACGATTTCTGTGCTTCCAACCATCGAAGGGTCGAAACAATAGCAAATACTTGGATCCCAAAATGGCCAAGCCCGTGAGCATCCGAATGAAATGTGTACTGGCGTTCGCGCTGGGTGCGCTCGTATGCAGTGCACTCTTGGAGCCTGGGTGTCATCGCGGCCCAGAGCAGGCGGTTCGTCTGGCTCCGTTCACGGGTGTTGACACGGCCATGGTGGACAGTGTCCTTGCGCAGCTGACCATTCAGGAGAAAATAGGTCAACTCATACTCTATGAGCCGGAATTGGCTCCCGACAGTGCCGAGATCGACGCATTGTTGGGGCTCGTAGAATCGGGAAAGGTGGGCGGCTTCCTCATCCGCCGATTGGACGTTCGGCAACATACGGCTCTTGCCGAGGTGGCGCAGAAGCTTGCCCCATTGCCACTCTTCGTCGCCACGGCAGAAAAGGTCAGCCTGCACAATCATTTCGCCAACCTCCCAGCCTTTCCATCCTTGATGAGCATGGCTGCTCTCGATTCGACAGCGCTATGGAGCAGCACCCAGCAAAGACTGATCGAGCAATGTCGGGCTGCCGGGGTCAACACTTTGCTGGCTCCCTCCTTGAAATCCTTCTTCGACGATCCCCAATCCGTGGAGGTACTTCCGGACTTGCCCACATACCGCCGGAGCCACATTATCGGCACGATCGAGCTCGCACGGGAACATCGCATGCTCTCTGTCGGAGACGCCCTGTGCCGAATCCCATTCATCGAAAACGACACGCTACGCGACAGCCTATTGGTCGATGTGCGAATGGCAGGAGCCGCTGGTATGGGTGGTTTGCTGGTGGACGACGAGATTTTCGAAGCAGACACCCTTGTTCAAAATCCCAACTTGCTGCCTACTTACCTAGACGACCACGCCGATTTCGGAGGCCTCATCTTCAGCCGGCTCTCGAAACTCGAAAGGCCATTTTTCAAGCTATACTGCGGCGTGGATGTATTATTGACCTCGGACCCGCTACGAACCTACTTCGCCATCGTCAAGCTCCTCGAGCGCAAGCGAATCGACGAGGCATTCATCGATGCCAGGGTCAGAAAGGTGCTTATTGCCAAGGCCTGGCAACGGGGTGGATGGCTCACCTATCGAAATACGTTGTCGCTCCATGGGAGTATGCCTGTTGAGGCGCGGCCCGTCAATTTGCCCAAACTTCCCGAAGGAGCTGTGCTGCGCGACAAAGTGCTCGTCAAGGCGGATGCGCTCGGCTGTTACTTTGAAGATCCTGCTTGGCGTCAGCTCGCCAATCAACTGCATCGAGCTTCGATCACGCTGATTCGCGATAGCCTCCATTTGCTCCCGCTACAACTCGACAGAGCACGTCCTGTAAGCATCTGGACTTACACGGAACGTAGGCCGACAACCTTCCTCGAAATTTTCGGCCGCTATGCTGATTATTCGAACAGAATGATCACCCCGGCCCCTTCGGGATTCGTTTCTGTGCGTCAGCTGCCACAGCCTCCTTTTGCTGGCCCTGTTGTGCTCTTGTTCGACCAGGTGAACATGGAAATGGATGAAAACAAACCCTTCCTGGATGCACTCGAGGAGCTGGCCCAATCTGTCCCTCTCGTCATTGTGAACGTAGGGCAGCTGCGCAACCTCCCCCATTTTCCCGCCCACGCGGCAGTGATTCAGGTTTACGAGCGCAACGAAGAGGTGGAAGATGCCCTTGCACAAGTTTTGTGTGGCGGGCGACCTGTAGGGGGACAATTGCCGGTAAGGTTAGGAGCCGCCTTGCGACCAGGAACGGGTACCAGATTGGCAGCCACACGGGTCGGCTTTGCCAGTCCCGAATTCGTTGGCATAGCTCCGGAGCGATTGGTGGGTATCGATGCCATCGCCCTGTCATCTATCGACGACAAAGCCTTCCCTGGTTGTCAGGTGGCAGTCATCAAGGATGGCCAGGTCATCTACGCTAAGGCATTCGGGAAATTCGACTACAGGAAAGGGGCCGAGGTAAGACTGACATCGCTATACGATGTGGCTTCGATTACCAAAGCGGCTGCTACTACTTTGGCCATCATGCACTTGTATGAGCAAGGTGCCTTGGAGTTGGACACGCGACTCAGCAAACTGCTGGATTTGCCTGCCGATGCCCCTGTGGGCAAGGTAACCATCGAGGAGTTACTCCGACACCGCTCCGGCCTCCCCGCTCAGCCCCCCATCAGCCGGTATTTTGGCAACCAGAAAATACCTTACAAAGGTTGCAACGAATTCTTCTGTCGGTACAAAAAGAAAGGCTATGAGGTCGAGGTCTGCGATCACGTCTATTTCCGCTCGGATCAGGTGGATTCGATCTGGTCCCACATTTTTCGCTTGCGCGTGGACAGCCGCAAACCAGTGCGGTACAGCGACGTGAATTTCCTGTTGCTGCAAAAAGTAGTGGAGACCAAAATGGGCAAACCGCTCGACGAGGTCGTCGATTCCCTTTTCTATAAGCCCTTGGGATTGCGCTACACGACCTTCAAACCATTGAATCGTTTTTCGAAAAATGTCATCGTCCCCACCGAAAACGATCGCAGCTGGCGCCGAACCCTGGTTCATGGCTTTGTCCACGATCCAGCCGCCGCTCTCCTCGGAGGGGTGGCCGGCAATGCTGGGTTGTTTTCGACGGCGGAAGAAACAGCGATCATCTTTCAAATGCTGCTCCAGGATGGCACTTACGGAGGGCGGCGTTTCTTCTCCGAAAAGACTGTACGGACTTTTACCAAAGGCAGGCGAAACGAATTGCGCGCACTGGGATTCGACAGACCTGTTGGGCGCAAGTTCCCAACCTACTCCGAACTCGCTTCCACTGACAGTTTTGGACACACTGGTTTCACGGGCACGTGTGTCTGGGCCGATCCCGACCAACAACTCGTATTTGTTTTTTTATCCAATAGAATCCACCCCGATGCGCGCAACAGCCGCATTCGCAATGAGTCGGTGCGCAGCCGAATCCACGATGTGGTTTACCATGCAATCGGCACATGGAACCCTCGGCTTCCCGTCTTGCCGGTTTTCGATGAAAATGGTAATTGAGCGCCCTGCGACAAATTCGTTGGATGATTGATCATTACTTGGACGCCTGCCAGCATCCAGAAGGATGTTGGACTGGCACGACGTATTTATCCATCTCAGATGGGCCTGTCCATCTCAGATGGGCCTGTCCATCTCAGATGGGCCTGTCCATCTCAGATGGGCCTGTCCATCTCAGATGGGCCTGTCCATCTCAGATGGGAAGGTTGTGCTACCAGGAAGGGCAGGCCAAAGCGACTTTTCACAGTAGCCTCATTCAGCGACTCCTCGTCAATTTTGGGAAAAGGGGAAATAAGATGGAAAGTCGTAAAACAAAAAAACTGCCTCTGCTCGGTTCGGACATTGAAAAAATGGCAACTCCAAGAGCCATCCTCTATTAACGACACCGCTTTTTTCTGCCACCCCCAAAAAAAACTACCCCTCCACCCGTTGCACTACGCTTCGGGCTTCAGGGTAGTCCCACACACTATTTAGAACACCCACTATCAGTCTCGAGAATGGCGATGCCACAAGCGATTGGCCTCGCTGGGTTCTCAATAAAAAACCAGCCTTACTTCCCTTTCGGGTTTCAGGCTGGTCCCACACACTATGAGAACACCCAAGATTTTTTCGGTTTCGGGGTTGGCCTCCTCAATCTATTGGCCGGGAGTTTTGGGCATCGAGCGAGCAGGGGATCGGTTATTGGCTACTCGGGTCGATTCAGTTGAGAGCCCTCATTGGCAGGCCGGCCTATTTGCATGTCAAGATATGCTCTGCTTGTCAAAGCACCCCATAGAGCTGTGCATTACGAAAAGTGCACAAGTCTCATTTGTTATCGTTCGTTAACATTTGAGCCGGCTTTGGGGCTGCGTCGTTGGGTTTTCCATTTTGTGTGGGCAGAGGCTGAATCACGGTAAACTCCTTAGGAGAAATGCCTCGACGCGGGTGCGGTGTGGGAATCGAGTGGATTAACGAAGCGAGATGCATTCTATTTTCCACCAGATGAAGGGCGAGTCATTTTCTCACGTATGTCAATACTGCCTCGTTTAGTCAGACAGTAAACAAGGCTAAGCGTCCTTTGGTTGGCAAACGAAAATTTACATTTTTGCCTACTGTCGAGGCAGCGAAAGCACAGACCATGATTCCACATAAAACCGTCGAGCAAATACTGGATACGGTGCGCATCGAGGAGGTGGTGCGCGACTTCGTGCCTTTGAAGCGACGTGGTGTAAATTTGATCGGTTTGTGTCCTTTCCATGCCGAGAAGACTCCCTCCTTCACTGTGGCCCCTTCCAAAAACATCTTCAAATGCTTCGGTTGTGGAAAGGGTGGTACGGCTGTCACTTTTCTGATGGAGCACGAGGGGCTCAGCTACCCTGAAGCGCTGCGCTACCTGGCCCGCAGATACAACATCGAAATCGAAGAGGTCGAGCTCACGCCTGAAATGCTCGCCCAGCGCCAGGAGCAAGAATCGCTTTTCATTCTAAACGATTTTGCCCGTCAGTTTTACGAGGACCAATTGTTCCGCTCCGATATCGGGCGCAGTGTCGGTTTGGCATATTTCAAGGAAAGGGGATTCCGGGAGGAAACCATCCGCAAGTTCCAACTGGGCTTTGCACCCGACGAGCCCGATTTGCTCACTCGCACAGCCCTCGACAAAGGATACAAGCGGGAGTATTTGGAAAAACTCGGCTTGACCAACCGCCATGGCAAGGATTTCTTCAGGAACCGAGTCATCTTCACCATTCACAACCTCTCTGGCAAACCCGTCGCCTTTGCTGGACGCATCCTGAAAAAAGACCCCAAGGCACCCAAGTACATCAACTCTCCTGAGACCGACATATACACCAAGAGCAAAGTCCTTTACGGAATCAGCTTTGCCAAAAAAGCCATCCAACAACAAGACGAGTGCATCCTCGTCGAAGGCTATACCGACGTCATTTCGCTGCACCAGGCCGGCATCGAAAACGTGGTGGCCAGTTCCGGCACAGCCCTTACCGAAGGTCAAATAGCGCTCATCAGACGCTTCACACCCAACATCAAAATCCTGTACGACGGTGACCCCGCAGGTATCAAGGCCGCCATGCGAGGACTCGACCTCGTGCTCGAACAGGACATGAACGTGCGCATCGTCCTGCTTCCTGAGGGAGAAGACCCCGACAGCTACCTACAGCGCGTCGGTGCAGAAGCTTTCAAAACTTACATCCACGAAAACGCCAAGGATTTCATCCTTTTCAAAACGGACTTGCTCCTCGCCGAAGCCCAGGGAGACCCCGTCAAAAAAGCGGCCTTGCTTTCCAGTATCGTGGACAGCATCGCCCGCATACGACAGACCCCCAAGCGCATTTTCTACATCCAGGAATGCGCCCGTGTGATGGGCATCGATGAGTCGGTGCTCATCATCGAGTCCAACAAGGTGGTCCGAAGGCTGCTCGAAGAACGCAAACGCCAAAGGGCCCGCAGTGAAGGCACTCAGGTACACGTCGTCAGTGAGGAACAAAGTACGGCAGCACAGGAGGCTACCACAGGGCACATCGCCACACCCGCTTCGGCCCAGCATTTCAAAGAGCGCGACCTGGTGCGCCTCTTGGTGGCATTCGGGGACCAGATTTACGCTGCCGAAGATCAGATCACCGTGGCGGAATACATCCTTTCCTACTTGGAGGAATTGCTCGACAATTTCGAATCCGAGGATTACAAGCACATCCTCAAGCTGGCACTCGAGCGATTGCAGAATGGTTTGCACGTCGATACCCAGTTTTTCATCGGCCATGTTGATGAAAGGGTCAGCACCCTGGCCGTCGACCTGTTGCACCAACCATGGGAATATTCGAAGGGATGGGAAGAGCGTGGCCTGTTTTTGCATTCCCAGAAAAAACCCGAGGAAAACTACATGCGCGACGTGGACAGTGCCCTCAACAGGTATTTGCTACAAATACAAACCCAGCTCTGCAAGGAGAACCAGGAACGCATACGCAAGATGCAGGAAGCTGGACGTCACGACGAGCTCATGCGCCTGCTTCGCGTGCAAGCCAAGCTGCTGCAAAAGCGCAACGAAATGGCCCAAAGGCTCGGGACGGTGGTGCTCAATACATGAGCTGTGCGGACAGGGGTCAATCCATCTCCAGCCTGATTTCGACCCGGCGACCTTCTTCAGGTGTTTTGGCATTGGTATCGATGGCACCCGGAATGACTGTGAGGCGTTCGGCAGCAATGCCCATTTGTTCCATGCGTGCTTTCACGGCCTGTGCCCTGCGGTTGGCCAGGTCGAGGTTCTTGAGGCGATTGCCAGAGGGGTCGGCAAATCCCTGCAGTGTAGCTCTTACCTGGGGGTGGAGGAGCATCACCTTCACTACACGGCTGATTTCTTCCTGGGCGCTCATGTCGAGCTCGGCAGAACCTACACCGAAATACACTGCGGGTTTACCCAAGGCTTCGATCCTGGCTTTAAGTTCTGCCCGTTGGCGGGCTTCGCGTTCGGCTGCTTGTCTGGCTGCCAGTTCCTGCTCGAGTTTTTGCTTTTCAGCCTCCAAGGCTGCTTGCTTGCGGGCTGCTTCTTCTTGGATGCGTCTCACTTCTGCCTCTCGAGCGGCTTCCTCAGCAGCTTTTCTGGCTTGTTCCTCTTTTTGGAGTCGTTGGGCTTCTTCTTTTTGTTGGCGGGCCAGCTGTTCCTGGAGGGCAAGTAGTTGACGTTGCAAGCTGTCGAGCAGGGGGTTGGGTTCCACCACCTTCACTGTGTCCATGGCAGGAACTTTCGCCAGTTTGATCGAATCCAGGCTGCGGTTTAGTCCCTCGATTTGTTTCTGGAGGGCTTCGATTTGTGCGTCATTCTTGGCGGGAGCGGGTTGGGAAGGCGGGGGCGCTACCACGACCGTTGGCTGACTGGCCTGAGCCTGAATAAGTTGACGCAAATTACTGACCTCTGTTTTGAGGGATTCAACCTCGCGCTCGAGTTCCGGATCGGTTTGCCGGCTCTGCACCTTTTTTTCGAGATCGGCAATTCTGGCATTCAGGTCGGCGATGCGCTTTGCTTCTTCTGCAGATTGACGTTCGAGCTTTTTCAATTCGGCCATTTGGGCCTGCATGACTTTTATTTCGCTTTTGAGGGCGTCAATTTCTCGGCTTGGTTGGGGTGGGGCAGGGGGCAACTCCTTGCGCTTTTCGACTTTGGAGGTATCGACTTGTGGCTGGGTCGGTTTGGACGAGGGTTTGTCCTTGTCGATCTTGTTGGTTGGTGGGACGGCGGGTTGGGCTTGGGTGGTATCGCTGATTTCGATCCGCTGGGTCACTTCACGGATTTTCACTGAATCCCGCGGTGATTTAGGCTGCACTTGCAGGGTATCCACGGCGGGTGTGGCAAGTATCGAAGTGTCTGGAAGCGTCGTAGGCTGCATGCGCACCGAATCGGGAGTAGGAGCTGGCTTGACGGCACTGGAATCGGGTGCAGGTGCGATTGCAGAGGTATCTCTGCCTGGCAAGGTTTGCGTGGTATCGACCACCGACCTTGCTGGCTCTTTCACTACGACCTTCTTTTCCTCTACCGCCTTTAGCAGCGTGGAATCCGGGGGAACGGGAAGTTTCTCCATGGTAGTGGAAGTGTCCGGGACGGTTCCTTCTTCTTTTTCTATGATGATGAGTTCCTCTTCCAACTCCCGCTCGGTGGTCTTGGCTGAATCGATCGGTGGTTCGATCATTTTTTTCACCACTTCAACCACGGTATCAGCCCCAGTGATTTCTACGGTACTATCCACCTCTACCAGTTTCTCCAAAGTGGTGTCCGACTGAAGCACGATTTCTTTTTCGATTTTTCTGCGGGGTTGTCCGGCTACCTTGCTACTTGGCTGAGGCGATTTGCGCACGACGATGCTTTTGACCACTTTGACGGTGGTGTCCCCATCGATGATTTCGACCGTCGAATCGACCGTTACCTCTTTGATCAGTTGCTCTTCGATCTTCGGAGCCTGTTCTTCCTCGAGGCTCACATCTCGTCGAAAGCCTTCGGGTAGTTCCTTCTCTTCCCAGAGAGGAAGCACACCGGTCATGATTTCAGGTGCATGGAAGGCACGGGCTTTTCTGCCGAGGTGGTAGTGGAGCGACATGGAAGCGAAGTTGTAGAAATCCTTATTTCCGTTAGGGTTGCCACGGAACTGTGCATCAATGCCAGATGGATTGGAAGCATAGGCTTGTTCTGGAGAGTCGAAATTAGACGGATAGGTTCCCGAGACGTCGTCGAGGTAATCGGTTTGGGTGAAGTAGAAGGCGTATTCGAGTTGCAGGCTCATCCTATCGAACAAGCGCAGTTTGAGCCCCATACCGGTCATGGGGGTCAGCACAGTGGTTCGATAGCTCGAGCCCTCGGTTTCCAAAGGTTGCAACGCCGTTTCGAACACGCCGTCTTGTGCTATGATTTCAGCTTGTGGAGAGCCTACGGGCTGGTTGCGGATAGTTCCATCTGGCCAGTAGTAATAGCGCCCACTGTCGGTGTACAGATCGCCGAAGGTTTCGAAATGGGTATAGCCAGCGCCGATTTTGAAAAACGGCGATAGGGATGCCTTTCTGCCGAGCAGATTTCCATTGTCGAAATAGTAGGTGAGAAACAGGTTGTAGTTGTTCAGACGGGTTTCTACGTTGAGTGCTCGGTTGAAATGGGGAGCGTCGGTGCGCAGCTTACCATCCCAGTCGATAGCCCGGTCGTTGGCCGTAAAGCGACCTTTGCTATAGGCCAGGCCAATACTCCAGGCATTGGTGAGACTTTTTTCGGCAGACAAGCCCCAGGTGTCGAAGTCGATGTGTTGCAGAGGCTCTATCGTGCGGGGCGTGGGTTGGATGAGGCGGAACTTGTCCACCAGGTCACCGTGGTAGCTCATCACGCCACCCCAGGCTCCAATTTTCCAGTTGAACTGGCTTTGTTGCCCAAAGGCTGGGGCAAGGCCAATCAGCAGGCAAGTGGCCATTGTGACGTACCGGATTTTCGAAGCTGCACTCATGTGAAATCGGTTTGAAATTGAAAAGTAGGTTGCCGCGTGTAGCAGGTTCCGGTGCTTACTTGTCGAGGCTGAGCGAGATATTGACCTTGGCACTCAATCCGAGAAAAGGTTTGGCCACGATAACGCTCTTGGATGAGTCGAAAGGCGTTTTTTCGATGATGGCCAGCCCACCATTCAAGCGGATGAAGGAGAAGAGTTTGTAATCGATGCCGGCGTAGAGGGGGCGGTTGAAGATGGGGCCCGAGTATTTGTCGCCTTTGTCGCTGTAGAAATTTTTGACGAAGAACCCCACGGTGATGGATGCATCCTGTAAGACGCGCGGAGCGAGGTTGCTGGTTGAGAGGGGGAAGCCAAGGCCGAAGTAGGCTGCATCGCCAAACGAACTGCGGTCGTCCAATTGCCCGTCGAGCCAGATACCGCCGTAGCCGGCGTTGATGGCAAAATGGGTAGGCCGGTCTTCGGTGGGATAGTCATCGATGTAGCGTTTGTCGTAGAGCACCGCCCAGTTGTGGTTGAGCAGGGATTTGATTTCGGAGGCTATGAGCGTTTCGGTTTTGTCGAGCTGCTCGCGGCGCAGTTTTTTGAGCGTTTCGGTTTTCTCCTCCGGGGTTGCGTTCTTCATGGTCGGCGGCAACGAAATCCTGTCGAGGTTGTCGATGCTGTTGCGGACCAGATCGGAGAAGCCTTCGAATTCGAAAGCGGTCAAGCAGCGGTAGTTTTTCAAGCCCGTCCTGACGATTTCGTTCAAGTCGGCCACGAGTTGTTGCGATTTGCGCAGGAGTTTGAAGCCAGAGCGAGCGGTTTGGGTGTTTTGCTCCAGGTAGGCATTCAGGTTGGCCGTGAGTTGGTGGTAGAGCTCGCTGCGCTCCTCCTCTCCAATGCCGCGGAAAAAAGCAATGGAGAAATCAAATTTGCGCGAGGCTGGCAGCGGGTAGTTCAATGGGGCATTGAAAGCATTCCCGCTGTCTTGAAAGGTCCGTTTCCAAACAGCAGTGGCCAGGGGTTCCCGCTTTTCGATGCCTTTGTGGTTGTACACGGAAATCTCCACCACGTCGATCATGGTGGGAATGGTGCCGGTAAACAAGATGGGCTTTTCTGAGGGGAGAGGTTCGTTTTCTCCGAATCGGTTCATCTCATAGTTGTAAATCACGGAGGCATACTGTCCATGGGCGAGCATGGCGGCGCCCATCAGGCAGCCACTCAAAATCAGGCTTTTCAGTGTCATGGTCGTTGTGAAATTTTAGTGCAAGGGAAATGGTCATCTTCGCCTTTCTTCTCACAATGGGAATGAGGCGAAATTGTTTCGAGAGTTAGGGATCAGATTCGCACCCGTCTTCGACGGGCGTCCTTAAGACTTGGCGTTCTTGAGGATGGTCACCCTGTTGGTGAGCAATTCGCTGGCAGGAATGACGATCAGCTCCTTTCCGTCCGTTTCGAGCGTTACAGAAGTACTTGAAGTCGCTACGATCCTGCCTCGAATTCCATTGACTTCGATGACAAGCCCAGGCGTAAAAATGCGGCGATTGAAAAAATTCGCCAGGATGTTGCTCATCACCTCTCGCGAGGCCAAACCATAGGACAAGGCAGCTGCCCCGAGTATGGCGGCCAGGATGATCATCATATTGTTGGTGATGATGTCGGTATTCACGCCGGCCTGATTCAAGGAAGTCAGGATGACGAGGATCAGGAGCAGGTAGAAAACCACCGAGCTGATGATGCGGCCGGCGGCAATGCCGAGAGATTGCGAGGCCGACCGGATGATGTCGCGCACGAAAGTGGCGATATAGGTACCCACGATGAAGAAGACGATGGCCACCAGCAAATTGGGCAACAGCCCGAGCAGGCGCGACACTTCCTGTGAAACGGCCGTCCAGCCCAGCGCATCGGAGGCGCTGAGGATGACCAGCAGCATCAGTATCCAGTAAACGAAGATGCCAATGAGGCGGGAGGGTTCAACCTGGATGTTGGCCTTGGCGAGGAATTTCTGGGTGCCTATACGTTCGGCCAAGGCATCGAATTTCAGGAACTTGAGCGTCTTGGCTACCAGGCGCGAGAGGAATCGGCTGAAAAGCCATCCGAGCAGGAAAATCAAAATGGCGCCAATGATTTCTGGAATGGCCCCCATGAGCTTTTGGCCAAATGTCTGGAAGCTGTTGAAAAAGACTTGAGCCCAACCGGTAAGTTCGTTCATGACGTGTTTGTTTTGATGTAGAATTCAAAGCGTGTGTCGGTTCAAAGACCCCATGGGGGCTTTGAAGTCACGGTCACAGCCATTAATTGGCTTGACATCCAGCGGGGGTTCAGTCTTTTTGAGGAGGCGGCTCAGGAGTGGAATCTGGATCAGCATCTTGTTCTCCAGGCGATGGCAATTCCGAATCCGCATCGAAAAACTTCAAGTTGGCCAGCGGGAATTTGATGGCAAAGAGATCGACCACCTCTGCCATCAAGCCAATGGTATCGATGGTGTTGAACACCTCTTTCTTGAGCTCTTCGGGCAAGGACTCCTCAAGATGCAGGCCCTTGAGTTTTTGCTCGAGTAAGGCATCGAAGTAGTCCTCGAGATTGGATCCTTGATTCGCATGGAGGTCTTCACTCATCGTGGTAAGTGTTTTGTATCAGTTGTGCGAGCCTGTCGCGACTGCGCTTCAGGCGCATTTTTACAGCACTTTCACCCAATTTCAACACATCGGCGATTTCCTTGACTGCCATGCCGTCCTGGTAGCGCATCATGAGGATCATGCGATCTGATTCGGAGAGTTCGTCCATGAGTGCCTGGATGCGTTCCAAGCGCAATTCCTTGAGCTGTTTGATGGCGATTTCACTGTTGTCTTCTGCCAGTTCGTGCTTGCGATTGTCGAAATCCTCGAGTCGCATCTTGTTCTGGGCCTGTAGCCACGACAGACAGTGGTTGTACGTGACGGCAAAAATCCACCCGAACAGCGGCGATTCACCCCGGAAGGTCTTCAACTTCAGCAAAACCTTGACCATGATGTCGTGGGTGAGGTCCTTGCTCGATTCCCTGTCTTTGGTGATGCTGAGGCATTTGTAGTACACCCGCTGGGCATATCGGTCGTATATGATCTCCTGGCAGGCTCGCAAGGTGCCGGCGTCCTCCGTCTGGTTGATAAGTGCCACCAGCGCCTCATCAGAGAGCCCGTCCAGCGGTATGTCACCTGTGGTTTGCTTGGCTTTCTCGGTCATAAGTTGGTTTGAATCTGGCCAAGCGTAAAGGTATCGAGTAGAAATGATTGCCTGCTCAGCCACATTCATTTTGTTGGGAAATTGCAGGTAGATACAAGACCCGGTGGCCGTCAAAGAACTGCCTATAAGAGCGGCATGCGTGAGGGTGGTCACTTCCCACATTGTTTTCACTTTTTCCCGCCCTAAATGCGCTGTGTGGAGCATGGAGTTTGACAGCTGAGGGGATAGCGAGCCGCTTGCCTGCGCCAGCTGGCGGGGAGGCGCACAACGAATTTTGGTTTTAAGGCTCAAAGCAGTGTGCTCAAAAAACATTTACAAGGTGACGTAATCGTATGTAAAAGGTCGTGGAGCTGCACTTATTTTGGGGGTTAAAAGCCGAGTCCCGCTTTTTCAACTAAATTATCTAACCATCTTTCGACATACCATGGAACCTACCAAATCTAAATTCCGCCAACACCTGAGCGAAAACAAGTGGTTTTACATCGTCTTGCTGTTGATGTTCATCCTGGCTGGCTATCTGTTCATTTCCAAAATGATCCAGGCCAAGCAACATGCCCAGGAACTGGAACAAACCAAAACCCGCTATGAGGAGGAAGTGAACAAAGCCCTGCTCGTCAATGCCGAACGCCAGCTCACCCTGATGATGAAAACTTTCGTGTGGGCTGTGCGCAGCAGTATGTTGCGCGACAACCTCGATGAGGTGGATCAGTATTTCGTGCAGCTGATCCAGGAGAAAAAAATCACTGATATCGTGCTGGCAGACAGCCAGGGCAACATACTCGTCGCTACCAATAAAAAGTACGAAGGGCAGCCATTTGCCAATTTTTACCCCGCTGAAGTACTCATGCACGACGACGTCCACTTCAGCCAATCGGGTGACAAGTTCTACATCAGTGCACCAGTGATGTCCCTGAATACTCGGCTGGGCACCCTGCTCGTGGTCTATGAGGCCGACCGGGTGCACCTGGACCAGCCTCACGACTTGCACCAGGGACAGGTGGATACCCTACAGGGGAATAATTGAGGGCCTTGCCTTTTGGAACGAGCGCCCAACTCAAGCCTTTACGGTCGTCATTTCCGTTTGTTCGCCACGACACTCCGTGAAGACGAACCAGCCTGTGACCAAGAGGCTGAGGGCGAGATAACCCGCCATTGCAATGCCGGCATGTTCGTAAAAAGCCTCGGCGCCGTACCACCCGCCAAGGGCCATGAGCGTACCCATGCCGAAAACGAAGCGGATGAATTCTGCCAGCAAGGCCCACGGCGATTTGTCCAACAGCGTCGTGTAGCTGTACACGCTCACGAAAAGGAAAGCTCCGTACACCAACACCAGCGGAAATCCAATGGCTGCCAGCTGGTTGAACATGTAAAACATCAAGGCCAGGGTCACGATCAACTGAAACCAGGACCAGCTGAGCAAGGCCTTCGAGGGGTGAGAGTCGTACTTCTCGAAACGGGAAAAGTCTTCCACCGTTTCTACGGGAAAACGAGCCGCCACATCTGGCGGGCGCCAACCCGTGGGTTTGAACCAGATGAGGAGTTTGTGCTTCCAGTTGCGGGTGCGCCAGGCGTCTTTGAGCAGCAGCCAAAAATGCTGAAAGTTGATCACTATGGGATTCCAGGTGCGCACGGGGCGCTTTACGCCGTACACCGGAGGCACCTCCTCGAGCTCGGGCTGGAAAGTGCCGAAGAGCTTGTCCCAAATGATGAAAATCTGGCTGTAATTCTTGTCCAGGTACGGCGGGTTCATGGCATGGTGAACCCGGTGGTGGGAGGGGGTGACCAACACTTTTTCCAAAAAGCCCAATTTTCCGATTACTCGGGTGTGATACCAGAATTGAAGGAACAAATGGATGGGGGCAATGACTGCGATCACCTGGGCCGGCACACCCAACAGGGCAGCGGGTATCATGAAAATGGCGGCAAAGGAAAGCACCGAACTGATACTCTGCCGCAATGCGCAAGAAAGGTTGAATTCCTCGCTGCTGTGGTGAATGATGTGCCTATTCCAAAGAAAATTGACTTCGTGTTCGAGCCGATGGACCCAGTAGCCGGCGAAATCCTTTACCACGAAGGCCACGGCATACACCGCCCAGGTGGCTTTCAGCTCGATGAGTGCAATGTGATTCACCAGCCAGCCATAACTGACGATTACCACGCTGAGCCCCAACACGTCCTTGACTACATTGGTGACCCCAGAGCTAAGGCTCGAGATGGCATCGGCCCCTCGGTTGATGGGCATGCCCTTCAAGTGCGCTACGAAGGCCTCGATGGCGATGAGGGTGACAAAGATGGGTATGGCAATGTTGAGCGCCTGTGCGTAAGCTTCCATGGCTCCCTGCTTTTTTCGATGAATGGCAAAGATAACAGGACAGCCAAAGCGTTGCGCACCCCATTCTGCTCATCGGATGCGTAAGGCACGATGCTCCTCATGGGCTCGGCATCCTAATACTCATCGACTGGGTTCTCCAGCCAGGCGATGGCCTCCTCTTTGGTCTCGAAAATGCGATTGGGAAAACCGTAGTTGTTCATCATGGTTACCATCAATTCCGAATCTGGGGTGTGAACCCAACCGGGTATGACGAAGGCAAATCGCAGCCCTGGCGGGGCTTCCCTGAGCAGGAGGTCCTTCAGGTCGAGCCAGTCGGATATTTGCATCGCACTCCTGAAGCCAGGGCTGTAAATGAGGATTTTGGGCTTTCCAACACGAGCGGCAAATGCCAGCATCGCCGCCCATTTTTCCTTGACGATCTCTGGTTTCATGACATAGCCTTCCCGGTTTTCTACCAAGATTCCCCAAGGCTGTTCGGACATTTTGTAAAGTGTTGCTGACATGGTGGGCCTTTCTTTGGAGCGCCCGCAATGTAAGCATAATGTTTCTGTTTCGATGGAATCATGGCGACTCTTTTTCAATATCGAGCCATGAGTTCACTGCAAAAAGTCTTTTTCTATTGGAGTTAGCGTAAGTTCAGTTGTTTGAGTGACCTGCCTGTCCGCCTGCCTGCCTGCCTGTCGGCAGACAGGGCGTCAGACAGGGCAGACAGGAGTTTGGTCCGCACCAAAGCCTTGGTTTTGAGGGGTTGCGCGTTTTACTCCTGCCAGCACTTCGAGTGCCGTCAGGAGTGAGATTTCAAACTTTTCGCACTACAGTGCCTTTTTGCAGTGCGCTCAGCTATCGACATATAGAATCCTGTCGTCACCTTGCGCCCAACACCACTGGAACGGCTTGGGAAAAAACGCCATCATTAACCCGTAGGAAATAGTTTCTCGCAGGCAGGCCCGTCAAGTCTACGCGGAAACCATGCTCGCCGGCAGGGAGTGAACCCATGAATACCGATTGTCTGACCTTGCCTTCTTCGTCCAGCAAGTCGATGGAAACCTTGGTGGCAACAGGAAGACGCAGTGAAAAAGAGAAAGCTCCTTCGGAAGGGTTGGGGAATGGATGGCCAAGCGACCAGGAGCTGCGTGATCGTGCTTCGACATTGGTGGAGGAGGGTTGCCCGGTAGTGGCCACGGCGCTGGGCAGGCTTCCACACGTCACATATTGCTGCACCGTGAGGGAGTTCAAGTCGATGATGGCGGCGGTGCCATCGGCGTTGTTGGCCGTGATTGCTTTGGAGCCGTTTGGCAGCACGGCCACATCTACTGGTGAGCCGAATATGGGCAGGGAGGTGGCTATTTGAAGTTGTTCCACATCGATGATGGACAGGGTGTTGGAAGAGGCGTTGACGGCGAGCAGCTTTTTGCCGTCGGGCGTGAAGGCAATGCCAGCGGGATAAGAACCGGTACTGAAAGAAGTAACAGTCGCATTGCCCAGGTCGATCAGGCTCACCATGGAGGCGAAACTCTGGGCCACTGCCAGGTATTTGCCATCGGGACTCATGGCGAGGGTTTGCGGTACGAGCACGTCATCTATCGAAAGGAGGGGGGTCAGTGTGGTGGTTTCCCAGGCCTTGATTCGGTTGTTGTTGCGTTCGCTGGAATAGACGATCGCTCCATCGGGGCTGAGCGCTACGCCATAGCCACCCCCACTAAGCGTGCCCACGACGTTGCGAGCATCGAGGTCGATGATGGTCACCGTGGCAGCGTCTATGTTGGCCACGTAGGCGCGCTTTCCGTCGGGTGAAATGACCACTTCGTTGCTGCCGGCACCGCAATCGAGGTTGGTGAAATCGAGCGGGTCGTTGGGGTTGAAGATGGTGGCTTTGCCCGAGAGGGCAAATGTGACGATGCCCAAATCGCCTTCGGTGCGCATGGCGATGTTGGAAGGTTGGTTGAAGGGCGACAGGCTGCCGAGTACGGCGTTGTTATCGAGGTCGATGACAGTAATGCTGTTGCTAGACTGGTTGGTGACGTATGCCCTGTTTTGGGCAATGGTACTGAGGGCGAGCAGGCAGACGAACAGCGCAAATCCAGCGCTTCGAAGGAGACATGGCAGGGTTGGCATGAGGCTGTGATGTTTGGATGAATGGGCTGAACAGGTTGGTGGTTTTTCGGAGCGGGTCTTTCCAGGATTCATTTGAGCATGAAGCTATAGTCAACGGTGATGGGGAAGAAGTGGTCGCATTCTTTTCGCAAGATCTCTGCCGTGGTGGCTTCGAAGGCAGCCACTTCGACTCGTATGCCGTCGCTTTTGAGGTGGCGCACCAGTTCAACGTAGTCTGCATCGCCTGACAGGATGATGATGGTATCCACCTTGGAGGCTACTTGCACGGCCTTGATGGTCAGGGGTATGTCGGCTGATTTGTAACAAGGCACCACCGAGCCGTGGAAAAAGCGCTGCAAACGCTCGGCGAGCTTTTTGGAAATGCTCTTGCCTTCGCGGAAATAAATCAATCTGGACAGGGCTCGATTTTGCAGAAGGGCCGGTACGAGCTTGTCGAAATTGATCATGGCGTTGCGGCCTGCTTCTTTGTGGAGGCTCATTTCGATATTGTTCCCGTCGATGAGGATGGCGACGGATTGGTCGAGCAGGATGGGTGGGGGTGCTGGCGTTACCTTTTCTTCGACGGGTTCCGGTGGTTTCTTGGATTGGGTCGATTTTCTGGCCATTTGGATTGGTAGTTGGTTGAAAAGTGCTTTGTAAAGATTTGTGGGCACATCCAGTCAAGAGGATGTGATATGAGTTGGATGCAAAGTAAAGCAAATGGGGCGTTGCAAATTCTTTCGCACCGGCGCCGCCGCCCCCTCATGCCTGTCACGACCTGTCACCAGGCAGGTACGGAGGCAGGCCCTATAACCCTTGGATTTTCCCTCCTGACAGCACGTCAAGTGCGCTGAGGAGAAGCACCTCTCTGTCCAGCCCGTCGATGCAGCCCTGTCTTCGGCAGGTGAGCTTACTTGCTCACATCCTCTCCGCCAGCCCTTCCAGGTCGAGCAGGAAGGCGTATTGCATGGCGATTTCCTTGTACGCTCTGAAGCGGCCCGATTGGCCGCCATGGCCGGCGTCCATGTTGATGTGTAGCAGCAAGGGATTCTTGTCGGTTTTGAGGGCTCGGAGTTTGGCCACCCATTTGGCAGGTTCCCAGTACTGGACCTGGGAGTCGTGCAGGCCAGTAGTGACCAGGAGGCTGGGGTAGTCTTTGGCTTCCACGTTGTCGTAGGGGGAGTAGGAGAGCATGTAATCGTAGTACTCCTTTTTACGCGGGTCGCCCCATTCGTCCCATTCGAAGGTGGTCAGGGGGATGGTTTCGTCGAGCATGGTAGTGACGACGTCCACGAATGGAACGGCGGCGATGACGCCGTTGAACAGGTCGGGGCGCATGTTGATGACGGCACCCATGAGCAGCCCACCGGCGCTACCACCCATGGCGTAGAGGTGAGGCGTGCTGGTGTATTGCTGTTGGATGAGGAACTCGGCACAGTCGATGAAGTCGTAGAAAGTGTTCTTTTTCTTGAGGAGTTTGCCATCTTCATACCATTGGCGGCCCATTTCCTGGCCGCCGCGGATGTGGGCGATGGCATAGGCAAAGCCACGGTCGAGCAAGCTGAGTCGGGCGGGAGAGAAAGACGGGTCGAGGCTGTAGCCATAGCTGCCGTAGCCGTAGAGCAGCAAGGGTTGGGTACCGTCTTTTTTGAAGCCCTTGCGATACACGATGGAGATGGGCACTTTGACCCCATCGCGAGCGGTGGCGAAGAGGCGTTCGGTTTGGTAGTTGTTGCGGTCGAATCCGCCGAGCACCTCCTGTTCTTTGAGGATGGTCTTTTTGCGGGTTTTCATGTCAATGTCGAACACGGAGGGTGGGGTGGTCATGCTCTGGTAGCTGATGCGTACCACGTCGGTTTCGAGGCGGGGGTTGTTGGAGACGCGGGCGACGTAGGCGGCTTCGCCATAGTCGATGTGGTAGTCGGAGGAGCCATCCCAGGCTCTAATGCGGGTTTTGATGAGGCCGTCGATGCGTTCTTCGAGGACGAGGAAGTTTTGGAACAGTTCGAAGTTCTGCAGATAGACGTCGGTGCGGTGGGGGATGAGTTCGCGCCAGTGCTCCTTGGTGGTGGCATTTTCATCGGCTTCCATGAGGCGGAAGTTTTTGGCGCCGAGGTTGGTGCGGATGTACCATTTGCCATTGGCGTGGTCGGCGCTGTATTCGAGGCCCCGTTCGCGAGGCTGGAGGACTTTCCAGGGTTCGTCGGGGTGGGAGGCGTCCACGTAGCGGATTTCCCGCGAGAGCGTTTGCCATGAAAGGGCGATGATGAACTTGCGGGATTTAGTTTTGCCGAGGTTGAGGTCGAAGGTGGGGTCGGTCTCGTGGAAGACGACTTCGTCCTGGCTTACGGGGGTTCCCAGGCGGTGTTTCATGATTTTATAGACCCGCAAGGTGCTATCCTTGAGGCCGTAGAAGACAGTTTTGTTGTCATTTGCCCAGGCGAGGGTGCCGTCGGTGCCGGGGATTTGGTCGGGGAGCAATTCGCCGGTTGCGAGATTCTTGAATCGCAGGGTATAGATGCGCCGGCTGAGGGTGTCTTCGCCAAAGCCGAGCAAGGTGTTGTCGGGGCTCACCTCCAGTCCGATGACGTTGTAGTAGGCGTAGGGGGCTGCAAGCTGGTTGACGTCGAGCATGATTTCTTCGGGCGCCTCGAGGGATTCTTTCTTGCGGCAATAGATGGGATACTCCAGGCCCTCGTCGTAACGGTAGTAGTACCAATAGCCGTTGTCGAGCTGGGGTACCGATTCATCGCGCTCCTTGATGCGGCCTTTGATTTCTCCGAAGAGCTTTTCCTGGAGGGGTTCCAGATGGGACATGACCTGGCGGCGGTACTCGTTTTCGGCCTCTAGGTAGGCGATCACCTCGGGGTTCTCGCGTTCGCGCAACCAATAGTAATCGTCGATGCGCGTGTGTCCGTGGATGGTGAGTTCCTTCGGGATTTTCTTCGCCACGGGGGCAGGTATCTCCAGCACTTTTTTGTGCATACCAGAAAGGTGTCTTTCCATTTCGTGGGAGTTGTTGGAGCAGGAGTTTAGGGTAAAAAGCAGCGTCGTTGCTGTGAAGGTGAGGGCACGTATCGATTTCATGACAAATGGTTGGATCTGGTGTGTCGATGTCGAGACGGTGGCTGTAGGCCTTTTCGCAGGAGGGCAAAGGAAAGAAAATGCTTTTACCGCAGCAAGCTCCACCCAGGCAGCCAAATGAAAAGCCCCCTCCGAAGAGGGGGCCCCGTTGCCAGCCTCCGAAGAGGCTGTGGACAACAAAAATCGGGCTTGAGACGCCGAAGCCATGGACGTGTCACTTTTATCCGGATTTTTGCGGCCCCGCGGTAAGATTCTCTTCTCAACAATCCCCTCATCCATGCGAATAGCACTCATTGGATACGGAAAAATGGGCCACGCCATCGAAGCCTTGGCAAGCAAACGGGGCCATGAAATAGGCTTGCGCATCGGCAGCCACAACCTCGAGGAACTCACGCACGAAAACTTGAGGCAATGCGATGTGGCCATCGAGTTCACGCGGCCTGAGGCAGCCTTCGGCAATGTGACCCGCTGTCTGGAGGCTGGCGTGCCGGTGGTATGTGGAACCACGGGCTGGCGCGCCGATTTGCCCCGTGCCATCGAACGTTGCCAGCAAGTGGGTGGCGCTTTTCTCTACGCCTCCAACTTCAGCGTAGGCGTCAACGTGGTTTTTGCCGTCAATGCTCGCCTGGCAGCGCTGCTTTGCCGTTTTCCCGAATACCGTGCCTCCATCGACGAGACCCACCACACGGAAAAGCGCGACGCCCCCAGTGGCACGGCTGTCACCTTGGCCGAGGGCATCCTGCAACACTGCGACCGCTACACCGGCTGGCAGCTGACGCCCCTCACCGACAACCAGAAAATCCCCATCACTGCCCAGCGCTTGCCGCACGTACCTGGCACCCACCTGGTCAAATGGCATTCTCCCATCGACACCATCGAACTCAAGCACACCGCCCATTCGCGGGAGGGCTTCGCCATGGGTGCCATCCTGGCCGCCGAGTGGATTCGAGGCAAAAAGGGCTTTTTCACCATGCAGGACGTGTTGTGGGTCGGCTAGGTAGGGCTATGCTCGCTGTTGTCCAAGGGAGGATCACCTGCCGCCTGCTGAGGCAGGGGCAGGGAAGCGGGTAAAAAAAACTGGAGGGGCTAGGCAGCCAGATGTAGTGCCGTTCACTTCACCTCACAGTGCAAGAGCTTTTCCTCGGTGCCGTCCGCAGTAAGCACGTATCCTTCGAGCAAGTCGCCAATGTTCACTGGGCCGACACCTGCCGGGGTCCCCGTGAAGATGAGGTCGCCCTGTTGCAAGGTGAAAAAGCGCGAGACGAACGAGATGAGCTCGTCGAAGGGGAAAATCAGATCACCGGTGTGTCCGTGCTGAACCTCTTGTCCGTTTTTGCGGAGAAAGAACTCGATGTGGCCATCGGCACGGCGCACCCTGTCGAGGGGCAGGAAGCGCCCCACTACGGCGGAGTCGTCGAAAGCTTTGGCCAACTCCCATGGCTGACCTTTCTTTTTGAGTTCCGACTGCAGGTCGCGTGCAGTGAAGTCGATGCCCAGTGTGATCTCCTCGTAGTAGCTGCTGGCAAAACGGGGCTCGATGCTTTTGCCATTCTTGCAAATTTTGAGCACCACCTCACACTCGTGGTGCAGGTCGGAGGTGAAATCGGGGTAGTAGAAAGGCTTGTCGTTCACCAGCAGAGCAGTGCTGGGCTTCATGAACACCACGGGCTTTTCGGGCACTGGGTTGTCGAGTTCGCGGGCGTGCTCTTCGTAGTTGCGTCCGATGCAAATGATTTTCATAAGCACTGAGGAATGAGTTCTGGTTTACTCCTGACAGCACTTCAATTGCAGTCAAGAGTGGCGTACTTCGAGTGCTGTCAGGAGTGAGGATCCTTCTTTTTTAGCCCAATAGGGACTTTTTGCAGTCAACTCAGGAATTGAGCGCAGTGTAAAAAGTTGGTCTGGTTCGGAAACGCAAGCATCGGCAAGTGCTTGGACGGCAAATTGTCGATTGCCGGTGCAAGTATGCAGATTGCCCCCTTCCATGTAGCACAGGGATCCCCCATAATCCTCCACCCCAAGCTGAGATGGGGTCGAAAAAGGCGCCAAAGATAATGCAGCAGGCGATCCGTTGGTATGGTCGTGCAATTGGAGCCATAGAGAATGGACGACGGGCACGCACGCCGATGTTCCGCTCTCGTGAGTTACCTTTGCACCCGTACCAACGCCCAGCATACATGCTAGACAAGTTGAAAACTTCGATTGAATTCACGAAAAACCTGCTGACCACAGGGGCTTTCAAAGAAACCAGCCGGAAAGTGGAAGTAGAAATTACCTCCACGCTGCCCCGTGACGAGAATCGCACCATCGTCGAATTTGGCATCGGCCACGGCAATATCACCCGCGAAATTCTCCGCATCATCCATCCTACCTCTCGCCTCTACGCCTTCGAAGTGAAAGAGGAATTCTGCGAGTACGTAGCAAGTGAAATCAAAGACCCCCGCTTGACCATCATCAACGATGGGGCCGAAAAGCTTCTCGAGTACGTCGAGCCCCCGCTTCACGGCGTGGTGTCCAGCCTGCCATTGACCCTCTTTCCCAAAGACCTGCGTCGCTTTTTGTTGCAAACCACTTACGAGGCCTTGGCCGAGGGGGCCTACTTCAATCAGGTGCTTTACACCAAGGTGCATGAGAAAACGCTGCGCAAGTACTTCGACAAGGTGACCATGGTGCGTTTCATCAACATTCCCATGGAATATGTCTATCACTGTCAAAAGCTCGGCAAGACCAAAGCTTCTGAATCCTTTCCTTCCAATGGAGTTCGGCAAAGTTGATGCGCCCGAACGGATTGACTTCAGCCTACCCGACGACCCGCCGGAGAACGCACCCCTGCTCGCTGCTGCCGGGCCTGCACCCAAAACCCTTTACACCGGTGCTACGGGATGGTCGGTGCGCAAATGGGTAGGTATATTGTATCCAAAAGGCACCCGACCGGGTGATTACCTCCAGCACTACAGCCGACAGTTCAACACCATCGAGTTCAACACCACCTTTTACCGCCTGCCCGATGCCGCCCTCGTCGAGCGCTGGCTGGCAGCTGCCGCTGAAGATTTTCGCTTTTGTCCCAAGGTATGGCAGGCCATCAGCCACGGAAACAATTTAGGACTTGGGCAAGGCTTGCCGGCGCAGATGGCCGAGGCCCTGAGCCATTTTCGAGAAAAACTCGGCACCTGCTTTTTGCAGTTGCCGCCCGCCTTTGGACCCACTCCAGCAAACGTGGCTTTGCTCGAGCGCTTTTTCGATAGTTTCAGCTTGCCCGTAGCGGTGGAGTTTCGGCATCCGGACTGGTTCCTCGGCGGCGAGCACGCCCGACGCACGTTTCAGCTGATGACCCACTACGGCGTTTCCACGGTCATCACCGACGTGGCTGGCCGTCGCGATGTGTGCCACATGCGGCTCACCCATCCTTCGGTATTGATTCGATTCGTGGGCAACAGCCACCCGCCAACCGATGGGCAGCGCCTCGACGCCTGGGCCGAGCGCCTGCAGCGATGGTTCGAGGCCGGGTTGCACGAAGCCTTTTTTTTCATCCATCAGCCAGAAGACATCGATGTGCCAGCGACCGCCGTGCAGTGGTTGCAGCGCTGGGAGCGGGCCCCGGCTTACATCCAGCGAAGAGGCCCTCACTTGTACGACTCAGAACCGCCGGGTGGGCAATTGTCGCTATTTTAGCCTGCCGATGCACGGTTGACTGCCAGCTACACCTGTTGCCAATGACTCGCAAGACGACAGACAGCCCGAAGAAAAGTGTGCCGCTCAAAGACGGCATGCCATATATCCACCGCGACATCAGCTGGCTGTCGTTCAACTACCGGGTGTTGCAGGAAGCCAAGGACCCAAAGGTGCCCTTGCTCGAGCGCATTCGCTTCCTGGCCATTTACTCCAACAACCTCGACGAATTCTTTCGCGTCCGCGTAGCCAACCACCGCAACCTGCTTCGGGTGGGCCGCAAAACCCGGGAAAAAATCGAAGACGACCCAAAGACCATTCTCAAGGAAATCACCCGCATCGTCAATGCCCAGCAAGAGGAATTCAGCCAGATTTTCGAAAAACAAATTTTGCCTGAGCTGGCCCGCCACCACGTCTTCCTGCGCCGCCGCCTCGAGCTCAACCGAATCCAGAAATCCTTCGTCGAACGCTACTTCCGCGAGCACATGCTCCCCTTCGTGCAACCCGTGTTGCTCCTCAAGGGGAAAATTCGACCCTTTCTCAACAATGCAGCACTTTACATGGTCGTGCACCTGCAGGACCGCGAAGACAACAGCAAACAGGTCGCCATCGTCAAGATCCCATCCGATCACTTGCCACGCTTCATCGAGCTGCCTTCCAGCTCCCCACGCCGCAAGGAACTCATCATGCTCGACGACATCGTCAGGCACAACCTTTCCCAGATGTTCCCCGGCTATGACATCCTCGACGCCTATTCCATCAAGCTTACACGCGATGCCGAACTCTACATCGACGACGAATACAGCGGCGACCTGCTCCAGAAAATCCGCAACAGCCTCGCCAAGCGTCAAGTGGGACCTCCCTCGCGATTCGTCTATGACCGCGAAATGCCCCGCGAATTGCTGGATTTTCTGGTGGAAACCTTCGACCTGCGCAAAGAGGACCTACTCGTCGAAGGCCGCTACCACAACAACTTCGACTTTTTCTTCTTCCCCGACTTCGGCCTCGAGCACCTCAAGCTCCACCCCCTGCCACCCCTGCCCCTCCACGAAATCGACGACGAACCCGACATCTTTGCCGCCATTCGCAAGCAAGACCACCTGATTTACCCACCTTACCACAGCTATGACCCCGTGGTGCGATTCTTCCAGGAAGCCGCCCGCGACCCCGCCGTCACCCACATCAAGATCACGCAGTACCGAGTGGCCAAGCGCTCCCAAATCATGAATGCACTCATGCAGGCCGTAGCTGCAGGCAAACAGGTCTTCGTCTTCATCGAGGTCAAGGCTCGTTTCGACGAGGAGGCCAACCTGCGCTGGGGCGAACGCCTCGAGGCGGCAGGCGTCAAGGTGGCCTACAGCCTTCCCGGCGTCAAGGTACACGCCAAGATGGCCCTGGTGCGTCGCGAAGAACCCGGTGGTGCGCGCATGTACACCTATCTCAGCACCGGCAACTTCCACGAAGGAACTGCCCAGGTGTATTGCGATTTTGGACTCTTCTCGGCCGACCCCCGCCTCACCAGTGAAGTGGGCAGGCTGTTTACCTTCCTCGAAACTGGCATCCGCCCGCTCGAGCCCTTCCAGCACCTGTGGGTCGGTCAGTTCAACCTGCGCAGCCGCCTCGAAAGGCTCATCGACCGTGAAATCGCCCATGCCCGCCTCGGCAAACCGGCATCCATCACCCTCAAGGTCAACAGCATCCAGGACCCGGCCATCATCGCACACCTCTACGAAGCCAGTCGCGCAGGTGTCAAAATCCGCCTCATCGTGCGGGGGATCTGCTCGCTGGTGCCCGGTGTGCCCGGCTGGAGCGAGCACATCGAAGCCATCAGCATCGTGGATCGCTACCTCGAGCACGCCCGCACATTCATTTTTGAAAATGCAGGCCAACCCGAGTACTATCTCTCCAGTGCCGACCTCATGACGCGCAACCTCAGCTTCCGAATCGAAACGGTCTTCCCCGTTTACGAACCCGAAGTGCAGCAACTCATCCGCGACATCATCGAACTGCAATGGGCCGACAACATCAAGGCCCGCCTCATCGATGCCGAGGGCAGCAACACATACAGGCGAAACTCCACTGAAATAGCCGTCCAGTCGCAAGAGGAAACCTATTACTACCTCAAACGCCGGGAAGAAGCCCTCGTCCGCAATCGCCTCGACGACGACCCTCGATTGCCTCTCACCGACGAGCTCTGAGGCCTTCAAGCGAATAGTGCAATAGCACCTGCTCCTTTTTTGTCGCGATTGCATGGCACCGCCTTCCTCTGGCCCGCCTTACTTTTGCCAGCCATTCTGAAAAAAGCCGACTGAATCGATGATGAAAGCCTCGCATTTTCTTTTGATACTCGCTGGTTTGTCGTTGGCAGCCTGCGCTGGACAACAAAGCGAAACCAACGGCAACGCCGACGGGATGCCAGCCCAGCAGACGCACCACGAAACGCCCGCCTCCCACCAGCGCCACATCGTGTTCTTTGGCAACAGCCTCACGGCTGCCTATGGCCTCGACCCTTCGCAGGGTTACGTCGCCTTGCTTCAACAGCGCCTCGACTCCCTCGGACTGAACTGGCGCGCCATCAACGCCGGCCTCAGCGGCGAAACCAGTGCAGGAGGAAAAGCGCGCATCGACTGGGTGTTGCGACAGCGGGTGGACGTCTTCGTCCTGGAGCTCGGGGGTAACGACGCCCTCAGGGGCATCAGCCCGGAGGTGACCTTCGCCAACCTCGACACCATCCTCATCAAGGTGAAGGAGCGATACCCCGAGGCTCGTCTCATCGTGGCCGGTATGGAAGCCCCTCCCAACATGGGCCCCTCCTACGTGAAGCAGTTCCGGGAAATCTATCCCCGCCTGGCTCAAAAGCACGGCGCTGCACTGATCCCCTTTTTCCTCGAAAGGGTGGGTGGGGTTCCCGAATTGAACCTGCCTGACCGCATTCATCCCAATGAGGCTGGTCAGAAGATTTTGCTCGAAAACGTCTGGCGGGTGCTTTATCCAATACTGGAAGAGACGTGAGGCGTGGGGCGTGACACGTGACGCGTGACACGTGACACGTGACGCGTGACACGTGAGGCGTGAGGCGTGACACGTGACGCGTGAGGCGTTGAGTTGGCCTGGTTCCTTGCATGCTCCAATGCAACCTTCCTGGCATGCACCGGAGAGGGCGAAAAAATTTCCAACATGAAATTTGGATAGTGGCACGTATTTGGCGAAAGTGCGGCAAAACCCATGTTCTAACCTTAATCGAATGGTCTGTGTGTGTGATAGTGTGGGGTGGATGTGACCATTGCAGACAAATACCCTGAACCATGTTTTCTACCCAGCCTATGGTCATCGTCGTTGAGGACAACCCTGCCGATGCCCAAATCACCAAGGAAGTTCTTTCAGAGCTGGATGCCAATCTGAAATTGGTGCACTGTGCCGACGGGGAAGGTCTTTTACGCCTCCTGCCGGTTTCCAACATCGAAGACATACGGTTCATCATTCTCGATTTGGGTTTGCCTGGTTTGCATGGCAAGGAGGTGCTGCGTCGGCTGGCCGGGCATCCCACGTGGAAAAATCTTCCGGTCATCGTATTCAGCAGTACGGAGAACATGGAGGACATCCTGGAATGCTACCACCTCGGCAGCAACGCCTTCGTGCGCAAGCCTTGTACCTACGAGGAATTCGAGCACGTGGTGGGCAGCATGCATCGCTTCTGGAGCGGTGCCAACCTCACTCCGGCGATGGGTCAGTGAGCGCTGGAGGGTCCAGCATTCGCAAGTTTCTCATCAATCCTTGATAGCCCGTGCGTTTGACGGCCGACCCTGCAAACAGGCTGTCGAAGGCCTCGCGGGTGAGGTTCATCCATTCTTCCCGCTTCATTTCCATCAGCCGAGGCAAAGGATCGAAGGCTGGCTCGCCGTGGGGAGTGGAGAAGCGATTCCACGGGCACACTTCCTGGCAGATGTCGCATCCAAAGGCCCAGTTGGCCATTTTGCCCCGGAATTCTTCGGGGATGGGTCCCTTCAATTCGATGGTCAGGTAGCTGATGCAGCGCGAGGCGTCGAGCAGGTAACCCTGTGGGTCGATGGCGTCGGTGGGGCAGGCATCGATACAACGGCGGCAGGTGCCACAATAGTCGCGCATGGGTTCGTCGGGAGGCAGTTCAAGGTCGATGATGAGCTCGGCGAGGAAGAAGAAACTTCCGCGACGGGGATTGATGAGCAGGGTGTTGCGGCCAGTCCAGCCCAGGCCAGCCAGCCGAGCCCACTGGCGCTCCATGACCGGGGCGGAGTCCACGAAGGCCCGGCCTTCGACGGGTCCGATTTCCGAGCGTATGAAAGCCAGTAAGTGCTTCAGTTTTTTTTTCAAAATGCGGTGGTAGTCGCGGCCGTAGGCATAGCGGGCCAGGAGCGGCGCCTGAGGGTCTTTTTGTTTTTCCTTCGGAAAATAATTGTGCATGAGCACCACGACTGTTTTTGCGCCTGGCACCAGCCGGGTAGGGTCGAGGCGCATTTCGAAATGGTTGGCCATGTAGGCCATTTCCCCGTGATAGCCTCTGAGCAGCCACTCCCGCAGGTGTGCCTCTTCTTCGTCGAGGCGGCGCGCCCTGGCGAAGCCCACGGCGTCGAAGCCCAGCTCCAGGGCGCGCTGGCGAATTATCTGTGCCGCCTTGTATTTGCCGACGGTCATCGAGTTGCGGCGTTGATGGAGGGACTCAGGAGATGATTTGCATTTTGGCAAACTTCAGCATGATGCGCTTTTCCTGGTCGGTGTCGAGGTCGGGAAAGAACACGGTGGCCACGCGCTTGTCCCTGGCCCCGTCCACCTTGAGCACCTTGCCCTCGCCAAACTGGAGGTGCAGCACCTTCATGCCGGGCTGGATGGCTTCGGGCGGGCTGGGTTTGAAAGTGGCGGGGTCGGCTCGCAGGGTTTGCTGCCGGGGTTTTTTGAAGTTGCCGCTCACGCCGGAGCGTGGTGGGGCCGACTGGGTCTGGGTGGAGCGGGGCCCCATGCGGTTTTCGAAGCGGCCGAAGGGGGCGCGGCTGAGGCTGCCGTGGGGGGAGGTTTGGTCGAGGTGTTCGGGAGCGATTTCCGACAGGAAGCGGCTGGGTTCGCACATGCGCTGCTGCCCGTAGCGATAGCGGCTGTGGGCAAAGCTGAGGGTGAGGAACTGTTCGGCGCGGGTGATGGCCACATAGAGCAGGCGGCGTTCCTCATCGATGGCCTCGGGGCTGTCGAGGCTGAGGTAAGAGGGGAAGAGTTGTTCTTCGAGGCCAGTGACGAAGACGCTTTTGAACTCGAGGCCTTTGGCCGAGTGGACCGACATGAGGGTGACGTAGTCGCCGTCGTCATCGGCCTGGTCGAGATCGGTGACCAGGGCGATGTTCTGGAGGTAAGCTGCCAGGCTTCGGTCGGTGGAGGCTTCCTGGCCGGTTTCGAGCACGTCGTTTTCTACGAAGGCCTTGATGCCGTCGAGCAGGCCGGTGACGTTTTCGAAGCGCTGGAGGCCTTCGGGCGTCTTGTCGGCACCGAGTTCCTTGAGCAGGCCGCTGTGCTGGGCGATGTAGCTGGCGGCTGTGTAGGCATCTGTCTGGGCGGCCTTTTGCTGGAACGACTCGATGAGATGGCGAAACTCCTGAAGCAGGGTATTGGTGCGGGTGCCGGCGTCGAGGCGGGGGAGGGCTTCCCACATGGTCAGGTCGAGCTGGGAAGCCAGGTTGCCAAGTTTGTCGAGGGTGGTATTGCCGATGCCCCGGCGGGGGTAATTGATGATGCGGCGCAGGGCTTCGTCGTCGCGCGGGTTGACGGCCAGCCGCAGGTAGGCGATGAGGTCTTTGATTTCCTTGCGCTGGTAAAAGGACATGCCGCCGAAGACGCGGTAGGGGATGTTGTAGTGGCGCAGGTGTTCTTCGAAGATGCGCGACTGGGCGTTGGTGCGGTAGAGGATGGCGAAGTCGCTGTTGCGCAGGTGGTGACGGTTTTTGAGTTCGAGGATGGTGTCGGCTACTCGGCGGCCTTCTTCGCTATCGGTCATGGCCCTGATGAGTTTGATGCGTTCGCCAGGGCCTTTTTGAGAATAAATGGTTTTGGGGATTTGGCGGGTGTTGTGGGCGATGAGTTCGTTGGCTGCCTGCACGATGTGTTCGGTGCTGCGGTAGTTGGCTTCGAGCTTGAAGACCTTGATGCCGAAATTTTTGAAGTCCGATTCGAATTCGAGGATGTTGCGGATGGTGGCTCCCCGGAAGCCGTAAATGCTCTGGGCGTCGTCACCCACCACGCAGATGTTGCAGGGGCTGCCGGGGTAGTGGACCAGCTTTCTGACGATGGCGTATTGGAGGAAGTTGGTGTCCTGGAACTCGTCCACGAGCAGGTAGCGGAAACGCTGGCGGTATTTGTCACAGACGTCGGGATGGTTTTGCAGCAGTTCGAACATGCGCAGCAGGAGGTCGTCGAAGTCCATGGCACCGGAGCGTTTGCAGCGGGCCATGTATTTTTCATACACCTCCACGGTACGGGGTCGCTGTGCCATGTGGTCTTCGTCGAGCAGGTCGTTGCGGGTGCGGTAGAGTTTGGGGGTGATGAGGTTGCTTTTGGCCGAAGAGATTCGGTTGCGCAGGAAGTTGACGTTGTACTGGTCTTTGTTGAGGCCCATTTCGGTGATGATGGCGCCCAGCACGCTCTTGGTGTCGTCGGTGTCGTAGATGGTGAAATCGGAGGGGTAGCCGATTTTGTCAGCTTCTATGCGCAGGATGCGGGCAAAGATGCTGTGGAAAGTGCCGGCCCAGACGCGGCTGGCCCGCTCGCCCACCACCCGCTCGATGCGTTCCTTCATTTCACGTGCGGCCTTGTTGGTGAAGGTCAGCGCCAGGATTTCCCACGGCGGCACGCCCTGCTGGATGAGGTGGGCGATGCGAAAGGTGAGCACGCGGGTTTTGCCCGAGCCGGGGCCTGCCACTACGAGTACGGGGCCCTCGGTGGTGGTGACGGCCTGTCGTTGCACCTCGTTGAGTTGTTGCAGGTATGCGGGTTGGTCGTGGATTTTCAAGTCTGACATAGTGGTGTTCGTTCTTTGGTGGTCAGGCACTTTGGAGATACTGGTCGGTGGCGAGCTGCTGGGTGCAGGGCTGGTCGGATGGCCAAAATACCTGCCTGGGTTTCAACAGCCAAATCAGTCGTCGAGCTTTTCGCTTTGCAGGGCTTCCCAAAATTCCAGTGCCCGTCGGGTATGGGGGATGCAGATGCTGCCGCCCACGAGGTTGGCGATGGCGAAAACTTCGAAGACCTCCTCTGTGCGCACGCCCAGTTCGTGGCAGGTCTGCAAGTGGTAGCGTATGCAATCGTCACAGCGAAGCACCATAGAGGCTACGAGCCCCAAGAGTTCTTTGGTGCGGCGGTCGAGGGCGCCGTCGGCATAGGCCCCCTGGTCGAGGGCGAAGAAGCGGTTGAGGGTTTTGTTTTGACCGGCGAAGATTTTCTCGTTCATCCGGCTGCGGTAGTCGTTGAATTCCTTGACCATGGTGGAAAGGGTTTGATTGTGGGTTGGGACGATGAGGCATGCTACACGGCCTGCAGTACGTCGTATTGGGTGATGATGTGCCACTGGCCGGTGCGGTCGCGGGTGAGCACGGCGTGGACGGTTTTGCTCAGGTATTTGTTGAGCTGGCGGAAGGGCAGCTCGGGGTCAACCACGGGGAAAGGCTTGCCCATCAGGTCCTTGACGGGGCGCTCGGCATTTTGGAGTGGGCTATCGAGCAAAAAGCGGAGCACGTCGGTTTCGACGATGGAGCCCACGGGTTCGTCGCCTTGCATGATGGGAATCTGGGAAATGTCGTAGCGCTTCATCAGCTCGAAGGCCTCGCGTACGGTGGCGTCGGGGGGCAAGCTGAAGAAGAGCTTTTCGCGCTTGGCGGCCACGAGGTCTTTCACCTTCAGCTCGGTGTCGAGGAAGCCCCGTTCGCGCATCCAATCGTCGTTGTAAATCTTGCCCACGTACCGGCTGCCGTGGTCGTGGAAGATGACCACCACGACGTCGCCTGCTTTGAGCTGGTCTTTCATTTGCAACAGTCCGGCCACGGCGCTGCCGGCGGAGTAGCCCAGCAACAGGCCTTCTTCGCGGGCCAGCCGGCGGGCCATCACGGCGCCGTCCTTGTCGGTGACCTTTTCGAAGTGGTCGATGATGCGGAAGTCGTAGTTGGCGGGGATGATGTCTTCGCCGATGCCCTCGGTGATGTAGGGGTAAATTTCTTTGGGGTCGATTTTGCCCGTTTCGTGGTAGGCTTTTAGTGTGCTGCCGTATGTGTCGATGGCCCAGATTTTCACGTCGGGCTTGCGCTCTTTGAGGTACATGCCCGTGCCGGTGATGGTGCCTCCCGTGCCGGCTCCGACGACGAGGTGGGTGATTTTGCCATCGGTTTGTTCCCAGATTTCCGGGCCCGTGGTTTCGTAGTGGGCCTGGCGGTTGGCGAGGTTGTCGTATTGGTTGCACCAGAAAGAGTTGGGAATCTGCTCGCTCAGGCGGCGCGCCACGGAGTAGTAGCTGCGGGGGTCGTCGGCATCGACGGCCGTGGGGCATACGATGACCTCGGCGCCCAAGGCCCGCAGCAGGTCGAGTTTTTCCTTGCTCTGTTTGTCATTGGTGGTGAAAATGCAGCGGTAGCCTTTTACCACGGCGGCCAGGGCCAGCCCCATACCGGTGTTGCCGCTGGTGCATTCGATGATGGTTCCGCCTGGTTTTATTTTGCCCTCGCGTTCTGCCACTTCCAGCATTTTGATGCCGATGCGGTCTTTGATGCTGTGACCGGGGTTGAAGTATTCCACTTTGCCCAGCACCAGTGCCGGGATGTCGGCCACCACTTTGTTCAGTTTGACCAGGGGGGTATTCCCGATGGTTCCGAGGATGTTGTTGCAGTATTTCATGATGAATTGGTCTGTAAATGGGTCAGGGTTTGAATTTCGGCGGGCGAAGTTACGCCGCTTTGTCCGGAACGCTTTTCGGCCTTCGAAAGGGCATACCCAACCCCGGCGCAAGGGGCGACTGTCCAGAAAGGGGCATGTAGGCGATGCGCTCGGGGGGCGTGCCAAAGTTTTCTCGATGCGCAAGAGGAAGCCGAAAAATCAGGAGCCCGACGGTACGAAGCACTTTACTCCAAAATTCCCTGCTGAGCAGAAGCTGTCGGGAAAATGTTGCCTCAGGTGGATGAGGAGCGGGCAGGGCTTCGGTGAAAAACGCCTTGGCCAAGATGCGAGCAACGACCGCGTTTTTTGCAATTCCACATAAAACCACAAAACCTGTTCAGAACCATGCACACTTCAACCCATCACCCGTCTGTCGGCAGCCTGGCGGCTGCACTCTGCTGCTTTCTTTTTCTCTTTTTTGGAAAATGGGGTGCTGCCCAGTGCCCCTTCGACCCGACCATCGAGGGCGACACCATTTTGTGCCCTGGTGATTCTTCCGTGCTGAAAACCCAACCCTATGACGCTTACCAGTGGTACCGTCGAGAATGGGGCAGCAACGACACCGTGCCCATCCCAGGTGCCACCGGCCAAAGCTTCACCGTCACCGAAGCCGATGTGCTCAGCTACATCAGCGTCGAGGTGACCCTCGGCGGCTGCACGGAGCGTTCGCCCGAAGTACTCATCGATGCCTGGGCCTTCCTCCTGCCCGTCGTCATCCACAGCGGCAACTACGACTTCGACCCCAACACCATGACCTTCTCCATCTGCGCCGGTGATACGATGTTTCTCACCCTGTCCAATCCCTACGACACGAACATCACCTGGTACCGCAACGGGGTGCCCATCCCCGGGGAAACGTCCCAGACCTTGGCAGTGACTACCGGCGGTGTGTACGGCGTCACGGGTGCGCCGGCCATTTGCCCCAACTACGTTCAATCACCGGGTGTGGACATCGCCGTGGAAGTGGACGTTTGCAGTGCCACGGAAGAGCTGCCACCCGCAGTCCCCAGCGTACAGCTGTGGCCCAACCCCAGCAACGGAGCGGTTCGACTGAGCTGGGACAAACCCTCGCCGCTGAGGTGGCGCCTGGTGGATGCGCTGGGCCGCACCCTCGAGCAGGGCGGCAGCTCCATGACCACCCACGAACTCGACCTCGACCTGACGCCATGGCCAGCCGGCGTGTACTTCATCGAAATTCGCCTGCCGAACCGCCGCCCGGCCGTGTCGAGGGTCATCAAACATTGACTCGGAAAACGGTGGCTTTGGCACGAGAGACTTTCAAACGGAGGGGCCAGGCTCAGGCCCCTCTTGCTTTTCGGAGGCACGAGGGAGTGGGGTGGGCCCTTCCATCTTGGCAGATACTTGTATCTTCGGACGTCGAAAACAGGGAACATCGTCTATCATGAAGAAAATAAGCTTGAACGTAAGCACTGTGAGCAAAGCTGCCGGCAATTTGCGTCGCCGCCTGGTGCAGTTGGTACCTTCGTCCATCAACCAGTCTTTCGAACCGCCCCGCACCCCTTTCGAGCGGTATTTCCGGGACAAACTCCTACGCAAACTCGACCTCCAGGACGTCAGAGGCCTCAGTGTCCTCGAGGTGGGTTGCGGCATTGGCGATTTGCTCAAGGCGGCTGCCGAGTACCAGCCCAAAGAACTCTACGGCACCGACCAGTCGGAAACGGCGCTCGAAATTGCCCACCGCTACCTGGCGGGCCTGAACGTGGACCTCAGCCTGGCTCCCATCACCGACTTGCCGTTTCCCGATGGCGCTTTCGATTTCGTTTACGTGCTGTTCGAACTCCAGTACCTCGATGACGACGAACTGCCGCGTGCCCTGGATGAAATTTGCCGGGTGTCGCGCCAATGGGTCATCCTCGTGGAGGAAACCGCCCGCACGCGCGCCAAGGCACCCGACATGTACTATCGCACCGTGGAGGAATACGCCCAAGCCATGGCAAAGCGCGACTACGTCTTGCGCAAATTGAGTTTTCTGGACGTGGCCTTCAGCCGCTTCATGTTCGGTGCGCGGCGCACGCCCTATCACTGGCTGCGTTGGCTACTCAGCCCCTTGCTCTACTTGTTGGGCTATCCAAAATCGGTGTTTCGGCGGCCGCGGTACGAAGAGGCGGAACCTCCCACCTCCTCTTTTGCCCTGCGCTTGCAGCGCTGGCTGTTGCCTCTGACGCGCAGCTTGGACGAATTCTTGCGCCCCAATCAGGGCATCACCATCATGCGTTTCGAGAAAAAACGACCCTTCAGGACCGAATAGGGGCGAAGCCACCGACCCGGCCCGATGAAGTGGCTTGCAAACCGTACCCCATACCCTTGTATCCCTTCACACACCCATGGAGCTCATCAAAGCAGAATACGCCGCCCTTTTTTTGAAAGAACTCGAAAAACAGGCGCGCAGGCCCGGCCTTGGCGATGGCGAAAGGCTCAACGAGCTGCAGCGCCTCATGGATTTGTTCTTCATCGAAGCCACCCGCCTGGAAAACCTGGCTTTCACCACCATGTTTTCCCGCATCAGCTACGTGTGCCATCGGGCTGAAGTGCCTGGAAACATCCGCCGCCTGGTCCACCTTTTTCGCAAAAAAATAAGGGAGCGCAGCAGGGATGCCGGCGAAGGGGAGGACTTGCTGCCCCTGGGGCTCTACGCCCTGGCCCATGTTTTTTCTTCCGTTGGCAAAGTGCCCATCCCCGCTTCCCTGCAGGAGCTGTTGACCGACTCGCCCAGCTGGGACTCGAGCGAGGCGCCGGTGCTGAGCTTCCTGCCTTACGTGCGCTGCGTGGTGGTGCAAATCGACCCCGCGCGCCATCGCTTGCTGGTGGTAGATGAAACCAGGGAGGGCAGCCGCGCCTGGGTGCAGTACAACATGCCCGACCGCAACGAAAACTTCAACCCCACCATTCGCTGCATAGAGAAAATCTACGGCCTGCCCGCTACCCTTGGCCTCATCGACGTGGAGGTGGGGCCGGAGGAAGATGGATACCCCGTGTACCGGCCGCGGGGCTTCGTGCTCGACCCCGATTACCTCATCGACGTGACGAATGTGGTCAACTGCTTTGGCCTGTCGAAGCCCCAACCCATGGTCTATTTGCTGAAAAAATTCATTCCCTCTGAATCTTCCTACCACCTCATGCTCGGCCAACTGGTCAACCTTTTTCTCGACGAGCTCATGCACGACCCCAATGCGACATTCGAGCAAATCATTCCCAAAGCCTTTCGCTTGCGCCCCCTGGCTTTTGCAGGCTGGCAAGACGATGAAGTGCGAAGGCTCATCGATGAGGCGCGCGCCCACTGGCGGGTGTTGGTCAACCAGGTGACCAGGGAATTGCCACGCAAAAACATAAGCAGGGCCAAGGCATTCATTGAACCTTCCTTCTATGACCCGGCCCATGGCATCCAGGGCCGCCTCGACATTTTCCACAGCCACGGCGGGCAGCGCGCCATCGTGGAACTCAAGAGCGGTACCGCCTTCAATGCCAATCACCATAAAATCGGCGCCGCCCATTTCATCCAAATCCTGCTCTACGACCTGATGGTCAAGGCCACCTTTGGCCCAAAAGTCAACAACGTATGCTACATCCTCTATTCCAAAGAAGCGCTCGACCCCCTGCGCTATGGGCCGCCCAACAGAGAGCAACAAATGGAGGCCATCAAAGAGCGCAACAGCATCGTGGCCATCGACCGGCTGCTCACTACCCTCGATCCCGACCCTTCCAAACCCTCCGTACTCGAGCTCCTCAATCAAAACCGCCTTCAACTGATGGGCTTCGTCCAGCGAGACCTGGAGCGCTTCGAAGTGACCTACCGGGGCTTGGACAATCTCGAAAAGCGTTACTTCCGGGCCTTCACGGCTTTCATTGCTCGTGAACAGCAGCTGGCCAAAACCGGCATCCAGGGAGTGGAGCGGGCCAACGGACTGGCTTCCATCTGGCTCGACACGCCCGAGGAAAAAGAGGAGCGCTTCGAATTGCTGCGGAATCTGCGCCTCAAAAGCAACCTGGCCGACCAGGACGAGCCCATGCTGCACTTTTCACGCAGCGAAAGTCCGAGCCGCCTGGCCAATTTCAGGGTAGGCGACATCGTGTTGCTCTATCCGAATACCGACCAAAGAAGCGGCTTCAATCCCTTGCCAACGCAGGTTTTCAAAGGCACCCTCGTCGAAATCGACGCCGAGCAGGTGAGCGTGCGGCTTCGTTACCGCCAGTACAACGACGAGCTTTTCAAGACTTACCAGCACTGGAACATCGAGCACGACCTGATGGAATACGGCTTCAACGCCATGTACCATGGGCTGTTCCGCTTCAGCGAGTGCCCCGAGGAGAAACGCCGCTTGCTCCTCGCCAGAAGGCCGCCCAAATGCCCCGAAGCCGATGTACAGCTGCCAACCCTCCCGCAAAGCCTTTCCCCGGAATTGCAGGAAATCCTCGCCAGGATGATTTCAGCCCCCGAGTATTTCCTTTTGTGGGGGCCTCCCGGCACGGGTAAGACCAAAATCATGCTCAGGCATTTTACCGAATGGATCTTCAACAACACCGGGGAAAACCTCCTGCTGTTGGCCTACACCAACCGCGCAGTGGATGAAATGTGTGAAGTGCTGGTGGACCTGGGCGGAGACATTGCCGAGTCCTTTCTCCGCATCGGCTCGCTCAACAGCATCGACTCAGCATTTACCGACAAATTGCTCGACAAGAAAATCGAACAGGTCAACAGGCGGGCAGAGCTCAAGGAAGTGCTCGAAGCGCATCGCATCGTCGTCAGTACCGTAGCCTCCCTGGCTGCCAACATGGAGATTTTGTCATTGAAAAAATTCCGGCGCGTGGTCATCGACGAGGCCAGCCAACTGCTCGAACCTCAACTGGTGGGCTTGCTGCCACAGTTCGAGCAGTTCATCCTCATTGGCGACCACAAGCAATTGCCCGCCGTGGTCGTACAGCCCGAGGAGGTGTCCCGGGTCGTGGATGAGCCGCTGCAAGGAATTGGCCTGACGAACCTGCGCAACAGCCTCTTCGAGCGCCTCTACAAGAAATGCCAGGAAAATGGTTGGCACTGGGCCTGTGGCCGGCTGCGACACCAAGGCCGCATGCACAAAGACATCATGGTCTTCCCCTCAGAGCATTTCTATGAAAAAGAACTCCACATCCTGCCATCCAACGGCCCCGGTGAGCACAAGCAGACCAAGCCCCTCGACCTGCCCCACCTCGACCATCCACTGGCGTTGAAATACCAGCTGCACCGCCGCCGCATGGTCTTCATCGATACCCCCGTCGATGAATCCACCTGCTCTTTCAAAACCAATGTGGAAGAAGCCCGGCTCGTGGCCCAACTCGTCGAGTGGTACCGCCGTGTCATGCCGCCTGGTTCGACCATCGGGGTCATTACCCCTTACCGCGCCCAAATTGCCTGCATTCTCCAGGCCATGGCGGACGCAGGCGTCGATGCCACTGACATTACCGTCGATACCGTGGAGCGCTACCAGGGCGGGGCCCGCGACGTCATCCTCATTTCCCTGTGCACCAACACCTTCGGGCAGCTGGAGTCGCTGAGCTCTTTGTCCGAGGATGGGGTTGACCGCCGGCTCAACGTAGCCCTTACGCGGGCTCGCGAGGTGGCCGTCATACTTGGCAATGCCCGGCTTTTGCGCAGCATGGACATTTACCGCAAACTCATAGCCCACTGCGAGGGAGAGGTGCCGCCCCAGTAGCGGTCGGTTACTGCTGGAGCCACTCCACCATGCGCTCGACGCCTTCGAGCACGTGGGGTGCCAGGGTGCGCACGTCGGCTTGGCCGTTGGTGTCGGCGTGGATTTTCATGGCGGCTTCGCCGTCGAAATCTACGTAGCTGAGCCGGGCGGCGAGAAACTCTTCCGGGAATCCGAAATCGCTGGCGGGCAGGAGCGCCACGCCGGTTTCTTCCAACAGCCTTTCACACAATTCTTCACTGGTGAAAATCTGCCGGGCGGCGAGTCGCTCGCGATAGTGCTCGAAATTGGGAAAGAGGTAGAAAGCGCCTTTGGGCTGGGGGTGGTCGATGTGGTATTGCCGGAGCAGCTGCGAAACGGCGAGGGCCACTTGCTTGAGTATTTGCCGGCACGAGTGGAGATACCGTTCGATTTCCGGGCCACCTTCGAAAGCGCGCACGGCGGCGTACTGGATGGGCGTGCTGGTGGAGGTGAAGGTTTCGCTGGCGGCCACGGCCATGGCCTCGAGCAGCCAACGCATGATGGGCGGAAAAGTGAAAGTGCCGAGTCGCCATCCTCCTGCGCCGCACCATTTGCTCAACCCGCTGCTGATGATGGTGCCCTCGGGGTAGTGCGTGGCGATGGAGCGGTGGCGCCCATCGAAGTCGAGCTCGCCGTAAATCTCGTCGCTGAGCACGATGACGCCGTATCGGCGCGCAACCTCGGCCAATGCCTGGAGTTCTTCATCGGAGTAGGTGGCGCCGGTGGGGTTGCAGGGGTAATTGAGCACGAGCAGGCGGGGGCGGGTGGGGTCTTTCGAGCAGCGTTTTTCCAGCTGTTCGGGCTGGAGTAGCCAGTTGTTCTCGGCGCGGGTAGGCACCCAATCGACGTGGCGGTCGGCGATGCGGGCCTGAGGCGCATAAGACACCCAGCTTGGCCGGGGAATGACGAGGTCGCCGTAGTACACCAGCTGAACCAGAAACATCAGCTCTTTGGATCCGGGGCCGATGAGGACGTCCTGTGCCTCATAGGTGTTGCCGGTGTGGCGGCTGTGGTAACCAGCCACGGCCTGGCGCAGCTGTTTCAGCCCTTTCACCGGCAGGTAATCTTTTTGGTGGGCATGCTCCCTGAGGCGTTCCACCACGGGTTCAGGCACCGGGAATGGCGACTGGCCGAAGCCCAGGCGATACACCTGTTTGCCAGCGGCTTTGAGCTCGGCGCAGCGCTCGTTGATGCGCAGGGTGGCAGAGGGTTGCAGCCCCCTTACACGGAGGTTGAGCTGGATGTGCGAGGTGGGAGCGGGATGCTTGAAATCCATGGATATCTGCTTTGAGGTAGTTTGGAAGTCTGTCGGGCAAAGGTTTGCTACGTGGAAAAGGCCTCGGCAAGTGCCGGCCCTATCGGCGATTCCATAGCCCGCACGAAGACACTTTGCAAAGCAAGCCATTTTACGAGGGCCGCAAAAAAATACGCCCGCTCCAGCAAGGGAGCGGGCGACGATTTGCATAGCGTTCGAAAAGTACTTAGAAAGACAGTTTCACACTTGCGTTCCAGGTGCGGCCAAAGCCGAAGAAACCCTGGTTCTTGGTGTAAAACTCGTTTTCTGTCGTATTCGGGTCGTCGCTGATGTTGGTGAACATCTCGGCGACGTACTCGGTATCGAGGACGTTGTTGACGTTGATGCGGAAGGTAGCCGCCATCTTGCGCATGTCGAGGGTGTAGGAAATGCCAGCGTCTACCAGGCCGTAGTCAGGCAGTTTGACCACCTGCCCGCCCGGTTGTTTGAACTGGGGTTCGAGGATGTTGAACTGGGCGTAGAGGTTGTTTGCGTAGTAGTAGCTGCCGTAAATCTTCAGCCCGTACACCGGCTCGAGGGTAGCTCCCAGCGACATGGTCGTTTGGGCGGCGTCGGCCACTTTGATGCCGTCGGCGTAAACGGTGATTTTGTTGTCCGGGAAGTCCTGCAAGGGTTCGTTGTTGTCGAGGTTGAACAGGTTGCCGGTGAAGTTACCGGCGTATTCCCAGTTGCCCAAAGAGACCATGCCATTGAGCGTCAGGGCTTGCACGGGGCGATAGCTGAACTCCAGCTCCACGCCGCTATGGCGTTCCTTGACGTTGGAATAGGTGGCGAGCACATCCACTTCGGTGCCGCTTTGGGTGAGGGTTCTGAAGCTCTCGTCGAACTGGCGGTTGGCCCAAACCGTGTTGTACAGGTTGAGGTTTGCCCGGAAGTTGCTCGAGCGATAGCCGTAGCCGGCTTCGATGGCAGAGACCGTCTGATTCTTCACCTCGTCGTTGACGATGTTGCGGAACCCGAGGAACACGTTGTCGAAGATGGGCTGCTTGCTGAAGAAGCCACCGTTGACGAAGACGTTCATGCGGTCGTTGAGGTTGTAGTTGAAACCTGCCTTGACGGTGCCGCCGAGGAAGTTCTGCCAGTCAGTTTCGCGGTATTCGCCATCGTTGTTGATGTCGTTGTCGGGCGTGTCATTGGGGGCGTAGAGGAAATAGTCCACTCGCTTGAAGCCCTGGTTGGACCCCGACAGCGAGATGAAAGCCGAAGCCTTGTCCATGGTGTACTCCACCTGGCCAAACAGGCCCATCCAGCTCACGAGGCCGTCGTTCCAGTAGTTGATGACGTTGGGGTTGTCTTTGCGCTTGTAGCTGTCATCCCAGAAGTTGCCGAAATCGGCCGGCGATGCTTCCGTGATGTAGTTCTCCGGGTTGTTGATGTTGGAGCGCGACAGGTAGGCATCGGCGCCGAGGAGGTTTTCCACCCTGCGGAAGTGCTCGCCTTTGTAGTAGCGTGCGTCGAGGCCGGCGATGACGGTCAAGTTGCTGTTGACCTTGGCGTTCAGGGTGCTCAGGATGCCGTACCAGTTGTGGTAGTTCATCGAGGCGCGGCGGATGAAGCCCGTACCCATGGCGCCGTTGCCGTTGAAGCGGCCGTCACTGGTCACGACGTACTTGCCGGCGAGCGGGCCGGAATCGACCGGCAGTTTCTGACCCCACTCGGGGAACGCCGCAGAGCCCTGGTTGTAAGCGACGAGGTCGTCGAAGCGAACCAGGCCATTCTCGTCGTGGATGCCTTTGCCTTTGCCGGAGTAGGAGTCGAAAATGCTTCCGGGGGCGCGGATGCGGCCACGGGGACCCGTTCCACCGCCACGGCCCAGGGACACGTAGGCGGAGGTTTTCAGGTCGAGTTTGTCGTTGATCGTCCAGTAGTGGTTGATGAAGAACTTGGGCTTGTGGTAAAAGTTCTTGCGCCAGCTGAACTCCTTGCCGTTCAGGAAGCCATAGTTGGGGTTGAAGCGGATGCCTTCATCCTTGAAGGTCTGGAGGAAAACCTGGTCGAAAGAAGAAATCGTGCGCTGGTTGTGCCACTGCGGCGCACCCAGGCCCGTGATGGCGATGGTGTGGTGCTTGTTGAAGGTCTTCGACAGCGACAAGAAGTAGGAATAAGCACGGAACATGGTGCCGTTGACATAGCCGTCGCCGCGGGTGTGGGTCAGTTGCATGGTGGCGGCGAAGCCTTTCTCGCTCAATCCGCTCGAGAGCATCACGCCATACTTCTGGTAACCGTCGTTGCCGATGCTCACACTGGCCTTACCGCCTCTTTTGAAGTCGGCGGCGTTGGTGATGATGTTGATGGAGCCACCAACGGAGGGCACCACGGTTTTGGCGGCGCCGAGGCCGCGCTGCACCTGCAGGGTGCTGGTCACATCGGACAGGCCGGCCCAGTTGGACCAATAGACCCAGCCGTTTTCCATGTCGTTGACGGGGATGCCGTTGATCATCACGGCGGTGTTGCGCTGGTCGAAACCGCGTACGTTGATGCGGCTGTCGCCGAAGCCACCGCCCTGCTTGGTGACGTAGATGGATGGTGTGTGGCGCAGGATTTCAGGGTACTCCTGGTTGCCCACCAGGGCTTCGACCTGCTCACCTTTGATCGTCGAAACGGCTACCGGGGTGCGGCGGTCGATGGCCACCGAAGCGATGACGTTGACTTCGGTCAGACCTACCGATTCGAACTGCATGGCGATGGTGCCCAGGTCCACATTGGAGCCCGAGACGTTCACCTCTTTCTCCAGGGTGGCAAAGCCCGTGTAGGTGATGATTACGCGCCAGGTACCGGCGGCGAGGTTGCCGATCATGAACTTGCCATCCAGGTCGGTGACCGTGCCTACGGTCGTACCTCCTGCATTGCGAGCAACCACGGTCGCACCGATCAGCGGCTCGCGCTGGTCATCGACCACCACACCACTGATGCTTCCCTGGCCGTAGATCGACATGGCCATGGTGAGGCACACGGCGATCGTTGCCAAAGTGCGTACGAACAACTTTCTCATAAGAATTGAATTTGGTTAAGCGTATGTCCCCCCGTTGCGCGGAAGGGAAGTTCGAGTTGGTTTGCGAGAAACAGGCATGTATCCCGGTTGCTTCCCCGCGGGCAGGCGGGTAGCATTTACAGTTTTTCTGGGTTTGGATACGTGATGAAAAAGCGGGATGAGAAAAACGGCAGGTTGCGTTCGTCCATCATAACTGTGCTTGGTTTGTCCTCGCTCTGGTATGTTCTGGGACCAAACTGCGACCCCTTTACGAGGCCCAACCTTCAAAACGCTGGCAAAAATAGGCGGGTGGATTTCGCTTTCGGCGGCAAAGGTATTAAGTGGGCTTTAATTTTCCGTAAAGGGCTTCAGGTCTTTTACCCCAGGCTTCAGTTGGCGAGGGCGGGCAGCCAGCCTACTCGGCGCCCTGCCGGCCTTTTGCCTGCGGCGGTTTGCCGTCACAAAATCTGCTGCTCACTTACCCTTCCCTTGCACCAGCACCAACAGGGTGTAGAACAGGATTTTGAAATCCAAGGCCAGACTCATGTTTTCGATGTAGAGCAGGTCGTATTTGAGGCGCTCGACCATTTCGTCCACGGTGGAGGCGTAGCCGTACTTGACCTGCCCCCAGGAGGTGATGCCGGGGCGGACCTTGAGCAGGTGCCGGTAGTGGGGCGCCTTTTGGATGATCTGTTCGATGAAATAAGCCCGTTCGGGGCGGGGGCCCACCAGGGACATGTCTCCCTTGAGGACGTTCCACAGGTTGGGCAACTCGTCGAGTCGCCACTTGCGCATGGTGCGTCCCCAGGGGGTGCAGCGCGGGTCGTCGTGGGTGGAGAGCCGGGGGCCATCCTTTTCGGCATCCACGTACATGGAGCGGAACTTGATGAGCTGGAAGGGGCGCCCGTTGAAGCCGATGCGCTCCTGGCGGTAGAGGATGGGCCCCGGGGAGGACAGGCGAACCCTCAGCGCCACGTAGGCCATCAGCGGGGACAACAGCAGCAATGCCGTTGCCGACACGCCGATATCGATGAGGCGCTTGGCCACCCTCTGCCAGCGGGGCATGAGCTCCTGCCGGATGCGCAGCAGCACGGCGCCATAGACCTCGTTCATCTGCACGTGGCCCAGTAGGATGTCGTACATGTCGGGGATGATCTTGATCTGGATGCGCTCACCGAAGTCGAACAGTTCGTTGAGGATGGGCTCGAGTTCGTCGTGGCGTGAGCTCTCGATGGCGATGATGACGTCTTCGATTTCGTGGTTTTCGATCACCTGGTGCAGCTGGTCGAGGGTTCCCAACTGAGGCAGGTTTTGGCGTATCCACTCGGAGGGATTGCCGTTGCCGACGGGGATGTACCCGACGAGCTGGTAGCCCAGGTTGGAAGCGGGGTTGGACAGTTCACGGCACAACGCTTCGGCGCGGCCGTTGGCACCCAGGATCAGGGTCCGAAAGCCGGCCATGCCCTTGCGGAGGCGGCGGCGGGTCCAGGTCAGGAAAGCCATTCGTCCCAGCAGGGTGAAGCCGAAGTGGAAGCCGAACAGGGCCAGGAAGGATTGCCAGTAGGTGCGGTGGGGGCCCACCACGTCGTCGAGCACCAGGGTGAAGAACAGGATGACGCAACCGCTGAGCGAGAGAATGAATGTGCGCCAAATGGTGCCCAGGCGGCGCAGCCGGTAAACGTCGCTGTATTCGTCGAAGAGGTTGTAGAACAGGAACCACCCGCCAGGAATGAGCAGCACCCCATAGTAGTAGTTGAGGTCGGCCAGTGCGTTCCACCCCAAGGGGACGCCCTCGGTCCATTTGCGGTAGAGGAAAAAACACGTCCACGCTGACATGGCTGCTGCGAAGTCGCAGGCTCGATAGAGGTAGGTGTGGCGTTTTTTGATGTCCATGCGGGGTCGGTGTTGCCGCAAATGTAGAGACCTTGGGTGGAGCCGTGACGTGGGAAGGTCGAGGGATTCAGCCACCCCCGGCGCGGCGGATGGCCTTGGCGCCAAACCGCTTGCGGATTTTGTCCATGGCTTCCAACAGGTGGATTTCCTCGATGCGGTCTTCGAAGAGGTCGAGTTGGGGGCTGCCGTGCACCAGGCCGCTGAAGCGCACGCCGATGAGGCGGATGAGCTGTCGGCGCTCGAAGAGCTTGTCGAAGAGCTGGCGGGCATGGCGCAGCAGGATGCGGTCGGAGGCGGTGTAGGGGATGGTTTGCTGGCGGGTGTAGGTGCTGAAGTCGGAGTAGCGGATTTTGACGCTGATGCAAGAAGTGAGTTTTTGCTGTTGGCGCAGTTCGAAGGCGAGTTGGCTGACGAGGCTGGCGAGTTTGTCGTGGAGAAATCGCAGGTCGGTGGTGTCGGTTTGGAAGGTGCGCTCGGAGGAGATGCTCTTGGCTTCGTGGTAGGGCACCACCGGCGAGTCGTCGATGGCGTTGGCTTTTTTCCACAGGCCGATGCCGTGCTTGCCGAACTCGCGCTCCAGCAGGCGGGGAGGTATTTGGGCCAGCGTGCTGACGGTACGCACGCCCATGCGGGCCAGCTTCTGCACGGTTTCCTTGCCCACGGAGGGAATCTTGCCCACCGGCAGGGGTGCCAAAAAAGCCTTCTCCGTGCCGTTTTCTACCAGCAGGGCGCCGTTGGGCTTGGCCTCGCCCGCTCCCACCTTCGACACCAGTTTGTTCACCGACAAGCCCATCGAGACCGGCAAACCGGCTTCTCGCAGGATGCGCTGGCGCAGCTCGTTCGACCACTTCCAACAGCCGAAGTAGCGGTCCATGCCCGTCAGGTCGAGGTAGAACTCGTCGATGGAGGCCTTTTCGAACAAGGGGGCCTGCTCGGCGATGATGTCGGTCACCAGCCGCGAGTACTGGCTGTAGCTCTCCATGTCGCCCCGGATAACCACTGCATCGGGGCACAGGCGCAGCGCCATGCTCATGGGCATGGCCGAGTGTACGCCAAAGCGCCGAGCCTCGTAGCTGCACGAGGCCACCACGCCCCGCCCGCTCGTGCCCCCGATGATGACTGGCTTGCCTTTGAGCGAGCTGTTTTTCAGCACTTCCACCGAGGCGAAAAACGCATCCAAGTCCAAATGCAAAATGGCCCTGTTAAACATGATGTTTTATTTTCGGCCAAAGATAGCAGAGCGGAAGGCTTTTTGAAAAACAAAAAGTTTTAACATTGAAGCCCCTGAAAAAAGTCACTCCAGACAGCACTCGAAGTACCTCACTCCAGACAGCACTCGAAGTACCTCACTTCTGACAGCACTCGAAGTACCTCACTCCTGACAGCACTCGAAGTGCTGTCAGGAGTAAAACGGAGACTCAACTTCACTCGATCAACGGAACTCACGCCAACTCCAAAAGAAAAAGACTTTTTGCAGTGGACTCAACATTGTAGAGTAGAACTTGCAATTTCCTGTCTGCTGATAAAGCCCCCTGTAGCACAACCTTTCCATCCAAGATGGACAAGCACGTTGTGCAAGTCCAACATCCTTCAGGATGTTGGCAATCAACAAAGCTCTGCCTCGTCGGCCAGACAAGCCTGTCCTTTCGGCCAGACAAGCCTGTCCCTCCCCGTAGCACAACCTTCCCATCTGAGATGGACAGGCAGGTTGTGCCAGTCCAACATCCTTCAGGATGTTGGCAATCAAGAGCGCTCTATTCTGCCCAGCAGCACCCCCCCCCCGTAGCACAACCTTCCCATCTGAGATGGACAGGCAGGTTGTGCAAGTCCAACATCCTTCAGGATGTTGGCAATCAAGAGCGCTCTATTCTGCCCAGCAGCACCCCCCGTAGCACAACCTTCCCATCTGAGATGGACAGGCCCATCTGAGATGGATAAATACGTTGTGCCAGTCCAACATCCTTCAGGATGTTGTCAATTGACCATGGCGCAGTTCCAGTGCAAAAGATTTCCCCTTCCGATGCCGGTGTGTGGAGGGGCTCATTTCGTTTTCAGCGAGTCGAGGTAATAGAGCAAGCCGAAGTTTTCCTCGCGGTCGAGCGAGCCATCTTCGCGGAAGTATGGCCAGCGGCCGAACTTTTTGTCGGCGAAGCGCAGGCCGTAGTGGTCGAGGGTGCCGTTGCAGTGCCACCAGGTAGAAAGGCCATAGAATTCGCCGTTGCGGGCGATGCCTTCGAAGGCGAGTTGGCCGTTGCCGCAGTACATGCGGCGCAGTTCGAAGCCGTCGGGGGAGTACACGTACTCGTAGAGGGGGCGGCCGTCTTTGTGGCGGATGAGGCGTCGGCGCATGAAGCCTTGGCTGAACTCTTTTAGCTCTTCGAACTGTGGGTCTTCGACGGGGGCGGTGGCGGTGCTGTCGGGGGCGGAGACGAGCTGGTCGAGGATCTGTTGTTTTTTCCTGGCGAACCAGCCGTCGGGTTGGTCTGCTTCGGGGGGAGGCAGCTGGGCGGTAGCGGCGAGGCCCGTGGCGGGCGGTGGCTGTGGTGCTTTGTCGGTGGAGTTTTGCTGCGAGTGGCAGGCCAGCAGGCCCACTGACAGGGCGAGCAGCCACACCGAGGCAACATTGCTGAAAGAGGCCATGGGCATGGGGTGATTGAGTTTGAGGGGAATTACCAGCGCAACAGGTTAGCGCCCCAGGTGAAGCCACTGCCGAAGGCGGCCAGGCAGATGAGGTCGCCATCTTTGACTTTGCCGGCTTCCCATGCCTCACACAAGGCGATGGGGATGGTGGCGGCGGTGGTGTTGCCGTAGCGCTGGATGTTGTTCCAGACCTTTTCGTCGGGCAGGCCGAGTTTGCGCTGCACGAACTGGGAGATGCGCAAGTTGGCCTGGTGGGGTACGAAGAGGTCGATGTCGGAGGGCTGTAGTCCCTGGTCTTGCAGCGCTTCCATGATGACCTCGACGAATTTAACCACGGCCGTTTTGAAGACGAGTTGGCCGTTCATGACGGGGTAGAACAGGCCATCGTCGAGCATTTTTTGGGTGACGAACAAGCCGCCGAATTCCCTGGAGGTATCGTAGCCGAGGTCGGCGTCGAGGCCGAGCTTGCGCAGGTGGTATCCGCTGTGGCAACCGGGGTTGAGCATGGCGAGTTCTTCGGCGTAGGTGCCGTCGGCGTGGAGCTTGCTGGTCAGGATGCCTTTGCCGGGTTCGTCGGTGGGCTGGAGCACGACGGCGCCGGCGCCATCGCCAAACAGGACGGTGACGTGGCGCCCGCGGGTGCTGTAGTCGAGCCCCATGGAGTGCACTTCGGCGCCCACCAGTAGGATGTTTTTGTACATACCCGAGCGGATGAACTGGTCGGCGACGGCCAGGCCATAGACGAAGCCCGAGCATTGGTTGCGGATGTCGAGGGCGCCGATTTCGGTGTTGGTGATGCCGAGCTCGCGCTGCAGCAGCACGCCGCAGCCGGGGAAGAAGTAGTCGGGGCTGAGGGTGGCGAAGATGATGAAGTCAATGTCTTCGGGCGTGATTCCGGCGCGCTCGATGGCGATGCGGGCGGCTTTGGCGCCGAGCACGGAAGTGGTTTCCTCGAAGCGCTTGGCATAGCGACGTTCGACGATGCCACTGCGCTCGCGGATCCATTCGTCGCTGGTGTCCATGTGTCGCATCAGGTCGAAGTTGGTGACCCGCTGCTCGGGCACGTAGAAGCCAATTCCGGCGATTTTGGTCTGAGGCATGGCGATGATGATTTGGGAGGGTTCAGGACCCCGAGGCTGTGGCAGGTTGACGCCTTTCGACCAGGGAGGCCAGTTTTTCCAGCACCTGGTCTATTTCTTCCCGGGTGTTCATGAACGAGAAAGAAAAGCGCACGGCTTTGCGGCGGGGGTCGGCGCCGATGGCTTCGAGGACGTGCGACTGGGTTTCGGCACCCGAGCTGCAGGCACTGCCACCCGAAGCGCTGATGCCGGCTATGTCGAGGTGGAGCAACAACATCTCGCTGTGTTTGGACGGAGGGAAAGACACGTTGAGGATGGTGTAGAGGTAGTTCCCGTCGAAGTCGCCGTTGAACCGAATGTCCGCAAACCGCTTTTGCAGCTCTTGCATGAAGTAGCTGCGCAGGGCATCGATGTGGCTGCGGTGGGCGTCCATTTCTTCCACGGCCAGTTCGAGGGCCTTGGCCATGCCGATGATGCCATAAACGTTTTCGGTGCCCCCGCGCATGTTGCGTTCCTGCGAGCCACCGTCGATGAAGGGCTTGAGCATGGCTTCGCTGTTGATGTAGATGAAGCCAGCGCCTTTGGGGCCGTGGAATTTGTGGGCTCCCCCCGAGAGGAAATGGATTTTGGTCTTCGACACGTCGATGGGCAGGTGGGCCACCGTCTGCACGGTGTCGGAGTGCAGGTAGGCGCCGTAAGCCTGGCAAAGTTCCGAGATGCGCTCCAGGTCGCTGACGGTGCCGATTTCGTTGTTGGCGTGCATGAGCGACACCAGGGTGGGGCTGCCGTCCCCCTGTCGGAGCAGGGATTCGAGGTGGTCATAGTCGAAATGGCCTTTTTCGTCCACGTCCACCATTTCCACCTGGACGCCTTGCGATTTGACCGCTTCCACCGAGTGCAGCACACAGTGGTGCTCGATGGGCGAAGTGATGATGCGACGCACGCCCAGGTCGCGCACGGCACACTTGATGGCCATGTTGTTGCTTTCGGTGCCGCCGGAGGTGAAGAACACCTCGCCGGTGGAGGCGCCGATGCAATGCGCCACCGTTTTGCGGGCCTCTTCGATGGCGGCGCGCACCTTGCGGCCTTCCATGTGAATGCTCGAGGGGTTGCCATACAGCTCGCGCATGCAGCGGTGCATGACTTCGATGACTTCCTCGCGGAGCGGAGTGGTGGCGGCGTTGTCGAGGTAGATTCGCATGGGTGAGCATTTTTCGAGGGAACGTTGACGTGCGGGCACGGCAAGGCTGGTTGTCCTGTCCACTCGTCGGTGGGTTCCCTGCAGATTCATCAGGTGTCTGGTCAGGGATTTGCGTTTTCTGTCGGTCTTGGATCGTCCACGGGATGGGAAAGTGGAGGCAAAGGTAAAAAATACCCCCAGGGGTGAGGCCGGCGGGCACCTTTGCTTTTTGGTGTGAAAAGGACGAAGCCGCCGGGGTACGACCCTCGACGGCTCCGATTTTCCAACAATTGGTTTTTTGTAAAAAAAGCCTGGGCCAATGGCCCTCAGAAGCGGTAGCCCACGCCGGTTTGCAGCAGGGTGCTGCCGAAGCTCAGTTCGGCGAACACCGAAAAGCCACCGGCCACCTCGAAGGCGCTGCCGAGGAAAGCCGAATAGAGCATTTTCGTCTGGCGGGGCTGGATGCCCAGGTGGGTTTGGAAGTAATCGAACGAACCCTGGGGGGTGCGTGCGCTCGACAGGTCGGCGCCCAGCTGCAGCCCGCCGTAAAAGTCGAATCGAGGTATGCGAACCATGTGGGCGGCGCCGCGCAGCAACACCTGGTGTGAGCGGCGCTCCAGCTGCTGGGCCACCCCGTCGCTGAAGGTATAGGTGCCTGCCTGGTAGGCCAGGTAGCTGTAGGCCAGGCCGAGGCTGAAGCGCTCGCCCAGGTAGTGGCGCACCTGCAAACTGAAGGGCAGGGTAGTGGTTTGGCCGCCTTGGAGGGCCGTGGCCGTGGAGCCCAGGCCGAGGCCGGCAAGAATCTGGGTCTTTCCGGGATCGACGAGCTGGCCGTTGGCGCTGGCGCCGCAGAGGAGCAAGCCTGCAGCCAGCAGGATGGAAATGGTGGTTCTCATGGGTGTGAATGGTTTTGATTGACCTCGCTTCCCGGCTGGCGCCGTGAAGTGGGAGGATGGGTTTACGGGTTGCATGATGGTTGAAAGGTGCCGATCTGGTCTTGCAAATCGGAGGAATCAGCCTTTCGATGTGTAGAGGTCAATCTCGATAGGGAAGGTCGTTTTTGGGTTTTGGAGCTTGGCTTGAAAAGGAGCGCAAAACAATGCCAATTCAACGGCAAAGGCCACGAAAGTCACGAAAATCGCAAATGATTTTTTTCACCCGGCGGGGCCATTCCACCCGAGGCTTTCCCTCACCCCTTGCGCGCGATGGCGATGGTACCCGTACCGTTGCGCAGTTGTATCGGAAGTCCGTTGGCGCTCCAGAGGGTGCAGGAAAAACGGATCTGCAGCTGGAGGGTGGGTTGCCCTTGCTCGTTGGGCTCGAACGGCTTCACGGAAAGGATTTCCACCGCGTCGTCGGGATCCTGGGGCCCCAGCAAGGTGGAAAAATACTGGCCGTTTTGGTCGATGAAGGTGATGATGGCAGCCCCCGGGTGGTAGGGCAGGTTGACGAAGGTCAATTGGGAATCCAGGCTGGTGTGAGTCTCCAACTGCCAATCGAAGCGGGCCGAACAGAACTGCCCCTGCAGCAGCGAGGGCGAGTAGATGCTTGCCTGGGCCTTGCAGCCAGCAGCGTCGGTCAGCGTGACGCCAATTGCCGATTGCGGGGTGGTGTTGGTCAAGGGTCTGACCGCCATGGTATCGCCGTTGCTCCACACGAACTGAAACGGCGGCACCCCGATGCCGACGGCCTCGAGGAATGCCGGAGCTGGGGAGGCGGGTTGCTTCAGGGTATCTATCCAAACGGCGCAGGGCGTGGCCCCTACGGGCGAGGGTGGGCCGACGTAGCGGCTCTGCTTGCTGCTGCAGTCGTTGCTGCTTTGAAGCTGGAGGGTGACCACCAGGCCGCTGTCCATACTGGGCAGGATCACGCTGGCTTTTTGGCCAAACAACTCCACGGAATCCGGAAGTCGCCACCAATACTGCGGGACGGACACCGCAGGAACCAGGCTGGGTGTGGCGTCGAGGTGCAGCTCGTACCACTCGATCGTATCCAGCACCACCACGGTGTCGCGGTAGGGGATGGTCGCCACGGGATGGACGCCAGGGTACACGGCCTGCAGGGCATCGGGCTGGCTGCTCGGCGCCAGGTCGAAAAAGGCGAAAGACAGGGTGTTGGGGCAGGCCGCTGTAGCGCAAGATCGTTTGCGGAAGGTGCCCTTATAGACAAACACGCCACTGCTGTCGGCTGCCGCCTCGGTAAACATGTAGTAATCGTCCACGCCCGCTTCCAGCACCAGGGCCTGGCCGTCGAGTTCGGCCGAGACGCCAAACAGCGGCGAAGCAGGCTGCTCGGGGGGTAGGTCGATCTTCTGGCAGGCGCTCCACAGCAGTGCCAGGATCGATAAAGCGGGCGCAATGCGTGCAAATGTTCGAAGCATGTCGGGGCGATGTTTTGCAGGTTTCAGAATCGATAACTACCCAACAGGGTCAGGGTCCAGGGGCCGCCGGGGCTGACGATGGAACGGCCTTGGCGGGGGGCGTTCAGACCTCCCGGGTTGTAGGCCAGCCGCAAGCCAATGGCGCTTTGCGGATCCGGTCGCAACCACCACGTGCCAGCACCCGACAGCCGCAGCCTGCGAAAGCCGGCCTCGTCGATCCAGCCCCTTTCCAATGGACTGAATTCGTACCGGGGTGGATGGCTTCCCTCTGCCAAGTAGAGGCGGCCGCGGGCACCCCGCACACCCACCAATACGTGGGCCTGGCCCGTAAGTTCGAGCACGTGGCGGCCGCGCTGCCAACCGATGCCTGCCTCGGCAATCCCATAGTGCAGCGACGTGGGCCGCAATGCCTGGCTGTCCACTTCCAGGCCGAAGCGATATTGCCGGTAGGAGGCCGATTTGCTGGCGTCGAAGCGACCGTCGCGCCATTCGTAACCGCCACCTGCCAGCCAGTGCCAGCGGCCCCTCAGGCTGCGGCGCTGGCGCAGCATGACCAATCCGCCAGCTTGCCTGCCCGCCCACCAGTGCGCCCCAGCCAGCAAGTGCCAGCTGCCCGGGCGCTGCCGAGGCATTTCAGGCGCCGCCAAGCTGGGTGCCGTCGCTTCCTCGGACACTACCGCCGCAAGCGGAGCGGACAGCAGCCTCGGCGCCGCATCCCTCCGAACCTCCGACGCCGCCGTTGGCATATTTTCCGAAAAAACACCCTGGGTCATGTGGGCGGCTTCGCCGGGCTGGGTTTTGTTTTTGGAAAAAATGCCGCCGTTCTGTTGCGCTGGCTGGGTGATGTTTTCCGAAAAAACACCCTGGGTCATGTGGGCGGCTTCGCCGGGCTGGGTTTTGTTTTTGGAAAAAATGCCGCCGTTCTGTTG
>FWPU01001375.1_pt1 | contig 73023 bp, 78 predicted proteins | sample 2228361 | NCBI WGS metagenome assembly FWPU01 (sample SAMEA103939777, study PRJEB20133) | metagenome | reverse complement strand
ACTCGGTGGTTAGCATCGGCTGTTCTACCTACGTTTAACTTCCGACCGCCAGTCTCTGCAGGTAGTTAATCCCTTCCTCTATAGATTCGAAGACCAGATCAGCCGCTTCGCGAACAATGACAAAGTGCTTTGCAAACCTACTGTCGACCATCGAGCGTTCGTCCACCAAAATCACTGTCTTTCCTAAGCCCTTAGCGTAGCCTAGTTCGACAGATAACCCGTATCCGGATGGATTATCTTGTTCCATATAAGCGAATAAAACGTCGCACTGCTTGATGTAATGAAAATCCCAGACCGTACACTGTTTCGAATTTTCCAATCCATGAGTACGAGGGTTGTAGAACTCGACATTGACAAGACGCGTCCTAATTGCATCTTGCCAATTAGATAACAATGAACCTGCCAGATAGACTCGGAGCCTAGCCACGCTTTCCTCACAGGTCGCAGATCACACACGGCAGCTCTAGCCCATCGTCCTCGGAGTAAGCACTATCGAATACCTGGATGAGAGGGCGGTTGGCTGCCTTGGCGGCTAGACGCTTCAGGGTCTCCTGATAGTTCTTCTTGATCTCCTCACTTCTAGCAGCAAGCTCATCTAGTGATTCTCCTTGCACCCAAGTGTACCGTTCGCCTGTTGGAGTGGATGCCTTCTCATAGGCTTTGGCCTTCTCGAAGAGGTCAGGATGCCTCTCTGCAAGTCCAACCCACTCAGCTTTACGCTGGAAGAAGCAAAAGTAACATCCTGACCGGGTACGCCACTCGTAGTAGTCAGGGAGACCTAGGCCACTCTCCTCTAGAATGCGAAATACGTCTGCCTTGGTGATGCCGTCCTCACGAAACGGATAGACCGGAACGATGTTGGGCTTGGTAGAGATGTAGCCCTGTCGGGACTCATCCGCTCTGAGGCCAATGTAGGAGTACACAAAGTCGTCGCCGCAATAGCGTTCGAAGGGCTTCAGCTTCAGCATTTTTGTACACCATCGCATCCGAGCCGAGGGCAGGAAACCGGAGTACACCTGAAGCCAATGGTCAAAGCTGTAGTCGGAGTTGAGGCGCATAATAGGCTTCCCCAGGTACGCCTCGACCTTATTCAGGTACTCATAGGTTTCGGGCAACTCTTTCCCGGTATCACAGAACACGTACTCCATCTCAGGAATGCGATCTCGCATATACACGGCCAAAGCGGTGCTGTCTTTGCCACCCGAGAGGCTAAGGATGTGTCGTACTCGTCTATCGGTGCTCATGACCATCTCCCCCTTGGGGCGAATTGACAATCGTCAACTCAAGGGCCCTAGCCAAGATCGCCTGCTTCTGCGCCTGCGAGATATTGGACGTACTTTCTTCTAGGAACTTGAGGAGTTTCGTAGCTGTGTCTGAGATATGGCTATGCTCACCATCCTCAAGGAGTATGTCTACTACTGGCGAGTCCACCGTCTCTAAGATAAGCCTTCGCATATTGGGCATTGTGCGGCGGGCGTAGGCTCGGCGCTCAGCGTCCCTGAGCGTCAGAGCCACGAGTGTGAGCTTATCCTCGAACTCCTCACGGTGATGATCCATCCAGAACCTAGGTGATTGATTGGCCAAGGCCGCCCCCAAGGACTCTACCCATTGCACATCATTGGGCTGTGGGTCTCTGGCGCGCATCAAGAATGCCTTGGCGGTGGCATCTCGGACATGCTGCAGGACGTTCTTGTCGAGTCCCCGGAAGAACTCCCTGAGTTGGGGAATCATGTGGCGGGTGCCGAAAGTGGTGGCGAGGCGGCCGACCAGCTCATCCCTGAGCACAGTGTATGCCGATGCCAACTCTAAGATAGCTGTGCCGAAAGCGTCTACATACTCCGCCCAATACTGCCGAGTTAGACGACTTGACTCGGTGACCACAGGCACACCCAACGCCTCTGGAATCCCTTCCAGAACCATCTGTATAGGATCCACTGCTGTCGTTATGACCTTCCGAAGCTTAAGGGCTGGAGACGACAATCGGTGGGTGTGTTTTGCAAAGTCAGGAAGGGAGTGGTACCAACGGTAGAGGTTCTCAAGGAAGCCAGCGACCGAGACAGCTCCATTGACTACGACTAAATCCTCAGCCGCAGGAAGCTGGCAGTTCAACTCTTTGACCAGCCTGCCTACTGGTCCCGCCAAGATGAGCCAGCGCACCGCGAACGACCCAGGCGCTTTGACAAAGCGATCGAAGACCTCTGTAGACCAGTCCCTCACATATGTCTCGTTCTCGTACAGGCATACCCGTTGCCGGTGATAGAGCAATACTGCCCACGTGAGGAGCGGCAGCAAACCCTCCCTAACACCAAACGGCGGTGCCACTAACACGGCGTACAGATGCGTGACTGGTTTCCCGGCCTCAACACTAGATCGTAGAAATTCCTCAATCTTCTCCCATACGCGACGCAGTCCTGCGTCCGTCTTTTCCGTGGGCCCCGTGAGGGAGAAAACGCCTCGCGCATCTTCGCAATACAGGCCTTGGCTCTCAAATACGGCCTTGAAGATGCTGACTTCGGGCCCGTTCCCCGAGAAGCCCAGCAAGGGCTCTCCAGTTCCCTCTATAAGTCCGGCGATGATCTTCTTTACAGCGACTACCACGGCAGACGAGAGGCCTCTCCGATTTACCAGCTCGTTGCGAATCCGTGGGGAGTCTGGATACAAGTGGTCACAGATAGTTGACAGCAGCCTGTTCATCTGGAGGCGGTCGATAACCTCCCGCATCTGCCCCGCCCAATACCAAGTTGCTCCCCTAGTGGTCGGTTCAGTTATTGCATCTACGGCTTCACGCAATAGTTCATCCGCGGTCTCAATGCGTGCAGACAATTCCTTCATCGCTACCGGGTCATCTTGGAGATCAGGCCATGCGACCCTGATACGCCTCAGGGCCGCAAGATCATGCACAAGGTTCGCTACACCAACCGGCTCCTTGGGCACCACTGTCAGGAAGTGGGGATCGGTCTGGGCCTGAGCCCATGTTTCCACCTCTCCCAACTCGCGGCGATTGCTGGGCAGGAGGTATAGTAGCAAACCATCGGCTCTGGTTTGCTCCAGAGTCTCGGCGAGCCTGCCTCGATCCGCCGTCAATGCGTCCTGAGCGGCCATGAACTGGACGGCGAAGAAGCGTGTTGTTCCAGTCTCATGGCTATGCCGATGGGCGATTAACGGTCTGGGCGCAAGCTCCTGATCGAGCAGCGCGGATAGGTTAAACCCGGCTTCCACGTCCTCACGAACTCTGGAGAGGGCATCATCGAAGTCAAAGTCGCTCCCCTGCCAAATTCGGTACTCACTACTGTACTTACGGTAGACGATGATCTTCCTAGCCGTTAGGTCGGCCAGGGCTTCGCTGAGCTTTCGGTGTTCCTCCTCACTGCTGATATCCAGAGCAGCTGCTATGACTTCCTCTGACATAGGCAGAGAAGGGCCAGCCCTAAGCACGCTGATGGCGGCGAGAACTTTCAGAAGTCGCACCTCTAGAGGCGGACGGTCTCCGAGGCGATCCAACGCTGCGTCGATCTCAGAAACTCGGCGTTGCACGTCAGGCGGCAGGGATGCGTAGCGGGCGCCAGTCAGAAAATACTCAAAGAGGTAGTCCAGCGTGAGCGATGGGAGCTCCTCGCCAGATAGATGCGTGTTTCGGAGGAATTTCTTGAACCCTAGGGGATCGTCAGATGCAAGGAAACCGAATAGCGTTCGCTCGTTCTGGCCCAAGCGGGCACTCAACCGAGGAAGTGCATAGAGCGCGATCGGATGGAAGGGGTACACACGTGGCAGAAGCGTGGTCCAGAAGTCCTCACGGTGTTCCCTGAAGGCAGGGATGTTTTGTACCTGCCCCCACACCCGTTCCATCCAGTGTTCAATCAAGGACCGGAAATCCTGTGCCCGGCCACTCTCTTTCAGAGTAGCGGCCACCAAGTCATAGATATTGTCCGGATCCTCGTTGAAATCGACTTGACGGAACCGGCCTTGAATCTTGGTCCACTCCGCCAACTGCCGCTGCGAGAACGAGGAGGCATATTGCTGGAAGCCCTGGTGCAGGAGCAACAGAAACAACATGTCGGGCTCTTGCTGGGCTGAGGCAAGTTCGGCCAGATACTGGGCTGCCATCAGGTCAGGCAGGTCGCCCTGCCAGGCGGCCCGCTCAAGGAATTTGCCAAATTCATCGATGATGACAAGGATACCCTTGTAGCCGCCGTCTTTGGCCAACTCTGAGGCACGTCGGTACAGTTCGACAGCGGTGTGGGTGTCAGAAACGCTTGCCTCCATGGTCTCCAAGGCCATGTGCAGAGAGGAACGGAAGTGCTCAGAGGTCCAAGTCGTGTCCGCCATCTCGTCTGTGATGGCTCTGTGCAGAGCCCGACAGAGGGCTAAATCCAGCGGCATACGGCTGCCCTGTACTATGACAGGGAAATAGCGGACGCCACGTGCTAGCACTTCGGTCTGCACCCGCTGCTCCATTGCGGGGCTCGTTAGCTGCAATTGCACCAAGCATCGCTGCAACCAAGTGGACGAGCTGCCAGTTAGTAGCTGGAGCAGGAACAAACTGAAGGTAGACTTGCCCGAGCCATATGGCCCAAGGACTGACCAAGCGCGATCACGACGGCTTCCCTGGCAACTGTCCAGCACCTCTTCCAGAAGTCGGAGAGCTTTAGAGGTGAATTTATAGTCGGGAACCCATTCGGGATCACGGCGATCGAACTCGAGATTGGTCGCACGGGCGTACGCCTCTCCAGGCCAGACGAGATCGGCAAGAAGATCCTGCTGCGAATCAGCCATTCTGAACCCCTTGTCGAAGGTAGTAATTCCTTAGCAGATCGCATGCACTAACACCACCCTCCAGTGTAACCATGTTCAGACCAGCCGTGCGCACAAGGTGAACCATGCCTGTCCGGTGTTCCAGTTCCTCTATGCGCTCTACCAATGCTCGGTTGTCCAAGCAAAGCAGACGTCCGGGGCTCAACGGAGCCCACCGAAGGTCCTCCAAGCCTAGAACCACCTCATTGGGATGTAAGCGTTCCCGGAACCTATAGAGAGTGTAGGAAAAGAGATCCAGTGGCAGATTTCGGTGGTCGCCAACATGGAACTTGTATTGTCCCTGCGAAATCCCTTCCCGCAACAGTCCTAGCTGGGAGAGAGGGCAGTCAAGAACATCTCCAGACACTGTCTTGCGACCGCCTCCTTCTGCAGGCAAGTAGGTCCTTATGAAGCATCGAGCATCCTTCTTCAAGGAATGAGGCGCCACGCTGAAGTCGCGCTCCAAGAGAAACTTCTCAAGGCCTTGGAGCAACCGGTCTTCAGTGAACTCCCGTTGAGAGAATTCATTGAAGGCCCAGTACCAGAAAGTAGCCTGCACTTGATTTGAGGCCAGCTCCACATGCAGAAGCCATAGAGTCCCTACGTCTTCCAGGAATGGATCGTGAGTGTGTACGAGTTCACCAATCGCCGTCAATCGCATTGGGAGCCGGAATCGCCCGCCGGTAGGCTCGGGTTGGACAAGGTTGGTTGCTTGTAACCAATAGCTAAGAGCCTTGAGCATGTTGATGCCGATGCCCAATTGGTGATGGGCATCCCGATCATAGAGGGCAAACTCGTCCCGCCGCACGGCCTCCAGGCCCTTGTACAGCCAGCCGTCACGGAGATGAAAGGTCTCATGGCGGGCGAACGTATACGCCCGACCGTCCGCAGTTCGTTGTGTCTGGGCAACCACTCTAGTTCTTCCTTATATAAGGCGGGGACGTCGTAGCTCTTCCTTCGCCTTTTCGTAGGCTGCATCGAGCTCGAAACGCTCCCGCCGATACTTGACAATCAGCCGGATCAGGGGGATATCCTCTTCGGAGTAGTCCCTGACCCACCGCGTCTTCACGCACTTTCGCTCGGATCTGATGAAACCCTTGCGCTCAAAGTACCGGAGTTCATCGCGACTAGCCCCAGTTTGCTTTACGACGTCTGATTGGCGCATTACTTCCGGAAGTTTTTCGTGGATTTGTTCACGAAATAATATATCTCAGTGCTGCGTTTTGTCAAGGGCTTGTACTCGTTCAGTACATATGAGACAGTAGGTGAGCCATCTCAGGGTGGCACTGCCCAAGATACTCGGCTGGGGTGCAGCCCCAGGGCCTGATAGGGAGGGTGTTATAGATGCGCTTCCAGGCCAAGAGGGCCTGGTTGAGGGATCCCAGTTGGAGATTGCCGTCATAGATCTCCATAGAGGTGGAGACTCACCATCCCTGGCGTCGCAGCTCCACCAGCTTGTCTTTGCCCCAGCGGGGGTACTGCTCCCAGAGCTGAAGCACCGCCTGGGCCAGATGGGGACTCCAGGTGGATTGGCGTCGGCGCTTGGGCGGCGGCTCCTCTCCTCCAGCTCCCGGAGGCCGTACTGCTGCAGGCGCCCCTGCCATTACTACAGGGTTGAGCAGGTCAGGCCCAGCCGCTCGCTGGCCTGGGCGCTGGTGAGGCCCCGCTCCCATAAGGCCTGGCAGCAGGAGAGGTAGCGGATCGGCTCCTGGGCCTTGGGACTGAGCTGGGGCGGTGGGTGACGCGCGATGTGGTAGAATGCTCTGGGTAGACCCACTACCCGCATGAAGGGCCACCTCCTGTGAGGACTCACCTAGAAGGATTGCCCCTTGCTCTTTCCCTGTCTACTGTCTCGCATGTTTCTGGATGAGCTCAGTCCTCCCCCGAGGCATACTCATCCCCAGCCCACTGTTCCAGCACGGACGTCGTCACTCGCAGCTTCATCAATGGGACCTCCTTCTTGCTCCGTCTCTATAACTACGCCGCCTGCTTCCTGAACACCCAGGACGGAATCTCAAGCCTGTGCATCGCCGTGAACCCCAGCCTGAGCATATGCTTGCACGGGGCCTTCCACTCAGCGCCGCCAGACTTCGTCACCTTCCCGAACCGCCATGCCGGGCAGGTGCAGTAGACCTGCCCACCAGCGCTTTTCCTGATTTCGTACACAATGCCATCCCTGGTGTCCGACTTGACTGTGGTTACTACGGTCTTTGCCACCTGTGTTCTCCTGTTTGTGGTGTTTTTGGTTGACAATCGTAGCGTAACACAGGCATACGGCTATGTCAATATATGGGGCGCATAATGTGTCATCTGCCACAATGAGCTAAGCGCCGGCTCAAACAGCGTGAGCAGCCCTGGACAGCCTGTGCCAGGCTCCCAACAGAAACTCGTCTCCACCTACTTCTCTACCCAGCCGCCCCAGCAGCCCCGGTCTACGCAGGACCAGAAGCGCCGACCCCTGTTAGGCCCTTCCTTCCTGACAGCCCTGACAATGCCAACGCCCCCGCATTCAGGGCACTTCCTGACCCTGGCCCTCAAGGCAGCAATCTTGTCGCCGAGCCTCGCCTGCCAGCCCTTCACCCTGGTGGTGTACTCGGTCCCGTCTTTGCCAAGGCTGCGGCCGGCATCTTCCAGGTACAGGTACATCCGAATGGAGTTTTCGCCAGTGCCATCTGCACGACCAGTCCGGACGTTGACGGAGCTATGGACCCGGATACTCACGCGGGGATGAGAGGTCCCGACAGCATACACGTACTCGTGGCCATGGCACCCCACAAGTCTGGCGCCTGGCAAGGCCCTCTCAAACTCCTGCCGGGTAAACAACTCAACGGCCATCCCTCTCACTCCTCAAGGCTTCCTCGATTTCCTTGAACAGCGCATCTGTATGCAGCAAGTACTCAGGGTGGAAAAGCTCATTCACGTTCTTCAAGACCTGGTACGCCTTCCTGAGCGCAGCCTCCAGGCGCTTCTCTCTAGTCACCACAGGCCTCCTTATCTGCGTTCCCCAGACTACGCGTCTTGGACGTCAGCCCCTCGGACCATCGCTGGGGCAGAAGGCCCTGGAGCAACAGCCTCCCTTTCAGATATCCTCCTTCTGGAGCATATTGCTCGCAGCCTTAAGCCTCTCGAAGACCGCCCAAGACTCATCAACAGGGCCGTGCTCTCTCGCCCACTCCAGCACGGCCCTGATGGCTCTCTGTAACTCCCGGGCCTCAGCCAAGCTCATCATCCCAACCTCTGCCTGTCTTCGCTTGACCACGAGCTACCTCCTGACTATGACCTGGGGCACGGTCCCGGCGCCCCGGCACTTGTAGTGGACACACCAGCCGTCACACTCGGGCCCCATCACGCCAGCAGCGTGGTGAGGAGCCATCACCCACCTGTCTCCATCCCACCGTACAGCTTTCTCCGACTGACAGACGCAGCAGATTCCAGTAGCCATCTCATTTCAATCCTCACCCGACCCGAAGGCCGGGTGCAACCACCCCCCCACGTGTGTGAGGACAACGGCGCTAGCGAGAACGCCAGCGCCTCGCCCTTCTTGCTCTACTGCGGGTACACCACGAAGTCCAGCCCCATGTTGTCCCACTGCAGCGGCACTTCGGTAGCCCTTATCACGTCCTGCAAGGTTGGCCAGCCATCCTCGTCGGTGACTACAGCCGGCCCCTCGTAAAAGAAGCGGCCGCGGTACTCCTGGACCTGTATGCCTGCCCTTTCCATGTCGTCGCGGAACCGCTGGTGTCTGTCCATCTCACATCTCCTGCCCTATTTGACTGGGTGGGGGGGCCAGTTAGCCCCCCCACCTGACCATCACTCTCTACAGAGGCTTGACCGCTGACAGGATGTTCCTGTACCGGATGTTCAGTCTCCACGCGATGTTCCCGGCCACCTGGCCTACCAGCGACCCTATCCTTGACTGGATGTGCTCGGCCACCTGCTCCGCGTCGCCAAGCGTCTGCACCAGGGACTCATCAGTCAGGTCCCTCTTCAGACGCTCCAGCTCCTCTATGTTCATCTGCAGCATCCTGATCGCACCGTCAAGCTGGTCGGCAACCGCCCTCTGCGCCGACTCCTTCTCCATCTTCCTTGCCAGCCTTTCCAGTTCCATCCTTCGCCTCCTGTGTGGTGTTTTTTGATTACGTCCGTAGCGTAACACAGGCAGGCGACATTGTCAATATATGCTCCTCATAATTTGTCAAATTGCCCAACGTCTCATCCCCACGTGCGTGGGGGACTGCTTCTGTCTGTGGCACTTCAGACACACGCCGACGCTCTCCCGGTCTAGCTCAAAGTGGTGGTAGCCTCCAGCGCGGCACGGCTCAAGCTCCGCCGCCTTCCGTACTCCCCCGCTGGCTTGCTCATGGAGCGGGCCCTGCTCTTCTTCCTGAACATACTTACCTCCTCAGGTTTGGTCCCACGACATGGACGATGTTCTTCCCGACAAGCTCCACAATGCGCCAGACAACGCGCTCGCCAAGGCGCTCACGAAGCTGTCCCAACTCCATGTTGGACGTGAACACCGTGGGCAACCCGTCGTCGTGGCGCATGCCGATGATCTGGTACAGCCTGTCCTCAACCCACCCGGTGCCCTTCACATGCTCAGCGCCAAGGTCGTCCATGACCAGGAAGGGCACTCTCCCGTACCGGGCAATCACCCTCTCCTCAGACTCGGCGGCTCCCTCGCCATACGTGCCTCTCAAGGACTCCAGGAGCCCTGGCACGGTCACGAACAGCCCCTTGCCCTTCCCCTGGCTGCACCACTCCCTCAAGAGCCCAACGGCCAGCCCCGTCTTGCCAACTCCCGATGGCCCCCACAGGTACCACGACCCGGGACGCAGCTTCTTCTCAAGGCCAGGGCTTCTCATGACCACGGGCGACGAGGCCAGGGTGAACCCCCGGAACTGGACAGGCACGCCGGCATCGGCAATCTCCTGGGCAAGCCTGGCCTCACGCCCTTCAGGGCAAGAACAGAACCGCGTGAAGGCGCTGACGCCGAAGCCTTCAGCCTTGCCATAACCCACGCCAAGACACCAGCAGCCCTCCGGCCTCGTGGCCTGGATGGCGTCCCTCTCAAGGCACAGGGCCAACACCCGCTCCAGCTCCTTCAGCCTCTCCCCGTGAGCAGCCTTCATCTGACGTCGGATAGCATCTGTACTGGGCAAGCTCTGCATGCTGTCCATTTGCCTTCCTCGCCTCACCATTTGGCCGCAGGGCCACGACTAGCACTTCACCCTATCTGAACATCCCCCAGCCATCTTCGCTTCTCCCGGGCGCTGCCAGGGGCCTCTACCCCTGGGCTAACTCGGTGGTCGTAAGCCCCTTGAGGTCGTTCAGCCCATCCGTGTCTGCCTCAAGCCACCTATGCCCGTTCTTGCTGTACACCCTCAGCGCCCAGGAGACCACGTCAACAGGCTCATCGGCTATGGCCTTGACGACGCCCTCAAAGGCCTGAAGCCACCCCTTGAAGGCCCGGGGGTTCCTCTTGGCTACAAGCGCCGAGACCGCCTGGAAGGGGTTAACCCCCTCAGCTTGCCAGGCATCTACCTGCTTCGGGTAGTTGTGCTGGATGAACGACACCAAAGTTGCGGCCTTGTTCTTGCCCTCGATAATCCTCTGACGCCAGCCAGCAAGGGTCGTGGGTATCTGCTCAGAAGCATCCTTCGGTTCGGGCGAGGGGTCTGTCTGCGGTTCAGGCTCAGGAGCTTCTTTCGGTCCAGGCAGAGGGTCAGTCTTCGGTTCAGGCGAAGGGCCTGTGCCGGACACAGGGACCTGGTATCCCTCAACCCAGGGGTCATCCTCAACGGAGTCCTCGGAGTCAGGCGTCACAATGCGGACTCTTACCCGTCCAGGCACCGCATGCGTTTTTGCCGCGCCGCCCCAGGGGATACTATCCCCCGCTAGGGGGATAGTATCCCCTGGCTTCTCTGCTGGTAGTCTATGGTTGTAGTCTATGTTGTAATCTATGTATGTATTCTCTGTAGATAGTTCCAACGCAGCGTCGAATGTTGTTCCAACGTTACGCGAGAAGTTGTCACAACGTAGCGTTGGAAGTTGTTCTCGCGTTACGCTGGGAGTTGTTTCAACGTTACGCTGGGTGTTGTTTCCACGTTTGGGCGAAATTGAGTTGCCCGTTTCGGCGGAACAAGTTCCGCGTTTTGGGCCAAATTGGCTGCCAGCGGCGCGTCTATCACCGTATGCATTCCATGCCCTGCACACGGATTCGACATCCAGCCTGAAGTGGAGCCTTGCCGGAATACCACGTCTCTGCTCCTCGATGAAGCCGAGGTCTCTCAGGAGCCTCCTGGCGAACTCTTGGGCCCGAGGCGTGAGACCGGTCTCAGACTCTATTGCAGCCTGGGTCTTGAAAACCCAGCCCTCAGGGTCTCTGCCCTTGCCTGACCAGTAGGCAAGCTGGCACAGGAGCAAGGCGCTGTTGACGCTCCCCGTCAACTTCACCAGCTCGGGATAGAACGCCACCGGCCTGCCAAGGCCGGGCAGGAAGTCAGGCAGCCTCATGCCAATCTCCTTTCCAGGAATTGCACCAGGGCCCTACAGACAGCCTCATCGTTGATCTTGAAGTGGACAGTGGGCGGAGAACCGGCAAGGCGCTCCTCGATGAAGCCCAGCGCCTTCAGCGTCCTCCTGGCACTCTTCTGGGCCTTGGGTGTCAGCAAGAGTTCAGCCTCCAGCTCGGCCTGGGTCTTGCCCACCCATCCGTCCTCGCTGCTGGCAGAGAGACTTGCAAGGTAGCACAGCAGGACAGCACTGGCAGGCTTGCCAGTCAGCCGGGCAAGGACTGGGTAGTACTCCACATGTCGCCCTATCTCGGGCAAGCTATCAATGAACGTCAACGCATCCTCCTTTCACTCTATCTGTACTCTTTGTACAAAGAGCTGCTGGCCCATGTTAAGGAAGTTGCCGCCGGTAATCGTAGCACCCTGGTCAGGGTAAGTACAGAGGACTACATCCCGTGCTTTCGGGCTACCAGCCTGACCACGCCGACCTTCTCGCTTTCGGGGTCGTAGTCTGTGATGTAGGCCCACTCGGGCACGAAGTTCAGCTTGATGGGGTCGCTGCCGCCAAACCGGGACTTGGCCACTATCAGGTACAGTCGCCCCTTGTTGGCCTGGAGCTTTTGCTCCCTCACTTCGCTGCTGTCAGTCTCATCAATGGTCTGGTACTCAAAGACAGGGGGGACCACAAGCTTTTTACCCATCTGCTGGTAGCGGAACGGGTAGTACAGCAGCAGGATGGTGGAGGCCACATCCTCTCCGCCGAGCTTCAGGTTGTCGCTCCCCGGGATGTAGGAGCTATACATGTCCCGTTCAACGTCCCTGTTAAGCTGGCTCAGGACCAGCACCGGCACATTGGTGCTCTTGGCCAGCTCTCGGAGATTCCTGTATATGCCGGCGATGCGGTTGACCTCGCTCGCCTTGTCGTCGGCCACAAGCTCTGCAAAGTCAACAACCAGCAGCCGTATCCTGTCGGTCTGCATCATCCTCATGGTCTGGTAACGCAAGAAGTCGGAAGTAGCCCGCTTGTCATAGACCTTAAGGCGCTCCATGAGCGGCTCCAGGGACTGCCGGGCCTCCAGTACCCTGTCCAGTTGGCTCTGGCTGACGTCGCCTCGGCGCACCTTGGAGCCATCCACCTTCGCCTCAGCCCATATGCCCCGCTCAAGGAGCTCCTCTGCCCTCATGTCCATGGACACGAAGCCTACGCTCCCATCGCCTCTCCTGTGGCACTCTCTGAGCACATTGACTACCACCTGCCAGGCAAACGCTGTCTTGCCTACTCCAACACGCCCTCCAAGGATAGTCACGTTACCCAGTGGCAGGCCCCCGCCCAGCCGGTCGTCCACATCTCTGAACCCGGTGGAAAGGCAGCTCTCATTCCTGCCAGCCAGGTAGCCAGCGAGCTTCCTGTCGAATTCAGGCAGGTACTGCGACAGGGGCCTGAAGTCTCCAGCATCCATGTCGGGGTCAGAAGCAACCTCGATAATCCTTGACGCCGTCTCCGCGTAGGAATCTGTCCACGCGGCGTCAATCCGCTTCTTCAGGGTCCTGAGCTTCGACCTGTCCTTGACCTTCTCTATCCAGGTCTCGATGTCCCTGGTGGAGAACACCCCAATAGACGGCAAGTAGTCACGCAGCGCCGTGATGTACTCTATGTCGCCTGGCAGGGCTTCGGCAATAGCTACAGCAGAGGCCTCGCCGTGCTTTTCCTTCAACTCCTTCAGCGTTGACCAGATCCGCTTGTGGATGTCATTGACAAAGTCCTCAGACACCAGGGATGGCGCGAACAGGTCAAGGCATTCCTTCTGCTCCAGGACAGCGCACAAAACGGCCTTCTCATACTCAATCATGCCCGTCTCCTTAACATGTCCTTCTTGTAGAGGTAAAGCGCCAGGTCACATAACGAGTCTGGATGAGAAGCCACGGCATACCACAGGTACTTCAGCACCGTTTCGTGAGTCTTCATGGCTTTGACCAGGGCCTCAATCCTGGCCTTCATGCTGCGCTTGTCCTGCAACTCCGAGGGGTTGTACTGGGCAACAAAGTCAACGAGAAGCCGTAGCTTCTCTCTCCTGGAGAGACGCTCCATGGCGGCAGCCCATTCTTGCCACGAAGAGAAACGAGGGGAGTCTGTCCTTACAGGCTTGCCGGCCAGGTCCCGGTACAGCCTGTCATAGTCAAGACGGTACCACTTCGTCTTGTCTATGGGGCTACGATTGAAGTGCGCCGCCACGACGTAGCCGCGCTTCTCCAGCCCAAGGAAAAGCCTCTGTATCTTCCTGGCAGACCACCAGCTCAGATGCCGCTGCCACTCGTCGTACCTGTTGCATACCCAACGGCGCCCGTCCCTGATGTCGCCCCGGTCTAGCAGGAAGTGCAGGTGCTGGAGAAGAATGGCCTCATCTACACCTACAAGCCTGGCCAGGGAAGGGAACAGAGGGATACAGGGCTCTTCCAGCAGGACCGTGCCCATGGCTACTCAGGGCTTTTGACCGCGTTCGCCCTGCGGCTGCCCTCGGTGTCTGCCAGCAAATGCGCCTGCGATTTCCTGACAATGCACCTGGACTTCATGTGTTTGTTTCAATCCTCACCCGACCCGAAGGCCGGGTGCAACTTATCATCTCCAGGGCTGGCTGCTAACATTCCCAGAAGGTGCATCTTGGCCTGGCACTCCGGGCAGAGGAGGTCCTCATACGTCATAAGGGTCTGCACCTGGTCCAGTAATTCCCCAAGCTGCTTCGCTTTCAGCATGATGGCGCTCAATCGTCCCATGTGGACTTCAGCCATCTCTAGATGTTTCTGCACACGCTGCTCAAGAAGTTCAACACTTTTTGAGACATTTCCCAGGCAAGATTCAAGACTACTTCTGGAGTCGGCGGGATCTACCATACAGGCGACCTCTCAAGTATACAGGATGGAAAGGAAAGGCCGATGTGAGCGTAGCACATTCGTTCTACTTGGTCAATGGGTTTCGGCGTGGCTCTAGCAGGTATTAAGCAGCCTACTTGCCAGCACGAGGGGCATTGACAAAGTCCTCCAGGACCTTCCTGGAGACAACGATGCGCCTGCCAAGCCGTAGGGCGCCCGGCATCTCTCCTCGCTTGACAAGTTCGTAGGCGGATGCCCGGCTTATCCCCAGATAGTTGGCAGCCTGAGCTACAGACAGAACAGCAGGGCGTTCGTCACACATATTTCACCGTCTATCATGAGGTTGTCACCATTCTACAACGGTCCGTGGACTTCAGTCAACGTCAGACAGGACAGAGTTCCTGACACCTCTTGAAATCCAGCCAGGGGCTATGCTAGAGTGTCCATTCAATCCCAGAGTACCTAGCAGGAGCTACACATGCGCGGGTCTATAACTCCACGGGGCAAGAGCACCTGGCGCATACGCTACGATGGCCCACGGGACGCCAGCGGTCAGCGGAGGCAGGTCAGCGAGACCGTGAAAGGCACAAAGCGAGACGCAGAAAGAGTCCTGCGCGACCGCCTTGCAGCCATCGAGCAGAATACCTTCGTGGCCCCAAGCCGGCTCCTGGTGTCGGAGTTCCTGGAGCAGTGGCTAAACACCTATGCCATCCCCAACACGTCACCCCTGACTGTGATCGGCTACCGCACCCACTTCAACAGGATCAACCGCTGGCTGGGGAGCATACCTCTACAACGGCTTTCTCCTTACCACATCCAGTCCATGTACGCTGAGATGGCGACCGAGTTCAAGCCCCGGACAGTCATGGTGACCCACACGCTCCTGCACGAAGCCCTGAAGTATGCAGTCCGGTGGGGGCTGCTCTCAAGGAACCCTGTAGAGGCCACTGAACCGCCCAGGAGAGGCAAAGACACGGAGCCAGTGATGTGGAGTGTCCAGGACATCCTGCGCTTCCTGGAAGCCGCAAATGGGCACAGGTACTACCATGTCTACCACCTGGCCATCCTCACAGGTATGCGCCGAGGGGAGCTGGCAGGACTCCAGTGGGAGCAGGTGGACCTGGAACGAAAGCTGCTCACTGTCACGGGCCAGTTGCTATACATACGCCGCCGTGGGCTCAACAGGTCACTGCCCAAGACTGACAGGGGTCGCCGCATCTCCCTGAGCCAGTCTGCAGTAGACCTGCTCAAGCAGGTACGACGCCGCCAACTGGAGCAAAAGCTGGCAGCAGGCCCGGCATGGAAGGAGACAGGCTATGTCTTCACGTCAGAGACTGGCCTGCCCATCAACCCAGGGACCATGACCGCGGCATTCACAGCCCTGGTCAGAAAACTTGGACTCCCCCGCATCACCCTGCACGGCCTCCGACATGCCCACGCCACACTCCTTCTGTCCAACGGAGTGCATCCAAAGGTGGTATCAGAACGCCTGGGACATTCCAGCGTCAAGCTTACCCTGGACCTGTACAGCCACGTGCTGCCTCACATTCAGGAGGCAGCAGCAAAGGTCATAGACGAGGCCCTGTCACAGGGAAGCGTCCTGGCTGCTCAAGCTCAGAACACTTGACAAGAACGGCTGTTACTATGCAACCATTAAGGCGTCAGCAGGAGAAGGGGCTGGCCGATTTTGAATCGGCTCCGTTAAACACTCTGGCGCCTGCTCGCACGTAGCCGCCCCGGGACCGGCAACATTAGCAGCCGACCGCTCTATCCGTTTGGGCCACCCGGGGCAGTTCACCATGAGGGTCGAGGAATTCCTCGACCCTCAACTTTTGCGGACAGCCTGGGGGCAGGCTCGAGTGGCTACTTGCTTGGTCACGCGGTTGGTCACATACTCTATAGCACAGGGCCTTTGACAATAGACAATTTCGGACACGTGTTCTGAGTGTAGCTATTAAGAAATACGCTTTTCGACGCCACGGACACATTTCGTGGAGTAATCTAAACTAAATGTAATTGCCAGCCGTCCATAGTCCTGCAGTCCTCAGCTTTCAGGATACCACATGTTAGTAGACTGTCACGTTCACCTGGACTCCTTCGGCGACGAGGAAGTTGGGGAAATCCTGGCGCGGGCTACCAGCGTCGGCGTCGGCTTCGTCATCTGCGCCGGCACCACAGTGGAGTCCTCCCAGCGCTCCATCGAGCTCTCCCGCAGGTTCACACCCTTCTTTTCTGGCGTTGGCATTCATCCCATGGACATGCATGGGCCGCTGGACGAGGCTACCAGTGAGCGCCTGAGGCGGCTGGCGACCTCCAGCGATAAAGTCCTGGTCATGAGCGAGATCGGCCTTGACTTCATGGAGGGCGCGCCAGACCGGGCCATGCAGTACCACGCCTTCCGTGAGCAAGTCCGACTGGCCCTGGAGCTGAAGCTGCCCATCGTCTTTCACACGCGGGAGGCCCACGATGAGACGCTGCGCATCTTGAGAGAGGAGCGGGCCTATACAGTCGGCGGTGTCATGCACTACTTCCAGGCCGACGAGGCGACGGCCCGCAAGGTCATGGACCTGGGGTTCTGCATCTCCCTGGCCAGGCCCCTGCTCAGGCTCCCTCACCTTCAGCGGGTGGCCGCCGGGCTGCCGCTGGAGTCCATTGTCCTGGAGACGGACGCCGCGCCCCAGCCCTTCAAGGCCAAACGCGAGAACTGGACGGAGCCGCGCCACCTCCGTGATATCGCCCGCAAGCTGGCCGAGCTCAAGGGCCTGTCAGAGGAAGAGGTGGAGGAGGCGACCACCAGCAACATCATGCGGCTGCTTGGCCCCAGGGCCGAGGCAGTCCGCAGGTATCTCGGCCTCACGCCAGGTCCTGGAAGACCAGGGACGGCAGAATGAAAAAGGCCACGTACCAGCCTGCCACAGTCGGCACAGCCGCCTTGAGCAGGCTGAAGCCCTGCACCTCTCTGACGGCGACCACACCGGCCACCAGCACCCACAGGGCGGCGACGAAGAAGAACGCTGTCCTGGCGAAGGGCACGGCCATGAGCAGCAGTAGCACTCCAGGCCCGTAGCTCACGCCGATGGCGCGCAAGAGTTGCCGGTAGCTGGCCCTGCCGCCCAGGAGCCATGTCCCCAGGAGGTAGGCCAGGGCTGTCCACGTTACCCAGCCCAGTGCGATGGTGCTCATGGCCAGGAGCGCGACAATGCCGGGACTGATTCCCCTGGTCTGCATGGCGACGCTCCACATGCCCAGGCCAATGGCAATGGCCGCCATGGCGACGGTTCCCATGGCGTGCAGCCCGCCGGCCGGGTCCTCCCCAAGTCCATGATAGGCCTTGCGGTCACACAGAGCGGCCCTCACTGCCCTCGCTAGCATTGGCCCATCCAGTCAGTGGTCTGGCGCGATTGTAGCGCAAGGCCACAAGATGTCAAGCCGCGTGGGGCCAGCGCCATCCTGTGCAAAACTGGTGTCAAAAGGCCCTCGCCCCGCGGCATTTGTAGTATAATGTGCTATAAGTCCTGGGTCTGACTGGTATAAGTATTGCCTTAAATTATCATGGCCAACTTCCACCAGCTCTACATCTTCCATATGGTGGCCAAGCTGGGCAGCTTCTCCAAGGCGGCGGAGGAGCTGTCCATCAGCCAGCCCGCGGTCTCCATCCAGGTCCGCGAGCTGGAGAAGAGCCTTGGCTGCGCCCTGCTGCACAGGATGCGCCGTGGCTTGCAGCTCACCGATACCGGCCAGGCTGTGTTCAGCTACACCCAGCGCATCTTCTCCCTTGCCCAGGAGATGGAGACCGCCGTCCAGGACATTCAGGGCCTCAAGGCCGGCAGGCTGACCATCGGCTCCAGCACCACGCCGGGAGAGTACATTCTCCCCTGGGTCATAGGCCAGTTCCGCCAGCGGTACCCGGGCGTCGAGGTGACGCTGACCATCTCCAACACTCAGGCCATTGTGGACCGCATAATTAACCGGGAGCTTGACATGGGGATGGCGGGGTCCCTGGTGGACATGGAGGGCCTGGAGTCCTTCCCCTACATCCAGGACGAGATAGTGCTGATAGCCGCGCCTTCCCACCCGCTGGCTGCCAGGGAGAAGCTGGCCCTGAGCGACATTGAAGGCCAGGACTTTATCCTGCGGGAGCCTGGCTCGGCCACCCGGCGCACCGCTGAGAGCTGCCTCAGGGCGCACGGCCTCACCGTCAGGACTGTCATGGAGCTGGGCAGCAACGAGGCCCTCAAGAGGGCGGTGGCTGCTGGGCTGGGGCTGGGCCTGCTCTCCAAGTTCGGCGTTATGCCCGATACCACGGCAGGCTTCATCAAGGTGCTGGCCATAGAGGGCTGGCGCTGCCAGCGTCCGCTGACGGTCTTCTACCGCAAGGACAAGCACCTTCCCCTCGCCCAGCGGGCCTTCCTGCGCTTCCTCCAGGAAGAGCGGCCTGTACCTCCTGGAATAAAATAACCCGCCTACGGCCTGACCACGCTGCCGTCGGCCCGGCGCACCGTGTCCCAGGCGCCCCCGAAGGCCCTTTCCTTGAAGGGGAACCTGGCCGCCAGCTTCTCGTCCACGTCTATGCCCAGCCCCGGCTTGCCATTGGGCCACATGTAGCCATCGCGCACCTCCGGGCATCCCGGGAACACCTCCCTGGTGCGCTCCCCGAAGATGCTGTACTCCTGGATGCCAAAGTTCCAGCAGTTGACGTCCAGCATCAGGTTGGCCGCGTGCCCCACCGGCGATGTGTCCCCTGGGCCGTGCCAGGCCGTCCGCACGCCGAAGGCCTCGCACAGCGCCGCCAGCTTCCGGGCCGGCGTCAGGCCGCCTATCTGCGAGATATGAACGCGCATGAAGTCTATGAGGCGGTCCTTGACCATGGGGATGAACTCGTGCGGGTTGTTGTAAAGCTCGCCCATAGCCAGCGGGGTGCTTGTCTGCTGTCGCACGATGCGGAAGTACTCGTTGTCCTCGGGCGCGAACAGGTCTTCCAGGAAGAAGAGTTTGAACTGCTCCACGTCCTTGGCCAGCCCGACGCCCATTATGGGGGGAATGCGCTCATGTACGTCGTGCAGCAGCTCCACGTTCCAGCCGATGGTGCCGCGCAGGTGCTCCAGCAGCTTCAGCACCGACCTGGTATAGGGCCTCGGCTCGAATATGCCGCCCGGGTGGGCGTATAGTAGCTTCGGGTCGAACCTGGTCACCCGGTCCGTGATCGCCCTGGGGCCGTCCTGGGACGCGGGCGACGGGCCGGCGGCGCCCCGCACGCCGTAGGTCGCGTAGCCGGGCGTCTCGACCTGGACCCGGATGTAGTGGTAGCCCTGCGCCATGAAGGCCCGGACCTTGTCCTCGACCTCCACGGGGTCGCGGCCGCTGGCGTGCACGTACACGGCGGCGGCATCGCGGGCCTTACCGCCCAGCAGGTCGTAGACAGGCATGCCTGCCACCTTGCCCTTGATGTCCCACAGCGCCTGGTCCACGCCGCTCAGGGCGTTGTTCAGCACCGGCCCGTTGCGCCAGTAGGACGACACGTAGGCCGACTGCCATATGTCCTCGATGTCCGCCGGGTCCTTGCCGATGAGGAAGGGCTTGAGGTAGTCGTTGACGGCCGTGGCCACCGCCGTTGGCCGCTGGGTAAAGGTTGCGCAGCCGACGCCATACAGCCCTGGCTCCGTGGTCTCTACCTTGACTATGACCAGCCGTATGTTGTCCGGCTCCGTCAGGACCACTCGCACGTCGCGAATCTTGAGCTTGCTCATATCGGCTCCACAAGTGGGATTGCGCTGACACTCCGCGCTGCCTCTGGACGCTGCGTATTATAGACCAACTTTGCCAGGGGCGTGCCATACAGGGGGAAGGGATTGCCCATCACGGGCTATGCTGGAGCGGAGTAGAGCATCAAAGAAGTTTGAAGGAACGCTCCCCCTCATCCCTTCGGCACGCTCAGGGCCTGCCCCGAGCACAGCCGAGGGGACAGGCCCTGACCTTCTCCCGCCAGGGGAGAAGGGACTTCCTCGCTCTGGATGGGAGAGGACTGACTTTATCAAATCACAGGTGACACACCACCAGGCTGGATTTGCTGCCCCCGCTGGCGCGGCACCGTGGCCGTAGGCGCTGACAGGCAGTCCCGCTCGCGGCGTGGCTCGACTGCGCCGCCTGCCCTCGGGTATAATGAAGTGCTGCACGTCAGGCCAAATCTTGTGTTGAGGTGTGCCCAGTGCTTCCGGCTGTAGCAACCCTAGCCCTCAAGGAATGGGCGGTGGCTGTCCATGCCATGGCCCAGGGAAAGCTCGTCATGGTCCTGCGCAAAGGCGGAATACACAGGGAGGACAAGGAGTTCCGCATTCTTCATCCCGAGTTCCTGCTCTTTCCCACCTACGAGCACCAGAAGCCGGAGCTGTTGAAGGAGCAGTACCACGAAGACCTGCGGCGCACGCTGGAGGAGGACGATGTCCCGGGCCTGGTGATGGTCAAGTACTGGTGCGAGGTCACCGACAAGTTCCAGCTCACCGAGGAAAAGGCGGTGGACAGCCTGCTCCCCTATCATATCTGGACGCGGGACTACGCCCAGAAGCGCCTGCACTGGAGGCCCAAGCAGCCGCTGACGGTGGCCCTGCTGAGGGTCTATCGCCTCCAGCAGCCCCAGGCGCTGCCCATCCTGGACGAGTACGCAGGCTGCAAGTCCTGGGTTGACCTGGGGCAGGAAGTCCCCCTGGGCTACATGATGCCCGTCCTGTCGGACGAGGAGTACGAGGCCAGGGCAGGCCAGGTGCGGCAGGTGCTCAAGGAAGCAGCAGCCGGGGCCCAGTAATCTCATTTCTAGAGGCGTAGCGTGAAGTACCGACGACTTGGCACGACAGAGCTGGAGGTCTCAGAGGTAGGGTTCGGCGTCTGGACTGTCAGCACCAACTGGTGGGGCAAGGTCAGCGAGGAGGATGGCCTCAAGCTGCTGGTCCGGGCCTTTGACCTGGGCATCAACTTCTTCGACACCGCCGACACCTACGGCGATGGCTATGGCGAGGAGGTGCTGGCCAAGGCCCTCAAGAAGCACCGGCACGAGATTATCATCGGCACCAAGTTCGGCTACGACTTCTACAACAACACCACGCGCCAGGGACATAAGGAGCGGCCACAGGACTTCTCCCCAGAATTCATCAGGTTTGCCTGCGAGCAGAGCCTCCGCCGCCTCCAGACAGACTACATAGACCTCTACCAGCTCCACAACCCCCGCCTGGACACCATCGAGAAGGACGAGGTCTTCGACACGTTAAAGGAGTTGGTCAGGGAGGGGAAAATAAGGTACTACGGCGTGGCGCTGGGCCCTGACATCGGCTGGTTCGAGGAGGGCGAGGCCGCCATGAAGGTACGCAAGGTGGCCTCGCTCCAGATCATTTACAGCATCCTGGAGCAGCAGCCGGCCCGCCGCTTCTTCCCCATCGCGCAGGAGGAGAAGACGGGGCTGATTACGCGCGTGCCCCACGCGTCTGGCATGCTGGACGGCACCTATACCAGGGACACGGTCTTCGCTGCCAGCGACCACCGCAGCCACAGGCGCAGGGAGTGGCTGGAGCAGGGCCTCAAGAAGGTGGAAAAGCTGGACTTCCTCACCAGGGAGCTGAGCGGGACCATAGGGCAGACCGCCATCCAGTTCGCCCTGTCCGGCCCGCAGGTGGCCACGGTGCTGCCCAATATAACCGACCTGCCGCAGCTAGAGGAGTTCGCGGCTGCCTCGGAGGTCCAGCCTATTCCCCAGGACATCCTGGCCAGGCTCTGGGAGCTTTATGACCAGGACTTCTACCTGGAGCCGGCCAGGGCCCCGGCGGCCGGCTAGCCATCCTCCGGGGCCAGGGCCTCCTCAGAGTCCTGGGCGTAGGTGGCCTCCTCCTCTGGAGGCAGGACTGCTTTCTTGGCCCGGCGCCGCTGGGTCACAATGCGCTTCATCTCCCCTTCCACCAGCCGGAAGTCCTTCTGGGGCAGCAGGTGCAGGCTGTCGTAGAAGGCCAGGGGCCAGTCCTCTGGCGGCCAGCGTTTGACGTACTCCAGCCTCGGCGCCAGGAGCAGGGCATCTATGTAGTCCTCGTCCTCCAGGACTATGTTGGGTGCCAGCTTGACGCGGAAAGGGAAGTCCTCGTCAGGAGTCCAGATGGGCGAGTGGTCCTCATAGTACCTGGAAGCGATAGTGGCCGTGGCAGGCCACTTCCTGAGGCCGCTGACGTAGAGGAGTACGCGGTCGCCGGGCTGCATACGCTCGGCCCGCCGCCGGTACTTGGCCCTCATGGCGTAGAGCGAGTAGCCCTGGTCCTTGATTATCTGGAACTCTTGTGGGGTGACCACCACCATCCAGTAATTCTTGCCCATAAAAGTGAAAGCTCCGTGCTATACCTTCTCGTTGTCCAGGGTGCCATCACCCGCGTGTGAAGGAAGGCCGGGCGTGCTGCTCCGGCGGCACATCAGGCCAGCTCTCTCATGATGTTATACATATGCAGGTAGAACTTCGACGCCTCCCGCATGTAGCCCAGGACTCCCAGCCTAGCGTCCTCGTTCTCGTGGAACCTGACCTGGCCCTGGAATAGCGACAACTCCGTGTGGTATGTCCTGGGGTCGTGGCCCAGGGCGTCGGCCAGCCTGCGGGACTCCTCCGAGGGCACCAGCCGGTCGGATGTGTCGTGCATTATGAGGGCGCGGGCACGCAACTGGCCTATGCCAGTGCTGGGCGAGATGGCCTTCAGGAAGGCCAGCGTCTCCGGCGAGAGCCGGGCCAGCAGGCCGTCCACCTCCCCCAGCTCCGGGCCTGTCAGCAACTCATAGACTGCCCTGCCCTCATCGGTCACCAGCAAGGAGGGGTCTACCGTGCTGACCTTTTGATCAATGAACATGCGTGCCAGCGTCTCTCGGTCCCCGGGCGCGCTCACTCCCTCGATGAGCTGGGCCGTGAAGACCTGTAGCGTCAGGCTGTCCGGCTCCCACGGCCTCTGCTGGCCCATGTAGAAGCGTGTCCTGCTGCTTATGGCCCGTACCAGGTCCACGGCATCATAGTAGCCGCCGAAGAAGTTGATGAATTTTACCTCATCGCGTATGCGTGGGTCCTGGGCGGCCACTGTAGCCAGGGACGCCCCGACGCAGAAGCCTCCCATCCCCACCCGTTCGGGGTCCACTTGCCCCAGGCCGCGCAGGTACTGGAAGGCCCAGACCAGGGCCTCTATCTCCTTCACCCTGATGCGTCCCTGGACCATGCTCTCGGACCAGGGTATCATCACTACCGAGCCGTTGCGCGCCAGGCCATTGGCGAGGCCGACTACCCTGGGGTCGTCGCGCCCCGCCGGATTGACGCCAAGGAAGAGCAGCACCGCGCTACGCCTGCCCGTGCCGTAAGGCAGGTACAGGTCGGCCCTGCCGAAGCCCTCGGGTGTCGCGTACTGGACTTCCTGCCTGGTGGGCGGGCGGGTTATCCACTCCTGGGGCTTCACCGGAATGTTGGGCATGACCTGGGTAATGAAAAGGGTGGTGCGCCAGGCGGCGCGCCCCTGTGGCACAACGATGGTCAGGACCGCGACCAGGAGCGCCGCCAGGCCGGCGAAAAGGATGGCCCGCTGAAGTATCTGCCTCATGGTGCTTGCACATGGCCGCCCCGATGCAAGACTGGGCCAGTCCGGCCACAGAAGCGACCAGCTACCGTGCGAGCTTTCGCCAGGGAGGCTATGCGTTCTGGCCAGTGAAGGGCCTGACGTCCAGGTTGGGGCCAGCAGCAGGGCCGAGTCTTTGACATCCAATGGTGGCGGTGCTATTCTATATCAAGATATTATCGTAGTTTCTGAAAAAGTGGTATATCGTATAAGAGCGACCTCCGACGAACCGAGGCTCCCTTCCCGGTCTAGGAAACCGGTGCCGAAAAGTGTACGTGAGTACACTTTTTTTGTTCCTGGGCTAGTGCGGGGTATTGAGGAGGAGGTTACATGGTCACTGAGATCATTGCCCGCATCGTAGGTGGCATGATCCTGGCCACGGCCGGGTGGAGACTGGGCGAGTATATCAGCGAGATCTGGGGGCCGGAGGGTTATGTTCTATGGGTCGCAGGACTGACTCTGACGGGCGCAGCGCTAGGCCTGGTGTTTTCGCCGTTTCTTTCCGTCCGCGCTGCCCGAGGGGTCGCTAGCCAGCTAGAGAAGATTCCCACTACCACTCTCCTCTCCGGTGCTCTTGGCTTGGTCCTGGGCCTGCTCGTAGCCCTGCTGGTCTCCATCCCGCTGTCCCGTCTCCCCGGCTGGCTTGGCGTGGGACTGCCTATCACCCTGAGCATCTTCCTGGGGTACCTGGGGGCGGTGCTGATGGCATCGCCCAACCGCGATATTTTCCAGGCCCTGGCCTCCCACGAGGGCGCCAGCGGCCCTGGGAAACGCGGCAGCGCCGTCAACTCCCACAACGGCAAGATACTCCTGGACACCAGCGCCATCATTGATGGCCGCATCGCCGACATCAGCCGTACCGGCTTCCTGCGGGGCACGCTGGTCATACCCAAGTTTGTGCTGGACGAGCTGCGCCACATCGCGGACTCCAGCGACTCCCTTCGTCGCAACCGAGGCAGGAGGGGCCTGGAGATGCTCAACAGGCTGCGCAAGGAGGCCGAAATCCCCATCCAGGTACTGGACGTGGACTATCGCGACAGTGGCGAGGTTGATGGTAAACTGGTGGGGCTTGCCAAGGACCTGCACGCGTCCATTATTACTACAGACTACAACCTCAACCGCGTTGCCCAGATCCAGGGCGTGCCTGTGCTCAACATCAACGAGTTGGCCAACTCCCTGAAGCCGGTGGTGCTCCCTGGCGAGGGCATGACCATCCGGGTCATCCAGGAGGGCAAGGAGCCGGGCCAGGGCGTTGGCTTCCTGGACGACGGCACCATGGTCGTGGTTGAGGGTGGGTACCGTTTTATCAATCGTGATGTGGATGTACTGGTCACCCGAGTCCTTCAGACCGCTGCCGGGTCAATTATCTTCGCGCAGCCCAAGCGAGGTTAGCCCGTGGCCGGGCCGCTAACGCCGGGGGACGGAGGCCCCCACCCCAGGGTGGGGGCCATCGTTGTCGCCGCAGGCGCCAGTCGCCGCATGGGAGGGCGCGACAAGGTCTTCCTGCCGCTCCTGGGCAAGCCCCTTATCAGCTACACCCTCCAGGCCCTCCACGCCTCGCCCCAGGTGGATGCCATAGTCCTGGTGCTGGCCCAGCACAACATCGCCGACGGCAGGCGGCTGGTCCGGCAGGGCGGCTTCTACAAGGTGAGGGACATATGCACTGGCGGCCAGCGGCGCCAGGACTCGGTCAGGTGTGGCCTCGAAAGGCTGGCCGACATGCACTGGGTCCTGGTGCACGATGGCGCCCGGCCCTGCATTGACGCCAGCCTCGTCGAGCGAGGACTGCGCCACGCGGCGGAGACCGGGGCCGCCACGGCTGCCGTGCCGGTGAAGGACACCATCAAGCTGGCGGGCGCGGACCTGCTGGTGGACAGGACGCTGCCCCGCGACCAGTTGTGGGCCGTGCAGACGCCCCAGGTCTTTCTCAGGGCGCTGCTGGCGGAGGCGCACCAGCGCGTCGCCGAGGATGTCACCGATGACGCCGCCATGGTGGAGCGCATCGGTGGCAAGGTCAGGCTGTTCATGGGTTCCTACGAGAACATCAAGGTGACCACGCCCGAGGACGTAGCCATCGCCGAGGCGCTGCTCCGCGCCCGCGGCGTGGCCGGGGGCGGCCCATGCTAGCCCGCTCAGGTATCGGCTTCGACGTGCATCCCCTGGTGGAGGGCAGGCCCCTTGTCCTGGGTGGCGTGGCCATTCCCTTCGAGAAGGGCCTGCAGGGCCACAGCGATGGGGATGTCCTCATCCACGCGGTCATTGACGCCCTGCTGGGCGGCGCGGGCCTGGACGACATAGGCACACACTTCTCCTCCAGCGATTCCAGGTACAGGGGCATCTCCAGCGTCATTCTCCTCCAGAGGACGCTGGAGATACTGAAGTCCCACGGTTGGCGGGCCAGCTACGTTGATGCTACAATACTCGCCGAACGTCCGGTCCTGAGGCCATTCATGGCCCAGATCAAGCAGAGCCTCGCGTCAACCCTGGGCGTTGCCCCGGCCTCCCTCAACCTCAAGGCCAAGACCACCGATGGCCTTGGCTTTATCGGCAGGGGCGAGGGTATCGCCAGCCTGGCAATCGCCACGGTAGAACGGACAGAATGAAGCTCTACAATACCCTATCTGGCAAAAAGGAAGACTTCTGGGCCGCAGACGGCGTTGTCAAGATGTATGTCTGCGGCGTGACACCCTACGCTGCCTCCCACGTGGGGCACGCCATGAGCTACATCATCTTCGACGTGCTGCGGCGCTACCTGGAGTTCCAGGGCTTCAAGGTGAAGCACGTCCAGAACTTCACCGACATAGACGACAAGATGATCCAGGGCGCGGCCAGGCTGGGCATCTCCACGAAGGAGCTGGCGGACAGGAACATCCAGTCCTATCTCAGGGAGATGGACGCGCTGAACGTCCTCCGCGCCCACAAGTACCCCAGGGCCACCGAGGAGGTCCCCAGGATTATCGAGATCATCAGGGTGCTGATGGAGCGGGGCTACGCCTACTCGGTCAACGGCGACGTTTACTTCCGGGTGCGTCGCGACCCGGACTATGGCAAGCTCAGCCATCGGTCCCTGGAGAGCATGAGGGCTGGCGCCAGGGTGGAGCCTGGCGAGGCCAAAGAGGACGCCATGGACTTCGCCCTGTGGAAGAGCCAGAAGCCCGGCGAGCCTGCCTGGGACAGCCCCTGGGGCCCCGGAAGGCCCGGCTGGCATATCGAGTGCAGCGCCATGTCCATCGGCTACCTGGGCGAGACCCTGGACATTCACGGCGGCGGCCAGGACCTGATTTTCCCCCACCATGAGAACGAGATTGCCCAGTCGGAGAACTACACCCAGAAGGAGCCTTTTGCCCGCTTCTGGGTCCACAACGGCCTCCTGCGGTTGGGCGAGGACAAGATGAGCAAGTCCCTAGGCAACATAGTGCCCATTGCCGAGGCCCTCCAGCGGGCCTCTCCCGATGCTCTGCGGCTCTTCTTCCTCAGCTCCCACTACCGCAGCCCGCTGGTGTACAGCGACGAAGGCGTGGCTTCCCAGGAGCGCGCCGCCGAGCGGCTGCGCCATGCCCTCAGGGGCGATGGCGCCGGTGGCGGCCCCAGGCTGGACCCGGCGCCCTACCGGCAGCGGTTCATCGAGGCCATGGACGATGACCTCAACACACCGCGCGCCATCGCGGCCCTCTTCGACCTTGCCAGGGATATCAACCGTGGCCGCGAGCAGGGGCAGGACGTGGCCGACGCCCAGGCTACCCTCAGGGAGCTGTCCGGCGTGCTGGGCCTGACCCTCAAGGAGCCGGAGGCCAAAGGCCAGGTGGACATCGCCCCTTTTGTGCAACTCCTCGTGGACGTCAGGGCCGAGCTGCGCGCAGCCAGGCAGTTTGCCCTCGCCGATAAGATACGCCAGCGCCTCGCCGAGCATGGTGTCGTGCTGGAGGACAAGCCCGGCGGCGGCACCGAGTGGAAGCTGAGGTAGCCCCGCGCCTGCATTACGTTGGCCAGGCTGTCACTTCTGTCCCTTCTGCCGGCTATCTGCTAATCCGGGCCTGAAACGGAGAAGCCTCGCCATGCTCTCGCAGGCTTGGCGGAGAGTTGCCAGCAAAGGCTGCCCCTGGACGTAGAAAACAGGCCTTGGAGCTGACCCGTGGTGAATAGTCTGGCCGCAGACCTTCGCCGGCTCGTTGGCACAGGCAAAGTATCTACCGAGCCGGAGCATATCGAGCGTTACTCAGGCGACGCGCTGGGGACTTTTCGCGCCTTCCGGGCGGCCTCGCGACTGTCGGCCCGGCCGGCGGTGATTGTGTGGCCGGCCGATACCCAGGACGTGTCCAGGGTGCTGCGCTTCGCCAGCAGCCACCAGGTCCCCGTGGTGCCCTACGCGGCCGGCACGGGAGTCATGGGCGCCGCGGCCCCCGTGGAGGGCTGCATAGTCCTCAACCTCCAGCGCATGTGCTCGGTCCTGGAAGTCAGCCGCCAGGACAGGAGCGTAAGGGCGCAGGCCGGCGCCGTCCTGGAGGATATTTCGACGGCCCTGGAGCGCGAAGGCATGCTGCTGGGGCATGACCCCTGGAGCAGGCCCATCGCCACCTTAGGCGGGGCCATATCCACCGACGGCGTGGGCTACCTGGCCGCCGGCTACGGCTCCATGGGCCAGCAGGTGCTGGGGATGGAGGTCGTCCTGGCTACTGGTGAGGTGGTCAGGACGCGGGCCGTGCCCAACACCTCCCTTGGCCCTTCCCTCAATCACCTGTTCATTGGCTCCGAGGGCACGCTGGGCGTTATCACCGAGGCGACCATCCAGGCCTTCCCCCAGCCCGAGCAGCGCATCCTGCGGGCGGTGGTCTTCCCTGAGTTCGAGGCCGGCTTCAGGGCCATCACCGAGCTATTCGCCCAGAGGGTGCAACCCGTCCTGGTGGACTACGGCGACGAGTACTGGCCGGAAGACGGGCAGGAAAGCCGCGAGGCCACGCTTTACCTGGCCTTCGATGGCTTCCGGGAGGACGTAGAGGCGCAGGACCGGCGCGCCAGCGAGATTTGCCGCGGCTTCGGCGCCAGGGACGCGGAGGAAGGGGAAGTGCAGCAGTACTGGACTACGCGCCACGCCTCGGCGGAGCGCTACAAGCGGGAAGTACTGCAAGACCCCAGGGCGGCCAGGCGGCGCCGCTCTGGCTGGCGCATGGACTACCTTCACGTGGCACTGCCGGCCTCCAGGGTGCTGGAGTACCGGCGCCGCTGCCAGGAGGTCCTGGCGTCCCGCCGCATAGTGGTACACGAGTGGTCGCTCTGGGCCAGGCCGGAGTTCTTCTCCTTCCTCATCGGGGCTGAGGACGGCACGCCGGATGCCGCGGAGAGGATGGCCGACGCCGTGGACGCGGTGCTGGTGCTGGCCCAGGACATGGGCGGCAGCATGGAGTACTGCCACGGCGTGGGCATCAAGCTGGCCCACCTCTACGGGCGGGAGCTGGGCGCTGGCGTGCAGGTCGTGCGCGACATAAAGCGCGCCCTGGACCCCAACAACATCCTCAACCCTGGCAAGCTGGCTGGATAAGGAGCTGTGCCATGATAGTTGTCACGACTGACACAGTGGAAGGCAAGCGCATAGTGGAGGTGCTGGGCCTGGTCAAGGGCAACGTCGTCCGGGCGCGCCACGTGGGCAGGGACATAGTAGCTGCGCTGCGAGGCCTTATCGGTGGCGAGGTCAAAGAGTACACCCAGCTCCTGGGCGAGTCTCGGGAGCATGCCATTGCCAGGATGGTGCAGGAAGCCGAGCGCATGGGGGCCAATGCCATCGTGGGCTTCCGGCTTTCTACCTCGGGCGTCATGAGCGGCGCTTCCGAAATCCTGGCCTACGGCACCGCCGTCCGGCTGGAGTGACCATCTCCACGAGCGCGAAGCCCGGTCACACCACAGCCGAGACCCTGACCTCGCTGCCGACCCGCGCGCCGGTGCGGGCCGCCGCGCTGCCGTTCCTGGCGGCGATCTCCAGGCAGCCGTGGCTGCCGATAATGGCCAGCAGCCCATCACCCTCGGCGTAGGACTGGGCCAGGCCCCTGGCGCGGTGGCCTTCGATATGCGTCTCGATGCGGCGGCCCGGCAGGTGCTCCGGGCGGATGTTGACCACGAGGTTGCCGAAACGGTCAACGTGGATGACCCTTCCCACCGTCTCGCCTTCCTTCACGGCCGGCTGTGGTATATTGAGGGCCACGACCTCATCCACTGGCTGGCCCAGGTCGGCCGGCCGTACCCCCGCGCTCAGGTGGGCGGCGACCGGCGCGAAGATGTCCCGTCCGTGGAAGGTGGTGCTTACTGGCTGTCGCCAGTATGCGGGCTGCGTCAGCGCGTAGGCCTGGCAGCCTGAGGGCACTCTCACCAGGGCAGGCCCCATGAAGCCTGTGTCCTGGCCTGGCACGGCCTGGGCGCCCATGTCTGACAGGACGTAGGAGAGCAGCCCGTTGTCCGGGGCGACGAACCTCCCCTGGGGCGTCACCAGCAGCAGCGCCCGGCGTGACGTGCCCACCCCCGGGTCAACTACCGCGACGTGTACCGTGTCGGGAGGAAAGAAGCGGTACACAGTCCACAGGACGAAGGCCGCGTGGGCTATGGCCTGGGGCGGTGCCTCATGGGAGATGTCCACCACCACCGCGCCAGGGTTAATGCCCAGGATGACGCCCTTCATGGCCGCCGGCCACCCGTCCTGAGGGCCGAAGTCGGTGGTGAGCGTGATAAGGGGAGGCATGAGGGAATTGCCAGAAGGACGAGGCCCGTAGCCGGGCCTCGCCCTTATCCGACGATGCGGGCGCTGATTATGGAGACAATGACAAAGACCACGGCCATAGCAATGGTGAACCGGAAGAGCGTCCTTTCCAGCCCGCGGCGGGTCCGGAAGGCGCTTTCACCCGATGCGAAGAGGCCGGTGCCCTGCCCTCGAACCTGGACGAGAATGGCCAGCACCAGCACTATGGAAATGAGGATCTGGACCAGGTTCAAAGCTAGCTGCATCTTTACTACCTGCTACACGCTCCATCCTGCGCCTGCGCGTTCAGCCGCTACTTCGGGTTTAGCCTTGCTTTTGCCGTTGCGCTTCTTATGATACACGTTCATGATGGCCCTGGCTAGCCTTGCAGGGTCGTGTCTTACAGGGTGTGTCAGGTCCGCCAGGTCCTCCAGCAGCAGCCTGGCATGGTGCAGCGGCCGCCCATCCAGCATGACAGGTTTGCTGTGGAACATGGGGCCAGGCTCCCGTGGCGTGTCATTGGCGATGACATAGTCCACGATGGAGGTGAAGGTGTGGCGCTGGAGCGCCTCCACGTGGTCTGCCACGCTGTACCCCTCGGTCTCGCCCTTTTGGGTAGCGACGTTGCACACGTAAATCTTCAAAGCCCTGGACCGCTTTATCGCCTCAGATATGCCCGATACCAGCAGGTTGGGCAGGATGCTGGTGTAGAGGCTGCCAGGCCCGATGATGATGATCTGGGCCTGCTCAATGGCCTCCACCGCCGGCAGGTAGGCCTGGGCGTCGGGCGGGTTGATAAAAAGCTGCGCCACCTGGCCGCCCTGGGCTGTGATGTTGGACTCGCCATGTACCAGGGAACCGTTGGACAGCCTGGCATAGAGGGAAAGGTTGGCGGTAGTCGCCGGCAGTATCTGGCCGTGCACTGACAGCACGCGGCTGGACTCGTACAGGGCGCGCTCAAAGCTCCTGGTGATGTTGGCCATGGCCACCAGGAACAGGTTGCCGAAGCTGTGGCCCTTGAGGCCGTTGCCCTGGTCGAACCGGTACTGGAACAGCTCTGCTACCACCGGCTCTGCGTCGGACATGGCCACCAGGCAGTTCCTGAAGTCGCCCGGCGGCAGCACGCCCAGCTCATGCCTGAGCCGTCCGGAGCTGCCGCCGTCGTCGCCCACGGTGACAATAGCTGTCAGGTTATCGGTGTAGTGTTTCAGGCCGCGCAGCAGGACCGATAGGCCCGTGCCGCCGCCAATGGCCACGATTCTAGGCCCCTTGCCCCTGTAACGACGCACGTAAATGGTGTTGGCCAGGGTATCGAAGGTTGCTGACGCGAAGAGCAGGGGCCTTATGGAGCGGTAGAGGCCATATATTCCCAGGCAGATAGCCAGCATGCCCAGGCCCATCAGGAATACTCCCTCCAGGTAGCCCGGCAGGAACTCCGGGAACCCCAGCAGGAAGAGCTTCCGCAGGAGGTATGCTGTACCCACTGACATTGCCCCGATGCCCGCCGCCCCGATCAACAACCAGCGTTTCACGCCCAGCCCGGGATAGAAGAGCAGGAGTAAGCTGTTTGCTCTGGAACGCTTGTTGCCACCACCCCCCGACGCGCCGTTCAGAGGGGCATGACCATTCATATATCTACCTCATTGCCTCAAGCTTGGCTTTTAATTGCTCGGTCACCATTTGAGGGTTGGCCTTGCCCCTGGTGAGCTTCATGACCTGGCCAACCAGGAACCTTATGGCCGTCTCTTTTCCGCCCAGGTAATCGGCGACAGGCTTGGGGTTCTCGGCAATGGCCTGCTCCACAGCCGCGCGAATGGCATCGGCGTCGGTAATCTGCACCATGCCTGCCTCGCGGGCGATCTGCTCGGGCGACTTGCCAGTGTGGAACATCTCCTCGAAGACCGACTTGGCCATACTGGTCGTGAGCGTGCCAGCCTCGATGAGGTCCAGTAGCTGGACAAGGTGTTCGGGTCGGAACTTGACGTCACCGATTTCGCCCCCTGTGACGTTGAGCAGGCGCGCTGTTTCGCCCAGCAGCCAGTTGCTGACCGCCTTGGCCTGTTGCCTCTGAGCGTCGCCCTTCAGCGGCTTGACCGCCAGGACGGCCTCGAAGAAGTCGGCAGTGGCCTTGGAGGCTGTCAGCAACCTGGCGTCGTACTCGGAGAGGCCGAACTGCTCCATGAACCTCGCCTTCCGGGCATCGGGCAGCTCGGGCAGGCCCCGGCGCACCTGCTCCACCCACTCCGGGCCGATGACCAGGGGCGGCAGGTCTGGCTCGGGGAAGTAGCGGTAGTCCGAGGCGTACTCCTTGGTGCGCTGGGAGACGGTAACCCCGCGCTCCTCGACCCACCCCCTGGTCTCCTGGACGATGCGCTGCCCTTCCTCCACGGCGCGGACCTGGCGCTCGGCCTCGTACTGGAGGGCGCGGTACACCGAGCGGAAGCTGTTCATGTTCTTCACTTCCACCTTGGGGCCGAACTTCGTGGAGCCACGGGGGCGTATGCTGATGTTGGCGTCGCAGCGGAAGCTGCCCTCCTCCATGTTGGCCGTGCTGGCCCCGATGTACTGGAGGATGGACCGGAGCTTCATAAGGTAGCTGCGCGCCTCCTCCGGGCTGCGCATGTCCGGCTCGCTGACAATCTCCATCAAAGGAACGCCAGAGCGGTTTATGTCCAGCAGGCTGTAGCTCTCGCCGTGGGGCGCCGTGCGGTGCAGCAGCTTGGCCACGTCCTCCTCCAGGTGCACCCTGGTGATCCCGATTGCCTTCTCCTCGCCGTCCGTCTCGATGGTCAGGCTGCCGTTCACTGCTATGGGCAGGTCGTACTGGGATATCTGGTAGCCCTTCATCAGGTCAGGATAGGGGTAGTTCTTGCGGTCGAACTTGGTAAACCGCGAGATGGTGCAGTTCAGCGCCAGGCCAGTCCTGATGACGTACTCGACGGCCCGCTTGTTTATGACCGGCAGCACCCCAGGCATGCCCATGCACACGGGGCAGACGACAGTGTTGGGGGGTGCGTCCTGGTAGGCGGCGCTGCACCCGCAGAACATCTTGCTTCTGGTAAGGAGCTGGGAGTGTACCTCCAGCCCGATGACTATTTCGTAGTCCATTGGTCAGAAACACCTCGGTTGTACTTCAGTCTATGCGTCCTATGGCATGAGTATAGAAAAGGGCATACTGAGTAGCAACTCGAAGTGCTCCTGCTCTGTCCAGGAGCCAGACGGTCCCTCGTACATGTCCATCCTGTGGGGCAGGCACCGCGCTCCTGGCCCTGACGGCGGCTTGCAGACCGCCAGGGCCGTCTGGCTGGTGGCTAGGCCTCTTCCGGCCAGGCGCCTTCCCCTATCAGCGGGACAAAGCGGCAAGGCCCCAGCGTCCTCACCGAGTAGGTCTGCGCCGACCTGGTGACCTTCATCAGCTCCTGGGACTCCCGGGAGCCGACCGGCACCACCAGCCTGCCGCCGTCGGCCAACTGGCCCATCAGCACGCGGGGGAGCGTCGGCGCCGCAGCCGCCACGATGATGGCATCGTAGGGTGCGCCCCTGGGCCAGCCCAGCGTTGACTCGGCCAGCATGACCTGGATATTGGCGTACCCAAGGGACCCCAGCCGCTCCCTGGCCGATTCCGCCAGCGACCTTATTCGCTCCACGGTAATGACCTGGGCCGCCAGCTCCGCCAGCACCGCCGCCTGGTAGCCGCTGCCGGTGCCTATCTCCAGCACCCTGTCAGTGCGCCTCACTTCCAGGGCGCTGACCATGAAGGCGATGATGAAGGGCTGGGAGATGGTCTGGCCTTCGCCTATGTCCAGGGGTATATCCTCGTAGGCCAGGCGGGCGCTGGACGCAGGCACGAAAGCCTCGCGTGGCACCCTTTCCATGGCCGCGATGACCCGCTCATCCCCCACCTCCCGGCGGAGGCGGTCTAGCAGACGGCGCTTGGCGTCCTCCAGTGCCTTACCCCCTTATCTAGATGGACAGGCGGCCTTTGCTCGAAACGAGGCCCCGTGTGCTGCACTGCCGCGCCGTCCCGGCCCTTCTCTGCCGTTGACCTTAAAAGGAGGCGCGTGCTAACCTACAATAGGTGTGTGACCAGGCCCCGCGTCCGCCGAGGGCGCTGGCGTGGAGGCGCGGGCTGGCCCATCTGCCACCAGCACGGTGCGCCGCTGAGGATGAAGCATGGTCTCCCAACTGGACCTGACCGATCGCCAGCTCCTTAACATCATACAGTCTTCCTTCCCCCTGGTCGAAGAGCCGTTCCAGCACATTGGCCAGGCCCTTGAGGTGCCAGAAGCCGAGGTCATTTCGCGTATACAGTCCCTGAAAGATAGGCACGTTGTCCGCCAGATAAGCGCCATATTCGATACCAGGCGCCTTGGCTACAAGTCTGTCCTGGTAGCAATGCGCTTCCCGCCCGACAAGCTCGATGCTGGCGCGCGGCTGATCAATGAGCACCCTGGCGTGAGCCACAACTACGCTCGCAACGGCCCCTTCAACCTGTGGTTCACCGTGGCGGTGCCGCCCAGCGAGAGCCTGGAGGCCACGGTCGAGGACATGGCCCGGCGGGGTGGCGCTGAAGCTTACCGCCTGATGCCGACAATACGCTTCTTCAAGATCGGCGTCAACTTCGATATGGTCAAGGAGCAAGGCGCGGCCTACGACTATTACAGCCCGGAGGGCTACCACACCGCCGATACCGACGCCTGGCGGCGCCCCCAGCCGGTGACCGACCTTGAGGTACAGGTGGTACGCGAGCTCCAGGAGGACCTGCCGCTGGTGTCCCGCCCCTTCGAGCCGATGGCCCAGCGCCTGGGTATAACCCAGCAGGAGCTTTTCGGTATCGCCGAGTCCTTCCGCCAGCGGGGCATCCTGCGGCGGTACAGCGCGGTGCTCCACCACAGGCGCGCCGGGTTCAAGGCCAACGCCATGGTGGTGTGGAAGGTCCCGCCAGAGCGCTCCGTGGAGGTGGGCAAGATCATGGCCAGCTCTCCGTGGGTCACCCACTGCTACGAGCGCCCCACCTTCCCCGACTGGGAGTATACCCACTTCACCATGGTCCACGCCACCAGCAAGGAGAAGTGCGAGGAGGTAGCCCGCGATATCTCCAGGGCCACGGGCATCGCCGACTACATGCTGCTGTATAGCACCAGGGAGTACAAGAAGACGCGGGTCAAGTATTTCGTCTAGTACCAAGGAGACAAGGTGTCAGCTTACTATCCGGTGTTCCTTGATGTCCGCAACCGCAAGTGCGTGGTCATCGGCGGCGGCAACGTCGGCGAGGAGAAGGCCCGCAAGCTGCTGGAGTGCGAGGCCAGGGTCGTGGTCATAAGCCCCGAGGTCAATGCCGGCGTCCGAGAGCTTGCCGAGGCCGGCAAGCTGACCTGGCTGGCGCGGGCCTACCAGCCCGGGGACCTGGAGGGCGCCTTCCTGGCCATCGCCGCCACTGATAGCAACCAGGTCAACCGCCAGATCGCCGCCGAGGCCGAGCAGCGGAACGTGCTGCTCAACGTGGTGGACGTGACGCACCTTTGCACCTTCATCGCGCCGGCCGTGGCCAGGCGCGGCGACGTGACCATCGCGGTGTCCACCAGCGGCGCCAGCCCGGCGCTGGCCCGGAAGTTCCGCGAGGAGCTGTCCCGCAGCCGAATCCTGGAATATGCCGACCTGGCCCCCCTTCTGGCCGACGTCCGCAAGGAGCTGCGACGCATGGGGGTCCGGGTGGACACCGACCACTGGCAGAAGTGCATTACCCAAGAGCTACTGGACATGGTCCAGGCTGGCAGGTACGAAGATGCCAGGAAGGCCCTGATGTCCGACCTGCTGGAGGGCAAGGTCGGCACTTCCGCCAGCCGGTAGAGATAGCTCTCGTGGCCGCTCGCAAGCACGTCAAAGTCGGCTCCCGCACCAGTCCATTGTCGCTGGCCCAGAACGAGGAGGTGCTGCGTCTTCTGCGGGCGCGGCACCCGGACACCGAGTTCACGGTGGTGCCCATGGCCACCGGCGGCGACAGGCAGAAAGACGCACCCCTGCTCAGCCTGGGCCGGGGTATGTTCGTCAAGGACATAGAGCGGGCCCTGCTGAGCGGGGAGATAGACCTCGCCATTCATAGCGCCAAGGACCTGCCGTCCGCCCTGCCCGAGGGCCTGGTCATCGGGGCCATTTGCCAGCGCCGCGACCCCAGGGACGTCCTGGTGGACCGGTGGGACCTTCCCTTTGACCAGTTGCCCCCTGGAGCGCGTCTGGGCACCAGCAGCCCGCGGCGCGTGGCCCAGCTCCAGTCGGTGCGTCACGATGTCCAGTTCCTGCCCATGCGCGGCAACGTGGGCACCAGGCTGGCCAAGGCCCTGGGGAGCGATTACGATGGCGTCGTCCTGGCCGCCGCGGGCATTCAGCGCCTGGGAATGGAGGGCAGGATCGCCCAGTACCTTTCGCCAGACCTGTGCACGCCCGACGTGGGCCAGGGCGCCCTGGCCGTGGAGGCCCGGGCCGACGACACAGAGGTCCTGGCCATGCTGGCCGGGATTGACCACTGGCCCAGCAGCACCGCCGTGAAGGCCGAGAGGGCCTTCCTGGCGGCCATCGGCGGCGGCTGCCGGGTACCTGTGGCGGCCTATGCCCAGGTGGAGGGCCGCGACCTGCGCATCTCGGCCATGGCAGGCGCTCCCGATGGCAGCCAGGTGGTCCGCATCAAGCTCCAGGGCGATGCCTCCAGCCCCGAAGCGGCAGGCCGCGCCGCTGCCGAGGCCCTCCTGAGGGCAGGCGCCAGGGATATGCTCGCCAGGGGCGTCGGGCCATGAGGGCGGGGACTGTCTACCTGGTGGGCGCCGGCCCCGGCGACCCGGGGCTGATAACCGTCAGGGGCCTGGAGCTAGTGGAGTCCGCCGACGTGGTCGTGTTCGACCGGCTGGTGGACAGGCGGCTCCTGGAGCGGGCGCGGCCAGGGGCAGAGCTGGTTGACGTCGGCAAGGTGCCCGGCCAGCGCCGCAACCGCCAGGAGGACATCAACGCCCTGCTGGTGGCCAGGGCCAGGGAGGGCAAGCAGGTTGTGCGTCTCAAGGGCGGCGACCCCTTCGTCTTCGGACGGGGCGGCGAGGAGGCCGAGGCGCTGCTGGCCGAAGGCATTCCTTTCGAGGTCGTCCCTGGCGTCACCTCCGCCGTGGCGGCGCCGGCCTACGCCGGCATCCCCGTCACGCACCGCAAGCTCGGCTCCTTCTTCACCGTCGTCACCGGCAGCGAGGCGCCGGACAAGGACGCCTCCGCCGTCCCCTGGGACAGGCTGGCCCAGCTTGGGGGCACGCTGGTGGTGCTGATGGGATGGGAGGGCCTGGCCAGCATCGTGGACGCCCTGCTGCGCCACGGCCGCGCCCCCGAAACGCCGGTCGCCCTGGTGCGCTGGGGCACCGAGCCTTACCAGCGCACCGTCTCCGGCACACTGGCAGATATAGTCGAAAAGGCCCAGCAGGCAGACCTGTCCCCCCCGGTCGTCGCCGTCGTCGGGGAGGTTGCCAGCCTGCGGCAGAAGCTGCGGTGGTTCGACAACCGGCCCCTCTTTGGCAAGCGTGTCCTGGTAACCAGGTCCCGCGCCCAGGCCAGCGCCCTGTCTGGACTCCTCGCCAGGCGTGGCGCGCTGCCCCTGGAGCTGCCCGCCATAGAGGTGCAGCCGCTCCAGGACTGCGCCGGGCTGGACGCGGCCCTGCGCGGCCTCGGACAGGGTGGCTACCAGTGGGTGGTATTCACCAGCGCCAACGCGGTGCAGGCCGTTTTTCAGCGGCTGGATGCCCTGGGGCTGGACGCCAGGGCCTTTGGTGCTGCCAGGGTCGCGGCCATCGGCCCGGCCACCGCCGCAAGCCTGCGCCAGCGCGGCATCAGGGCCGACCTGACGCCCGAAGACTTCGTGTCCGAGGCAGTCGCCGCAGCGCTGGAGGCCCGGGCTGTGTCGGGACAGCGCGTGCTGCTGCCCAGGGCTGACATCGCCCCCGAGGAGCTGGCCCGGCGCCTGGAAGCCCTGGGCGCCCTTGTCCACGAGGTGCCAGCCTACAGGACGGTGGTGCCAGAGGAGTCCCGGGGCCGCGCGAAAGAAGTGTGCGCCCAGGGTATTGATATCGCCACATTTACCAGCTCCTCGACTGTCAGGAACCTGGCAGACCTCCTGGCAGGCGACCTGTCCCCGCTGTCCGGTGCCACCGTCGCCTGCATAGGGCCTGTGACGGCCGCCACTGCTAGAGAGCTTGGCCTGAAGGTTGATATAGTAGCAAGGGAACACACAGTACCTGGACTGGTAGAGGCGCTGGAGAGTTACTTCGCTCAGGAGGGTGCAGCGCATGGGTAGCTTCCCGGAGGTTCGGCTTCGCAGGCTCCGCAGGTCCGAGGGCCTTCGCCACATGACGCAGGAGACGCGACTGCGCACCAGCGACTTCATCTATCCCCTCTTTGTCACCCACGGCCGCGATATCCGCAACGAGGTAGGCCCCATGCCGGGCGTCTTCCAGCTTTCCCTGGACCGCCTCATTCCGGAGATTGGCGAGGTGGCGGAGCTGGGCATCCCCGGCGTGCTGCTTTTCGGCATCCCGGCCAGGAAGGACGACCTGGGAACGGAGGCCTACGAGCCTAACGGCATCGTCCAGGAGGCCGTCCGTGTCATCAAGAAGACAGTGCCCGAACTCCTGGTGTTCACCGATGTGTGCCTGTGCGAGTACACCGAGCACGGCCACTGCGGCGTGGTCGTCAACGGGCGCGTGGACAACGACAGCACGCTGGAGCTTCTGGGTAAGATGGCAGTGTGCCAGGCCGAGGCCGGGGCCGACGTGGTAGCTCCCTCGGCCATGATGGACGGCCAGGTCAGGGCCATCCGGCAGGCGCTGGACGAGCACGGCTTCCGGGAGACGCCCATTATGGCCTACTCGGCCAAGTACGCCTCCGCCTTTTACGGGCCTTTCCGGGTGGCGGCGCAGTCGGCGCCCCAGTTCGGGGACCGGCGTGGCTACCAGATGGAGCCGGCCAACGGTCGCGAGGCCCTGCGGGAGATAGAGCTGGACCTCAACGAGGGGGCCGACATTGTCATGGTGAAGCCGGCCCTGGCATACCTGGATGTCCTGGCCGCGGCAAAGCGCCAGTTTGGCTGCCCCCTGGCCGCCTACAACGTGAGCGGCGAGTACTCCATGGTCAAGGCGGCGGCGGAGCACGAGTGGATTGACGGCCGGCGCGTGACCCTGGAAATCCTCACCGCCATCAAGCGGGCCGGCGCTGACATCATCATCAGCTATCACGCCAAGGAAGTGGCCCAGTGGCTCTCGTCCGAGCGCTGAAGGCCGGCCAGGGCCAAGGGCGCGGCCCTGGCAGACCTGCGCTAGTCAATCCTGCCCCAGGCGCGCGGGGGCCAGTAGCGGAACCACACCTTGCCGACTATCAGTTGCCTCGGCACTGGCCCGAACTCCCGGCTGTCGGTGCTCTTTACCCGGTTGTCGCCCATGACGAAGTACTGCCCGGAGGTGAGCACCCAGGTCTGCTCTGACAGGCCAAAGACCGCGGTGGCACCCTTCAGGTAAGGCTCAGGCAGGTACTGGCCGTTAATAAACACCACGCCGTCCTTGATGCTGACCTCCTCGCCGGGAAGCCCCACGATACGCTTCAGGTAGGAGACCTCTTCCCTGCCTGGCGTGGGGTCCCGCACAATGACCACGTCTCCCCTGTCAGGGCTGGCCCCGCGATAGGCCCTTCGGCTTACCAGCAGGTACTGGCCGGCCTCGAAGCCGGGCCTCATGCTATCTCCATGGACCACGTAGTGCTGGCTTGTCAGGAGCTTCAGAAGCCAACTCAAGGGTGTTGCTATCCATCCGGTCGGCCGGACGTTGGGCGGGCCGTCATACCTGGCGCTGTGACCGTCAGGGCCTTATCTGATGGCCGCGCTTCCACAAGGCCATGCGGAGAGGAGACTATGGGGGTCGTGCCTGCCATGCCCCAGAGGTGAAGCAAATACCCAGTCCTGGTGATTGACCTACCTCCATTCTATGGGTGCGCTGGTGCCCCCGCAACACATCGTTTCGCACAGCCCGGCGATGGGCGACCAGGGCTTGCGCAGGGCTACATATTCATGTAATCTTCATACGACGCCAAAGCTCATCTAGGAAGGGAGTCTTGCAATGAAGGTACTGTCCACCATCAGGCGCTGCTGGCCCATCCATCGCGCTTACGCTCACTGCGACATTCCCTGTGGCATCTACGATCCCATCGCCGCCAAGATAGCTGCACAGACCGTCCTGAAGATGGTCATGCGCATCCAGGCGCTCCAGCCGCCCGGGGCCAATGCCTCCCCGGCCGAGCGCCAGGCCTACCAGAACACCATCGGCCGCTACATCGCGGTCAAGGAGCAGCACGCCGAGATAGCCAAGCGAGAGCTGGATATCCTCTGGCACGACTACTTCCGCCCGGAGCACGTCCAGAAGTACCCCGACCTGCACACCAGGGTCTGGCAGGCGAACAAGCTGGCGTCCAAGAACAAGCAGTCAGTAGACCTGGATGCCGCCAAGCAACTGGTGGACCAGGTTGACGAGGTCGCCAGGATCTTCTGGGCCACCAAGGGCGTGGAGTACAATGACGAGGTTGCCCAGGTCCGCTTCGGCACCTAGGGCTACCTTCAGTAGACTGCACCTGTGCAGCAGGGGCGGGCCTCGGCCCGCCCCTGCTATATTACGTCCCTGTCGCGCTAGAGTTGACGACGCCGTAAATAATGCCTGGCAAGGGGGACTTGCAGGGGCGCACGGTCGTGCGCCCCTGCAAGTCCCGGTAAGAAGCGCCATCAGTCGTTAATGAGGTAGGCGTTCTCCAGGTACTGGAGCACCATGCGCTGGGAGTTGAAGAAGGAGCCATTGAGGGCAATGGCCGAGCGCATAACGGCGGCGTACTCGTTAGGCCGCTCGTAGAACATGGGCAGGATGATGTTCTCCAGCTTGTCGTAGAGGGATGCGACCTCCTTGGCCTGGTCGCTGTCCCGCGTCCCATCGTCGCCGATGGACCAGCCTGTGACCCCCTCTACATGGCCCTCGATCCACCAGCCGTCCAGCACGCTGAGGCTGGGGACGCCATTGAGCGCGGCCTTCATGCCGCTGGTGCCTGAAGCCTCGCGTGGCTTCTGCGGTGTGTTGAGCCAGATGTCCACCCCGGCGGTGATAGTCTTTGCCATGGACATGTCGTAGCCCGGCAGGAACACCACCCGCATATCGTTGCCCAGGACCGTGGCGGCCTCGTGGATACGCCGGATGAGGGCCTTGCCATCCTGGTCGCGGGGGTGCGCCTTGCCAGCGTACACCACCTGCACCGGCCCCACTTGCTGCACAATGCGTCGCAGCCGCTTCAGGTCCGTGAAGAGCAGGTCAGCACGCTTGTAGGCGGTCACCCTCCTGGCGAAGCCGATGGTGAAGGCCATCGGGTCCAGGCTGACGCCGGTCCGCTCCTTCACTTCTGCCAGCAGGTCCTTCTTGGCTTCGGCGTGCGCCTGTCGGACCTCGCCCAGCGGTATGCTGACGGCATAGCGCAGGTAAAGGTTGTCGTGGCGCCATTCCGGGATGTGGTTGTCGAAGAGCCTGGCGAAGGGTTCCGCGGCCCAGGTGACGGCATGGACGCCGTTGGTGATGGCGTTGACCAGGTGGTGCGGGAACATGGCCCGGGAGACCTCGCCATGGCGCAGGGCAACGCCATTGATGTACCTGGAGAAGTACAGCCCCAGGTAGGTCATGTTCAGCATGCCGTCGTTGGCCCACTCTGGCTTTGCCAGCGCCGAGGCGCGCTCCCCGCCCAGCACACGGCTCACCAGGGATATGGGGAACCGGTCGTGCCCGGCGGCCACTGGCGTGTGAGTGGTGAACACGCACCGCTGGCGCACCGACTCGATGTCAGAGTCAGTGGCCGACTGTAGCCCGCGCCCGCGAGTCTGTTCCTCCAGCAGGGCCAGCGTCAGCAGGGCCGAGTGCCCCTCATTCATGTGGTAGGTATGGATGTGCTCGTAGCCCAGCGCCCGCAGCATGGAGATGCCGCCCAGGCCCAGCACCACCTCCTGGCACAGCCTGTAGCGCTCGTCGCCCCCGTACAGGTAGTCTGTCAGCGCCTGGTCTTCCGGCGCGTTCTCGGGCAAAAAGGTGTCCAGGAAATACACGGGGACCACGTGCCCGGACAGGCCCCTCACATTGTAGCGCCAGGCGCGGACCAGCACTTTGCGCCTCTCTATATCCACGGACACCCTGAAGGGCAGGGCTTCCAGGAACTCCTCGGGCGACCAGGTGGCCGGGCTTTCGGTCTGGTTCCCGTGGGCGTCTATATGCTGACGGAAGTAGCCCTTGCGGTGCAGCAGCGTGACGCATACCATCGGCACGCCCAGGTCGGCGGCAGACCGCAGCGTGTCTCCCGCCAGCACTCCCAGGCCACCGCTGTACGTGGGCATCGCCGACTCAAGGCCTGCCTCCATGGTAAAGTAGGCAACTCTGGGAAGATCTACAGATGTCATAGCTTCAACACGTTTCAAAGGTTCCATAACTCTTTTTTGTACATGTACTTGACGCAGTCCGCAAGGCAAAAGTCCCCCTGATGTCAAGATAAATCACCGCTGCTGTCCAGGAAACGTCCCGTGGATGAAACTATACCACTAGATGACTACCCCCTGGGGCGAAGCCCTGCCCTGCAGAGCCGCCAGCTCCTGGGACGTCAGCAGCACGTCCGCGGGGATGTCTGCGCAGCGCGCCGCTGCCAGCAAGATGTGAGCCCATGTGCAGCGGTTGACATAGAGCATCCCCGCTATAAGGCCCTCCACGGCTGTGGCCGAGCACCCGTTGCCTAGCTGGAGAGTGACCAGTCTGGCGCCTGTCGTCCGGGTCCCGGAAATGGCTGCATAGCGTTCAACCATATACCGGTGGGCGATGCCATGGAAACCGTAGCGGCGTATGCGGTGCTGCCGCGCTAGCGAGTACGGGAGGGCGTACTGGCTGGCGTACTCTGGCAGGCTATGATGGAAGGCGGTATCGAAGACTGCCACCATGGGGAAGCTCGGCCCCAGCGCCCTCCGGGACGCCCGGATGGCCGCCAGCGCAGGGCCATTGTGCAGCGGCGCCAGCTCGCTGACATCCTCCAGGGCCTCAATGACCTCTTGGCTGAGCATGGCCGGGTAGACCAGTCGGTCCCCGCCATGCACTACCCTGTGGCCGATAGCCTCCACCCCATCCTGGCCCAGGTGCCCCAGGGAGGCCAGCCACCGGATGACCCTGTTGGCGGCCTCGCCGTGGTCGGCGGTGCTGGCTGTCTCCTGGACGGCGCTGCCGTCTTCCTCACTAAACCGGATGCGGCCTGGCCCACTACCTATCCGCTCTATGTCCCCTTCCGCCAATCGCCGCTCCTGGCGGGCCTCTGCGGCCTCTCCCGAGGTCTGGACCAGCCTGAACTTCAGGGAAGAGCTGCCGCAGTTGATGGCAACGACCTTCATGTAAGCCGCCCGCGGGGCACTGAGTCCACCACAACCTACATACTCATTATACCCCTCAGCGAAGTGGAGGCATAAACTGTGGAGTTACCGCCCTTGCCGCTGCCTCAGCAACGCGGACTGCGGGGCTATCATGCCCCCATCTGACCTTCCCCCACAGGTGGAAGGGACGGTCCTCGCCCCCTTTGGGGGAGAGCCAGAGAGGGGGCAGTCCATGCCCCCATCCCCTCGGCACGCTCGGGGCAGGCCCTGAGCTTGTCGAAGGAGAGAGGGGGCTGGCCTTGCCTTACCACCGGCGCGGCGCCAGTGTCCATCAAGTCCCTGTCAAGGGGTAAACCATGACTCCCAGCACACCCTCTGACAGGTGCGCTCGCCGTGGCCCAGTCGTTGCCTGAAGCCGGTGAGGCCATGCGCGTTGCCTTCAGGACTTGTACTCCTCCCGTGGCGGGCTGAAGATGTCCAGCGCCAGGGCCCAGCCATCGGAGCCGACCAGGCTGTGCTCCACGCCCCCGGGGATGATGTAGGCGTCGCCTTGCTTCACCCGCTTCGTCACGCCGCCTATGGTGAACTCGAACTCGCCGTGGAGCACCAGGCCGGCCTGCTCGTGGGGGTGCTTGTGGGGAGGGACTACCGCCCTGGGGGCAATCTCCACCACGCTCATCATGATCCTGTCACCCCACATGGTGCGCAGGGCCACCCCCGGTGCTAGCTCCCTTCGCTTCACCTCCGAAGGGTCCACGAAGTAGGACATGGCACTGCCTCCTGGCAAGTTTTTTCAGGCCGAGCGCTGCTGCGCTCGGCTGTTGGCTATTCGCAGGCATGCGACTATGAACTCATTGACTGGCGTGGGGACTCCCAGCTCTCTGCCAATTCTCACGACAGCCCCGTTGATAACGTCCAGCTCCAGTGGATTGCCGGCCTGCAGGTCCAGGTACATGGAAGAAATGAGGTCTTGCTTTGTCGCCTGGAACTCGGCCATGGTGGCCTCTACGATGTCCTTGTCCAGGGGAATGCCCCTGGCCCTGCCCACGGCCTCGGCCTCCCGCATGACGCGCCAGGTCAGCTCCAGCGTCTCCGGCGTGTCCAGCACCTCGGCGAAGGATGCCCTGGTGATGCAGCTCATGCCGCTGAGGGCGCAGATGAAGATGAGCTTGTTCCACAGGTCGCGGTGGATGTCGGGTGACAGGACAGCATCTATGCCGGCGCCCTTGAGGGTATCCAGGACGCGGAGCGCCCGCGGGGTACGCCGGCCGTCCTCCTCGCCGAAGACGATGCGCTGAGAGCCGGCCTGGGCCACGACGCCCGGGGCCTTGCGCATGGCCTCGATGTAGGCCGCGCCCAGCAGCACGCGCCCTCGCCCGAAGGCGGCGGCCAGGGCGTCGCCGCTGCCCACGCCGTTTTGCAGCGTCAGCACTGTGGTCGCTGGCCCCACTGCTGGTCTCATGGCCTCGATGGCCTGAGGACTGTCATAGCTCTTGACGCAGTACAGCACCAGGTCGGCCTGCCAGGTGCCGTCGGCCCTCTCCACCGCCCTGGGGCGAACGACGAAGGCGCCGTGGGCAGCGCTTTCGACGCGCAGTCCGCGCTCTCTGATGGCCTTGAGCTGCTCGCCCCGCGCGATGAGGGTCACATCCTCGCCCCTCCTGGCGAGTACTCCGCCGAAGTAGCCGCCCACGGCCCCGGCGCCCATGACCAGTACCTTCATAGCCAGGCCCCCTCAGTGCCGGCGCGGTCAGCTTGCCGCGCCTGGTCGGGCACTATCATAGCCTGCATCGGGGCCGCCTGCAAACCCATTGGCTACGCGGAAGCTGGCCGCTTGGTCCTGGTCGGTTGACACCGCTTGAAGCGACATTTACAGTATGGCTTGTCCGATGCCTGCGGGCCATGCCCATTGAAAACCGAATAGGAGGCAAACCATGAAGTTCGGTCTGCTCTACGAGATGCAGCGGCCTCACGCGGACTTCGAGGTGGACTACACTGCCCTGATCGAAGAGACCCTGGAGCAGTGCGTCCTCGCCGATGAAGTCGGCTTTGACTACCTGTGGTTCGTGGAGCACCACTTCCTGACCACCTTCTCGGGTTCGTCGGCGCCTGAGGTCATTATCTCCAGCCTGGCCCGGCTGACCCGGCGTATCAGGCTGGGGTTTGGCGTGGTAGTGCTGCCCAACCATCGGCCTATCCAGGTAGCCGAGCGCGTCGCCATGGTGGACCACCTCTCCGGCGGGCGAGTGGAGTTCGGCGTGGGCCGCAGCAGCCCCTACGAGCAGGAGGGCCTGGGCATTGACCCCAGGGACACCAGGGACATCATGGAAGAGGCGCTCCAGATGGTGCCCAGGATCTGGATGACCCAGGGCAAGTTTACCTGGGAAGGCCGGTTCTTCAAGGTGCCCCCGCGGGAGATACTGCCCAAGCCGCGCCAGGCGCCTCATCCGCCCATATGGATGGCCTGCACCCAGCCGTCCAGCTACCAGATGGCGGCGAAGCACGGCATCGGCGTGCTTTCCTTCGGCTCCGGCGCTCCCTCGGGCATGAAGAAGTACATAGACGAGTACCGCGAGAATATCAAGAACGCGACGCCCGTGGGCTGCTTTGTCAACAACCAGTGGGCCAACTTCACCATTGGCCACTGTGGCCAAAACGACAGGGAGGCGCGCGAGCTGGGCGCCAGGGCTATCAAGGAGTTCTTCGGCCCCAACAGGCCCTACTCCGCCGACCGAAAGGAGGTCTATGAGCGCCTCCTGGCGGCCTGGGGCGGTGTGCCGGACCACCTGCAGGCCCACTTCCAGCGCTTCCTGGGGGGCGAGCAGGACCTGGGGGGCGGCGGTGTACCCCGTGCCATGCTGGGCGAGCTTCCCGCCGACCTGCTGTGCGAGCGCGGCGTCATAGTCGCCGGCGACCCTGACACCTGTATCCAGTGCATCAAGCGCCACGAGGAGATCGGCGCAGACCAGATTCTCCTCATCATGCAGACCGACCAGATACCCCACGAGAAGGTCAAGGACTCCATAAGGCTCTTCGGCAAGGAGGTTATCCCGGCCTTCCGGTAGGGTCAGGCGCCTGCCGCGTAGCTGCCCGCTGGTGAGAGCTTTACTTGAGCTCTATGAGGATGTTCTTGTACCTGGTCTGTGTGTTATTGACCACGCGGTGGACGCGGTGCTTGTCGTGGTAGCGCCAGCGGCCTACGTAAGCCGGGCTGTCCTCGGTGGTGCCGTCGTCGTATTCCACCACCAGCCCTTCGCCCTCCAGCACCACTGTGACGTAGTCCCTCTGGTGCAGGTGCCACGGGCTGGCCTGGCCCGGCTCCACGATGAGGTTCCATATCTTCACGCGCTCGTTCTCGAAGAGCACGACGCTGGCGATGTCGCCCAGTGGCTCTTTGCCTCTTGGCATGGGTCACCTCCTGACAGTGCTGCTTCAGCTTGCCAGCGCCAGGCCTTGCCCCGCCGGGCTGCCGTAGCCTCAGCGCTTCAGCTCGATGATGGCGTTGCTGTAGAGGGTATTCCCCACGTTGGTGACGCGGTGCACCGAGCCTTTCTTGCCCATGACCACTTCGCCCAGCTCCAGGTCATCCCTGGAGGTAGTGCCGTCCTCGTACTCCGTAAGCAGCGTGCCTGGCCGGGTGACGATAAAGACGTAGGGCAGGTTGTGCCGGTGCCATGGGCTGGACTGTCCCGGCTCCAGCACCAGGTCCCATACCCGGATATGCTCGTTCTCGTACCGGAAGTGGGTGCCGACATCGCCTAGCTCGCGGGGCATGACGTACCTCCCCAAAGGTCCGTGGTCTGCCCATTATACCCGACGGCGCCGCCAGCGGGCCAAGCCGCTGCTACGAGAACCCCAGCCGCCGCTCCTTCAGGCTCACGTGGCGCTGCCCGCCGATGATGATGTGGTCCAGCAGCTCGATGTCCATCATCTGGCCGCCGGAAGCGATCTTGCGGGTGATGAGCACGTCCTCGGGGCTGGGCGTCGGGTCGCCCGAAGGATGGTTGTGCACTATGATGATGGAGGGGCAGTTCTCCCTGATGGCCGGCCTGAGGACCTCGGCCACCCGCACCATGGCCGAGTTGACGTTGCCCTTGTACACCTCTACCGTGCCCCTGACCTCGTTCTTGGTGTTGAGCAGGACAACCTTCAGATGTTCCTGGTCCAGGAAGGCCATCTCGGCCCCCAGCAGGTTGTACACGTCCTGGGGGCACCGGATGATGGGCCTGCCCTCGGGGTGCAGGGACACAAGGCGCCGGCCCAGCTCGAAGGCAGCCAGGAGCTGGCACGCCTTGGCGTCGCTGATGCCCTTGACCCCGCAAAGCTCGCCATAGGACACGCGGGCCATGCCGGCCAGGCCGCTAAACTGGGACAGCAGCCGGGCAGCCAGGTTCAGCACGCTCTCGCCCTCGACGCCAGTCCGCAGCAGGATGGCGATAAGCTCGGCGTTGCTGAGCTGGCCCGGCCCGAAGTCCCGCAGCCTCTCCCTGGGACGCTCGCCCTCGGGCAGGTCTCGGATCATGGTAGTGTACTGTAGCTTTGGTTCGTCAGCCATAGCGTCCTCCGGCTCCGCCACTGGCAAATCGGGCATAAGTTTAGCCTGTCGGCGTCGCGCCGTACAACATTCGCCCCTGATGGCTTACCCATGCTACGCCATTGACACCTCGGCTCCAGGCAATACAATTGACCGCAGACCACTGGACTCTTCATCAAGCTCAGGGGGTGTTGATGATCAATCGAGACCGCCTAGTGAAGACCTTCTGCGACCTGGCGAGGATTGACAGCCCTTCGGGGGAGGAAGAGGCCATCGCCCGGGAGCTGGTGCGCCGGCTGGAGGCCTTGGGCCTCAAGGTGGGGCGGGACGCCTACGGCAATGTTATCGCCAGCGACGATGGCCGCGACCCTCTGCTCCTTTCGGCGCACATGGACACGGTGGAGCCTGGCAGAGGCGTCAAGCCGCGCGTGGAGGGCGACCGCATCGTTTCCGATGGAACGACTATCCTGGGCGGGGACTGCAAGGCGGGCGTCTCGGCCATACTGGAGGCACTGGAGTCCATCCAAGAGGACGGCGTGCGCCACGTCGGCATAGAGGTGGCCTTCACCCGCGAGGAGGAGATCGGCCTGGTCGGCGCGCGGAACCTGGACTTCTCCATGCTGAAGGCCAGAGAGGCCATTGTGTTCGATGGCGAAGGGCCGGCCAGCCAGGTCACGTCGGCCAGCCCCACCTACATAGGCTTTGACATCGAGGTCAAGGGCCGGGCCGCCCATGCCGGAGTGGAGCCTGAGAAGGGCCTGTCCGCCATTCGCATCGCCGCCGAGATCATCGCCAGGCTGCCCCAGGGTAGGCTGGACCCCGAGACGACCTTCAACATCGGCACCATCCAGGGCGGGACGGTCCGGAACGCGGTGCCGGAGCAGACGCTGGTCAGGGGCGAGTTCCGCAGCCGCAACATGGAGACGCTGGACAGCATACGGCTACAGTTCCTTCAGGTGCTGGCCGACGTCAGGCGCATGTTCCCCGAGGCGGCCATCCAGGACCACCTGCACACCGAGTTCGAGGCCTACACCCTCACTGACCAGGACCCGGCGGCACGGCGCGTCATGGCCGCCATGCGCGGCCTGGGCATGCAGCCTGTCCTGAAGCCTTCCGGCGGCGGCACCGACGGCAACGTCTTCCGCCAGCGCGGGATCAGCGCCGTGGTGGTGGGCATGGCCGACCATAATATGCACACGGTGCGCGAGTACGTGGCCATTCCGGACCTGGTGGACGCCGCCCACCTGTGCGAGACGCTGCTGCGCAAGTAGCGTATAATCAGCCCAGGAGAGCCGGGAGTCTGACATGCTGGTGAAGCTGGCCTACGGACGCAGCGGCCTTGAAGTGGACTTACCCGATGACAGGACTACGGTCATCGAGCCGACCTACGTGCCCGGCATCCCCGATGAGCCAGGGGCGCTGCTGACTGCCCTCCGCCATCCCATAGGCACGCCGCCGCTGCGCCAGCTAGTCAGGCCGGGCCAGCGGGTCGCCATCTCGGTGTGTGACGTCACTCGCCCCATGCCCAGCGCCCGCGTGCTGCCGGTGCTGCTGGAGGAGCTGCGCCACATCCCCAGGGAGGACGTGGTCATACTGGTCGCCACGGGCACCCACCGCGCCAACACGCCGGAGGAACTGTCGGCCATGCTGGGCGACCAGGTGGTCCGCGAGTACCAGGTGGTCAACCACACCGCCTTCGACGAGAGCAGCCTGGTACATGCTGGCGACACGCCCGATGGCATCCCCATCTGGCTGGACCGCCGCTGGGTGGAGAGCGACGTCCGCATAACCACTGGCTTCGTGGAGCCTCACTTCTTCGCGGGCTTCAGCGGCGGCCCCAAGATGGTCGCGCCGGGGCTGGCAGGCTTCCAGACCATCATGCGCCTGCACGACGCCCGCATGATAGGCCACCCCAACTCCACCTGGGGCATTACCGAGGGCAATCCCATTCACGATGCCATCCGGCAGATTGCCCGGCAGACGGGGGTCCACTTCAGCGTGGATGTCACCATCAACCGCGACCACAGGACCACCAGCGTTTACGCCGGCGAGCTGTTCGCCGTGCACCGGGCGGCCTGCCAGTTTGTCAAGCGCACGGCCATGCGCCCCGTGGAGCGCCCCTTCGACGTGGTGGTCACCACTAACAGCGGTTATCCCCTGGACCAGAACCTCTACCAGGCCGTCAAGGGAATGTCGGCGGCCGCGCAGGTGGTCCGCCCCGGCGGGGCCATCATCTGCGCCGCCGAGTGCTCCGATGGTGTCCCCGAGCACGGCGAGTACGGGCGGCTCCTGGGCGCGGCATCCAGCCCGCGGGCGCTGCTGGAGATGATCAACGCCCCCGGCCACAATCGCCACGACCAGTGGCAGGTACAGATACAGGCCCAGATATTGCTGAAGGCTTCGGTCTACCTCAAGTCCCGCTATCTGACGCCTGAGCAGGTGCGCGCCGCCCACCTGGAGCCGGTGGAAGACGTGGCCGCGGCGGCCAGGGAGTTGCTGCGGCGCTACGGCCCCGACGCCCGCATGTGCGTGCTGCCCCAGGGGCCCCAGACCATCCCCTACCTGGCCGGCGGAGCGTGGGACAGGGGCAAATAAAAAGGGCGCGGTACTCTCTGCGAGACGTATCGCGCCCGCCTTGGACTATGGGCCGAGGTCAGAAGGAAGGCCTACGCCGCTGGTGCCTTGCCCTGTTCCTTGCACCTTGTGCAGACGTACTTGTCGCCTTGCTCCAGGGCTATGCCCACGGGTACATTGCGGGTATAGCCGCATACGCTGCACTTGACCGCCCTGAGAGGGGCCTTGCCTGGGCGGTCAGGCTCGTTCTGGTGACCCCGAAAGCCCCTGTAGTCCGGGTCCAGCCGTCTCATGGCCTCAAAGCGCTCCCGGTCCTTGCGACGACTCAAGGTACGCCCCCCGGCAGGAGGTAACCATTCTGCCTGTCTGTGCTACTGGACTACAACGACAGCCCCAGCCGCCTCCAGCTTGCTCTTGATCTGGTTGGCCTCTTCCTTGTTGACGCCCTCCTTGACCACTGTGGGCGCCTTTTCCACCAGGTCCTTGGCCTCCTTGAGGCCGAGGGTGGTCACCTCGCGCACGGCCTTGATCACGTTGATCTTGTTGGGGCCGATCTCCTTGAGCTGGACCGTGAACTCGGTCTTCTCCTCCTCGGCAGGGGCCGCGGCCTCAGCGGGCGCGCCGGCTGCGGTGGGAGCGGCCGCGACGGCCACGGGAGCAGCGGCGCTCACGCCGAAGGTCTGCTCCAGTGCCTTGACCAGCTCCGCCAGCTCAAGGACCGTCATGCCCTTGATGGCCTCAAGTACCTGTTCCTTGCTCATCGTCATGGTCTTACGTCCTCCCTTGGAATCCTTTCCGTCAGTTTAGTACGGGACTGGCTAGGCGCTGGCCGTGGCTGCCTGCGGGCCTGGCCCGCCGCCAGGCGGCGGGCTGGCCGCTGGTGCCGGGCCTCCACCCCTGGACAGGTTCTCCAGGTGCTGCTGGAGCGCCCTGGCCAGGCCAGACATGGGCGCATTCAGTATGTACATCAGGCTGGCGATGGGGGCCTGCAACTGGCCCAGCAGGCGTGCCACCAGCTCTTCCCTGGACGGCAGGGTCGCCAGTGCCTCCACCTGGTCCGGGGTCAGCACCCGCCCATTCAGCGCGCCGCCCCGGACCTTGAGCGTTGACCTGGTGCTGCGGATGAACTCGGTCAGCACCTTGGCGGACTCTGCCGGGTCGCCGTAGCCGAAGACGATGCCCGTAGGCCCCTGGACGATCTCCTTGACGGCAGGCTTGCCGGCCGCATCGGCGGCGATGTAGGCCAGCGTGTTCTTGACGACGTGGAACTCCATGCCCTTCTCGCGAAGGGCGCGCCTCAGGTCGGTAATGCTGCTGACAGGTGAGCCACTGTAGTCGGTGGCTATGGCGATGGTGGACCGCTCGATCCACCTACGCAGCTCTTCCACAGCCTGTATCTTCTTCTCCGTTGGCACGGTTCACCTCGAAAAGGAAAGCCCTGAGCCACAGGCCCAGGGCTTATAACCCAACGTGAAAGATGGAGTTATGCCATGAATGCCTCGGTGGGCTGGGGGTTTAATCCGCCTCACGGGCGGAACCCACTGTCTGCGGCTCGTCAGTAACTATTCTACTCTCAGAGAGGTCGTGCTGGCAACATCCAGTTTGATACTGGGGCCCATGGTGCTGGTCAGGTAGGCCGTGCGGATGAACTGGCCCTTTACGCCGCTGGGCCTGGCCCGGACGATGGTGTCCATGAGCACGGCCAGGTTGTCCAGCAGTTGCTTTTCCTGGAAGCTGGCCTTGCCAATGGGCAGATGGATAAGCGCCGTGCGGTCCATCCTGTACTCTACCCTGCCCTTTTTGGCCTCGGAGATCGCCCTCGGCAGGTCTTCGGGCTGCACCACGGTGCCCGTCCTGGGGTTAGGCATGAGGCCGCGCCGGCCCAGTATGCGGCCCAGCCGTCCGATGCGGCCCATCATGTCTGGCGTGGCGATGGCGACATCGAACTCGGTCCAGCCACCCTCGATCTGCTTTATCAGGTCATCGCTTCCCACGTAGTCCGCGCCAGCTTCCTTGGCGGCGTTGGCCGCGTCGCCCTGGGCGAAGACCAGCACCCGTATCCGCTTCCCCGTGCCGTGGGGAAGGATGGCTACCCCGCGGATAAGCTGGTCCGCCTGGCGGGGGTCGGCGCTGGTGCGCAGGTGCAGCTCGATAGTCTCGTCGAACTTGGCCGTCGCCGCCTGCTTGACCAGGGACACTGCCTCTCCAGGCTGGTAGTCCTTGTTTGGGTCTATGAGGGCGGTGGCTGCTCGATAGCGTTTCCCATGCTTTGGCATATACAGGTCTCCCTGGCTATGAGGACTCGTCAATCTGAATGCCCATGCTGCGGGCAGTGCCTTCGATGATCCGCATAGCCCCTTCGATATCCACAGCAGTCAGGTCCCGCATCTTCTGCTGGGCTATCTCCCTGATCTTGGAGCGTGGAACGGTAGCCACGATGTTCCCTTTGGGAGTGCTGCTCCCCTTTTCGATCCCGGTCGCCTTGCGCAGTAGCTCCGAGGCGGGCGGGGTCTTGGTCACAAAGGTGAAGGAGCGGTCTTCGAACACGGTGATGGCCACAGGCACAATGGTGCCCGCCATGGAGGCCGTGCGCTCGTTGTACTCCTTCACAAAGGCCATGATATTCACGCCGTGCTGGCCCAGCGCGGGGCCAACGGGCGGCGCGGGCGTCGCCTTGCCAGCCTCTAGCTGGAGCCTGATTATGGTACGAACTTTTTTAGCCAACTGACATCACCTGTCTAGGCCCGCTCTATCTGCAGGAAGTCTAGCTCCACCGGCGTCTCGCGGCCGAAGAAGGACACCAGCACCCGGACCTTGGCCCGGTCAGGGAACACCTCGTCCACCACTCCCATGAAGTCTACGAAGGGGCCGTCTATAATGCGTACCGTCTGCCCCTTCTCAAAGCCCACCCTGACCCTGGGCTTCTCCGACTGCATCTGCTTGAGGATGGCCTCCACCTCCCGCTCCTCCAGCGGCACAGGCTTGGGGCGCTTCTCATATTCGTCCTCGGCGGACACGAAGCCGGTCACGCCAGGGGTCTCCCTGACAACATGCCAGCTCTCATCGTCCATGATCATCTGGACCAGGATGTAGCCGGGGAAGACCTTGCGCGGCACGGACTTGCGCTTGCCTTCCTTTATCTCGATCTCCTCCTCGGTAGGCACCACCACCTGGAGGATCTTGTCCTTGACGTCCATGGTGGCGATGCGCTGTTCGAGGTTCTTCTTGACGCGCTCTTCCTGGCCAGAGTAGGCGTGGACGATGTACCAGCGAGGTTCGGCCTTTTGCTTCGCCGCCTTGTCCACCATGGTGCCTAGTTCCCCAAAATCTCGCTGAGTAGCCGAGCAAAGCCCAGGTCTATAAGTCCGAGGAACGCTCCCACCACTGCTGATACAGCGATGACCATGAGGGTGAGCCGCAAGGTCTCCTGGCGCGTGGGCCAGGTGACCCTGCGTAGCTCAGAGACCACCTCCTCGAAAATCCGGAAGCTGAAGGCCCTGCGGGCGACCTCGGTGGTAAGACGACGGGGCACCCCGGGATTGCGGGCCATGGCGCTCACCTGACCTCTCTGTGGAGTCTGTGGGTGCGGCACCTGGGGCAGAACTTCTTCAGCTCAAGGCGCTGCGGGTCGTTGCGCCGGCTCTTGGTGCTGGAGTAAGTGCGCTCCCTGCATTCGGTACAGGCCAGCGTTATGATTACACGGTTTTCGCCCTTGCGAGCCATGGGACTCTTCTGGAGGCGGAAGCGGCCACAGGCCCGTGGCCGCTTCCGCCCTTCTCCTCCCTGAAAATTACTTGAGGATCTTGGTGAACACGCCGGAGCCTACAGTCCTGCCGCCCTCGCGAATAGCGAAGCGGAGCTGCTCGGCGATGGCCACCGGCGTTATGAGCTTCACCTTCATGGTGATGTTGTCGCCCGGCATCACCATCTCCACGCCCTCGGGAAGCTGGATCTCACCCGTGACGTCGGTGGTCCGGATGTAGAACTGGGGCTTGTAGCCATTGAAGAAGGGTGTATGGCGGCCACCCTCTTCCTTGGTCAAGACGTACACCTGGGCCTCGGCCTCGGTGTGAGGCGTGATAGTGCCTGGCGCGGCCAGCACCTGGCCGCGCTCCACCTGCTCGCGCTCAATGCCCCTGAGCAGCACGCCTACAGCGTCGCCAGGCTCGGCCTCGTCCAGGGTCTTGTGGAACATCTCCAGGCCAGTTACGACGGTGCTCACCGTGGGCCGGATGCCCACGATTTCCACCGACTGACCGACCCGGACAACGCCGCGCTCCACCCGGCCGGTCACCACCGTGCCGCGGCCCTTGATGCCGAACACGTCCTCAATGGGCATCAGGAACGGCTGGTCGCGAGGCCGCTGTGGGATGGGTATGTAGCTGTCCACGGCGTCCATGAGCTTGAGAATGCCCCCGCACCACGGGCAATCGCGCTTGCCGCAGCCGCACTCCAGGGCCTTCAGGGCGCTCACCCTCACAATGGGGATTTCATCCCCTGGGAAGCCATACCTGGATAGAAGCTCCCGCAGTTCCAGCTCTACCAGCTCCAGGAGTTCCTCGTCCTCCATGGCGTCCACCTTGTTCAACGCCACGACGATGGCGGGGACCTCCACCTGGCGGGCCAGCAGAATGTGCTCCCGGGTCTGCGGCATGGGGCCATCAGGTGCGCTGACCACGAGGATGGCACCGTCCATCTGGGCGGCGCCGGTGATCATGTTCTTGATGTAGTCGGCGTGGCCCGGGCAGTCTACGTGGGCATAGTGGCGCTTTCCCGTCTCGTACTCCACGTGCTGGATGGCGATGGTCACGCCGCGCGCCCGCTCCTCGGGAGCATTGTCAATGCTCTCAAAGGGCCGGAACTGGGCCAGATTGTGCTTGCTCAGCACGTAGGTGATCGCCGAGGTCAGCGTCGTCTTGCCGTGGTCCACGTGGCCGATGGTCCCCACGTTCACATGGGGCTTGGTCCTCTCAAACTTCTGCTTGGCCATTAAAGAGTCCTCCAAGGTATGGAGCCCACAAGCAGATTCGAACTGCTGACCCCGTTCTTACCAAGAACGTGCTCTACCTGCTGAGCTATGTGGGCCCGCGCAAATACTTCCCATGGTTTGAAAAGGTGAAAGCGGTCATCTGGTGGAGGGGGTAGGATTCGAACCTACGAAGCCCTTCCGGGCGCCAGATTTACAGTCTGGTGGTATTAGCCGCTCACCCACCCCTCCAGCGTCTTCGGGAACTAGTTTAGCATAGCGACTTACCTATTCCAAGTCCGCCGAGCGCGGCGCCAGGGCAAGCTGCGACTGGGCGTGCTGGGAGCTGACTGTTGGACTGGGCCCTGCATCCGACTGGCAGGTGCAGGCCCTATCCGCGCCCGGGTGAGTGGTCCAGAGATAAGCCCCAGAGGGGAGTCGAACCCACTAACCTGCCGATTACAAGTCGGCTGCGCTGCCATTGCGCCACTGGGGCGCCGCTGCATGTGGTCGGACGGTATCGCCAAAATAAAGAGGCTAGCTGCCAGTAGGGCCAACCACTAGCCTTCACAAACACTAATATTTTATACGATGGCCCTTGCCTGGTCAATTACTTCTGCGCCCCTGTTACGGAATTCGCAGCACTGCCAGTAGCCCATCTGATAGCCAGGTCTTCCTTGAACGACTCCGCATCTGGACCGGCCGGCGCAAACGGGGCTTCACCGCCACCTCAAGGCGTGGTGGAAGCGTGACCTCAGTGGGGCAGCTCGGGCCGGCCGTCGGTCCGGGCCTGGACTGGCTCCTGCGCTGCTGGCCTGGACTCGGCATACTCCGCCTGGGCTGCCACCTCTGGCGGCGTCCAGTACCCATTGAAGTACTTGAAGACGGCTATGGCCGCTGCGGTCAGCGGCACACCCAGCAACACGCCCCATATGCCAGCAATCTCGCTTCCCAGCACCAGTATGACGATGACCAGCGCCGGATGGATCTTGAGCACCAGGCCCTGTACCCTCGGCACGAGGAAGGTGTTTTCCAGCATCTGGACGCCGAAGTACAGCAAGGCCACCCAGATGGCATCCCTGGGCGAGGTGGCCAGCGCCACGATAATACCGGGCACTGCCCCGAGCCAGGGGCCGATGACGGGCACCAGCTCAGTAATGCCGGCAAAGATGCCCAGGAAGACCCAGTACTGCACCCCCAGGAAGAACAGTCCCACAGAGACCAGGGTCCCCACTGCCAGCGCCAGGGTGAGCTGGGCACGGACGTAGGAGCCAAGGATCCTGTTGATGATTGCCAGCACGTTTCGCACGTGCTGCTGGGCCGGCTTTGGGAACCACGAGTAGAAGTGTTCCAGCAGGGACTCACGGTCCTTGATGTAGTAGTAGACCAGGAAAGGCACTATGGCCAGGCCAATCACGATGGACAGGGCGCTGAATATGCCGCTGATAGTCCTGGTAAGGATCCTCTGGACGTAGCCCACCACCGCAGTGCTGGCATTCTGAAGGGCGTCCTCTAGCTGCATCCGAATGCCTTCGGGGACCACCCTGCTGTAGGTCTGGTTCCAGTCCTCGATGGTGGTCTGGATGGCGCGGTAGATTTCAGGTATGGACTCTATCAGCTCCGTCGCCTGGCGAATGGCCGGAGGGATAATCACCGTCAGGACCCCGCCTACAGCGGCGACGAAGCCAAGGTAGACCAGGAGTATAGCGCTGATGCGGGTGAAGCCCGGCCAGTGCTTCCTCCAGGGGCTGAGGCGCTCCACCACGCTGACCAGAGGGTAGATGAGGTAGGCCAGGACGGCGCTCAGGATGAAGGGAAAGAGGGCGCCCCGGGCCATGTAAACGATCCAGACAACTATGGCTACCGTCAGGATGATGAGAATGGCACGCTTGCGCTGCAGACCTGGCGTCATAGCCTCGTCCCCGCTGACACTCAGTCCCATCATCAAGAAGCGGCGCGCCATAGTGCCGGCGCATGCCTCGCAGCCCGCCCCTGGAAAGCCTGCGCTGCCGGGGTCTAGGGCTCCAGTAGCCTTGCGTCGGCCTCGCGCTGGACAATGCGAAATACGTCCTGGAGAGGCATGCCACGCTCCAGGGCGATGCGCCGGCAATCTTCGTACTCTGGCGACGCGCTGACCGGCCGGCCTTCCAGGCGCTTGACCTTCACTCGCACCGGCCCCAGGCTGGTGCCTACCTCGACAGTCTCCCGCTCCGCCTCGTACCTGCCCAGGGGACGCACCCTCACGCCCAGCGTGGAGGTCTCCTTCAGGACCAACGCCACTGCCTGAGGCTCCAGGTCCACAGGCACGATGGCGCTGAGCATGGTGGCAGGGCGGTTCTTCTTCATCTGTATGGGCGTGAACCAGACGTCCCGCGCCCCCAGCGCCAGCAAGCGCTCCTGCACATACCCCAGAAGCTCGGCAGTCATATCATCTATGTTGGTCTCAAGCAGGGACAGGTCAGTGGTATAGGTGGTCCCTGTTTCCTCGCCCAGCCACAGGGCCAGCACATTGGGGTACTGCCTGGAGTCCCGGCTGCCCAGCCCGTAGCCTACCCGGTGCAGGTTCATGGCCGGCTGGCGGAAGGTGGCCAGCGTCGTGATTATAGCCGCCCCCGTGGGCGTGACCATCTCGCCGGTGTAGGGCGCGTTGCCCGGCGGCGGGATGACCGGCGCCCTGGCCATGGCGAACAGCGCCGCAGAGGCGGGAGATGGCACGGGGAGGACGCCGTGGCCGCTTTCTATAATGCCTGAGCCGGATGGGAAGGGTGACGAGTACAGCCGCTCTATCCCCAGAAGCTCCAGGCCCACTATGCTGCCTACCACGTCCACCAGGGTGTCCAGCTCACCCAGCTCGTGGAGGTGCGCCTCCTCCACTGCGACGCGATGGACCGAGGCCTCGGCCTCGGCGAGGCGGCGCAGCACGGCTATGGCCCGCTCCGCTACCTTGGCCTCCAGGTCCGAGTCCTCAATGGTGTGAATGAAGTCCTGCCAGCGCCGCGGCCTTCGCCCCTCCTCGTCCAGCTCCACCGTCACCAGGGTGCCACTGACCCCGCCGCGCTGGGCCAGCTTGCGGGAGATGGAAAACCCCCGCACGTTGAGCTTCTCCAGGGCCGCATTCAACTCGTCGAAGGGCGCGCCAGCGTCAATAATGGCGCCCAGCACCATGTCCCCGCTGGCGCCTCCAATGCAGTGAAAATATGCGCTCTTCAGGGCACGACCTCCTTGCCCTCTGGACTGTATGATGACCGCAGCACAAGCTTCACCTTGTGGCTGTGCCACAGGTCCAGCATCAGTTCACGGTCCAGGAGGTGCATGTAGTCGGACGACTGTCCCACCTGGTAGATAAACGCCAGGGCCGCCGGATACACGTAGGTGGATATAAGGGCCTCTCCCAGCACGGCGCCTATCTTCTCCGAGGCCTTCTGCGGCGAGTTGATGATACGCGCGTATACGGCCACCGTTGGCCGGCCGGCTACCTCCACAACCATGTCTGGCACAAAGGACGTCCCGAAAACATAGGCCGGCTCAATCCCTGGCCCTTCGGCCTCTGCCACGTCCAGCCATATCTCGAAGGGCAATCTCAGGGGTACCAGGCGGTCCAGCAGAAAGGCATGGGCGACCTTGTTGATGTCGTCCATGAAGGCGGCCTGACTTGGATAGGAGCGCCTGAGTTCGGCCACGCTCAGGTCACGGGCCAGCTCCTCTACCAGCTCTCGAATGCCCAGGTACCTGGGCCTGTCATTCATAGACCCTCCCTCCGCTCCGCCCCACGCAATGGCCGGGCAGCCAACCAGGGTTGACGTGCCCCTGGACGTGCGAGAGGCAAGTCAATCGTGGTCACCTATCTGGTATGCCAGCGTCTCCTGGCCGGCATTCTGCCGTTGCCTGTTGCCCGGGACACGGGCGCGGACTGCCTGGGCGAGCGTCTCCACGGGGATGGCTTCCAGGCCCGTCTGCTCCACAAGCTTCTGCCCCGACTTGCCCGGCACCAGGCACTGGGAAAGCCCCAGGCGTTGGGCCTCGGCGACGCGCCGCTCCAGTTGCGGCACGCCACGGATCTCGCCGGTGAGGCCCACCTCACCTATGGCGGCCAGGTTGCCGCCCAGGGGGACGTTCCTGACGCTGGAGGCGATGGCCAGGGCAAGCCCCAGGTCGGCGGCCGGCTCGCTTATCCTCAGCCCGCCGGTCACGTTGACGACGATATCCTGATTGGCCAGGTGAAGCCCGGCGCGGCGGCCCAGCACGGCGCACACCAGCAGCAGGCGGTTGAAGTCAATGCCGTTGGCGACTCGCCTGGGCTGGGGCAGCACCGAGGGCGTTGCCAGGGCCTGCACCTCCACCAGGAGCGGCCGGCTGCCTTCCAGCGTCGCCACGACCACCGAGCCGACAGCCTCCTGCCGGCGCTCCGACAGGAATGCCCGCGATGGGTCTTCCACGTCCGTCAGCCCTCGGCTGGTCATCTCGAACACCCCTACCTCGTTGGTTGACCCGAAGCGGTTCTTTACCGTGCGAAGGAGGCGATAGGAGCTGACCGGGTCGCCCTCCATGTACAGGACAACGTCCACCATGTGCTCCAGCACGCGAGGCCCGGCGATATCGCCGCTTTTGGTGACATGCCCGGTCAGGATGACAGGCACGTCCCGCGACTTGGCCCAGGCCATGAGCTGGCGGGCGCACTCCCTGATCTGCACGACACTGCCCGCCTCGGAGGCTATGGAGTCGTCGTACATGGTCTGAATGGAGTCCACCAGGGCCAGCGCAGGCTTCCGGCGCTCCAGTTGCTCCAGCACCTCGGCCACGTTGGTAGCCGTGAGCAGGAACAGGTCCTTGCCGGGGACGTTGAGCCGCTCGGCCCGCATCTTGATCTGGGCCGCCGACTCCTCGCCGGAGATGTACAGCGCCTGCCCAATAGAGCTGGCCACATCCGAGGCCAGCCTCAGCAGCAGCGTGGACTTGCCGATGCCAGGGTCGCCGGCTATCAGTACCAGCGAGCCTCGCACGATGCCCCCGCCCAGCACCCGGTTGACCTCGCCGGAGGACAGGTTGAGGCGGGGCACCTCGTCCAAGCGGACCTCAGCAAGCTCCTGCGCCTCGCTGGCCAGCCCATGCCAGGGGTTCCTGCGGCCATCGGCGGCCTGCGGGCGCATCTCCACCAGGGTATTCCACTGCCCGCAGGCGCCGCAGCGCCCCTCCCACTTGGGGCTTTCGTTCCCGCAGGCCTCGCACACGAAGACGCTTCTATCTTTGCTTCTCGGCATGCTGTCACATCATCCATAGCTCTATCATTTCTTGCCGGCTGTGCCCATTGTAGCAAATGGCAGGCCTCTGGCCCAACTGCGCGGGGTCGAAGCGCTGCCACGGCCTCGTCAGCGCCAGCCCGCCACACACAACAAAGGGCCTGGGGACATCCACGGTCCCCAGGCCCTTTTCAAGCGGCTACGGGCCCTATCAGGCCGATGCCAGCGGCACGGGCGACTGCGCGGATACCACGGTCTGGCCGTCGGCTATGCCGATGACGGCGGTGTCGCCGGGGTTCAGCTTGCCATTAAGGATGGCATCCGACAGTTTGTCCTCGACGTGGTCCTGGATGATCCTGCGCAGGGGCCGGGCGCCGAAGGTAGGGTCGTAACCCTTCTCGGCCAGCCAGTCCTTGGCCTCGGGCGTCACCTCCAGGTTGATGCCCTTTTCCACGAGGCTGGAGGCCACTTCCTTCAGCATCAGGTCCACGATCTGGTGCATGTGGTCCTTGTTCAACGGATGGAACACCACCATGCCGTCTATCCGGTTCAGGAACTCTGGCCGGAAGAACTTCTTCACCTCGTCCAGCACGTTGTTCTTCATCCGCTCGTAGGCTTCCTTCTCGCTCTGGGCCGACTCGGCCTTTACCGCGAAGCCCATGGTCCTGTCCTGCCGGATCAGGTCCGAGCCGATGTTGCTGGTCATGACGATGATGGAGTTGCGGAAGTCCACCCGGCGGCCCTTGGCATCCGTCAGATGTCCGTCATCGAAGATCTGGAGCAGGATATTGAAGACCTCTGGGTGGGCCTTCTCGATCTCGTCCAGCAGGATGGCGCAGTAGGACTTGCGCCGCACGGCCTCGGTAAGCTGGCCGCCCTCGTCATAGCCGACGTAGCCAGGAGGCGCACCCACCAGGCGTGCCACCGAGTGCCGCTCCATGAACTCGGACATGTCTATCCGAATGACCGCTTCCTCGCTGCCGAACATGAACTCCGAGAGCTTCTGGACCAGGTAGGTCTTGCCCACGCCGGTAGGCCCAAGGAACAGGAAGACGCCCGTGGGGCGCTTGGGGTTCTTGAGGCCGGCCCTGGCCCTGCGGACGGCCTTGGAGATCAGGGAGATGGCCTCGTCCTGGCCGATGACCTTCTGGTGCAGCACCTCCTCCATGTGGAGCAGCCGCTCCGTCTCGCTGACGGCCAGGCGGGTCACCGGAATCCCGGTCCACATGCTGACAACCTCGGCGATGTGGTCCGGGGTCACCACCGGCTTGGACGTGTCCATCTGGTTCTGCCAGTCCTGCTCCAGGGTGGCGAGCTTCTCGGTCAGCTTCGTCTCCCGGTCGCGCAGCTCGGCTGCGTACTCGTACTGCCGAGCGGCGATGGCCTCGTCCTTCTCCTTGCGGACGCTCTCCAGCATTCTCATTACTTCTTTGACCGAGAGCGGCGCGGTGCTGTAGCTGATACGCACCCTGGAAGCGGCCTCGTCCACCAGGTCAATAGCCTTGTCAGGCAGGAACCGGTCGGGGATGAACCGTGCCGCCAGGTGGGCGGCCGTCCGGAGGGCCTCGTCGCTGATCTGGAGCTGATGGTGCTCCTCGTACCGGCTCTTGATACCTCTGAGGATCTCGATGGTCTCCTCGACCGTCGGCTCCTCCACCTTGACCGGCTGGAAGCGGCGCTCCAGGGCGGGGTCGCGCTCCACGTACTTGCGGTAGTCGTCCAGCGTGGTGGCGCCGATGGTCTGGAGCTCGCCCCTGGCCAGGGAGGGCTTCAGGATGTTGGCGGCGTCCACCGCGCCCTCGGCCGCGCCAGCGCCGACCATGGTGTGGATCTCGTCAATGAACAGGATGCAGTTGCCTGCGTTCCTGATCTCCTCGATGACCTTCTTCAGGCGCTCCTCGAACTCGCCGCGGTACTTGGTGCCGGCGACCAGCGCGCCCATGTCCAGGGTCACCAGCCTCTTGCCTTGCAGGGTGGCTGGCACCTCGTTGTTGGCGATGCGCTGGGCCAGCGCCTCGACGATGGCCGTCTTGCCAACGCCCGGCTCACCGATGAGCACGGGATTGTTCTTGGTGCGACGGCTGAGGATCTGGGTGACGCGCTGGATCTCCTTCTCTCTGCCGACCGTCGGGTCCAGCTTTCCGGCCCGGGCCGCGGCTGTGAGGTCAATGCCTAGCTGGTCCAGCGTAGGCGTGCGGGTAGCCGTCCTGGTGGTGCCGGTGCTATGGGTCTGCTGCACCGTCTGGGTCAGGATGCGGTTGGTCTCGGCCCTGACCTTCTCCAGGTTCACCCCCAGGCTCTCCAGGACTCCAGCAGCAACGCCCTCCCCCTCGCGCATGAGGCCGATCAGGAGGTGCTCGGTACCGATGTAGTGGTGGTTCAGCCGCCGCGCCTCGTCCACCGCCAGCTCTATGACCTTCTTGGCCCGTGGCGTCAACCCGATCTCTCCAGGAGTTGGGCGTTCACCGCGTCCTATGATGAATTCAACTGCGGAACGCACCTTGTTGAGTTCCACTCCCAGGTTGGAGAGTACCTTGGCGGCTACACCGTCAGTCTCTCGCACCAGGCCCAAAAGGATATGCTCGGTCCCAATGTAGTTGTGGTTGAACCGCTGCGCCTCCTCTTGGGCCAGGGATAGAACTCTACGAGCACGCTCTGAAAACTTTTCGAACCTGCTAGACATCTCAGCTTCTCCACAGCGGAGTCCCGTGACGGTTGATGGGTCAGCCCAGTAACTCCTCCTCCGCCTGCTTTAGACTAAGGCCCAAGCGTCGCCGCTCGGGTTCGATCCTAAGGATCTTTAACTTGACGGTGTCGCCCTCTTTCACCACCTCCCTGGGGTGGCTGATCGCCCTCGACGTCAGCTCGGAGATGTGGATAAGTCCTTCAACAGAGCCTTCCACTCGTGCAAAGGCGCCAAAGTTGGTCAGCTTGGTCACGGTCGCGGCAACTATGTCGCCCACGTGGTAGCGCTCCTGGATGGTCTGCCAGGGCTCTGGCTGAAGCCGTCTCAGGCTGAGAGCTATCTTCTTGTTCTCCGCATCTACCTTCAGTACGTAAACATCTATCTCCTCCCCCACCTTTACCACGCTCTCGGGCGAGTCTACCGGGCTCCAGGACAGCTCAGAGATGTGGACCAGCCCGTCAGCGCCGCCCAGGTCCACAAAGACGCCGAAGCTGCTGATGCCCGTCACCTTCCCTCGGCGGACCTCTCCCTCCTTGAGTTCCTCAATGAGCTTGGCCTTCCGCTCGTCGCGCCACTCCTGCATGGCCTGGCGCTCTGAGAAGATAGCCCGGTTCCTGGCCCGGTTCACCTCGAGGACCTTGACCTGGATTACCTTTCCCACATCGCTGCTGCCAGGCCCGCCCTTTGTCGCTTCAGGGGCCTTGGACTCCTGGACCTCTCGGAAGACCTCCTTGGAGACGCTGACCAACTGGGACATGGGCACGAAGCCCTGGACGTTTTCAACCTCGACGATGGCGCCGCCGCGATTGAAGCCCACTATCTTGCCCTGCAGGGTCTTGGCCGTCTCCATGGCCTTCTCCAGGTTCCGCCACCCCTTCTCTCCCAGGGCCTTGTCAATGGAAAGGATGGCTGCCTGCTCGGAAGTCTCGGGTCTTACCACAAAGGTCACTATCTCGTCGCCGACCTTGAGGCGCTCCAGGTCTTGAGGATTGAGGCTCCTCATCTCCTTGGGAGGGACGATACCTTCCACCTTGTGACCGATGTGGACGTGGATGCCTTCGGCGTCGGCCCGCATTATCACCCCTTCGACCACATCGCCCCTGCGCAGGGGCTTCATTGGCTCGAAGGACTCGAGCAACTCCCCCATGTCCTGAGTGGGGCCGGCATCCTGAATTGGAGAAGTCAAGGTAGTTTCCGTTTCTTTAAAGTAGTCGTACTGTCTTCATTATAGGTATATCATCTGGACGTGTAAAGGCGTAAACCTGCATAATAGGCGGAGCTACCCGACTGCGTGGATTTACAAGGGGTGTGGGAAGAAAAGGAACGGCTATGCCTGGCAAAGCGCTCCTTTGTACCATTTGGGGATTGGCACCATTCTAGCACAGGAGGCCTGCCTTGAAAAGGTGCTGCGGTGCCCGCTCCTGGCAGGGCTGCCTGGAGCGCGGCAGGCGCTGACAGGCCCAGCCCCGGTGTCCAGAAAAGCCCAGCCCACCCTTGCCAGGCCGGCAGAAAAAATAACCCCTGGCAGTGACCTATTTTCCCACACCCTTGCGAGTGCAGTATCGTCAGCGCTGAGGCGTTTCACTTCCGTGTTCGGGATGGGAACGGGTGGGTCCGCCTCGCTCCAACCACCAGGGGAATTTTTGCAACTATTGAAGGTGCCGCCTGCCAGGACACCCTGGCCGCCAGCACAGTTGCTACTATAGCTCACCGCTCGCCCGATGTCAATGGTAGAATTGACCTGTCTTGCCCCCTGGCGATGGGCCTGTATTGGCCCCAGAGGGCAGACACTGCCTTTTCCACTCGCCAGCCCACAGGCTATGCCTCACGCAGGGGGACCGATAGCGAGAGGGGGGCAGCCCTGGGCCAAGTCAAGCTGAGGGATGGCATGAAAACACACCAGGACTCCAGTCCCATCATCATCCGTGTTGAGGAACTGTGCAAGCGGTACGGGCCTGTGGTGGCCGTGGACTCCATCTCCTTCTCGGTAATGAGGGGCGAGGTCTTCGGCATACTGGGCCCCAACGGCGCAGGCAAGACCACCACCGTCGAAATCCTTGAGGGCATGCGTATGCCCGACTCAGGCCGGGCCTGGGTCAACGGCATAGACGTGGTGAGAGAGCCTAAGAGGGTCAAGGCTGTCATCGGCGTGCAGCTCCAGGCATCCTCTTTCTTCGACCAGCTCAACCTGACGGAGTTGCTGGAAGTCTTCGGCAGCCTCTATCGCACCAGGGTGGATGCCAGGGCTATCCTGGAGGAGATGGGCCTGGGCGATAAGGCCCGTGCCATGTACAGGACGCTCTCGGGGGGCCAGAAGCAGCGGTTTTCCATCGCAGCAGCACTGGTGAACAACCCTGTCATCATGTTCCTGGACGAGCCTACAACCGGGCTTGACCCTCAGGCCCGCCGGCATATGTGGGAGCTTATCAAAAGGCTACAGCAGCAGGGCAAGACCGTCCTGCTCACCACCCACTATATGGAAGAGGCAGAGGAGCTGTGCGACCGCGTCGCCATCATGGACGCTGGGCGCATCATTGCCCTGGACTCGCCCGAGGCGCTGGTCAGCCGCCTCCTGGACAAGGGCTTCCGCAAAGAAGTTGTGGCCAGGGCTGCCAACCTGGAGGACGTTTTCCTCGACCTGACTGGCAAGCAACTGCGGGAGGAGTAGATGGCCCCGACCTTTGCCCTGACCATTGCTTCCTTGAAGATGTTCTTCCGCAACCGGCAGGCCCTCTTCTTCTCGCTGCTGTTGCCCTTCCTGATCATGTACATCTTCGGGGTCCTGCGGTTTGACGCCTTCTCCAGGGTGGACGTGGGCATTGTGGACGAGGCCAGGAATGCCGCCTCGTCTGCCCTGGTACGGGGCCTGGAGGGCACCGGTGTCTTTGACCTGTCCCAGGGGACCAGGGAGGAGCAGTTGAAGGCGCTGGAAAACGGCGACCTGGACTATGTTGTGGTCCTTCCTCCCGACCTGGGGAGCGGTGCGGGTGCGCGGGTGGAGGGGTATTACAGCGCCTCCAGGCCTCAGGAGGCACAGGTGGCCGGCACAGTCCTGGCCCGCATGCTGGACGAGCTAACTTTCCAGATGACCGGCACGCAGCGGCTCTTCGAGCTGTCCCAGCAGGAGGTGAACGCCCGCGACCTGGGCTACGTGGACTTCCTGGTGCCAGGCGTAATCGCCATGTCCATCATGCAGATGGGGATATTCAGCGTCACCTTCGCCGTGGTCCAGTTCCGGCAGCAGGGGGTGTTGCGGCGGCTGCGGGCAGCGCCCATCAGCCCTGGTCACTTCCTGGCCGGCCAGGTCATCACCCGCCTGGTGGTATCGCTGTTGCAGACGGCGGTGCTTTTGGCCGCGGGCGTCTTCTTCCTGGGGGTGGAGGTCCGGGGGGATGTCCTGACCCTGGGACTGCTGGCCATTCTGGGAGGCGCCCTGTTCATCAGCATTGGCTATGCCGTCTCAGGCTTCGCCAGGACTGAGGAGGTGGCCGCCCCTGTGGCCAACCTCATCGCCCTGCCCATGATGTTCATGAGCGGGGTGTTCTTCCCCAGGGAAAGCTTGCCTGGCTTCCTGGAGGTCATTACCAGGTTCTTCCCCCTGACCTACCTTGCCGATGGCATGCGCCAGGTCACGACGGAAGGCTCGGGCTTGCTGAATATCGGAGGCGATGTGGCGGGCCTGGCAGCCTGGCTGCTAGTCGGCTTCGTAGCGGCTGTCCGCCTCTTTCGCTGGGAATAGGCCCTGCCGGTCACCGGGCAGGCCAGGGCTTGCTCTCCCCTGATGGCCGTGCCCCCCCTGCGTTGGCGGGAGGGTAGCGGAGCATGGCATTTGCAGAACGGATAGCCGAAATCTGGAAGGAGGAGATGAGCAATGTTCACGCGCATACTTGTGCCTCTGGACGGTTCGGAGCTGGCGGAGAAGGCCCTGCCCGTAGCCGAAGGGCTGGCCAGGGCCCTGGGTGGCACTGTCCACCTGCTGCAAGTGGTCTCGCGGCTGCCGATACTGGAGGCATCCAGGGCGTCGGGCTTCGAGACGGCCCAGAGCATAGAGCTCAGCCTGGAGACTGCCCGCCGGCAGGTGCAGGCCCAGGTCGAGCGAGGCCAGCAGTACCTCGGCCGCGTGGCAGACGGTCTTCAGGCCAGCGGCATCGCCGCCCAGACGACAGTCCGTGAAGGCGCGGCGGACGAGCAGATCATCGCCTACGTGAAGGAGCAGGGCATCGAGCTGGTAGTCATGAGCACTCATGGCTACAGCGGCCTGCGGCGCTTCTTCGTGGGCAGCGTCACAGACCGCGTGGTGCGCTCCGGCGAGGTGCCCGTGCTGGTGGTGCCTTCCTCCTACCGCGCGTGAGCCTTTGAAGGCCCCTGGGAACTTTCAGTTTGGCGCACCCATTGCGGAGGCGGCGTGACCAGGGCAGGCATCCAGGCCCAGCCCACCTTATGGCCCCGTGGGACAAGGCGTAGCGTACCCATCCACCCACCCAAACATTACGTGGCCAGGGCTCGTTACTCCCGGGGCGCACCTGCCAGGGTGGTGCACGCAGCCGGAGACCGCTTCGGCTTGACCATGAGGGCGGCCTCATGGTAGTATCGAGTTGCGTTTCACAATAAGGAAACAGCGTTGGAACGGCCATCCATTCCGGAGGTGTAAGTTGGCAACGCCCCATCTTATAGAAGTCACCCCTCTGGCGGTAGAGAAGCTTGAGCAGATACTTAAGGAACAGGGGGAGACCGGTTCCCTCCTCCGGGTGATGGTCATGCCTGGACCGCATGGCGGGCTGCAATACATGCTGGGGCTTGAGAAGGAGCCGAAAGAGGATGACATCGTCATCGAGGCGGACACCATCAAGGTGCTGGTGGACGCCGAGAGCGCCCCACTAGTTGAAGGCTCCCAGATAGACTACATCGAAGGGCTGATGCGCAGCGGCTTCGTCATCAGCAATCCCAACTTCCAGGGCGGCTGCGGTTGTGGCGGTGGTGGGTGCGGCTGCGGTGGCGGTGGCTGTGGATGTGGCGGCCACGGTGAGCATTAGGGCAGCCTGGTATAGGCTAGCAGGCTACCCACGGACGGGACGACCGCGGTCGTCCCGTCCGTTTATTGTCGCCCTGCGTCCTGTCCGTCGGCTAGTCCCGCCTGCTACAATGGCCCATACCTGCGAATTCTGACAGAACTGGCGCAAAGTGCTCTTTCTTCTCTTACGACAACTGCAAGACGAGCCTGTAAGGGCCATCATCACTCTGATAACCTTTTGTCTTGCCCTGGTGGTGGCTATCACCTTTCACGAGTTCAGCCATGCCCTCAGCGCCACGAGATTGGGCGACCACACAGCCCAGCGACTGGGCCGGCTGTCGCTGAACCCGCTGGCGCACCTGGACCCGCTAGGCACAGTGATGATCCTGTTCGCTGGCTTTGGCTGGGGCAAGCCCGTGCCCGTCAACCCGGCATACCTGCGCACGGGGGGCCGCGCCGGAATGGCGGTGGTATCGCTGGCCGGGCCGCTGTCCAACGTCATCATGGCCTTCTTGTTTGCTATCCCCATCAGGCTGGGTATGCTGGACTCCTTTACCGTGGGGTTTTCCCTGTTCCGGGGCCAGCCCGACGACCTGACCGGGTACGTTGTAGGCTCTATCGTCTTCTGGAACCTCTTGCTGGCGGCTTTCAACCTGATTCCCCTGGCGCCCCTGGACGGATTCAAGGTGGCCCTGGGTATCTTGCCCCGAGACCTGGCCAGCGGCTTCGCCAGGCTGGAGCCATACGGGCCAGTTATACTTTTGCTGCTGATTATGCTAGGCTTGCTTACCAACGTCAGCATACTCTCCATGATAGTAAGTCCCATCCTGGAGGTCCTGGGATTCGTAGTACTTGGGTAGACAGGCGCGCCGAAAATCTGCTATGAATAACCGTGACGTTATCTTGGCGGAGGCTAGCAGACGACAGGAGGTGTGGTTTGGAGCGCATTACCATAATAGGCATGGGGCCTGTGGGGGCCTCCATCGGTCTAGCCCTCAGGCAGGCAAGGCTTAGCAACACGGAGATCGTCGGTACGGACGGCGACCGCGAGGTCCTTGCCAGGGCCTCCAAGGCTGGCGCGGTGGAAAAGGCCATTGGCAACCTCAGGTCGGCAGTAGAGGGCGCCCAGCTCGTCATCATGGACACCAGCCTGTCTGAGACCAAGGAGCTGCTGGAAGCCCTGGGGCCTGACCTGGAGGATGGCTGCGTGGTCACGGACACAGGCCCCCTCAAGGTGCGGGTGATGGAGTGGGCGGAGAGCAGCCTCCCCAAAGGGGTAAGCTTCGTCGGAGGCCACCCCCTGCTCAAGAAGCCTGTCAAGGACATGAAGGACGGCGACGCGACCCTGTTCCAGGGGGTACACTACTGCGTCATACCCTCCAGGTCCGCGGACCAGAGCTCGGTGAAGACAGTGGTCAGCCTGGTGGAGACGCTGGGGGCAAAGCCCTTCTTTCTAGATGCCTCCGAGCACGATAGCTACGCCGTGGCCATGTCGCTGCTACCTACCGTGCTTTCCGCCGCCTATGTGACCAGCACTTCCAGGTCCGGCTCCTGGCGGGAGATGTCCCGGCTGGCATCCGTGGAGTTCGAGCAGGCCTCGCACCTCGCCACCACCGACCCGCAGGACAACGAGCTTGCCTGCTTTGCCAACCCCGATGCCCTGGTGCACTGGATTGACCAGCTCATCACCGAGCTTTACGCCTACCGCAACTACATCAAGGACAAGAGCGACAAGCTGCTGGAGAGCTTCATCCAGGCCTGGGAGGCCAGGGGCAAGTGGGAGGTCGGCGTGACGGACGAGGACTCTTCCAGGCCCCATATACCTTCGCTGGGCCAGTCCATGGCCACAATGCTGGTGGGCGAGCGCCTGGTCGAGCGTCACCGCCAGATGACCAGCGAGAAGAAGCAGAGCAAGTGGAAGTACCAGAGAAAGGGCTAGGGACACCGTTATGAGGCAGGTTGTGCGCGCCCCCTCGCGCGTTGAAGGTACCGTCGTGCCACCCGGCGATAAGTCCATTTCCCACCGGGCGGTGCTGCTGAACTCCATCGCCAACGGGACCGCGACAGTCTCCAACTTCTGCTTGGGAGACGACAGGGTGTCCATGCTCCGCTGTCTCAGGGGGCTGGGGGCGCAAATCAAGCGGCACCCCTCGGAGAGCGGCGACCCGGCGGAGGACACCTTCACCGTGTACGGGCGTGGCCGCTACGGTCTCGCGGAGCCTACGGGCGTGCTCAACGCTGGCAACAGCGGCACGACCATGAGGCTCGTCTCCGGCCTGCTGGCTGCCCAGCCCTTCTTCAGCGTCATCACCGGCGACAAGTCGCTGCGCTCGCGCCCCATGGACAGGATCGCACGCCCCCTTACCCAGATGGGGGCGAAGGTGATGGGCAGGAAAAACAACTCCCTGGCGCCTCTGGCCGTCCAGGGGGGCAATCTGCAGGGGATTGACTACGCCATGCCCGTCGCCAGCGCCCAGCTCAAGTCGTGCTTGCTTATCGCCGGGCTGTTTGCCCAGGGCCAGACCACGGTGCGCCAGCCTGCTGCCTCCCGCGACCACACGGAGCGCATGATGCGCGCCATGGGGGCGGACATCCGGGTGGACGGCCTGAGCATCACCATACGCCCATCGGAGCTCAAGGCCGTGGACGTGCGGGTGCCCAGCGATATCAGCGGCGCCGCCTTCTGGCTGGTGGCTGGCTGCTGCCACCCCAGCGCCAGCATCCGGGTGAGAGGCGTGGGCATCAACCCTTCCCGCACCGGCGTGCTGGAGGTGCTCAGGGCCATGGGCGCCCGGGTCCGCCTGGAGGACGTCCACGAGGAAGGCGGCGAGCCATCGGCGGACATTATCGCCGAGTCCAGCCAGCTTGAGGCCACCGAGATCAGGGGCGACATCATCCCCAGGGTCATAGACGAGTTGCCGGTGCTGGCGCTGGCCGCCTGCTTCGCCAGGGGCACGACGGTCATCCGCGACGCCAGAGAGCTGCGAGTGAAGGAGTCCGACCGCATCAAGGCGACCATAGACGGCCTCACCAGGCTTGGCGCCAAGGTGGAGGAGCTGCCCGACGGGATGGTCATCCACGGCGGCGCTTCCCTCGTGGGCGCCGAGTGCCAGAGCTACGGCGACCATCGCATTGCCATGACCATGGGCATCGCCGGCCTGCTGGCCCGGGGCGAGACCGTCGTCAACGGCGCCGAGGCCGCCAGCGTCTCCTACCCCGGCTTCTGGGAAACTCTGGGCAGGCTCCAGCGGCCATGACGCGGGGGCTAACGCCTTGAATGCATCCGTGGCCGCTGTCCACACGACCTGCCCCCTGGTCATCGTCATATCCGGCCCTTCGGGGGTGGGGAAGGACGCCGTCCTGGCACGGATGAAGGCGCTGGGCAAGCCCTACCACTTCACGGTCACCGCTACCACGCGCCCCCAGCGCCCCGGCGAGCGCGATGGCGTGGACTACATCTTCGTGACCAGGGACGAGTTCCAGCGCATGATTGAGGCCGGCGAGCTTCTGGAGTGGGCACAGGTCTACGGCAACCTGTACGGCGTGCCCAGGGAGCAGGTCAGGCAGGCGCTGCGACAGGGCCGCGACGTGATCATCAAGGCAGACGTGCAGGGCGCGGCCACCATCAGGAGGCTGGTGCCCGACGCTTTATTTATCTTCCTGGCGCCGCCCAGCATGGAGGAGCTTGCCCGCCGCCTGGGCCAGCGCATGACCGAGTCGCCCGAGGCGCTGGAGCTGCGCCTGCGCACCGCCGAAGCCGAGATGCGTGAGTCCTCCAGGTTCGACCACGTCGTCGTCAACCACAAAGGCCGCCTGGATGATACCGTCGAGGAGATCGAGCGCATAGTGGAGCGGGAGCGCTCCCGCGTGCCCCCCAGGAGGCCGGCCCTGTGACCTGCCAGCTAGCACGCGGCAGACACCGGGCCTGATGGGCCTGGCCCCCGGTATTACTTTTGACGGGTGAGTTTACTGGCTAGTAGTCTGTCACACGTGTTTTGATGCATGTTCTAGCCCCCTTCCTGGCCTTCCCCCAGCGGGGGAAGGGACTACGTTCTCTCCCCCTGTGGGGGA
>FWPU01000731.1_pt1 | contig 73139 bp, 79 predicted proteins | sample 2228361 | NCBI WGS metagenome assembly FWPU01 (sample SAMEA103939777, study PRJEB20133) | metagenome | reverse complement strand
CTTTTAAAGAGAGGTTGTGCAGTGGCTCCCTCTCAATCAAATTTTCTTTTTGTAAAATTTAGGCGAGAGGGAAAGGAAGTTTTTCAAAAACTTTTAAGGAAAGGAGTTGTAGTGAGAAGCGGGGACATTTTTGGTAAAGGTTTTGAAAATTACTTAAGAATATCTATAGGAAGTAAAGAAGAAATAGAATTTTTTCTAAGAAGTTTGGATGAAGTGGAGGTGGTGTGAGTGATAATCGTAATGAAGAAAGGGGCAAAGGATGAGGATATAAAACACATCGTAGATAAACTTCATGAGTTTGACCTTGAAGCTCACATTAGCAAAGGAAAGTATCGGACGGTTATTGGAGTAATTGGGGATGAAGAAAAGATAATGGAGCTTCCTCTCACTGCTTATCCCGGTGTGGAAAAAGTTATGCCTGTGATGAAGCCATACAAGCTGGTAAGTAGAGAGTTCAAAGAGGAAGATACATCTATTAAAGTGGGAAATTCTGTTATCGGTCCTCCCTATTTTGCTGCTATAGCTGGTCCTTGCTCTGTAGAAAATGAAGAACAGATTTTGGGCATTGCCCGAGCTGTAAAGGAGAAGGGAGCCACCTTCTTAAGAGGCGGAGCATTTAAGCCTCGAACATCACCCTATAGTTTTCAGGGTTTAGGAAAGAAAGGGTTAGAGCTGTTAGCTCAAGCAAGAGAAGAGATAGCTATTCCAATAGTAACTGAAGTAATGGAGGCAAGGGATGTAGAACTGGTAGCCGAATATGCTGATGTCTTACAAATAGGGGCAAGGAATATGCAAAATTTCCTTCTCCTCACAGAGGTGGGAAAGCAAGAGAAGCCAGTGCTTTTAAAAAGAGGTTTTTCAAATACTGTTGAGGAGTGGTTAATGGCAGCTGAGTACGTGGCAAAAGCAGGGAATGATGAGATTATTCTTTGCGAGAGGGGGATAAGAACATTTGAAAAGTACACTCGCAACACGTTAGACATCAGTTCAGTTCCTTTGGTAAAGGCGCTTTCTCACCTTCCTGTCATTGTTGACCCTTCTCATGCTTCAGGAAGACAAGACTTGATTGAGCCACTTTCTTTGGCGGCTTTGGCGGCTGGATCTGACGGAATTATGGTTGAAGTTCACATAAATCCCGAAGAAGCTCTTTCTGACGGAGCTCAATCAATAACTCCAGAAAAATTTGGCACTTTGGTGCAAAAGCTTAAAGAAGTAGCTCCCTTTTTTAACCGCCGCTGGCAGGAGCTATGAAAGATTTTAAAAAAGTAGGCATCTTTGGAGTAGGCCTTATTGGCGGTTCTCTGGGTATGGCAATTAAAAAATTTATACCTGAGGTTGAAGTTTATGGTTGCGACAAGGATTCGGGCTCTTTAGAGGAAGCACTAAAACTTAAAGCCATCAATAAAAAGATAAACTCACTTTCAGAGGTTTCTCAATTGGATCTCATATTTATAGCTACGCCTGTGTCTGAAGTTTGCAAAGTAGTTAAAGAGATAGCCCCTTTTCTTTCTCCGAACACAATCATCACCGATACAGCAAGCACTAAAGATGAGGTAGTTAAAGAATTGGAAAAATTTCTGCCAGAAAGCGTTTTTTTTATTGGCGGTCATCCTCTAGCAGGTTCAGAAAGAGAAGGCGTATTGGGTGCTTCACCTGACCTTTTTAAAAATGCTTTTTACGTTCTCACTCCTACTGAAAAAACAAATTCAGAAGCGTTTTTAAAACTGCATTCCTTTATTAAAAGAATAGGAGCAAACATCGTTGCTTTAGAACCAAAAAGACACGATTTAATAGTTGCTTATATCTCCCATGTTCCCCATCTTTCTGCTGCTTGCATTGTTAACTTAGCCCGAAGAGCTGCGCGGAAGGAGGAAGGGCTTTTGTTTTTTGCTGCCTCAGGGTTTAGAGATGCTACTAGAATTGCAGCGGGGAACTCTGAATTATGGAGAGACATTCTCATAGCAAACAGGAAAGCTGTCTTAAAAGCTCTCAAAGAAATGAAAAGTGAATTGAATAATTTTGAAAAAGCTTTAGAGAGGGAAAATCAGAATGAGCTGGAGGGGCTACTGAGGAAAGCGAGGGAAGCAAGAATGAACTTGCCTGCTTTCCTTCATAAAGACATAACAAAGCTCTGGGTGGTAAAGGTGCCGGTAGAGGATAGACCTGGGACTTTAAGTGAAATAACAGTAGCTTTAGGGAAAATAGGCGTAAATATCGAGGATATTGAAATTGTTCATGGTGAGGGCAGAGGGGTGCTGAAGCTTACAGTAATGGGCGAAGAAAATGCTCGAAGATCTGTTAAAGAGCTCAGAAAACTTAATTATGAGCCGATTTTCGAACCCTTTTTGGAAGGGGAATAATTTAGCTTGGACATTAAGATAGGAAAGGCAAAATCTTTAAAGGGTGAGATTGAAGTTCCAGGAGATAAATCTATTTCTCACCGCGCAGCAATCTTTGCTCTTTTAGCGTCTGGTAAATGCTGCATTAAAAACTTCCTCTTTTCAGCTGATTGCGAGGCAACTTTAACCGCTATTTCCCTTCTAGGGGGAATGGTCAGCGTTTTAAAAGATAAGAAAGAAGTGATGATTGAAGGGGGAGAAGAAAAGGTAAGAGAGCCGGTAGATATAATAAACTGCGAAAATTCAGGCACAACTATGAGGATAATAAGTGGATTAGTAGCTTCCTTTCCCTTTCTTACCGTTCTTACAGGGGACAGTTTCTTAAGGAAAAGGCCTATGCAGAGAATCATTGATCCCTTGACTAAGATGGGAGCCTTAATTCTTTCTCGAAGTAATGGTTTTGCTCCACTTGTTATAAAGGGAGGAGAACTCCAGGGTGTTGATTATAATCTTCCTGTAGCAAGTGCGCAGGTAAAAAGTGCTATTATCTTGGCAGGAATAAGAGCAAATGGAAGAACTATTATAAAAGGAAAAATAAAAAGCCGAGATCACACAGAGAGAATTCTTTCTTATCTAGGGGCTAAGTTAAAGTTAGAAAAAGACTATATTTCTGTGGAGAGAAGTGTGCTTTCTCCTTTTTCTTTTGAAGTTCCAGGAGATATTTCCTCTGCAGCTTATTTCTTAGTGGCTGCTCTGCTTCTTCCTGATTCTGAGATTACAATAAGAAATGTGGGTTTTAACCCTACTCGGATTGGGATTATTAATGTTTTAGAAAGAATGGGAGCGCAGATAGATGTTTACAATACGAGAGAGAGCTGTGGCGAACCAATTGCAGACGTTTACGCAAAAACTTCTTCACTTAAGGCAGTTTCAATTTCTCAAGAGGAAATACCTTTCTTAATTGATGAAATCCCCCTTCTTTCAATTGCTATGTCTTTGGCTTCAGGAGAGAGTGTGGTGAGTGGAGCTCAGGAGTTGAGGGTAAAAGAGACGGATAGAATAAGTGCAATTTGTGAATCGCTTTCCAGGCTGGGAGTTAATATTGAAGAGAAAGAAGACGGGTTTAAAATTAAAGGACCATCGCGTTTAAAGGGCACCTTTTTAGAAAGTTACGGTGACCATCGCATAGCAATGGCCATGGCAATAGCTGCTATTTTGGCTGAGGGCGAATCTGTGATTAGAGAAGCAGAATGTGTTAGCGTTTCTTTCCCCAACTTTTGGAATCTGTTGAAAAAGGTGGTTTCATTTTGATTATTGCTATTGACGGTCCTGCAGGGAGCGGAAAAAGCACAGTGGCGAAAATCTTGGCGCAAAGGCTGAACCTGTTTTATTTGGATACAGGTGCTTTATACAGAGCGTTGACTTTGAAAGCATTGAGGGTAAGGGTGAACATGCACAAATTGGAGGAAGTAGTTTCGCTCTTTAATGAATTTGATATTAATTTGCAGAGTGATTCTCAAGGTGAGACGAGAATAATCCTTAATGGTGAGGATGTGAGCAGGGAAATAAGATCGCCGGGAGTTGGGCAGTTTGTTTCTCTCATTTCTTCCTATCCTGAAGTGAGAAAAAAAATGCTTTTCTATCAGAGAAAATTGGCAGAAGGAGGAGCAGTTGCAGAGGGGAGAGACACGACAACAGTAGTTTTTCCCCAGGCTGACTTGAAAATTTTTTTAACTGCTGAAAAAGAGGAGAGGGTTAAAAGAAGATTGAAGGAGTGGAGAGAAAGGGGAATAGAAGGTAGCTTTAGTGATGCCTTGAAAGATATTGAGAAAAGAGATAAGCTAGATAGTGAAAGAGAATATGCTCCTCTCAAAAAAAGTAAAGACGCAGTTATAATCGATACTACAAATCTTGATCCTCAAAGTGTAGCCGAAAAAATTTTAACTCTTTTGAAGAAGGGAAATTGTTCTGGAAAATAGGCTACTTTCTGCTTTATCCAATATTTAAAATCATTTTCAGGTTAGAGGTAAAAGGGAGAGAAAATCTGCCAAAAGGTGGAGCTATTTTAGTTTCCAATCACAAGAGCTATCTTGATCCAATTGTCTTGGGATTGGCAACCAAGAGACCTGTCAGCTTTATGGCAAAGGCAGAGCTTTTTGAGTACCCTCTCTTTGCCAGTTTAATTAAAGCTCTTTATGCTTTTCCTGTTCGGCGAGAGGTAGCAGATAAAAAAGCCTTAAAAGAGGGAGTTAAGCAAATAAAGAAGGGGTTCTTCTTAGGAATTTTTCCTGAGGGAACTAGAATAAGGAGCGAAGAAATCGCTGAATTTAAGCCGGGGTTAGCTTTTTTTCATCGTTTGACTAAGGCACCAATTGTGCCAGTTGCAGTAATTGGGACCAGAAAGGTTCTTTTTAAAAAAGGAGTTTTTCCCTGTTTGGGTAAAATTAAGGTAATTATAGGCAAAGCAGTAGAAATAGGAGAAGGAAATATTAACGAAAAGGCTCTCACTGAAAAAGTGAGAAAAGAAGTGATTAGACTTTACAAGGTGGAACTTTGAAAGTCATTGTAGCTTCTGAAGCAGGTTATTGTTACGGTGTAGAGCGAGCATTAAAGATGGTGAAAAAGGCACTTGAGGATGGAAAGGTACCTATTTATACTCTGGGTCCGCTTATTCATAATCCTCAGGTAGTGAATAACCTTTCCAGAAAAGGAGTCATTCCGGTGAGCAGTTTGGATGAAGTTGATAAAGGGTATGTTGTCATCCGCTCACATGGAGTTCCTCCTGACGTTTTAGAAAAAGCAAGGTTGAAAGGAATAAAGATAATTGATGCTACATGTCCTTTTGTTAAAAAAGCTCAGGAAAAAGCATCCCTCTTGTCATCGGAAGGTTATTTAGTGGTCATAACAGGAGAAAAGAGACATCCTGAGGTTATAGGTCTTCTAGGCTATGCAGGTGAAAACTCTTTAGTTTTAGAAAATCAAAAAGACATTCCATTTGAAATATTAAAGAGAGAAAAGATTGGTGTGGTTGTGCAGACCACTCAATCAGAAGAAAAACTCTTTGAGATCATAAATAAGCTCATTCCCTTTTCAGGAGAGCTCAGGGTTTTTAACACCATTTGCAATGCTACTCAGAAGAGACAGGAAGCTGCTAGAAAGCTAGCTCAAGAAGTGGACGTGATGATTATAGTAGGTGGAAAAAACAGCGCTAATACATCAAGGCTCTATCAAATAAGCAAAAAGATTAATCCCCACTCCTTTCACATTGAAACCGCGGAGGAAATTAAAAAGGAGTGGTTTGATAAGGCTGAGACGGTGGGGTTAACAGCAGGAGCTTCTACGCCCCGGTACTTATTAAGTGAGGTGGAAAGAAGAGTAAAGAGCATAAGATGAAGAGTTTACCGCTCATTGCAATAGTCGGCAGGCCTAATGTAGGCAAATCAACTCTTGTAAACAGAATTTTGGGGAAGAGAGAGGCAATAGTACACCCTCAGCCAGGAATAACGAGAGACAGAAAATATTTTGAATCGGATTGGAGAGGAAGGAGATTCCTTCTCACTGATACAGGTGGATGGGATGTGAAGGCTGGAGATATTTCTGAGAAAGTGAGGAGTCAAACTCAGAGGGCAATCGAAGAAGCTCATTTGATACTTTTCGTGTTAGACGCAAAAAGCGGTCTGACATCTCAAGACGAAGAGATAGCCTTAATGTTAAGGAAAAGCCGAACCCCAACTCTTTTAATAGTCAATAAAGTTGATAACTTGCAGAAAAAAGATGAGCTTATAGAGTTTTACAGCTTAGGCTTGGGTGAACCTATTTACATCTCAGCTCTCCACGGTTTAGGAGTAGGCGAGCTCTTAGATGAAATCTTGGAAAAACTTTCCTTGGAAGAAGTTGAGATTGAGGAGGAAAGAGAAGCTATCTCAGTAGCTATTGTGGGAAGGCCTAATGTAGGCAAGTCCTTACTTTTAAACTCCTTAGTGGGAGAGGAAAGGGCTATTGTGACTGAAATTCCCGGCACAACTAGAGATTCTGTAGATACCTATGTGGAAGCAGGAGAATATCTTTTTAAACTGATTGATACTGCAGGGATTAGGAGAAAAAGTAGGACAAAAAGTGAAGTTGATTTATTTGGTATGAGCCGCTCTTTTAAAGCGATTTCCCGGGCGGATATTTCCCTTCTTATTCTTGATGCTCAGGAAGGCATCACCCGGGAAGACCAGCGCATATTAGAAGGAATTAAAAAAAGAGGGTGCGGCATCATTATTATTTTGAACAAAATTGACCTTCTTTCTCAAAAGGAAGTGAGGTCAGTAAAAGAGGATTTATATCGAAGATTGATATTTCTTCCAGATATTCCAGTTCTGGAGATTTCTGCTCTTAAGAAAGCAAATCTTGAAAAGATATTTCCTCTTGTTTTAAGCGTCTACAAAAACTTTACAAAAAGGATACCCACTAGCATTTTAAATAAGTATCTTGAGGAAGTTCTTTTAAATCTACCACCTATTTCTTCTGGAAGGAGGAGATTAAAGGTTTACTACGCTACTCAGGTTGATATTGCTCCACCTCACTTTGTTTTCTTTGTAAATTTTCCAGATTTAGTAAATAATAATTTTGCAAAGTTTTTAGAAAATAGATTGAGAGAGAAATTTAATTTTAGCGGTGTTCCTTTAAAGTTAGGCTTTAAAAAGAGGAGGAAGAAGGATTGATTTGGGCTTTTATTTTGCTGCTCTTTTCATATCTCCTGGGCTCTATCCCCATAGGTTTAATCATCAGTCTTTATCTTTATAAAATGGATATAAGAAAGGAAGGAAGCGGAAATATTGGAGCCACAAACGTTTTCAGAGTTTTGGGTCCTTTCCCTGGTTTTCTCACTTTAACTGGAGACATGCTTAAAGGAGCTGTGCCTTCCTACCTTGCTACTTTAGCCTTTCCAGATTACCGTATTAAAGAGTTTTCTTCGTTCTGGGTTGTTGCCGTCGCTCTGGCTGCAATCATAGGGCATTCCGCTTCAATTTATCTTAAATTTAAAGGAGGAAAAAGTGTTGCTACTGCTGCTGGAGCTCTTCTAGTGCTTTTTCCTCAAATTGTCCTCATTCTTCTTTTGATTTTCCTTATTGTTCTCTTCCTCTTTAAGTATGTTTCACTTTCTTCAATCATAGTTGCTGTTCTGTTTCCCTTTCTCATGTTTCTTTTCTACCCTCACAACCTTCTCTTTCTAATTTTCGCTATACTATCTTCAAGCTTGGTAGTAGCAAGACACGGAGAGAACATAAAAAGACTTCTCAAGGGAGAGGAAAAGAAGATTAAATGGGAAAAAACTTAATATGTGGTGTAATTGGAGCAGGAAGTTGGGGAACGGCTATCTCCTCACTTCTGGCAAAAAAGGGAGAAAAAGTTATAGTTTGGGCGCGGAGAAGAGAGTTAGCAGATGAGATAAACAAGAAGCATGTAAACAAAGATTATTTAAGCGATGTTCTCCTTCCCAAAGAAATACGTGCCACAAACGAGGTGAGGAGGTTAAAAGAGGCAGATTGCATTATAATTGCAGTCCCTTCTCATGCGTTTAGGTCAATTATCGAAAAATTCAAAGATGTTATAAAAGGAAAGACTGTTCTTTCTTTGACCAAAGGACTGGAAAAAAGTGGGTTGAGAATGAGCGAGGTAGCGAAAGATGTTTTAGATGAGGTAAATATAGCTGTTCTTTCTGGACCAAACCACGCTGAAGAAGTAGCAAGGGAAGTTCCTTCTGCTTCAGTTATTGCTTGTGAAAATGAAGATTTGACTAAAGAATTTCAAGAGCTTCTCATGACACCTTATTTCCGGGTGTACACAAATCCGGACGTTATAGGAGTAGAGTTAGCGGGAGCAACTAAGAATGTAATTGCAATTGCAACTGGCATATCTGACGGCTTGGGATATGGAGATAATACCAAAGCCTCCTTAATGACGAGAGGTTTGGCTGAAATAATGAGATTAGGAGTAGCTTGCGGAGCAAACCCTTTCACTTACCTTGGGCTTGCGGGAGTGGGTGATCTCATTGCCACCTGCACAAGCAAGCACAGCCGCAATAGGTATGTAGGGGAAGAGATTGGGAAGGGGAGAAAGCTTTGGGAGGTTATAAGTGGAATGAAGATGGTTGCGGAGGGGGTAAAGACAGCTCCTGCAGTAAAGAAACTTGCTCAGGAGAAAGGTATTTCCATGCCTATAACAGATGAAGTCATTAAAATTTTGTATGAAGGGAAAAGTCCTAAAGAAAGCGTATTAGAATTGATGCTCAGAAGTCCTAAATCAGAAGTGCCTTCCTTTTTGTTCCCTCAAAAATTTTAAAATTCTTGCTTTAAGTTGCAAAGGAATGTTTTAATTATTTATTGGTATGGTTTTAATGCATGTGGGAAACATAATGCGGGGAGAAGTCGTCTGGGTAACTTCTGGGAAAACTATAGCTGAAGCTTCCTAGTTGATGCTGGACGAGGGTGTGAGGTCACTGGTCGTTTGTAATGAAGAGGAGAGAGTTGTGGGCATTGTCACCGCTACAGATATAATTTCCCGAGCTGTTGGAAAGTGCAAAGGAGCAACTGTGGAAAAGATGGTGACTGAGGGTCTTTCCCCCACTTGTTTTGACGCTGAAGTTCTAGAAATGGTTAAAGTGACTGGTGAGAGAAGATTTAGAAGCATGCCTCTCATAGATAAAGAGAAGAAGCTGATTGGGATTATTTCCATGGGCGATATAGCTCCGCAAATGATGATTCAATTAGAACTTCTCAGAGGTATTCTTTAGGAGTTTCCTTGCTTACCTTTCATCTTATTACTTTAGGTTGTCCCAGAAATCAAATCGATTCTGATTGGATAAAAGGAACTTTGCTGGAGCATAATTTTAAAGAAAGCTCTTACGAAGAAGCTGATTGCATTCTGGTAAACACATGTTCTTTCATTTTGCCAGCAAAAAAAGAATCGATTGAAACTATCTTAGAAGTCTGTGAGCAAAGAAAGGAGGCTAAAGTTTATGTCCTCGGCTGTTTAGCGAAAAGATATGGTAAGGAAATTTTTGCTGAGATACCTGAAGTAGATGGTGTGATAAGTCCTGATTTTTATCCTCTTCTTCCTGAAATCATTTTAAATAACAGGCAGAGAGTCTTAAAGATTTCCTCTAACTACTCCTTTCTCTATGCAGATCCAAAGGTAGTGAGTACATTTCCTTACGCTTATGTGAAGCTCTCAGAAGGTTGTTCAAACTTCTGTTCATACTGCGCTATTCCTCAAATAAGGGGCCCTTTAAGAAGCCGTTCTCTGAATGAGGTTGAGATAGAAGTAAAAAAGCTTACGGAGAAAGAGTTTAAAGAAATTGTTCTGGTTGCTCAAGACACCACAGCTTTTGGGCTGGACAGAGGAAAAAAAGAACTTCCAGAACTTTTAAATAGGCTCTCTATATTTGAGGGAATATGGATAAGACTTCTCTATCTTCATCCGGAGAAAATCGATGAGGAGCTGATTGAAACAATCTCCTCTTCCCCTAACGTCATTCCTTACTTTGATTTACCCATTCAGCACGCAAGTCCTAAAATTTTAAAAAAAATGGGAAGGAACCCAGATATAGAGAGGTTGATTAACAAGGTCAAGTTTTTAAGAAGTGTTTTTCCAGAAGGATTTATAAGGTTTACGGTGATGGTTGGATTTCCTGGGGAAAGTGAAAAGGACTTGGAATTATTATCTGACTATTTAAAAGAAGCTAAGCCTGATTACACAGGTGTTTTCGAGTATTCGGAGGAGGAAAAGACAGATGCTTATAAGCTAAAAGGAAAAGTTCCTGAAGGGGAGAAAAAGAGAAGAGTGGAGCTAATATCTCGACTGGGTGAAGAATTAACATTTCAAAGGTTAGAGTCATTCCTAAATGCAGATTTGCAGGTTTTGGTAGAGAGAAGTAAGGGCAACTTATCCTTTGGCAGATTTTACGGACAGGCTCCCGAAATTGATGGAGAGGTAATTTTCCCTGGAAGGGAGAAAAAGGGGAAATGGAAAAGAATAAAGATAAGAGAAAGGGTAGACTTCGATCTGGCAGGAGAGGCATTTTAAACTTCGCTAACTCTCTTACTTTAACCAGGATAATGCTCATCCCGGTAGTTATTGCTTTACTTTTAAGTAGATTACCATTTTCTGGTTTTTTTGCTATGGGTGTATTTGCTTTGGCAGCTCTAACTGACAGTCTTGATGGTTATTTTGCCCGCGTGAGGGGAGAGGAATCTCTCCTGGGTCAGCTTCTTGACCCTTTGGCAGATAAACTTCTGATTATTGCTGCACTGGTAGTTCTAGTTGAAGTTACTGACCTTTCCTCTTGGATTGCCCTGGCTTTTATTACCAGAGAGCTAGCTGTTACAGGCTTAAGGCTCATCCTTTCTACAAAAAACATTAATTTGCCTTCTTCTTTCTACGGAAAGGCGAAAACATGGCTTCAAATAATAGCCATAAGTGCCTGGATTTTGAGGAAAGAACCTATTTTATATAACCTCAATTGGTTTTCGCTGCTCAGCTACTTTTTGATGTTTGCGGCTCTTTCCATCACCTTTTTTTCCGGATTTGAGTATTTTTTTCGTAACTGGGGGGTTTTAGTAAATGAAAGGGATTGAACTTATCAACATCGGTGATGAAATATTGCGGGGAGAAGTAGAAGATGAAAACTCGCATTTCATTTCTAGGACTCTTTTGAGATGGGGATTAAGTTTGCAGCGGATAAGTTTTCTGCCTGATGATGAGGAAAAAATTATAGAAGAAGTAAGAGAAGCTACTAAAAGATCCTGCATTATCATAGTGTGTGGTGGCTTGGGACCTACCCCAGACGACCACACCCGAAGGGCTATTTCCAAAGCGCTAAACATTCCTTTAGAAATTAACCTAGGAGTGAGGAAAGAAATTGAAAGGAGAATGCGGCGGTTTAATGCCTCTCCAGAGATAGTGGAGGAACAGTGCAAACTTCCCGTTGGTGCCAGAGCGATTTTTTCCAAGAGAGGCTCAGCTCCTGGCTTTGTTCTCCAAAAAGAAAAAAACTTGATTTTCGCTTTACCGGGAGTGCCTTCAGAGATGAGAGAGATTTTATTGAAATACCGTTTTCAACTTCTTAAATACATAAGGCCTTCTCACCAAACTTTTCTTTTAGAGATGAATGTTTGCAGATTCTGCGAAGCAGAAATAATTAAAAAACTACAGCCAGAAGTGAATTTGAACAAGCTAGCTTTTTACCCCAGAGCGGAAGAGGTGCGCGTGGTTATAAAAGGAGAGAATGAAAAGGAGGTAAAAGAAATTTCAAAGAAGATTAAGGAAATCTTGGGCAACTCTGTTTATGAAAAAAGCCTTTCTGAAGAAGTTGGAAGACTGCTTTCGGAGAAGAACATGACTCTTTCAATTGCTGAATCATGCACAGGTGGTTGGATAGGGGAAACCATTACTCAAGTTCCCGGGAGTTCAAGGTATTTTCTCGGAGGAGTGGTAGCGTATTCAAATAAGGCAAAGGCAAACCTTTTAAAAGTTCCAAAAGAAGTTATCGAAACTTATGGAGCTGTTAGTGCAGAATGTGCTGTTCAAATGGCTCAGGGAGCGAGAGAGCTGTTCCGAAGTTCCCTTTCTCTTTCTGTTACAGGGATAGCAGGGCCTGCAGGAGGAAGTCAAGAAAAACCTGTAGGCCTTACTTTTATCTGTGTGAGCTCTTCCGAAAAAACGATGGTGAAGAGATATATCTTTTCTGGAGAAAGGAATGATGTGAGGAAAAAAGCAGTAAGAAAAGGGCTCAATCTTTTGCGCCTTTTTCTGCTGGAAGAAAACTTTTAAAGGAGGAAAGATGCTGAGACTTTTTGTTGCTATTGACTTGCCTGAAGAGGTAAAGAAGGAAGTTTTTTCCAAAAGAAGCGAGTTTGATTTAGAGAGAGTTCGGTGGGTGAGAGAGGAGAATCTGCATCTCACTTTAAAGTTTCTGGGAAACGTGAATGAAAAAGCACTTCCTTCCGTAAAAAAGAGCTTACAAGAAGTCGCTTCTCAGACAAAAGCCTTTAGCTTTAAACTTCACGATTTCGGAGCATTTCCTAATCCTAAAATGGCTCGAGTTCTCTGGATTGGCGTCTCTAAGGGGGATTCTGAAGTCATAAAGTTAGCAGAGCTAATTGACCAGCAATTATCTCATTTGGGCTTTGAAAAGGAAAAAAGAAAGTTTCATCCTCATATTACGCTGGCAAGGCTAAAAATACCTGCTCCTCTGCACAAAACCCCCACTTTAGACAAGGAAATTGAGATAAAAGCAGAAGAGATAATACTCTTTCAAAGCATTTTAAAACCTGAAGGCCCCACATACATTCCCTTGGAAAAATTTCCGCTTTCTTAATGTCCCACCCTCTTTTTATAATTATTACATGCCATGAGAAAAGAGAAAGGAGGAGGGGTTAAAGTTGAATAAAGAGAAGATGCTCGAGTTAGCAAAGGAGCAGATAGAGAAGAAGTATGGCAAAGGTGCCATAATGAGATTGGGTGAGAGCCCATCTCAAAGAGACGTTTCAGTCATCCCCACAGGCGCATTTTCTCTTGATTTAGCTTTGGGAATCGGAGGAGTTCCCAGAGGACGAATTATTGAGATTTTTGGTCCGGAAGCGTCTGGAAAAACAACTCTTGCTCTCCAGATAATTGGCGAAGCACAAAAACAAGGAGGAATAGCTGCTTTTATAGATGCTGAGCATGCTCTCGACCCTCTTTATGCGGAGAAAATTGGTGTTGACGTGGAAAACCTACTCATTTCTCAGCCCGATACAGGTGAGCAAGCTTTAGAAATAACCGAAACTTTAGTGAGGAGTGGAGCTATAGATGTTGTAGTAGTGGACTCTGTAGCAGCACTTGTTCCGAGAGCGGAAATTGAAGGAGAAATGGGAGACCCACAGATGGGTCTTCAAGCTAGGCTTATGTCCCAAGCTCTGCGGAAGCTGGCAGGGGCTATAAGCAAATCGCAGAGCTGCTGCGTGTTTATAAACCAGTTGAGGGAAAAAATTGGAGTTATGTTTGGCAATCCAGAAATCACTCCAGGCGGTAGAGCACTGAAATTCTGGGCAAGTATTAGAATAGATGTGAGAAAAATTCAATCAATCAAGAAGGGAATCGAGGATATAGGAAGCAGGGTAAGAGCAAAAATTGTAAAAAACAAACTTGCCCCTCCTTTTAAAGTAGCAGAATTCGATATTCTCTATGGTGAGGGGGTGTCTAAGGAAGGCAGTCTTCTCGACGTGGCTGTAGATCAAGGCATAATAAATAAGAGTGGCACCTGGTTTGCTTTCGGGGAAACCAGGCTTGGCCAAGGTCGAGAAGCAGCCAGAGAGTTTCTAAGGCAAAATGTAGAAATTGCGAAGGAAATTGAGGGGAAGGTTAGAAAAACTCTCTCTGTTTAACTAATGCAGGAAGAAAAAGCTCGAAACTTAGCGTGGAAGTACCTCGCATATGGTGAAGTAAGCAGTTATGAACTTTTCTCCTATCTTAAGAGAAGAGGCGTAAGCTCTTTTCAATCCCAAAAAATCATTTCCGAACTTAAAGAAAAGGGATATTTAAATGACAGGAAATATGCTCTTTCCTTTATTTCAGAGCGAAAAAAGCGCTACGGTGTGCTGAGAATTAAAAGAGATCTTCGAAGGAAAGGTTTTCCCAGGGAAGAAGTTGAAGAATATCTCAAGGAATTGAGCTCTTTAGAGGAGAAGGAAGTTGCCTTTGCTCTGGCAAAGAGGAAGATGGAGCAAGTGAAATCTCTTCCCGTTTCTAAAGCTATGCAGAGGATTTTTAATTTTCTACGGGGGAGAGGATTTCCCTTTTCTCTTTGCCAAGAGGTTATTGCTGAACTCCATTCTCAATTTGACACGATTTTTGAGAAGGAATAATATGAATATAAAAATACGGGTAGAGCAAAGCCTCGGCAGCTCTAGCCGAAAGGCTTTAATATAGATATTAAAATGAAGAAGAATATAAAAACTTAATAAAGTTTTTAAGATGCCGAGCTTTGCTCGGCATTTTTCATAAAAGGAGAAAGGAGGAAATGAAATGGCTGCAGTAGCAATAGTTGCTGGTATCGCAGGTCTTTTAGTAGGGGCTTTTCTCTTCTACCTTCTGGAAAAATTTTCCTCTCAATCTCTGCGCAGACAGGTACAAAGGATACTAGAGGATGCGAAAAAAGAGTCGGAAAACATTAAAAAGGAAGCATCTTTAAAAGCAAAAGAGGAAGCTTATGCTCTTAAGAATGAGCTGGAAAAGGAGATGAAGGAAAGGCGAAGTGAGCTTCAAAGGCTAGAAGAAAGACTGGTTAAAAAGGAAGATCTTCTAGCGAAGAAAGAAGAGGCGCTTACTTTAAAAGAAACTGAACTGGAAAAAACCAAGCAGGAGTTGACGGAGAAAGAGGAAGAAGTCAGGAAGCTTTATGATGAGGAGAAAAAGCTTTTGGAAAAAATTACGGGAATGAGCGAAGGAGAAGCAAAGGAGCTCTTTTTGAAGAGAGTAGAGGAGTCTGCTAAGAGAGAAGCACTGAGAAAGATTAAAGAAATTGAAGAGAAAGCAGAGGCAGAAGCAGAAAGGAAGGCAAGGAACATCATATCCTTGGCTATTCAGAGATGCGCTGCCGATCACGCAGCCGAAACCACTGTTTCAGTTGTTCCGCTTCCAAATGATGAGATGAAAGGGAGAATAATTGGTAGGGAAGGTAGAAATATTAGAGCATTCGAGAATCTCACTGGCATAAATCTTATTATTGATGATACTCCTGAAGCTGTGATTATCAGTAGTTTTGATCCGGTGAGAAGAGAAATTGCCCGTCGGACAATGGAGAGGCTGGTTGCTGACAGTCGTATTCACCCGGCAAGAATTGAGGAGATGTATGAAAAGGTCTGCCAAGAAATAGAAACTGAGGTTAGAAAGGTAGGTGAACAGGCAGCATTTGAAGTCAATGTTTCTGGCATTCACGCCGAGCTCATAAAAGCACTAGGTCGTTTAAAGTTCCGCACTAGCTACGGTCAGAATGTTTTACAGCACTCTCTTGAGGTTGCTCATCTTGGGGGAATAATGGCTGCAGAGCTGGGAGTGGATGTGAAACTCACAAAAAGAGCTGGTCTTTTGCATGACATTGGAAAAGCAATTGACCAGGAGGTAGAAGGACCACATGCCGTCATAGGAGCAGAACTTGCTGCTCGATTAAAGGAATTGCCTGAGGTTTGTCATGGTATCGAGGCACACCATGGAGAAGTGCAGGCAAAGACCGTTGAAGCTGTGCTTATCCAGGCGGCAGATGCCATAAGTGCTTCCCGTCCCGGTGCGAGAAGAGAAACCTTAGAAAGCTACATTAAGAGGCTGGAGAAGCTGGAGGAGATTGCCCAGTCCTATGAAGGTGTGGAGAAGTGTTATGCCATGCAGGCAGGAAGAGAAATAAGAGTAATGGTGAAGCCAAATCAAATAACCGATGAGGATGCTGACCTTCTCGCTTATGAAATTGCTCGAAAGGTTGAAGATGAACTTGATTACCCCGGACAAGTTAAGGTAGTGGTAATTAGAGAGCATAGAGCGGTAGAATATGCTAAGTAGAGATGGACGAAAAAAAGGAAATAGTTGAGTTTTTAAAGGAAACTGGTGAGGAGGGTCTTTTTACTATTGAGGAAGATTTAGGAAGTGGATTTTACAGGCTTAACGTGAGAGAAGCAGAAAGAAGGCAAGCAAGACACGATATCAGAAGTGTAGAAGATGCTCTCCTCGAATTCTTAAGAAATTCTCGGGATGCTGGCGCTAAACATATTTTCGTTGCCACTTCTAAAAAGGGTAATGAAATAAGGGAGATTGTAGTTCTCGATGATGGTGAGGGAATTCCCTCTTCTCTGTGGGAAAAGATTTTCGAACCTCGCGTGACTTCACGTCTCTTTAACTTAATTGAAGATGACTTTGGCGTGCACGGCCGAGGAATGGCTCTTTATGCAGTTAAAGTTCGGTCTAAAGAGTCCAAGGTTACTTTTTCTGAACCAGGTAAAGGTTGTTCCATAAAGGCCTACTTTGATTTGAGAGACTTACCTGAAAGAAAGGACCAGTCAATTAAGCCGAAGCTGATAAGAGAGAAAGGGGAGTTGAAAGTAATGGGAGGAGTTAAAAACATCTGGCGAACGCTTCTTGAGTTTTCTCTTTCTCATCCTCATTTAAAACTTTATTATGGAAGTCCTTCCGAAATTGCTGCTACCATTAGAAAGCTTTCTCTTTCCGGAGAGCTTAACAATGCTTTTCTCTCTGAATCTTCCCAGTGGAGAACTGCAAATGAAGCGAAAGAAGCACTTTCTCGCTGGGGATTAATTATTTCTGAGAGGAATGCTTATCGTATATTGAGTGGGGAGATAGAACCACTAACTCCGGTCAGTTTTATACTTTCTCCTTCCCAGAAGGATAAAAAAATTTACTTTCATTTGGATAAGTCAGATTTAAAGGAAATAAAGAAGAAAACGCAGGAAGTAGTGGAAGAAATAGTACAGAGATACTTTCTTGCAGTCACAGATATGAGTATCTCACAGAGAGGAAAAAAGTTGAATATCGTGGTTTCGCTTGAAGATAAGGAAGAAATAGGTTAAATTTTATACAAAACGACAAATAAAGCAGGGAATATGACAGAGAAGGCAGGAAAAGAGAGGAAAAAGGAGGAGAAAAAGATGGAAGTATTAAGGGTATCTTCCAAATCCAATCCTACTTCTGTTGCAGGTGCGCTGGCAGGTGTGGTGAGAGAGAAAGGTGGAGCAGAAATTCAAGTTATTGGAGCAGGCGCTTTGAACCAGGCTATTAAAGCAATTGCTATTGCTAGAGGGTACGTTGCTCCCATTGGCTATGAACTTGTATGTATTCCAGCTTTTAAAGACGTAGAGATAAACGGAGAGCACCGCACAGCCATAAGATTAATTATCGAGCCAAAATAGATGTTTGTTGATCTTCACATTCACACCACTGCTTCCGATGGCCTTTTTACTCCGTCTAAACTTCTGAAAGAGTCCGAAGAAGCAGAACTTAAAGTTATTTCTATTACTGATCATGACTCTGTTGATAATATACCCGAGATATTAAGGGTTTTTGATGCTTCTCAAACCAGAGTTATTCCGGGAGTAGAGCTGAGTACTGTTTGGGAAGGAAGAGATGTCCACTTTCTCGGTTACTATATCGACTGGACATATAAACCTTTCTCCGACACTCTCCATCAGTTGCGGGATGGCAGAATAGAAAGGATGAAGAAGACTGTGAAGAAGATGAATGAAGAGGGATTTAAAGTTTCTTTAAATGAGGTTCTTGAAGCCACTCATGGTGGAGCCGCGGGAAGGTCTCATCTGGCAAGAGTTCTCTTGAAAAAAGGATATGTTTCCTCTATAAATGAAGCTTTTGAGCTTTATTTGGCAAGAGGTAAACCCTTCTATGTAGAAAAATTCACCCTTTCGCCTAAAGAAGCAATTTCCTTAATCAGTGAATCTGGAGGCATTCCTGTTCTGGCTCATCCTGGAGTATCTCAAACATTTGAGTTTCTAGACATCTTTTTAAAATGGGGAGTTAGGGGACTGGAGGTTTATTACCCTTATCACACTCCAGAAGAGGTAGAGCACCTTCTCTCATTAAGCAGAGAAAAAGGTCTCTTGGTGAGCGGAGGTTCAGATGCTCATGGACTCCCAGGTAGGGGCGAACACCTAGGAGAGTTTAAAGTTTTTTCCGAGGACGTGAAGGAGCTTTTAGAAATATCTGAAAGCATTCCAACTTAACGCAATGTACTGATTATAATAAAGCCATGAAAAAGTTTTATATTCGCACTTTTGGATGTCAAATGAATAAACATGATTCGGAAAGGCTAGCTGGTCTTCTGGAAAGCTCTGGCTTTAAAGAGGTGGAGAAACCGGAGGAAGCAAATGTTATTGTTTTCAATACCTGCAGTGTTCGAAAGCATGCAGAAGAAAGGCTTTACGGCGCTTTAGCTTCTGTTAAGGGACTCAAAAAGAAAAAGGAGTTAAAAATTGCGGTAGGAGGCTGCACAGCACAGAAGGAGAAAGAAAAGATTCTTAAAAGAGCTCCTTTTGTGGATATAGTCTTTGGAACATTTGATTTACCTCGCTTCCTCGACCTTCTACAAGAATCTGAAATTAAGAGTCCTATTGTTTCCCATTTCTCCGGTTTCTTAGAGAAACTGCCCACTGATTTACCTTTAAAGAGAAAAAGTGAAGTTAGTGCTTGGGTGCCCATCTCCATTGGATGCAACAACTTCTGCTCCTACTGTATCGTGCCTTATGTGAGAGGACCTGAAATTAGTCGCCCCTTTGAGGAGATTTGTAAAGAGGTATGTCGTCTAGCGGACGAAGGTGTAGTTGAGATAACTCTTTTGGGCCAGAATGTGAATTCTTACGGAAGAGATATATATGGAGAGCCGAGATTCGCTGAGCTACTTTTGGCTTTAAATGAAGTGGAAGGAATCAAGCGGATAAGATTCACCACTTCTCATCCTAAAGACCTAACAAATGATGTTGTTGAAGCCGTGGCTCGAGGAGAAAAAATCTGCGAACACTTCCATCTTCCCTTGCAAGCTGGCTCTACAAAAATTCTCAAAGCTATGAAAAGAGAATACGCAAAAGAAGATTACATCGGCTTGTGTGAGGAGATTAGAAATAGAATTCCAGATGCTGCTATAACCACTGACATAATGGTTGGTTTTCCTGGAGAAAGTGAAGAAGACTTTGAAGAGACTGTAGACGTGGTGAGGAAAGTTCAATTTGACCAGGCTTTTACCTTCATTTTTTCTCCTCGAGAAGGCACTCCTGCTGCTGAAATGAAGGAGAAAATCCCTCAAGAAATTAAGAAAAAGCGATTTTCCAGATTGGTGGAGCTGACTAAAAAGACAGCACTGGCTCGAAATAAAGCAATGGTGGGAATGGAGTTGGAAATTTTAGTTGAGGGAAAGAGCAAAAAAGATTCTCAGATTTTAAGAGGCAGGGCTCGCAGCAATAAGGTGGTCAACTTTAAAGGGGACTCCTCCCTGGTTAATCAATTTGTAAAAGTGCGGATTGTGGAAGCTTATCCCTTCCACTTAAGGGGAGAAATTAAAGCAGATTAAAATGAAAGAGAATTCCGCCAGTCTGGTAGGTATTGTGGGTCCCACAGCCACAGGTAAAAGTGAAGTTGCTTTACACTTAGCTCCCTTAATAAATGCGGAAATAATTTCCTGTGACTCAATGCAGGTTTACAAAGATATGGACATTGGCACTGATAAGCTCCCTTTACAGAAAAGAAGAGAAGTTCCGCATCATTTGATTGATATTGTTACTCCCGATGTCAACTTTAGCGTAGCCCTTTTTCAAAGAGAAGCGAAGAAAGCCATTCAGGAAATCCAAAGAAAAGGTAAGATGCCTCTGATTGTCGGCGGTTCTGGTCTTTATATGCGAGTAGTCACAGATAACTTAAGCCTTCCTCGAGGAGAAATAGACTCTCCTTACAGAAAGGAGCTTTTAAAAAAGTTGCAAGAGGAAGGAGCTGAATCACTGCATCAGCTACTCTCTTCCCTAGACCCTGAAGGAGCTGAGAAGGTTCCTCCCAGCAATGTGAGAAGAGTAATTAGAGCTTTGGAGATAATTAGGGAGAGTGGCAAGAGGTATTCTCAATTTTTAAAATCCTGGCAGGAGTATAAATCTCCTTATAAACTCTGGATTTTCGGGCTGTTTTTACCTCGAGAAGAACTTTATAAAAAAGTAGAGGAAAGAGTAGAGAAAATGGTAAAAAAGGGGCTCTTTGAGGAAGTAGAAGCTTTGAAAAAAAGATACTCTTTGGCTCTCACTCCCAGGCAGGCACTAGGATATAAAGAAGTTCTTACTTATTTAGAGGGGAAAATCAGTCGTGAAGAAGCAGTGGAGTTAATAAAGAGAAGGACAAGACAGTATGCAAAACGGCAGATGGTCTGGTTCAAAAAAGACCCCAGAGTAAAATGGATTAACATTAAAGGGAAAAGTGCAGGGGAAATTGCACTGGAAATAAAATCTCAACTAAACTTTTGAGGAGGTTGATATGAAAATTAAATACTTTGGACATGCAGCCTTCTTAATTGAGAACCTTTTAATTGACCCGTTTATAAAAGAGAATCCATGTGCCAAGGCTAATATTGATGAAATCAGATGCGATATTATCTGCGTAACTCACGACCATCAAGATCACATAGGAGATGCGACTGAAGTTGCCAAACTGAACAGGGCACCAGTTGTAGGGCTGCCTGAAGTGGTGAATCCGCTGAGTTCTCAAGGGATAAATACAGAGAGTATGAATATTGGAGGAGAAATAAAAATAGGGGAGTGGAAAGTGAAAATGGTAAACGCTTTACATTCAGGGAGTGGGCACTCGGCTGGTTTTGTTTTGAAAAACATTAAATTCAAGAAGAACATCTATCATGCTGGAGATACGGGGATTTTCACTGACATGAAGCTCATTGGAGAAGAAGGGATAGATATAGCTCTTCTTCCCATCGGGGGAAGGTATACCATGGGAATGGAAGATGCATTGAAAGCTCTAAAGCTAATTAACCCTAAAACTACTATTCCTATGCATTACAACACCTTCCCCACCATTAAAGCTAATCCTGGTATCTTTAAAGAAAAAGCCTTATGCGAAGTAGTAATTCTCAAACCGGGAGAGGAAATAGACATCTTTTAAAAAACTGAGCTTTTTGGTGTCTGGCACGGTGCAAGTTAGTGAGCCGGGAAAACAGCAGTCAGGTGCTTAAATTTCTTACTTGATTTGTATGAATTGTGTCAGGAGTAGCAATTTTGATATTCACACTCCTCCTAAAGAAAGAAAAATCCTTTAAAAGAGAAGAAGGGATTTAAAGTAGCTGCTCATGAAAAGGCAATATCAGAAATAATTTCCAAAACCTAAGAAAAAATTGAATGCACATTTCAACTAATTTAAAATTGGAAGTGAGGAATAGGGGAGATGATAGAAGCACTGGAGTTTACGAAATCAGAAGGCACAGGAAACGACTTTATCATAGTAGAAGATCTGGAGGGAAGTTTTAATCTCTCTCCCAAAGCCATAGCTTTTTTATGCGATCGTCACTTTGGTATTGGAGCTGATGGTTTCCTTCTTATTAAACCTTCGGAGAGAGCTGACTATAAAATGGTTTACTACAACTCAGATGGTTCAACTGCTGAAATGTGTGGGAATGGAATTCGCTGTTTGGCTAAGTATCTTTACGACCGCGGGCTGACTTCAAATGAAAAAGTAAAGATAGAAACAGAAGCAGGAGTAAAAGAGGTTGAACTTCTCTTTGATGAGTCGAAGGTGATAGGAGGAAAAGTGGATATGGGAAGACCTTCTTTTAAGGTTCAGGACGTTCCAATTCTTGTAAAAGGGGTCGATGAAGCAGTTGAACACCCTCTAAAAACAGAGAAAGGAACTTTTTATATCACTGCACTTTCTATGGGAAATCCACATTGCGTTCTTTTCGTAGAGGATGTAGACCGCACTCCTATCCGCAGTGTGGGGCGGTTTCTTGAGCATCACCCTATATTTCCAGAGAGAACAAATGTGGAGTTTGTTCAAGTGGTCAACTCACGCGAGCTAAAAATGCGGGTTTGGGAGAGAGGAGCAGGGGAGACACTTGCCTGCGGGACAGGTGCCTGCGCTGCCGCCTCTGTAGCTATAAAACTTCGCAAAGTGAAAAGCCCTGTAATTGTAAAAGTCCCAGGGGGAGAACTTATAGTTGAATGGCATGACTCATTTGTCTACCTAGCTGGAGGGGCGGAGGAAGTTTTTGTAGGATTTTTAAACCAGGACTTGCTAGATAAACTGGAACTCCTGACTGAATTTGAGCCTTTAGGTGATTGAATGGAATTAGCTGAGAGAATAAAGAATCTGCCACCTTATTTATTTGCTCAGATAGATAAAATTATTGAGGAAAAAAGAGAAGAAGGTGTGGATGTAATAAGTTTGGGAATAGGTGATCCAGTTGAGCCCACTCCTTCTCACATCATTAAGCGCTTGATCAAAGAAGCCGAAAACTCAGAAAACCACAGATATCCTTCTTACTACGGTTTAAGAGAGTTTCGCCGCTCTATTTCTAGTTGGTATGAAAAAAGATTTGGAGTTAAGCTCGATCCTGATACTGAAGTTCTTCCTCTTATAGGCTCCAAAGAAGGAATCGCTCATATAAGCTGGGCTTTCCTAGATAAAGGGGATGTGTCGCTTGTTCCCGACCCGAGCTATCCAGTGTATAAAATTGGAGCAATTCTATCTGGTGCAAAACCAGTTTCCATGCCTCTCACTGCTGAAAATGACTTTCTTCCTCTCCTTTCCCAAATCAGCGAAGAAGATGCACGAAAGGCAAAGCTTCTCTTCATAAACTATCCCAACAATCCCACATCTTCAGTGGCTAGTCTCGAGTTCTTTGATGAGGTGGTGAAGTTTGCTAAAAAACATGACATTCTTGTCTGTCATGACAACGCATATTCTGAAATCACCTTTGACGGATATAAAGCTCCCAGCTTTCTTCAAGCAGATGGAGCAAAAGAGGTGGGTGTGGAATTCCACTCGCTTTCAAAGACATACAATATGACTGGTTGGAGAGTTGGCTTTGTGGTGGGAAATAAAAAAGCTATTGAAGCTTTAGGAAGGGTGAAGACAAATATCGACTCAGGCATATTTAACGCAATTCAGTATGCAGGGATTGAAGCACTTGAAGGACCGCAAGACTGTGTAGAAGAAATGCGAAAAATTTATAAAAGGAGAAGAGATATGGTCTCTCGAGTTTTGGAAAAAATAGGAATCAAACACCAAAAGCCAAAAGCAACCATATACATCTGGGCAGAAGTACCGGAGGGGCATACTTCGTCTTCTTTTACCTCTTACCTGGTTGAGAAAACAGGTGTTGTTGTTTCCCCTGGAAATGCTTATGGTAAAAGCGGTGAAGGTTATTTCCGAATCTCTCTAACTGTTAAGGACGAAAGTTTAAAAGAGGCGCTAGAGAGAATTGAGAAATTATTTACCTAAAACCAGGAGGAAAATTCCTGAAAGAGGTATTCTCATCTCTTTGGCCTTGCCGCATATTCCTTACGAGGAAGCTGAACTCTCTTTAGATGAACTGGAAAGGCTTGTAGAGACTGCTGGTGGTGTCGCTGTAGCTAGAGTAATTCAGAAAAGGGAAGCTCCTCATGCGAGGACATATGTGGGACCAGGCAAAGCTGAAGAAATTGCCCATCTTAGTCGAAAGCTGGAAGCGGACTTAGTCGTATTCGACCATGAGCTGTCGCCTTCCCAGCAGAGAAATCTCGAAAGCATTCTCAAAGTGAAGGTTGTTGATAGAACTGCCTTAATATTGGATATCTTTGCTCAACATGCACATTCAAAGGAAGGCAAGCTTCAGGTTGAACTCGCCCAATTAAACTATCTACTGCCAAGATTGAGGGGCAGGGGAGCAATGCTTTCTCGATTGGGGGCTGGCATTGGAACCAGAGGTCCCGGCGAAACGATGCTTGAAGTTGACAGGAGAAGAATAAAAGAAAGGTTATCTCATTTAAAAAAAGAGTTGAAAAAAATAGCTAAACATCGTGAGGTGCAGAGAAAACTTCGCCAAAAGAAAGGTGTCTTTAATATCTCCATTGTGGGTTATACAAATGCAGGAAAATCCACTCTTCTCAATGCTCTCACTAACGCCTGTGTTTATGTTGAAGACCAGCTTTTTGCCACTCTCGACTCCACTACAAGAAAATTATACTTAAACAATGGCTTAGAAACAGTTCTCTCAGACACTGTGGGGTTTATTCAAAAGTTGCCCCATCAGCTTGTAGCTGCTTTTCACTCTACATTAAAAGAGGTGGCTCTTTCCGATTTAGTAATCCACGTGATAGATTCTTCCAATCCTCATTTGGAGAAACAGATGGAGGCAGTTGAGAGGACACTTGAGGAAATAGGAGCGTCTGAAAAAGAGCGACTTGAAGTTTTCAATAAGGTTGACCTCATCCTTCCAGAAAAACTGAGAGAGCTTAAAAGGAAATTCCCAGAAGGGATTTTCATTTCAGCTTTAAACAAAGAAGGACTTTCTGCTTTAAAAGAGGAGATTGAAAAAAGAACCAAAAATCATTATAGAAATCACCTTTCCTCTTAAGTGTCACACCTCTCTTCTAAAATTTTTTAAAAGATTCTTCCGAAAAAGACTTGACAAAATAATTTGAAAGACTCAATATATTGTAGTATGAATATAGCAGTATCCAAAATATAGGGGAGGTAAGGAAAATGGACTTACAAAGAGCAATCAACGTAATTGACAGAAAAGAAGAAAGGGGGGATAGCACAGACATAGCACTTTTAGTTACCACCTCATCTAAAGCAGAAATAAACCCTTGGAACAAACGGCGAATCGTGAACTGCTTAGTGAGGGAGGTGAACGCTTCTGTAGAGCTTGCTCAAGAAATTGCTGACGCTGTTGAGCGAAAGGTTTTCGAAAGCAATTTAGATACGGTGACCACTAGTATTATCAGAGAGCTGATAGATATTGAGCTTTTGCAAAGAGGTTTAGGAAGGCTTCATAAAAGACACACTCACTTGGGGCTTCCTCTTTTCGATGTTGAGCAGATAATTCTCAATGCTAATCGGGAAAATTCAAACACCACTCATAATCCGGAATCGATAAACCTCACTTTAGCAGAGACTATTCTTAAACAGTATGCGCTGACAAAAGTTTTTTCTGAAGACGTAGCGCAGGCTCACCTTATTGGCGATATTCACTTGCATGATTTAGGCTTTATCACCCGCCCTTATTGCGGAGGGCACTCACTAGAATACATCAAGAAATACGGACTTTCCCTTCCCAACATCACTTCAACTTCAAAACCAGCTCGACACCCTGAAGTTCTGATAGGGCACATGGTGAAAATGGCTTCAACTCTTCAGTCGCATTATGCAGGAGCAATCGGCTGGGAAGCTGTAAACATTTTCTTTGCTCCATTTTTAAAGGGCTTAACTTATGAGAGGATAAAACAACTTGCCCAGATGATAATTTATGAATTCAATCAGCTGGCAGGAGCTAGGGGCTCTCAGGTTGTCTTTACTGATTTCAATCTCTACTATGGGATACCTTCTCACTTCCGAGATACTCCAGCCATTGGGCCTGGTGGAAAATACATGAAGAAAGAGGGAGATGAAATCGTGTATCTTGAGTCTCCAGAAGAAGGTTGCCTCACCTATAAGGATTTTGAGGATGAAGCCAATCAGTTCCTTAAAGCTCTATTTGAGGTTTACCTTGAAGGAGATGCCACCGGTAAAACTTTCGTTTTCCCTAAACCTCTACTTCACATTAATGAAGACTTTTTCCGCACCCCAGGTTGGGAAGATTTCCTTTACTTAGCTTGCAAAGTCGCTTCTCATCAGGGAATTACATACTTTGTCTTTGACCGCGGTGATCAGGTAACCGTTTCACAGTGCTGTCGATTAAAGTTAAAACTGGGAGAAAAGGATTTGCAAGAAGCTAAGTCTCCTGAGAAGATGAGGTTCACTGCTCTTCAGAATGTAACTATTAATCTTCCCCGTATTGCTTATAAGGCAAGGGGCAACGATAAAGTTATCTTTTCTGAACTTGAAAAAGCTATGGAGCTCGTGGTCAAGGCCCATCTTCAAAAGAAAGGATTTATTTCCAATCTATTGAGCTTAGGTGAAAAAGGTCCCTTGGCATTTTTCACTGCTTCAAAAGACGGAGAGCCCTACCTGCGCATAGAAAGACTTACTTATCTCTGTGGCATTTTAGGCTTAAATGAGATGGTCCAATTCCACCTAGGTCAGCAGCTTCATGAGACGGATGACGCTTTGAAATTCGGTCTCAAGGTTATCTCATTTATGAACTTAAAAGCAAAAGAGCTTTCAGATAAGTATGGGATAAAGATGGTTCTTGAGGAAACGCCAGCTGAATCAGCCGCTTATCGTTTGGCAAAACTGGATATGAAGTACTATCCGCTGTTTGCTAAGAAAGTGGTAAAAGGGAATTTAGAGAAAAATGAATTTTATTATACGAATTCAATTCACCTGGCTGCTTCTGCACCTGTTGATTACATTGAAAGAGTGAAAAAGCAAAGTCTTTTCCATCCTTTAATTGAAGCAGGAGCAATCATTCATATCTGGATGGGAGAGTCAAAGCCTGATCCAGAAGCCATCAAGAGCTTTGTTATAAAGACATTCCGCTATACGCAGGCGGAGCAAATCGCTTTTTCACCCGAATTTACGGTCTGTGAATCCTGCGAAAAGACAACCCGAGGGCTATTTAGTGAGTGTCCTAAGTGCGGTTCAAATGAGGTCTATGGAATCACTAGAATAGTAGGCTACTTTTCCAAGATAACTACCTGGAATAAAGGGAAAATCGGGGAACTTAAAGAAAGACAGAAGACAGACTTATCTGAGGCAAAGAAACCGATGGGAGGTGAACATGAGAGTAAAGTATTTTTACAAGAAAGACTGCCCCAAGTGTGCGGCAGCTAAAGAGGTTCTCTCAAAATTTAATCAGGTTGAGCAAGATCATCTCGACTTAGAAACAGTTGAAGGTTTGGCAGAAGGAGCATACTACTCAGTTTTCTCCACTCCTTCCATCATCATCGTGGATGCAGAAGGGAATGAAGTATATTCTTGGAGAGGGGAAGTTCCTTCGGTAAGCAGCCTGGAAAACATCATTAAGAAAAGCACTTTGAAGATTCCTACTTAAAAAGTTTAATGACAGTAACTCCTGTAAAAGAGCCAAAAAATAGATCAATTTTCCGAGGGATGGTGCCTGCAAGTATGCTCGATTGGGAGGGGAAACTTACCCTCTCTCTTTTTGTAGGTGGTTGCAATTTTCGCTGCTCATACTGCCATAATCCTGAACTTGTTCTTAAGTTTGATGCTCTCCCTGCGGTGAGGTGGGAAGAAATTGAAAGCCATCTAAAGAGTAGAAAAGGCTGGCTTGATGGAGTTGTGATTGGAGGGGGAGAGCCCACTTTGTATTCAGAAATAATCGATATCCTTAAGAGATTCAAGAAGCTTGGCTATCCTGTAAAGCTGGATACGAATGGAAGTTATCCTGACATTTTGGAAGAAATTGTCAAAAATGAGCTAGTGAGTTTTATAGCTATGGACGTGAAGGCATCACTGGAGAATTATCCGAAAGTTGTAAAAAGCGAAATTTCTCCATCGAAAATAGCTTTAAGTGTGGAGATGATAAAAGGTTCAGCTATAGAGCATGAGTTTCGGACAACAGTGGTTCCCGGTTTAATTGATAAAAAAGAAATCGTGAGCATCGCAAAGCTTTTAAAAGGAGGAGACGCGTACGTTCTTCAGCAGTTCAATCCTAAAACTACCTTAGATAAAAGTTTTCAGTCTCTCAAACCTTACTCAGCGAGTTTGCTTAAAGAGTGGGCAGAGGAAGCAAGCGATTTTATTCCTACCAGAGTAAGGGAGATTTAAATTGGAAAAAATTAGAGTAAAGGTCAAAAAGCTAGATAGAGATTTGCCATTACCGAAGCAAGCACATGCAAATGATGCTGGGGTGGACCTTTATAGCCGCATCGATAAAACTTTGCCGCCTGGAGAGAGAGCTTTAATTCCAACCGGTATAGCTGTGTCTATTCCTGAAGGCTACGCAGGCTTCGTTCAGCCTCGGAGTGGCTTAGCTTTAAAGCATGGACTTTCCATAGTAAACACGCCTGGGCTTATCGATCCTCACTACCGTGGTGAGATTGGCGTGATTTTAATAAACTTAGATAAAAATAATTCCTTTGAGATTAAAAGGGGTATGAAAATTGCTCAGCTCGTTTTCCAGAAAGTAGCAGAACCGCTCTGGGAAGAAGTTGAGGATTTAGATATCACAGAAAGAGGAGAAAATGGCTTTGGAAGCAGTGGTTTTTAACTTTTTTTACCTGGGAAAACGCAATGTATTCGCCTCTAATTGATTTTTTTCTCCAGATAAATGGAATTGGTAGTGAAAATTCTAAGAGAAAGCTTAATTAAGTTCAGAAAAGGTAAAATTTGTAAATATAAAAATTCCGATAATTTATGTTATGTAAACTAAAGAATCTGTAATCTTCTCCGATATAACTTAAGAAAAGGAGATTAAATATGGCAAAAATTTATGAGGATTTCTGCCAGAGAAATTGCGGTCATTTAAAAATTTCTGAGAGAAGATGCTATCGTGGTGAATGCTTTTTAAAAAATTTCTTCGATGAAGTCCTTTTGAAGATACCAGAAGAAACAATGGTTTCCCTTTCTCAAGCGCTTCACGCAATTCGAATTGAAGAAGTTTTAAGAAAGACTCGCTATAGCTCTCTTATCAGAGAAGTAAAGGTTCAAGGAAAATCTGTAACTCTCTTTTTCAGTGATGAAGGTCTTTCCCCGGATGATCAGTTAAAAGTGAGGTATTTGAATCCTGAAGAAGTCGTAATCATTACTTTATACAAAGTCTTAACTACTGCTCCCCAAATTCAGGAAGTCAAAATTCATGTCAAAATTTCAAATCATCCTGAAGTAAATATCATCACAAGCAGGGAAAGAGCTATAGAGCTTATAGGTTCAGAAGGCATGATTGCTATTAAGAGGGATTGGAATAAAATTTGGGATTACTTTAAACCCCTGGCTAGTAATCCTACTTTCTCTTCAAAGGTGAGGAGTTTTTTGAACGGCTACTCCCACGAAAATCCTTTGAAAGGCAAGAGAGGGAACTGGCTGGGAAGATTTATGGGTCAATAAGGAGGGAAAATGAAGAAGCTAGAAATACCTATCACTTACACCATCTTTATTAAAGAAACGGCTCTCTACGGCTTTCTCTTCTTTTTCTTTTTAAGCTTAACTGTTATTCCCCTCTCTCCTTTTATCGCTTTTGCTCTTTTCCTTTTTTTTCCAATCCTCATCGCTTCTATATATAAGTTTGAAAAGGGAGGGTTTTGGGCCGGCTTTATTTTTTCAGCTCTTTATCTTATCTTCTATCTCATCTTTCTTTCTGTAAGGCTTAATCCATATTTCTTCCTCTCCCTTTTCCTGATTATTGCTTATCCCCTCTTTGGCCGTCACATTGGTCAAAGCGCTGAATCACTGGCTAAAGTTTTTAACGAGCTTGAGCAGCACAAATTGAGTACTGCCGTAACGGCTATTTATACAAAAGAATATTTGGCCAATCTTATACGAAAATATATTAAAGAATACGAAAGATATAATAGTAACTTTTCAATTGTGCTCTTAGAAATAGAAGCAAAAGCTCTTGGTGCCCTCACTGTTTTCAGGAAAAGTCATATCTTAAGCGAAATAGGTTCAGTTCTAAGGAGAAACATCAGAGCAATTGATGAAATTGGGCGATATGAAAATCAATTTCTACTCGTTCTTCCCCACACCAATGCTGACGGAGGAAGAGTAGTTGAGGAGAGAGTTAAAAGAATAGTGGTTAAAATTTTAAATTCTCATGGCTGTTCAGTTACTGAAGAGCAAATCTACTCCGTCATAGTTGGTTATCCAGAGAATATAGAAGGTGTCCACAAGCTACTTTCCACACTTGAAGAACCCTTTGCTTTAGCCGAATAGAAGGTTTATTTCCCTTTGCCTTCTATTTCTTTTCTTATCTTATCTGCTTCTTTCTTGATTTCTTCTATTTCTTTTTTGATTTCAGCAATTTCTTCCTCTTTCGCCTTAATTTCTTCCTCTTTAGCCTTTATCTTCTCTTCTATCTCTTGTAGAGCTTTCTTCTTCTCTTCCTTCTTAAGGTCAATTCTCTTCTGAAGAATTGCTGAGATGAGGTCCTCTTCTTCGGGATATTTCTCTAAACACTCTGGTCCAATTGCATGCACTTGACTGCCAACTTGAAATTCCTTTCCTTTAATAATCTTTCGAGCATCTTTATAAAGTTTATAAGTATCCCCTTCTAAAATGTAATATTCTGCGTAAACAACTGTATCATTCTCGCAGAGATAGCACTGTTCTACTTTCTCAACTTCCTTTCCATTTTTAAAGTCATACTCAAAGTAAACTCCCATAAAAATCCCTCCTTAAAATTTTTTACACTGCTATACTCGTTCCTGTTTCCATTAATCGGCATTCAAAGCCCTCTTCTTCAACAGTTTTTGCAAATTCATTCATGTCTACTTTGTATTGGCTGGGAAAATTGTAATGGGCTGGAATGACCAGTCTAGGATTTATCCTGTTTACGATTTCTATTGCATCAGCAGGGTGCATTGCACCTCCACCAAGTGGAATAATCAGGACGTCCGGCTTCCACTCTTTTACCTCTTCAAGATGGCTCAAAGGGCCTAAGTGGCAAATGTGCCTTCCCTCAAGCTCTATGCAATATCCTAAAGCTTGTTTCCCTTTTTCTCTTTTGGAAATAAGCAAAGGTTTTATAATCCCCCTGCCTGTTTCAACGACCATCTTTCCTTTCAAAGTGGTTATTTTTGAACCCAGGAGGTGGCTCTCTTCCCCTCCCCTTACCGGATGAAAGTTGTAATCTCCGATTCCTAAAATTTCTTCTAAAGAAGGAGGTCCAAGAATTATTGTACAGCCCCTTCCACCTATTTGTCTGGTATAAAAGGCGTATTCCCTTTGAGGGAGAGTGACCAATATAATATCAGTATTTTTCCAACTTTCCTCGGGAATTATAGGTTCATTACTTCCGCTTATAACTCCTGGATCAACTAGTATCTTAAGTTTGCTTCCGCGTATTTGAAAAGAGGAGCGACCATAATAAACAATTCTAACCAACCTCTTCCTCCTTCGCTTTTTCCAAGTACTGGTAAAGCTTAGCCAACCTTTCTACAAGCTCCATGATTTCTTTTTTTGCCTCCTCTATTTCCGCTTCGAGGTGTTTGATTTCCGAAATTTTCTCAGATGTTTTTTCCTCTTTTCTTCTTCTCAAAATCTCCGCTACAACTTCTTCTTCGCTTCGAAAGCCGCTAACGCAATCCTCGCAGACTAGATAGCTTCCACTGCCAACAGTAATCTCTTTTCCACTCCAAAGTTTCCTAGCATTATTGTAAAGAGTGTAAATAGGACCACTTTTAATATGATATTCCACAAAAAGGACTTTCCTTTGATTGCATAAAAAACAAGGCACCCATCTTTCCACTTCCTTACCTTCTTCGAAATCAAAGTCGAAATATATTCCCATAAAGCCTCCTTTTTGTTTTTAAGCTCTACTTTTTAAAGGGCAAAAAACCGTACTTCTTCTCGAATTCGTTTTTTGTGAGTATCCCTAATTCTTCATCCATTCTTGTAAGTAACTTCTTGGCTTCTTGCAGAGAAACAAAAGAGCGAAAGGGGTAAACTTTTTCTGTATCAAGTTCTACTACCTCAAGGCAATACTTAATAGCGCTTTTGCTTTCTTCAACAGGAGGTGGGAAATAAGAAGCCCCCTCTTCCCAGGAAAGTTCCGCCGGCTCTTCTTCTTTAACTTCAATTAATCTCACTCGATAGAAATCCGATGCCTGCCCAAAGATCTTTTCTCTCATAAATCCCTCACAAACTCGTAATGCGAAATGGGGATTTCTCCCTCCCCCCGAGCTAACTCATTAATGTAATCACACAATTCACTTAAAGTTAAGGCGTAATCACAGGGGAGATTTTCTTGGCATATTGTTGAAGTTAAATACTTTATAACTAAGTTTCTCTTCTTGCTCTCCTCTTCTTTACTCATTCTAAGATATCTCCTGCTCCAAGCAATACAATCACCGCAGTGCAAACACTGTCGCTTCCCGTAGCACTCTGTATTGTAATACCCAACTGGATCTTTCTTCAATCTACTTCAAATTATAATTTTTTATTTATTATTTTGCCAATTTTAGCATTATAAAATTTTCCCGGCTTGAGAGCACTTATCTGAAGTGCTATTATTTATTTCCTATGAAGAAGTTAGTGTCAACATTGACTGTTCTTTGTATATTCTTTACTGTATTTCCAGCTTACGCAAATCCATCCCCTTATACCGTTCCCACTTCCACTGCTATAGAAGAAAAGACTAAGGAAATTGAGGAACTTAAGAGGGAATTAACTTCCCTAGAAAAGGAAATAGAGGATTTAAATGGGCGTAAGATTTCCTTGAAAAATTGGGTTGAAGTGTACAACGCTCGCGTTGCTGAAGCCGGTCTCGAGGTGGTAGTAGCTAACGAAGCTCTTGAGAAGCAGGAAAAAATCATTGCACAAAGAATAAGGAATATCTATAAGCTTGGAGAAAGAAGGTATCTGGAAGTTCTCCTTGGCTCAAAAACATTCCTTGAACTTTTAGAAAACATTGTGTTTTTACCCCGCATTGTGGAGCAGGACAAAAAGGTTTTAAAGAAACTCCAGGAGAGAAAGAAGGAAGTCGAAAAAAAGAAAAGAAAGCTCGAAGAAATCAGAGACATTCAAAGTCACCTCTTGGTAGAATATCAGAAAACTCTGAATGAGCTTTTAAATAAAAGAAGTAGGTTAAATGAACTTTTGTCTTGGGCGAGCGATGAGTTAAGACTCCTCATTGAAGAAGAACAGAGAAGATATCAGGAATCATTTAAATCAGCTCAAAAAAATAGCTATTTGGGAGAAGTCAACACGGCAGTAGCGTTTGTGGAGCCTTACTCCGGTCAGGCTTTCCTCACTAGTGAGCGCTTTCCTAAAAGATTCAGAGCTACAGGAGAAGTTTATACCCTTGTGGCCAGTTGGTATGGGCCTGGTTTTCACGGAAGAACTACTTCAAGTGGTGAGATTTTCAACCAAGAAGACTTCACCTGCGCTCATCCCACTTTTTCTTTCGGCACTTACTTGGCAGTTACATATAAAGACAAGTCAATAATAGTGAAGGTAAATGACCGAGGTCCATTCATTCCAGGAAGAAGTCTAGATTTATCTAAAAAAGCAGCGAAAACTTTAGGAATTTTAAGTTCAGGAGTGGCAACAGTAAAAGTTGAAATTGTTAAGCCTCTCCCTTAATGTCCTGAAATAGCTTCTTTTGCTTTTTCCAGCTGCTTTTGTGTTCCTAAAATAATTAACCTGTCGCCAGCTTCCAATTTCATATCTGGAGAAGGATTAGTAATGATTTCCTCCGCCCTTTTGACCGCTAATACTAAAGCACCTGTTTTCTCTCTTATGCCCGCTTCATTGATTTTTAGACCAGCCATTTTAGACCTAGAGGAAATGTAGGCTTCGTCTAGCTCAAACTCTCCTCCTTCATAAATTGTCAAGCAGTCGATATATTCGCAAACAAAAGGCTTTAAAAGCAGATTTGCTAGTCTTTTTCCTCCAATAATGTTAGGCGAGATAACTTGATTTGCCCCCGCGCGCTTTAACCTCTCCTCTCCTTCTTCGCTATTTGCTCTAGCTACAATAAAAAGGTCTTTATTTATCTCCTTTGCAGCTAGAACTACAAAAACGTTGTCTGCATCTGTATCTACAGCAGCAGCAAGTCCTCTTGCTTTTTCAATACCTGCTTCTAACAAGACCTCTTCACTTGAAGCATCGCCAAATAGACAGATAAATCCATCTTTTTCGCAGAGAGAGACTCTCTCTTCGCTGTTTTCAATAATCACACACTCTTCCCCCCTATTTCTCAGTTCTTTAGCAATTTCCCTTCCTACCCTTCCGTAACCGCAAACTATTAAGTGATTCCTCAGGCGAGAAATCTTCTTCCTTTTCTTTCTCTCTTCAATTTTACCTTCCAAAACTCCCTCCAATATGAGCTCAACTGCTGCTCCTAAAGTATAAAACAAAACACCCACTCCAGCTATAATCAGTGAGATAGTGAAGATTTTTCCTGCAGATGAGAGCTTTTTTACCTCTCTAAATCCTACTGTAGAAATGGTGATAATTGTCATGTAAAGAGCATCTAGAAAATCGAGGCCTTCTAAAAGAACGTAGCCAATTGCTCCGATTACAATAATAAGAATAAGGAAAAAAGCTCCCCTTACAAGCCTGTGAATTGGCATTATTCTAAATAGGCTTTCTCTTTAGGAATGGCTATGCACGATAAATTTCTAAACTTTTCTTCATAGTCTAAGCCGTAACCGATAACAAAGACATCAGGTATGTCAAATCCCACGTATTTTAGAGAAATTTTTGCAATCCTTCGAGCAGGACGGTTAAGCAGTGTGCAAACTTCGAGGGAAGCGGGATTTCTCGCTTGTAAGTTTCTATAAAGGTATGCCAGTGTTAGCCCTGTATCAACAATGTCTTCAACTAGTAAAACATCCTTTCCTTCGATGCTTTCTTCCAAGTCCTTAACCAACCTCACTACTCCTTTTTCCCCAGGCTTATATCTGCTGATAGCAATAAAGTCTATGGTAAGCGGCAGATTAATATTTCTTGCTAAATCAGTGAGGAAAAAAACTGCTCCTCTCAAAACTCCTACTAAGACAAGATCCTTACCCTTATAATCACGGTTAATTTCTTCCGCAAGTTCCCGTACTCTTCTCTGCAAATCACTCCTTTTTATGAGAATCATCTCCGCTTCTTTCTTCATCTTTCCCATTCAGCGCCTCCTTCCCCACAAGTTCCTTGCTTTTTTTATGTAACCCGTACTTTAAAAGGAGTTTTTTAAAATCTTTTTGGTAAAAAACTTTTATATTAATGTGAGGATAGAGTTCTTTTAGTTTCCGAACCTTTCTGTTCTTTCGCGTTACCAACTTTTGGTTCATCGTTGTGAGTTCTATATAAAGATCAAATTCAGGAAGGTAAAAATCTGGAGTGAAGCTTTCTGTAACGTTTCCTTCTTCGTCCCAAGAGAGGGGAAAAGTTATAGGTTCATACTCCCATTCAATCCCGTAATAATCCAGAATTTCAGCACATACCTTTTCGCTAGGATGAGCAAATTTTATCTTCTCAGCTTTGTGAGATTTTACTTTTTCTTCCACCTAGCTCATCATGCTTTCTTTTTATGGTATTATAGCAAAGTAATTTAACACAATATAAATATAAAAATGAGCTGGAAAAGTTGTTTGCTTCATGCAGTTATAGGTATTTTAAGCTACGCTTTTCTTTTTATGGGTTTGTTGGGGGGAGTTTCTTACCTCATTGCTTTTCGCCTGCCCAAGTTGAAGGAAGTTCCAGAGTTTTTAGGCCTGGCTCAAAAAATAAGACTCTCTTTCAATCTCTTTTATTTTCTTTTGAGCTTTGTTCTTTTTACCCTCTCGCTCCTCTTAGGAGTATTTAGCTCCTGGGGAAACTGGAATGTGCGTGCTGAACCTAAGCTCTACTCTTCAATCCTCTTATGGTTAGTACTTTCTATAGGGCTTCTTGTCATCTTGATTAAGAAAAAAGGGAGAAAAGATGTAGGGAAAGTAGCTGCCTGGGCAAGTATTATTGCCTTCTTATTTGCTCTCTTCAATCTGCTGGTAGGAAGCGTTATCTTTGGAGGTAACCACCAGTTTCTGCGATTCCATTTCTTCCAAAAATGATTGAAAAAAGTTTTTCCAATGCGTTCCTCGCCAGTAAATGCGATGACAAGATGGACACTCTCCAAAAAGCTTTTGAGTTTTGTAAACATAAGATGGAACTCTATCTTTTATCTTTTCCCTTTCCCTTTTAACCAAGCGAATGTTGCAAATAGTGCAGTAGGGAATTTCCTTTTTTGAAAGATGAAACTTGTTCGCAACTTCTTTTAACTGCTTTAGGACATCATCACTGTGAACGTAATAGCTTTTAACTCGACCGCTTTTTACCGCTCTTCTTTTCACTATACCTGTATCACGAGTGAGGAGAATCCTACCCTCTCTTAATGCTCGACTGATGAGAAGATCATCGTCTTCCTTTGTGAAAAGAGCATCATAACCAAGGAAACGGAGATATTTAGCGAGTCTTCCCAGCATATGGTCAAGTAAGAACTGAGGACTTTCAGACAAGTTCACTGAAGTGCTTTTCTAAAGCCTTTTTAAGTAAAAGTCTTTCGAGCTCGCTCAAAGATTTTAAAAGTTTTTCTAGCAGTTCTCTAGCTCTTCTTTTGCCTTCAGGGTTTTTCTGTCTTACAAGAGGTAACACAATCTGCTCCATGAAGGCCATTTCCCTCTCCACAAAGTTCGAGTGCATTCGTAAATGTCTGGGCTCAATTCCATATCCAGATAATTCCGCTGCCAGCCTAATAATTTGATAATCCAAACTCTTATAGCATTTTCCCTCAGGAAAATCTTCGCTTTCAATGAGTTCGTATAACTCCAACTCCTGTAAAAATTCGGGTGAAACTTTTATCTCCTGGCAAACTTTCTCTTCTGTGAGAGAAACCTCTTTTTTTTCAGTCTCTTCTTCCAACAGAGGTAGTTCTTCTTCCGCAAAACCTTTCACCTTCTCCTTTATCACATTTAAAGGCAGGTATCTTTCCTTCTGCAGCTTTAAAATAAGCTCTAGTCTCTCTACATCTTTCTTCCTGAACTGACGGTAACCTGACCTTGACCTTCGAGGCTTTATAAGTCCCTGACTTTCCAAAAAGCGCACTTTACTTACTGTAAGGTCGGGAAATCTCTCTTTTAAGCTATCCACAACCTCACTTATGGTCATGTACTTTTTCATCTTTCACCGCCTTTCGGGAAGAAAAAAGACTAGTTTAAACTTGCCAACCTGAATTTCATCACCATTTTTCAAGCTCGCTTTTTCAATGCGCACACCGTTAAGATAAGTTCCGTTGAGACTTCCTAAATCTTCCAGAAAAGCTTCATCACCCTTAATTTGAATATGTGCATGACGTCTTGAGACTGTGATATCGTTAAGAAATATGTCAGAGGCTGGGTCTCTACCTAATAAAATGTCTCCTTTCTCTAAAGTAAACCGGGAGCCGGCAGAGGGACCTCTCTTCACTGCAATAGAGGGAACCTTTGACTCTTCAGGTTCAATTTCAACCTCTTGAGCCTCAATGTCTTCAGAAGTCAAAATCATGGTATCTTCCTCAATTTTTCTGCCACAAGTAGGGCATTTTTTAAGACCTTCCTTTACCACACCCTTGCAGTAAGGACAGAGCATTTCTACTCTCCGCTTTCAAAAAACTGAAAATCCTTTATAAACGCTTGACTTATCTTTTCTTCAACTGCAGAGATGACCTCACTATTTTCAATTACTTTTTTCACTCTTTCCTCAGAAAGCCGATTTTTCACGTAAGGGTCCTTAAGAATTGAGGAAAGCCTTCTTCCATTCCTTAACTCTCTGACAATATAATTTACCACCCTCTCTTCAACAATATCTAAGCTTAACTCACTTAACAGCTCGTTGATGATCTTCTTTAATCTCGATTCTGGCATTTTTCCTCCTTCTAGTTTAACTTTAAAGTTTAAGTTAATCAACTAAACCCTCTGGAAAGGATTTTTGAAATCTTTTCAACCAATTCCTTAACATCCTTTGATTCAATTATTTCTGGTTGATTTTCCTTTCTTCTCATTATTTCCTCGTTTAGCACATCTATCCAGCCATGCAAAATTCTGCGCTGGTAAGAAATTATCTTCTCCCATCTCAACAGCTTGGAAAGGCTATCAGAAAGCTCGCTATTGCTTAATGAAGGGGGTTCTCTTAACTGAGAAAGTTCTTTTTCGATTTTGGAAAGGTCTTCCTTCTTCTCCAGAGAAGGAGAAACTATCACCCCTTCAACGGCACTTTCTAAAGCCTCTATAACTTCATCATCTGTAAATGAAATCTTTTTTTCTTTAATCCTAGCGGTCAGTTCTTTCTTTAAAGAATCAACTGCTTTATGGAGTCTGCGCCTGAGAGCGGAAACTTCCACCTCCTCAGCGTGAAGCGCATCAAATATTTTTTTTAATTCTTCAAAACTTTTCTGAGAAAGATCTAAAATGTCCTTTTCATCAATCATTTATTTATTCTCCACACATTCCTTTAACTTAAAATTGATTTTACCAAGTTTATCAGAAAACCCCATATTCTTTTGTAAAAACCAGTTGCCCTTCTTAAAAAGCTTTTTCTTTTCACATTCTCCGAGGAAAGAATATCAGCTTCCGCTAGTTTCTCCTTACCTGCTCTTACTACCAATTTTCCCACTCTTTCCCCCTTCCTTAAAGGAAATTTGATAGAGGTATCCACCTGAACATCAACAACTGGTGGCTCATCTTTATTGTAAACTATAAGCACATCTTTTTCACAGACTGCTTCAAAACTTTTTTGGGCATCTGCTACAAAAATGTTGGCTACAGGCTCTCCTTTTTCTGCCACTTTCTTTTTTACCACATGAGAAAGTCCATAATCGAGAAGAAACTCCGTATCCCCATAACAATCTTCAGCTGTAGGAGCTCCCAAGACTACAGCTAAAAGTTCGATATTCCCTTTTTGAGAAAGAGAAACAAGACAGTGGCCTGCTTTGCTAGTATAGCCTGTTTTTACTCCCTTAACATCACTTCTTCTAAAAAGCAGCTTGTTATGATTTTCTAGATGACGCGGATAAGGCTCCCCCGGCCAGGGAATATTTTTTTTCTTTGTGGAAACGATTTGCCTAAAAACACTGTTTTTCAAAGCTTCCCTCGTTATCAGAGCTAAATCGTAAGCTGTAGTGTAATGGTTGCTTCCATCTAAACCATGACTATTTGCAAAGTGCGTGTTTAAAGCTCCAATTTCAGATGCTCTTCTGTTCATTCTTTTTACAAAGTTCTCTTCACTCCCAGCTGAAGCTTCAGCCAATGCTACAGCTGCATCGTTGCCTGACCTCATAAGAAGTCCGTAAAGAAGATTTTCCACAGTAATAGTTTCTCCCTCCGTAAGATAAATTTCTGCTTCTCCTATCTCGATAGCTTTCTTACTTACCTTTACCACCTTGTCTATCGGAAGGGTCTCTAGAGCAATCAAGGCTGTCATTATTTTGGTGGTACTAGCCATAGGTCTTTTAACATCACTGTTCTTCTCCCAAATTACTTTTCCTGTTTCCAACTCCATCAGTACCGCTGAAGGAGCACTGATTTTAATTTCTTTACTGAAAGCAGGAAAAGAAAAGTTTATGACAAGAAGAAAAACTAGCAGTATGAGAAAAGTTGCCTTTTTCATTCAATCACCAGATTGTCATTTTCAATCTGCTTGAGAACATAATCCCTTATCTCTCGAGGCGATGGAGTCTCTTTCACTTTTTTACCCTCTTCCATCCAGGTAGAAATAAGAGGAGACATCTCCTGATTACAGGAAGGGCAGCGAGGAGGTGTTGAACCATAAGGTGTAACTACATCTTTAAAGCATTCCCAACAGCGATAAAGTTGCTTTTCTCCGGAGCGCTTTCCTCTCTTTGCAATAGGTTCTCCCTCTATTTCAATTAGATCGAAAGAGAAGTCGACTACAGGAGCATTGCTAATAGCAGTTCCTACACCATATGCATCTGCATAAGGATTGAGTTCTTTAATGACTTTCTCGTCAACCCCCCCACTTACAAAAATGGACACATCGTGGAAGTTTCGTAAATCGAGCTCCCAACGCACTTCTTCTAGAATTTTAAGCATGTTTCCCCTCCTCGAACTGGGAGTATCAAGGCGAACTCCAAAAATCTTTTCACCCAAAGCTTTAGTTGCTTTGATTGCTCCAAACTTTTCATCACTGAACGTATCTATGAGACAGATTCTCTTTATATTTTCAGGAAGAATTTCATCAAATGCTTGAAAGGCTTTTTCTTCATCCCCCATACAAAGGATAAAAGAGTGCGACATCGTGCCAATGGGCTCTTCTCCAATAAGCATTGCACTTTCAACAGCTGCTACCCCATCACATCCACCTATAAAGGCATTCCTCTCAATCATAGGAGCAATAGCAGGATGCATCCTTCTGGCACCAAAGCTGTAAACTCCCCTCCCCTCTGCTACCTTCTTACACCTCGCAGCCTTTGTAGTAACGCCTGAAGATTGGCACAAAAAGCCGAGGAATGACGTTTCATAAACTGAAAACTCAAGATATCTTCCTTCAATAGTAAGCACTGGTTCACCAGCAAAAAAGACTGTTCCTTCCGGGATAGACTTAACTTTTACTTTAATGCCTTCCATTAAATTCAAAAGTTCTTCAAGACCGGAAAAGACTGCCCACTTCCAATCTTCAGGAAGAGTGTTTGCTCTTACCTCCCCTTTAACTAAGGGATTTACTCTCTTTTCTTTTAAAACATAGGCTATTCTTTGAAAGTAAACATCAGTAACTTTTCCCTCTTTTATCTCCTTCTCGGTAGCCACGTAAAAAAGCCTATCTCCTATCATTATCCCTCCTTACGAAAAGTTTTTTCGTAAACACCAACGCCTGAAGGTATTTCAATAAGCTCTCCGTTTAATTGTATTTCTACAGATTGCGGACTTCCCACTCTCACAGTGATGGTTTCTATTGCTTCCCATTCTTTGGCTTCTCCCTCAACTAGGATACCTTCAAACACCTTCTCCCCGTCAGCTATAACCCTGAGCCAGCATTTCGCTCCTATAGTATTTACCGAGAGTTTTAATTTTTCTCCCGTCACCGGAGTGTAAGTTGGAGGAACGGTTTTGGTAGCTTTTTCCACTTCTACTGCACTTTCTGTTGCTTCTTCAGTAGGAGTAGTTTCCGCGGGAGTTGTTTCCAAAGAAGGGGTTTTTTGTATCTCCTTTTCGATAGATATCTCCTCTTTAGGTAGAGGTTTCTTTTTGGAAGAGAAAGGTTGAAAAATAATTAAAGCTAGAACAAGAAAGGCAATTGAAACTGCAAGCCAAATCCATCTTTTGTTTTTGGATACAGGAAAAACCTCTCGCTTTCGAGGGAAAGAAGGAGGTTCCTTTCTATAAACTTTCTCTAATTCTTTTACTAAATCCTCAGCATTTAAGCCCAAATAAGTAGCGTAGCTTTTTAAAAAAGCTTTAGCGTAGGCAAAACCAGGGATTTTTTCAAAATCGTCTTTTTCTAGAGCTTCTAAATAAGAAGTTCTTATTCGGAGAATATTCTCTACTTCTTTAAGGGTTTTGCCTTTTCTTCTTCTTGCTTCTTGCAGTTTTTCCCCAATAGTGCCCACAAACTCTGGTCTATCCACGGTTTTCCTCCTCTCTAAATTTCATCCACTCCTCAAAAGTAATTAAAACCTCTCTCGGTTTAGTACCAGAAGGTGGGCCTACTACTCCTTTTTCCTCCAGCATATCCATCAAGCGGGCTGCTCGAGCATAACCTATCTTGAGCCTCCTTTGGAGATAAGTAACTGAGGCTTGCCCGTCTCTAATTACAAGCTCAGCTGCTTCATCTAAGAGCTCATCTTCAAACTCAGAAGCCAGTGGCTTCAATCTTTTTGTACTTAAAACTTCCATATCATAATCTGGAGAAAGTTGTTTCCTCCAGAAATTTACCACTCTTTCAATTTCTGCCTCACTCACATAAGCACCCTGAAGCCTCTTTGGTTTTGTCCAAATAGGTGTAGAGAAAAGCATATCTCCTTTCCCTACCAACTTCTCAGCTCCAGGTTGGTCAATTATCACTCGAGAGTCAACATGAGAAGAAACTTTAAAAGCTATCCGCGAAGTAATATTTGCTTTTATAAGACCCGTAATGATATCTGAAGAAGGCCTTTGCGTAGCTACGACTAAATGCATTCCCACCGCTCTTCCAAGCTGAGCTAAACGGCAAATCGAATCTTCAACTTCCTTTGCGGAAATCATCATCAAATCTGCTAGTTCATCAATGACTATGAGAATGTAGGGAATTTTATCTTGAGAAGTTTCATTGTACACCTCTATACTTCTAGCCTTCTGTCTCGAAAGCATTTCAAATCTATTCTCCATTTCCTCCACTGCCCAGGCAAGTGCAGCTGCTGCTTGCTTTGGAACTTTTACTACTGGAACTATTAAGTGAGGTATTTCGTCAAATAAATTTAGTTCAATTCGCTTCGGATCAATTAAAATCATTTTCACTCTGGTTGGCTCAGCTCTAAAAAGAATAGATGTAATAATACTGTTGAGAGAAACACTCTTACCTGAACCAGTTGCTCCAGCAATTAATAAGTGAGGCAAACTGCTTAAGTCAATCACTATTGGCTGACCTGTGATGTTCTTACCTATTCCTGCAGACAAAGGGCTCTTGGCTTCGATGAAATCTTCAGAAGAAACAATATCTCCTAAGAAGACAAATGACCTTTTTAAATTGGGCACTTCAATTCCCACAGCTGATTTGCCGGGAATTGGAGCAAGGATTCTCACATCTGGAGAAGCCAGAGCAAGAGAAATGTCCTCTTCCAGTCTTAGCAATCTCTGCACTTTTACTCCTCTTTCAAGCTCTACTTCAAACCGCGTAACCGTTGGTCCTTCGATAAAATTAACTACTTTTGCCTTCAAATCAAAATCTGCCAGGGTCTTTTCTAAAATGGACCTCATTTCACGAGCGCTTCTTTTTCTTTTTTGAGCCGAACGAGCTAAAAATCTTTCTACCTTTTCTCCCTTTTTGATTAGAGAAAGAGGAGTAACCAATTCGGTTGAAGATTTAAGCTCAGGCGCTCTTTCCAGCCTAGGCCTAGCCGGCAGTGTCTCTTCTACCAATGCAGGTTCTGTCTTCTCCTCACGAGGAAGCTCCCGCGTTATTTCTATAACCTTTTCTCTCTCCTCCCTCAACCTTCGCTTACGAGGTTTAGGGAGAATCTCTTTTACTGGTTTCCTTAAAGTTAAGATGATACCTGCTAGAAAAAGACCAGTTAAGATGAGTACAGCTCCCACCTTTCCTGTGAGATAGACTAGAGGATAAGCAATAATTGAACCCAAGATGCCTCCGTGTGAAAGCAAATTTTCTTTCTGAAACATCTTAGAAAGCGGAAGGAATGAGTGCGAAATAGAAAGTGCAGTTAAAATGAGCACGAAAAGACCTTTCAAGAAAACTTTCCAGTCAATGGTAGCATGTCTGAAAAGAGCTAAGGAGACAAGAATGAGTAAAAAAGGAGCTAAGTACTTCTCCCATCCTATCAGGTATGAGAGCAAGAGAATGAGATATTCACCTATAACTCCTGTTGATTTAGTGTAAAGGGCAAGTAAAAGAAAAATACTTGTGGTCAGTAAAAAAACTGCGTAAACATCCTGGTAAAATACTTCTTTATTTTCTCTTTTCTTTCCTATTTTACTTCACCATCCAGAGCGAAAATAAACCAAAAATCAAACAATAAAAAGCAAATGGGTAAAGTTTACCCTTTCTCACATATTTTAATAGAAAATGAATTGCCAGATAACCAGAGAAAAATGAGGTTACTCCGCCTAAGAGAAAGGGAGCTAAAGGCTTATCACTGGAAAAAAAAGAGGGAAGTTCCAAAAGAAAAGCTCCTAAAATAACGGGAATGCCTATTAAAAATGCGAAGCGGGTAGCCTCATCCCGCCGCAATCCCAAAAACATACCACCTGAAATAGTGCTTCCTGAGCGTGAAATGCCGGGGAAAAGCGCTAAAGCTTGGAAAAAACCCACGATAATCCCTTGCCACCAAGAAAAGGTAGAGAGAGAATTTCCTCTTCTTTTTATCAACTCAGCCAGGAAAAGAAGCAAGGCTGTTATAAATAGAAAATACGAAGCCCTCAGGGCATCGGAAAATGTTCTTTCCAGAAAATCATTGAAAAAATAACCAAAAATTGCTGCCGGTAAGGCAGCGATTACTATGAGAAAAAGCATTCTTCTTTCATCTGTAAAGATTTTTAAAAGGTCATTCCGAAAGTAAACAATCAGAGCCAAAAGAGTTCCGAAGTGGAGAGAAATATCTAGAAAAATTGGATGTTGAGGCCATTCGAAAAGAGCAGGAAAAATAACAAGATGAGCAGAGCTAGAAATGGGGAGAAACTCAGTAAGACCCTGTAATATGCCAAGAACAATAATTTGAAAAAGCGTCATTAAACTTCCAGAATAATTGGTATTATCATGGGGTGCCTGCCAGTTTCCCTATAAAAATATTTTCCTAATGTCTCTTTTATCTCTCCTTTCAAAGTTGACCAATCAAAGGAACCTGTAGCTGAAAGTCTTCTTACTTCATCTGTAACTTTCTCTTTTGCTCCTTCGATTAAGTCCCGCGCTTCATCCAATTGAACGAAGCCCCGCGAAATAATTTCGGGTCCTGAAACCAGCTTTGATTCATTTACGCTTATAGCTAAAACTGTAATGACTATCCCATCTTGCGAAAGCCTTCTCCTGTTCCTCAAAACTACATCTTGAATATCACCTACACCGAGACCGTCAACATAAACAACTCCACCTGTCTTTTGTTTTTTCACATAAGCTCCGCCTTTAGTAATCTCAAGCATATCTCCATTTTCCAGCAGAAAAATATTCTCCTCTTCCACGCCTACCTCCTTAGCAATCTCTGCATGATGTTTGAGATGACGAAACTCTCCGTGAATTGGAACAAAATAGCGCGGTTTTATCATATTCAGAAGGAGTTTGAGTTCTTCACGGTAAGCATGTCCGGAGACATGAACACTTGATATATCTTCGTAGAAAACCTCTGCACCCAAGCGGTAAAAATAGTTAATTATCCGAGATACAGAACGTTCATTTCCCGGTATGGGTGTAGCGGCAATGACAACAGTATCCCCTTTTTCCACTTTTATATGCTTGTGGTGTCCTGAAGCAAGGAGAGAAAGGGCAGAAAGAGGTTCTCCTTGACTTCCAGTACAAAGAACCACTAGTTCGCGAGGAGGAATTTTTTTAATCTGATAAACCTCCATCAAAAGGTTGTCAGGTAAAGATAGATAACCAAGTTCAGAAGCAATCTCTACACTTTCCTTCATGCTTCTCCCTGAGATAATTAGTTTTCTCCCCTTTTCTTTAGCCAACTCTATAACTTGCTGAATGCGATGGATGTGAGAGGCAAAAGAAGCTACAATTATCTTTCCTTTAGACTCGGAAAATATTCTTTCTAAAGTTTCACCTACAATCCTCTCCGGCATAGAAAAACCTTCAACTTCAGAATTAGTGCTGTCTGAGAGAAGAAGAAGCACACCTTCGCTTCCTAAAGCTGCAAACCTCTTTAAGTCCGTTGGCTGGTCGTTGATGGGCGCAGGGTCAAATTTAAAATCGCCAGAGTGAACAATCACTCCCAGAGGTAACCTAATTGCTAAGCCGACGCCATCTGGAATGCTATGATTTACCCGAATAAACTCAAACTGAAAAGGACCTAAGGTAAACGACTCACCTTTTTTCACTTCGTTTAGCTCCACATCTTTTAAACCATAATCCTCCAGTTTAGCTTTAACCAATCTCAATGTAAGAGGAGTCCCATATAGAGGAACAGATCTTTTTCTCAAAAAATAGGGCAATGCTCCTACGTGGTCCTCGTGACCATGCGTTAAAACAATCCCCCACAATTTTTTGGGTAGATTATAAACGTAGTTGAAATCTGGGAGGACAAGGTCAATTCCTACCATTTCTTCTTCTGGAAACATAAGTCCAGCATCGATAAGAACAGCATCATTTTGATATTCCAACAAGAGTGAATTTTTCCCAATCTCTCCTAAACCGCCTAAAGGTAAAATAGATAACTTGCTTGACATTTAAATAAGACCCAAATTCCTTAATGTTTCTTTTAAAACTTCAGTTTCTTTCTCTGATGCTTCTATCAAGGGTAAGCGGGGAGCTCCAACTTTAAAACCAACTAGCTGCATTGCTTTTTTGATCATAATTGGATTAGTGGTAAGAAAAAGTTTTTTAAAAAGAGGAAGGAGGCGAAGGTGAATTTTTCTTGCTTCTTCCAGTTCACCTCTTTTTACCTTTTCAATCATTTCCTTCATTTCCCTTCCTACAAGATGAGAAGCCACACTAATTACCCCATCTCCTCCTAGGGAAATCAAGGGAAAGGTAAAAGAGTCATCCCCACTGTAAACAGAAAATCCGCTTTCTGCATGGGAAATAATGTAAGCTACTTGAGCTAAATTTCCACTTGCTTCCTTTATCCCCATAATATTATTTATTTTGGAAAGACTCACTGTGGTTTCTGCATCAAGATTCACAGCAGTTCGGGAAGGGACATTATACAAAATAACAGGAAGTGAAGTGTTCTCTGCTACTTTCTTAAAGTGAGCAAAAAGTCCTTTTTGAGGTGGTTTGTTGTAATATGGAACGACCACCAAAACAGCGTCAACTTCTACTCTCTCTGCTTCTTTAGTAAGTTTAAGCGTATCTTCTGTAGAGTAGCTTCCTGTTCCAGCAATCACTTTTCCTTTTTCGCCTACAGCCTCCTTTACCGCTTTGAAAAGGGAAACTTTCTCCTCTTTACTGAGCGTAGGAGCTTCTCCAGTAGTCCCCGAAACAACAACGCCGTCGGAGCCATTTTCAACTAAATATCGAGCAAGCCTTTGGGCTTCTGAATAGTTAATTGTAAAATTATCATGAAAGGGAGTGACCATTGCTGTAAATAAGCTTCCTAAACTCATTTTACCTCCTATAGTCCTAAAAGTTTGTCCAACCCATACGTCAAACCAGGTCTCTTTTGAACTTCCAAAATTGCTCTTACCACCCCAGGCATGAAGGAGGTTCTGTCCATAGAATCGTGGCGAATGGTAAGAGTTTGCCCTTGCCCCCCAAATATTACTTCCTGGTGAGCTACCAGTCCTGGAAGCCGAACTGAATGAACCCTTACTTTGCCAGCTTTCCCTCCCCTCACCCCAGCAACAGATTCCTCCTCTGGTTCTTTTACACCTTCGCCAATAATAGAGGAAAGCATTTCCGCTGTTTTTAAAGAAGTACCTGAAGGTGCATCTGCTTTTTTCTCATGATGAAGCTCTATTATTTCCACGTGAGGAAAGAATTTAGCCGCTATTTCTGCCATTTTCATCATCAAAACAGCACCTAAGGCAAAATTTGGTGCAACTACAGCGTTAACTCCGTTTTCTCGGCAGAGACCTTCGATTTCCTTTAAGTTTTCCTCAGTTATACCTGTCGTTCCCACCACAGCGTGAACTTTATTTTTTAAATAAGTTTTTACATTCTCCATCACGCTTTTGGGATGAGTGAAATCCACAATCACTTCTGGATTCGTTTCTTCGATAGCTCTTTGTATGCTTGTATAGCACTTAACTCCCCATTTCTCACCTGAAGCTATCTCTCCTATATCTGCTCCTTCGTTTCTAATATCTATTCCAGCTACCAACGTCATTTCCGGATGAGCCCACACTGTTCTGCAAACTTCTTGCCCCATTCTTCCGCAGGCACCGCACACAGCTACTTTTACCAAAATCGCCACCTCTTCTCAACTGATTATAAAGAATGGCATTTCCAACCTCAACTGGCAATCTCGGAACTTTGTGAAGGACCTATGCCCACGATAATTAATTTTTCAGGAGAAAGCCAATTCTCTGCCACTTCGACTACCTCCTCCCGCACCACACTCTCAAGTTTCTGTATGAGCTCGTCAATAGAGAGGGCTTCTCCTTGAGAAAGATAAGCTTTCCCCAATCTATTCATTCTAGACGATGTGCTTTCCAAAGAAAGGACAAGATGCCCTTTTAAGTGGTCTTTTGCCCTTCGAATTTCTTTTTGCTTTAAGTTTTTAGTAATTTTAGAAATTTCTTCTCTTACTAGAGAGATAACAGTCTTTGCCTGCTTGGGGCTCGTGCCAACATAAATAGTAAAAAGTCCTGAGTCAGAGTAAAGGGTGTGATAGCTATACACCGAATAAGCCAATCCCCTTTTTTCTCTTATCTCCTGGAATAAACGAGAGCTCATACCCCCACCCAAAATCGTATCCAAAATCGCTAGCGCAAACCTTTTCGGATGATTAGCTGCAAAAACTTTTGCTCCAATACAGAGATGCATCTGCTCTGTCTTTTTTTCCTCGATATAGAGTTCTGGTGCTTTTTCCTCTGACAATTTTTCTTCGCAAACTGGGTTTGAGTTTTCTTTCAAAGCAGGGAGAGTATGCTCGATAAGCTCCTCATGAGAAATGTTTCCTGAAGCTACTAGAACCGTGTTCTTAGGCGTGTAGTGAGAACGGTAAAAAGAGAAAAGATCATCTCGTTGAATGGATAAAAGCGTTTCTTTTTTTCCCAAAACATTTTTACTCAAAGGATTACCTTTAAAAACTACTGAGGCGAAAAGGTCGTGGATCTTTTCATCCGGCGTATCTTCATACATAGCAATCTCTTCAAAAACCACCCTTTTCTCAGATTTAATATCTTTCTCCTTGAAGAGAGGGTTTTGCAACATATCGGAAATGACCTCAAGTCCTTTTGGAATATGCTCATCTAAAAGTCGAGTGTAAAAGCAAGTATATTCTTTGCTCGTAAATGCATTTATCTCTCCGCCTAAAGAATCAAAAATTTCTGATATCTTGAGAGCAGAATATTTTTTTGAACCTTTAAAAACAAGATGCTCAATGAAGTGAGAAATACCCAGAAGGTTTAAGGGTTCTTTTTTAGAACCGACTTTTATCCAGAATCCTAAAGCAACTGACCGAACAGAGGGGACTTCCTCAGTGAGAACAGTTATCCCTGAGGAAAGCCGAGAAAGTTTATAGAATTTATCTTCTGCCATGACCTCTTCTCTGTTTTTGGCTTTCTAAATACTCTACAGAAGCCAGGTTTATCCGTCCCAGATTGTCGATTTCTAAAACTTCAACCAACAGCTTGTCCCCTGGTTTTACACTTTCCTTAGCTGACCTCAGCCTCCTCGTAGTTAACCTAGAAATGTGAACTAAACCTTCTTTTCCAGGAAGTATTTCTACAAAGGCACCAAAGTCAGCTACCCTGGTCACTGTGCCCAAAAATCTTTCTCCTACCTTTACTTCCCTGACAATACTTTCAATAATCTCCCTTGCCTTTTCTGCTGACATTTCATCTTTCGAAGCAATGAATACTGTTCCATCCTGTTCTATATCAATTGTCACCCCAGTTTCATCAATTATACTTCTAATTCTCTTTCCACCCGGTCCAATAATATCGCCAATCTTATCAGGGCTCACAGTTAAAGTGTAGATTCGAGGAGCATAAGGAGAGAGTTTCTCCCGAGGCTTGTCAATAACAGAAAGCATCTTCTTCAGTATGAACATTCGAGCTTCTCTTGCCTGCTCTAATGCTTTCTCAATTATCTCAATTGTTAAACCTTTGATTTTAATATCCATTTGAAGAGCGGTAATTCCCTTTTCCGTCCCTGCCACTTTGAAGTCCATGTCACCAAGAGCATCTTCTACTCCCAAAATATCAGTGAGTATAGCCACTTTTTCCTTCTCTTTCACTAAGCCCATAGCAATTCCAGCTACGGGAGCTTTCATGGGTACACCTGCATCCATCAGAGCAAGTGTGCTTCCACACACGCTTGCCATGGAAGTGGAACCGTTTGATTCTAAAACTTCCGAAACTAGTCTTATGGTATAGGGAAATTCTTTTTCGGAAGGAAGAACAGGGACTAGAGCTCTCTCCGCAAGTGCTCCGTGGCCTATCTCTCGCCTTTTCGGACCTCTTAAAGAACGCACTTCTCCAGTACAGTAAGGAGGAAAATTGTAATGGTGCATGTATCTTTTGCTTTCTTCTGCTTCCAATGTGTCAAGAATCTGCTCCTCGGAAATAGTGCCTAAAGTTGCTACTGTAAGCACCTGCGTCTGTCCTCGGGTAAAAAGAGCGGAACCATGAGTTCGAGGAAGCACACCTACCTCAACACTTATTAGTCTTATTTCATCTGCCTTTCTGCCGTCAGCTCTTCTATTCTCCTCAATTATCATTCTTCTCATCTCTTCTTTTTCAATTTTTTTAAGAACTTCTTTGATGTCCGCTTCAGGGCCTAAAGTAGGAAGTCTTACCTCACCAAGTATCTCTTCCTCCTCCTGAAACAAAACAACTTCAAGTTTCTCTCCGTATTCAGGTAGAAGTTTTTCCACAATATCCTTTTTTATCTCCTCAAGCTTCTCTTCCCTCTCCTTTTTATCTTTAATTCTCACCGCCTTATTTATTTCTTCCCCTGCCAACTCTCTAACCTTTCTCTCAATCTCCGGATCAACTTCATGAAGCTCTACCCCCATTTTTGGCTTTGCAATTTTTTCAGCTATACTTTTTTGAAAATCAATTATTTGAGCTATGCTCTCTAGCGCTTCTTTAAATGCACTGAGAATGTCTGCCTCAGAAACCTCCTTAGCTCCTGCCTCTACCATTAATAAGCCAATCTTTCTTTCTCCATTTTCAAAATACTCTCGACCAGCAACGACAAGGTCGAGTTCGCTGAATTCTAACTCTTGATAGGTAGGATTTATGACCCATTTCCCCCCTATTCTCCCTACTCGAACTGCTCCTATGGGTCCTTCGAATGGGATATCGGAAGTATAGAGAGTAAGAGAAGCCCCGTTTAAGGCCAGTATGTCAGGAGGATTAATTTGGTCTACAGAGAGCATAGTGGCGATTATTTGAACTTCGTTTCGAAATCCATCGGGAAAACAGGGTCTAATGGGCCTGTCAATCAATCTGGCAGTAAGAATGGATTTTTCACTCGGCCTTCCCTCTCGGCGGAAAAAACCTCCTGGAATCTTCCCAGCTGCATACATTTTTTCCTCTACTTCTACCGTGAGAGGAAAGAAATCCACTCCTTCACGCCTTTCCTTAGAAGCAACTGCTGTAACCAAAATAGTCGTATCCTCACAAGAGATTAAAACAGCTCCATTTGCCTGCTTAGCAACTCTTCCTATCTCTACAGAAATCGTTTTGCCACCCATATTTAATTCACTTTTAAAAACGCCTTCATTCATTTAAACCTCCAAAAAATTTTGGGAAAAATTAACGATGTCTTCTCTCTAATTCTCTCTCTACATCAACAAAGTTGATGTCTTTATAAGCAAGTAACACTATAAGATGATACATAAGATCTGAAGCTTCTTCAATCGTTCTCCCTCTACCTTCCTCTTGAGCAGCCTTTATTAGCTCTTTAGCTTCCTCTCTTATTTTTTCGGATATTTTATCCAAGCCCTCTTTTAATAAAGAGGCTGTGTATGAATTAGGAGGCAGGTTTTTCTTCCTTTCTTTTATTACCTCCTCCAAAACCCTTAAAAAAGAAAGCCAGGGTTTTTTATACTCTTTACTAGGTGAAGTAATAGAGCGAAAAAAACAGCTTTTTTCTCCAGTATGGCAGGCAACTCCCACCTGTTTCACCAAAGCAAGAAGCGTATCTTCGTCGCAGTCATATCTCAAGTCTTCTATTATTTGCACATTACCAGAAGTCTCTCCTTTTTGCCAAAGTTTTTGACGACTTCGACTGAAAAACCAGGTTCTTTTAGTCTCCAAAGTTTTATCAATTGACTCTTTATTCATATAGGCGACCATTAAAACTTCACCGGTCTCAACGTCTTGAACAACACAAGGGATGAGACCTTTCTCATTAAATTTTAAATTCGCCATTTCATACCTCCCAATCAAGTCTTACTGGAATTCCTTGAGAAGCTAAATATTCTTTAACTTCTCGAATACGAAGTTCCCCATAATGAAAAAGAGAAGCTGCTAAAACAGCATCTGCATCAGCTTTTTTGATAATTTCTGCGAAATGTTCCAATTTTCCTGCTCCTCCGGAAGCAATCACTGGGATGTTAACTGCTTGAGAAATGCTCCTGGTAAGTTCTATATCGTATCCTTTTTTTGTCCCGTCTCTATCCATACTGGTAAGAAGAATTTCCCCCGCTCCTAACTGTTCGACTTTTTTTGCCCACTCTACAGCCTCTATTCCCGTTGCCCTTCTCCCCCCGTGAGTGTATACTTCCCATTTCTGATTCCCACTCCTTTTTGCATCGATAGCTACTACAATACACTGAGAGCCGAATTTTTCAGCTGCTTCTTGTATAAACCTCGGATTCTGAACAGCAGCTGTATTTATAGATACTTTGTCGCAGCCGGTCTTTAAAAGATTTCTAATGTCCTGGAGAGTTCTAACTCCTCCTCCCACTGTAAAGGGAATAAAAACTTTCTCTGCAGTTCTGGCTGCTACATCAATTATTGTCTTTCTCTCTTCATGAGAAGCTGTTATATCCAGAAAAACAATTTCATCTGCCCCTTCTCTATCATAAAGAGAAGCCAGCTCTACTGGATTGCCAGCATCTTTAATATTTACAAATTTAACCCCTTTTACAACTTTTCCTCGATCGACGTCCAGGCAGGGAATGACTCTTTTACTCAACATCTCCGGCAATCTTTAAAGCTTCTCTGATATCAATAGTCTTTTCGTAAATAGCTTTACCGATTATCGCCCCCTCCAATCCTAAAGGTTCTAATTGCTTGAGCCTAACAATATCATTAAGGTCTTTAATTCCCCCGGAAGCAATTACCTTTATTTCACTCTCCTCAAGCAGCTTTTTTATTCCGCTCACATTAACTCCCCTTAAAGTTCCATCAACTGATATATCTGTATAAATAATGGTTTTAATTCCAATCATTCCTAACTCTTTCACCAGCTCTTTCGGTTTAAGCTCAGTCTTTTCTCTCCACCCTTTAACGCTTACCTTCTCTCCTTTCACATCTATAGCAGCCACAACCCGCTCTCCAAACTTTTGAGATGCCTCAGCTAAAAGTTCTGGAGCATCCACTACCGAAGTTCCCAGAACTACACGGTTCACCCCAGCATTAAAAAGTTTCTCTATAGTAAGCATGGTTCTTACTCCTCCTCCAAATTGAATTTCAAGCTGCGTATATAAAATTATCCTCTCTAAGGTCTCCCAGTTTTTAATCTTCCCCTCCACTGCTCCATTTAAATCAACAACATGAATTCTCCTTACACCATTTTCCTGAAAGTAAATCGCTGCATCTAAGGGGTCATCGTAGTAGACCTTAGGCTTATCCAACCTTCCTTGAAAGAGTCGTACGCACTTTCCATCCAAGATATCTATGGCAGGGTATATTTTCATAATAGACTCCTAAAGTTTTCTAAAACTTTTAACCCCAATCTACCGCTTTTTTCAGGGTGAAACTGCACCCCAAAAATGTTTCCTCTTTCAACTGCAGCAGTAATCTTCACTCCATAGTCAGTATATCCAACTCTCACCTTCTCTTCCGGTTTTGCATAATAAGAATGGACGAAATAAAAGAAACTTCCTTCATTAATTCCCTTAAAGAGCAGAGAGTTGTTTTCATAAAATACCTTGTTCCAACCCATGTGAGGCACTTTATTTTTGGGAGGAAGTCTTTTAACAGCTCCTTTAAAAAGAGAAAAACCTTTCACTCTTCCCTCTTCGCTGTAAGAAAAAAGCATTTGCATACCTAAGCAAATTCCAAGGTAAGGCCGACCCTTTCTCAAAAAGAAAAGTATAGGGTCAACTAAACTTTTCTTTTCCAGGTTCTCCCGACAATCTTTGAAGGCACCTACTCCAGGGAGGACAAGAGCAGAAGCAGATTCAATTTCCTTAGGGTCGCTTGAAACTTTAACCTTACAACCTAAAAACTCAAATGCCTTCTCCACGCTTCTCAAATTGCCCATTCCATAATCAACGATAACTATCAATCCATTACTCCTTTAGTAGATGGCAGTTCTTCATCTCTCCTTTTCACTGCCATTTCCACAGCTTTTGCTAATCCTTTAAAAACTGCCTCCATTATATGGTGAGCATTTCTTCCTTCCAAAGATTTGATGTGCAGGGAAATTGCTGCATGATTAACAAAAGCGTGAAAGAAGTCGATAAAAAGGTCTGCTTCAAAGTTTCCGATTTTCTCTTGGGGAAAAGATACTTGATAAGAGAGATGGGGGCGGCCACTAATATCCAGAGAAACCATAGCTAAAGCTTCATCCATGGGAACGATACTAAAACCAAAGCGGTTTATACCTTTTCTGTCTCCAATAGCTTCTCGAAATCCCTGCCCTAGAACTATGCCTACATCTTCAACAGTATGGTGGGCATCAACTTCAAGGTCACCTTGAGCTTTAAGATTTAAGTTAATTCTGCTGTGCTTAGCTAGTAATTCTAACATGTGATCTAAAAATGGCAGGCCAGTTTGAATTTCGCCCCTTCCACTCCCATCAATTTCTATATAAAGCTCAACCGACGTTTCTTTGGTTTTTCTTTTTACCTCTGCTTTTCTCACTCTTTACCTCCTTAATAATAAATTTGACTATCTCTTTAGAACTTTGAGAAAGAATAGATACGCCCTCTCGCATATATTTTTCAAGTTCATCTCCTTTCACTACCATTGCCGACAAAACTTTTCTTTTTCTCGCTATTTTAGCGAACTCTTTCACCATTAACCAATCATCAAATGAATCCCCAATGTAAACTGCAACTTTAGATCCCAACACTTCTGTGAGAAAGAGAAGTGCCTCGGGATTAGGCTTAGGAGGGAAAGTTCCATCATCAACAATTAGTGCCTTTGGCAAAAGTAAACTTTGTAGGGAACATTTCTTTACAGCATAATCTGCTTCTTCTCGTGTTCTTCCTGTTATTAAGCCGATTTTCCCGTTGAAAAACTTTAAATCATCATGAGAAATAATTACTTTTTCCTTTTCAATAAGGCCTTTTCTCACAAAAAATTTCGGTTCAAAACCGTAAAGCTCTTTGCAATTTTCTTTTCCCGCATATATTTCTTGAAAAATTCTTTTGGTTACGTCAAAGGGTGCTTTTTTTAATAAACTCTTCCCCTTCTCGCCTCCAATGTTTTCAAAGTATTTAAGAGCACCTTTCAAGCCCCCACCATTTCTTTCAACCTCATCTAGCCAGTGAGAAAGGTGTTCTTTTCTTCTACTTAACTGTGTAAAGCTTTCATCTCCCTTAAGAATATAGTAAAGGAAGAATATCACAGCAGTTTGGGTAAGCTCCCAATCATTATTGAACCCCCTTCGCTGCTTAAAAAGCTTTACATCTTCAGGCAATAAGGGTCGTTCTCCCCCTTTTATCCCAAAAATTCTTTTTAAAACCTTAAAAGTAGTAAGGGAAATTGTTTCTTGAAAAGATTTTGTCACATCAATAAGGACACCGTCGATATCGAACAAAAGGGAATCTATTTTTCTAATTTCTACTTTGTCTTTTTTCTCTACCCACAAACTATTCTTTTTTATATATCTCAAAACTCCTTTCCCCTTCTCAACTTTGCAGAGTAAGCATGAGCTTTAAAACCTTCTATCTGTGCCAATTTCTCTATATATGAAGAGAGAGTTTTAATCCCATCTGAACTCAAGAAAACGAAGCTATTCCTTTTCAAAAAAGTAGTTACGGAAAGGGGTGAAGAAAAACGAGCTGCTCGTCCAGTGGGAAGCGTATGACTCGGGCCAGCAATATAATCCCCTGCAGAGACAGGACTTGACTCTCCAATGAAAATTGCTCCTGCATTGTTTACTTCCTCAAGATAAGAAAGAGGTTCTTCAGTTAAAATTTCAAGATGCTCTGGTGCAATAAAATCCACCACTTCTACTTCTTTACCTCTGGGAACGAGAGCTATAAAAATCTGAGAAAGGACGTTATCGCCCATTTTTAACTCCTGAACTAACTTTTCTAAATCCTCTTTCACTTTCTCAGCTAACTTTTTCGAAGATGTGACTAGGAAAGCTTTAGAGTCTTCCCCATGCTCAGCTTGAGAAAGAAGGTCTGAAGCAACCAGCAAATGATCTGCAGTTTCGTCTGCTAAAATAACAATCTCACTCGGTCCAGCAAGGGTATCAATTCCTACCTCTCCGTAGAGAATTTTCTTTGCCACAGTCACATAGACGTTCCCTGGCCCTGCAATGAGGTCAACTGGTTTTATGGTTTCGGTGCCAAAAGCTAAAGCGGCAATAGCCTGAGCTCCTCCTACTCGATAAACCTCTCTTATTCCCACTTTAGCACAGGCAGCTAAGATAAATCTGTTTATTTCTCCACCTTTTTCAGGAGGCACACAAACAGCAATTTCCTTTACCCCCGCTACAATAGCCGGAACTGAGTTCATCACTAAAGTAGAAGGATAAGGAGATTTTCCTCCAGGAACATATATCCCCACCCTGTGAATGGGCTTTACGATTTGCCCTAACAAACTGCCAATTTCATCACAGAAAAACCAGGTTTTCTCAACTTCATTTTGGTGAAAGCGTTTGACTCTCTCGATCATAACATCAAGAGCTTGAGATTCCTCTTCGGAAAGAGAGGTTAAAGCCTCTTCGATAACTCTCTCCTCAACCTGAATTCTTGACTTATCCAAATTCACTTGGTCAAATCGAAAAGTATATTCAACAACTGCCTTATCTCCCCTCATCCTTACATCGTCAATTATTCTCTTGACAGAAGTTTCTACTTCGCGGGGAAATGATGACTTGCGCAAAGCAAAAGTCTTTTCCAAGCTTTTAGGGTCAGTTGATGAAATCTCAATGAAAGTAATCAACTTTCCTCCTTCTAAACACAGCGATAGAATAGCGGAGCTAAAACAGTTAGGTCAAGGACAATCAGGTTACCCTTTAGTGATAATAACGTTTCTCTCGCCTAAAAGATATTTCAACTCTGCAATAAGCGGACTTGCTAAATCAACGCTGTAATTTTCATTCAACTTAAATGATTTACGTTTGCCGTTTTCAAAAAGGTGAACATAAACGGGAACATTTCCTCCATACCTGGGGATAATTCTCTTTAACTCATTTTGAAGCTCTGGGGTGAGTTTCCTGGCTTCGATTTTCAAATGTAAGCCGCTTACCTTTAACTTGCTCTTTGGCTTCTCTACCATCCCCCTTTCAATCTCCTCCAACGTATAAATTCTCTGAGCAATCACTTTTATCTCCTGCCTCTCTTCACTGATATTGGTTCTTCCTGAAACTGCAACTATCTTGTCGTAGTCAACTTTCTCCTGATTTTCAGAGAGAACTTTAGGAAAGACGATAACCTGAATAGAGCCTTCTAAATCATCAAGAGTTAAAGTAAGCATCGCCTCTCCCTTCTTAGTAAAAGACCTTCTAAGATGAGATATAATTCCTCCTACGCAAACTTCCTGCCCTTCCTTCACTTCTTCTAGTTCTGAACTGGAATGGGTAATTGCTCCTTCAACAACTTCTTTAACTGAGAGAAGGGGATGGTCACTTACGTAAACACCCAACATCTCCTTTTCCATGCTCAAAAGCTTGTTCCCCTCAAATTCTTTCTTTCCTTTCTCTTCAAGCTTCTCTCCTATTCTCACTTCAAAAAGGGCGAACTGACCATTTCGCATCTCTTTTTGCTTTCTTTGAGCTTGGGTTGAAAATTTCTCATAGTTCTCCAAAAGATACATCCTCTTATAACCTAAAGAATCGAAAGATCCTGCTTTAATCAGACTTTCAAATGCTCTTTTATTCAAAACAGACATATTTACCCTCTCGCAAAAATCGCCAATAGATTTGAATGGTTCTTTCCCCCTTCCCTCGATAATTTTCTCTACCACGCTTTCACCCACATTTCGAATGGCAGAGAGACCAAACCTGATGCAGCCTTTTTCCACAGTAAAATCCTTCTCACTTGAGTTAACATCTGGAAGAAGCACCTTTATTCCTCTCTTCCTTGCCTCGTTTATGTAAAGAGCTACCTTATCCTGATCATCTTTTACACTGGTGAGAAGTGCAGTCAAAAATTCGAGCGGATAATGCTCTTTAAGATACGCAGTTTGATATGCAAGATAAGCATAAGCAGCAGAATGGCTTTTATTGAAGGCATACTCTACAAAAGGAGCTACCATGTCAAAAATGCGGCTAGCTTCTTCTTTGCTCACGCCATTTTCAACTGCCTTTTTAACAAACTTTTTCTTCTCTTTTTCCCAAACACCTTTCTCTTTCTTGCTTATCGCTTTTCTCAAAATGTCAGCTTCTGCTAAAGAGTATCCTGCAAGTGCACTGGCAATCCCCATCACCTGCTCTTGATAAACAATAGTGCCATACGTTTCTTTCAAAATCGATTCCAAGGCTGGATGAGGATAGCTCACTTTTTTGCGCCCATGTTTTCTCTCGATGAAATCCTGAACCATTCCACTCTTTAGAGGACCTGGCCTATTAAGAGCGTTAGCAGCAATGATATCCTCAAACTGCGTTGGTTTTAGTTCCTTTAAAAGAGTTCTCATTCCCGGCTTTTCCAGCTGGAAAACACCCACGGTTTCACCTTTAGCGATAAGTTCATAAGTTTTTTTATCATCGAGAGGGATTGAATCAATATCTAGTTTAATTTCTCTGTTCTTTTGAATCAAATTTAGAGTTTCTTCGATTACAGTAAGAGTTCTCAATCCCAGAAAGTCCATCTTCAAAAGCCCCAGCTTCCCTAAGGGTCCCATGGAGAATTGGGTTACAACTTCACCTTCTCCTTTCTTCTGAAGAGGTACATATTTCGTCAGTCTTTCCTGAGAAATCACAACTCCAGCTGCGTGAATAGAATCCTGTCTGGCAAGTCCTTCCAGCCTTTTTGCTGTATTTAAAATCCTTTTTGCTTCAGCATCTTTTTCATAAACCTCCTTAAGCTCCTTAACTTCTGCCAAAGACGCTTCTATTGAATGGCGGCTGATGAGTTTTGCGATTCTGTCAACCTGACCATAAGAGAATCCCAAAACTCTTCCTGCATCTCGAGTAGCTGCCCTCGCTTTGAGAGTGGAAAATGTTATGATTTGAGCTACCCTATCTTTCCCATATTTCTCCTTTACATATCTCAGAACTTCATCTCTTCTGTCTTCACAGATGTCTATATCAATATCAGGCAATGTCTTTCTCTCTGGATTCAAAAATCGTTCAAACAAAAGACCGTATTCAAGAGGATTTATATTTGTAATACCCAGCACATATGAGACAAGGCTTCCTGCAGCAGAACCTCTTCCAGGGCCAACTCTAATTCCGTTTTCTCGAGCAAACTTTATTACGTCCCAGATAATAAGAAAATATCCAGCAAATCCCATTTCCTCAATTACTTTTAGTTCTTCTTCTAGTCTTTCCTCAGCTTTTTGAGAAACATTCTCCCCAAATCTCTCTTTAATCCCTTCTAAGCAGAGTTTCCTTAAGTAGGAATTTAGGTCATAACCTTCAGGAACTTTATATTTGGGCAGGTTAATCTTTCCAAAGTCAAATTTTATATTCACTCTCTCCGCCAAAACCAAGGTATTTTTAATAGCTTCGGGAAACTCTGTAAACCTTTCCCACATCTCCTGAGGCGACTTAAGGTAGAAATCCCCACTTTTAAAGGTTAACCTGTCTTCGTCATCCAAGGTTGCGTTGGTTTGAATGCACAGAAGAACCTCGTGAGCGTTTCTGTCTTCAGGGTAGATATAGTGAACGTCATTTGTCGCCACCAGGGGAATGGAAAGCTTTTTGCTCAAATTTACAACTTCTTTAAGCACCTTTTTCTGTTCTGTAAGTCCGTGATCCATCAGTTCAAAGTAGAAGTTTCCCTCTCCAAAAATGTCTTTATAAACTTGAGCCGCTTCTTTGGCTTCATCAAGCTTATCTGAGAGAATGAGGCGGGGCACTTCACCAGCGAGACAAGCAGAAAAACCTATTAAACCTTTGGAATACTCTGAGAGAAGTTCTTTATCCACACGAGGTTTGTAGTAGTATCCCTCAAAGTAGCTGCGCGTCACAATTTCCAGAAGATTTTGATAACCTTCATTATCTTGAGCCAAGATGAGTAAGTGATGAGGCGACTCGTCTTTCTTAGTTTTCTCAAAACGGCTTCGGGGAGCAACATAGAGTTCACAACCGATGATAGGTTTGATTCCCTTTTCCTCGCAAGCTTCATAAAAATCGATCACTCCGTACATTACTCCATGGTCAGTAAGAGCTAGAGCATCCATTTCCATGCGCTCAGCTGCCTCGACCAAATCTCTTATTCGAGCAGCACCATCTAGAAGAGAATATTCAGAATGTACATGTAAATGAATGAAATTTTTTTTAGCCACGCCGTAATTCTAGCACACAAAAGTGACAAAAAACTTCAAAGGAGTTAAAATTGGATTGTTATATTCCCTGCTAAATAGAGCTTTTTTTTAAAAGCGAGAGAGCTTTTCGAATTCTTTGAAGAGTTCTTTCTTTCCCTAAAATTTCTAGGCTCTCGTAGAGAGGCGGAGAAACCCTCTTGCCAGTTACAGCTACTCTTATAGGCTGAAAAAGCTGCTTCTTTTTTACTTTTAGTTTTTTTGCTATATCTTTCAACTTTTCCTCAATCCTAGAAGCTTCAAACTTTGAGATGCCTTCCAAGGTTTTATAAGCTTCCGTAAGAATTTCCGGCACCCCATCCTTTTTCATAATCTTTTCCCAAGATTCAGAATCGAAATCTAACTTCTCCGTAAAAATAAAATCAACCCACTCAACTATCTCACTTAAAAGGTTGATTCTCTCTTTCACCATAGGAACTATCTTTTTTACTAGTTCAATATCTACTTTTTTTCCAGGAAATCCATTCTCAATATAGGGTAAAAGGAGAGAAGCAAGCTCATTATTGGCTAGTTGTCTGATATAATAACCATTCATCCAATTTAGCTTAGGAATGTCGAAAACAGCCGCGTTTTTAGAGACTTTTTCTAAGGAGAATTTTTCCTTGAGTTCATCCAGCGTAAAGAGTGTGGTTTTATCATCATATGACCAGCCGAGAAGTGCAAGATAATTGACTAAAGCGTGGGGGAGATAGCCTTTCTCGCGGTACTGCCAAATGGCTGTATCTCCGTGCCTTTTTGAGAGAGGTTTTTTATCAGGACCAAGTATCATAGGCAAATGTGCAAATTGTGGAATTTCAAAACCTAACGAGCGATAAATTAAAATTTGCTTAGGAGTATTGGAAAGATGGTCATCTCCTCTGATTACATGCGTGATTTTCATTAAGGCATCATCAATTGCAGCAGCTAAATTATAAGTGGGAGTCCCATCGGAGCGAAGGATTATAAAATCATCCATTTCTGAGTGATTAAAACGCACACTTCCTCGGATGATATCATTTACAATAGTAGTTCCACTTAAAGGAGTAGTAAACCTTACAGCCGGACGAGGATTTTTTTTCCTTTCCTCTTCAATTTGAGAAAGGGAGAGGTTTCGACAGCGCCGAGTGTATCGAAAGGAAATGCCTTTTTGCTTTGCTTTTTCTCTTTCTCTTTGCAACTCCTCTAAAGTACAGAAACAGTAATAGGACTTCCCTTCTTGTAGGAGTCTTTTTACAAAACGCTGATAAATTTCTCCTCTCTCTGTTTGACGATAAGGACCATGATCTCCACCCACATCTGGACCTTCATCCCAAAAAAGGCCTAACCAGCGAAGGTCTTCTTTGATAGACTCGATTGCTTCCTCTGTAGAACGAGTACGGTCAGTATCTTCGATTCTTAAAATGAATTTTCCTTTATTTTTTTGGGCAAAGAGAAAGTTATATAGAGCTGTTCTTGCTCCGCCTAAATGAAGATCTCCTGTTGGGCTAGGAGCAAACCTTACCCGCACCATTTTTATTTCCATATAATAGTGATTTTATCCCCAGAGCTCAATGAAAAATTTTTGCTTGCACTTTCCTGATTGACTGCCAGAGATAAAAATCCTGAGGAATCAAGGAAGAAAAGGGCTTCTCCCTTCTCCACCTCACCAAAGGTTGAGAGAAAAGGAAAGGAAGAGCCGAGCTCGCAAACGTAGATTTTACTTCCTCTTCCTAAACCCCACTTTTTTACTTCTTCCTTTTTCAAGTTAAACCTCAGTGTGCCAAAGTCATCCACATCTATGCATTCCACCCGGTAACCGCCTAAAATTCCCTCCGGTTTACTCCAAGGAGAAAGAGAAAAGTCCATTAATACTTTTCCCACTTTTTCAAACCGTTCTCCCAGAGCCAGTTTAGCTGCCATCGGAGAAAAAATATCACGAGCATGAAAAGTGGAAGAAGTTGGCTTTAACCAGTGAACCTCACTAATTTCCCTTACCTCAACTATACCCTGTTCCTCAGCTGCTGGGATTAAAACACCATTATCAGGACCAACAAAAAAACTTCCCTTCTCCGTTTTGACAGCAATAGCTTTCCTCTCCGTTCCTACTCCCGGGTCGACTACTGCTAAATGAACAGAAGATGGAAAGTATCTTGAAGCGCAGAGAAGAACAAAAGCTCCTTTTCTCACATCGAAATGCGGAATTAGATGGGTGATGTCAACTATTTCTACATGGGGAGCAATGCTTTTAATAACACCTTTACACGAGGCAACATACTCCTCTTTTAACCCAAAATCGGAGAGGAAAGTGATAATCAATCTTCTTTACACCGTCCAGAATCGTTTTCCAATCTCACTTTGTCTTCTTCTTCAGTGTAGCCAAAAGCGATTTCCAAGACTCTTCCTTCTCGGTCATCTGAGATTATCATGTGTTTCTCCTCTGCCGGGATTACAAACTCATCGCCGGGTTTTGTCTCATAAATCTTGTTTCCAATTTGCACCTTGAGTCCCTCGTCAAGTATTATCCACATTTCATCCCGAAGATTATGATAATGAAGACTCGTTTTTTGGTGAGGATAGACAGTTATCAGCTTTACTGAGCAAGTCTGGCTAAAAGCCAGCTGTTTAAAAAAACCCCACGGTTTCTTGACCAACATTTTTTAAATTATACCAATAAATAAAGTCTGGTGTCTGACACCGGACACATTGATGAACAGGGAAAATCAACTTTCACTGCATAAATTTCCTCCTAAAAAGTAGTGTATAAGTTCTAAATTGATTTCAAAAGATTTGCCATCTCTATGGCTGAAAGCGCTGCTTGAAATCCTTTGTTTCCAGACTTTGTTCCTGCCCTCTCAATTGCTTGCTCCAAAGTATCTGCTGTGACGATACCAAAAGAAACCGGCACTCCTGTTTCCAAGCTCACTCTAGCAATCCCTTTGGCTGTTTCTGAAGCAACATATTCAAAATGTGGTGTTTCACCTCTGATGATGGCTCCTAAAGCAATGACGGCATCGTATCTTCCTGAATCTGCTAGTTTCTTCGCCACTAGAGGAATTTCGTAAGAGCCGGGTGTCCAGACAATATCTAAGTTTTCCTCTTTTCCTCCATGCCTCTTTATGCAGTCCAAAGCTCCTTCGAGTAAGCGTTTTGAGAAAAAGTCATTAAACCTACTCACCACAAGGGAAAATTTTAAATCTTTAGCAATAAGACTGCCTTCATAACTTTTCACTTTTCCTCACTCCCTTCCTCTAAATGATGATTGAGCTTCTTCTTCTTGGTCTCAAGGTAATGACGGTTATAAGCTGTTACCTCTCCTAGAAGAGGAACTCTCTCCACTACTTTCAATCCATACCCCTCAAGACCTACTATCTTCCGAGGATTGTTTGTTAAAAGCCTCATGTTAGTAACGCCTAAATCGACCAGAATTTGCGCTCCTACGCCATAATCTCTCAAGTCAGGTGGGAAGCCGAGAACCTCGTTAGCTTCCACAGTATCTTTACCTTCTTTGTCTTGAATCTCATACGCTCGGAGCTTATTCAAAAGCCCTATCCCTCTCCCCTCATGCTTAGTTATGTACAGAAAGACACCGCAATCTTCTTTGGAAATAATTTCTAATGCTCTTTCAAGCTGGCTTCCACAGTCACACTTTAGAGAATGGAAAACGTCACCTGTTAAACACTCAGAGTGAACACGAACTAAAACATGAGAAGAACTCTTAATCTCACCCTTTACCAGCGCTATGTGTTCGCTTTTATCAAGCCTATACTCATATCCGATAGCTTTAAAAATGCCAAATCGGGTAGGCAAATTAACTTCTGCCACTCGCTTTACCAACTTTTCCCTTCTTAATCGATACCGAATAAGATCTGCGATGGTAATTACCCTTAAGTTAAACTTTTCTGCTACTTTCAGCAGATCAGGAAGGCGTGCCATTGTTCCGTCGTCCTTCATGATTTCGCAAATTACACCAGCAGGGAACAAACCAGCCAATCTTGCCAAATCCACTGCAGCTTCTGTATGACCAGCTCTTTCCAAAACTCCGCCCTTCTTTGCTCTTAAAGGAAAAACGTGACCGGGCATAATGATATCTTCAGGTTTCGTCTCTGAACTCACTAAAGCTTTTATAGTAGCAGCTCTATCGTAAGCAGAAATCCCCGTGGTAATTTTCCCCTTCACCCCTACAGAGACTGAAAAAGCAGTTTCAAACGCAGATGTATTTAATGACTCGGGAACCATGGGCGGAATCTTCAACTCGTCTAGTCTATCTGGTTCGCAAGGCATACAGATTAATCCTCTACCGTGTTTAGCCATAAAATTAATTGCTTCAGGCGTAACTTTCTCTGCTGCCATTACAAAATCTCCTTCGTTCTCTCTATCTTCATCATCCACTACAATTACCATCTTTCCTTTCTTTATTTCTTCTATTGCTTCCTCAATCTTGGCAAAAGCCATCTAGCTACCTCCTAACTTTCTAATAAGCTCTTCGTATGTAAGTTTTTTAGGCTTTTCCATTAAGCTTTCCACATATTTGCCAATGATATCCACCTCAATATTCACCTTCGAACCCACACCTTTTAAACCTAAAGTCGTAGTCTTTGCAGTGTGGGGTATGATGTAAACAATAAAGAAATCACCCTTAATAGAGGCCAAAGTTAAGCTTACTCCATCTACAGCTATGGAGCCACGGGGAATAAGGTATCTGGAAAGCACTTGAGGGATTTTAATGGAAACTGCTGTCATTCCTGAAATTTTTTTTCTCTCGGCAATAACTCCTATTCCATCAACATGACCTGTAACCAGATGCCCTCCCACTCTACCTGAAAATTGAAGCGCTCTTTCCAAATTCACCAAATCACCCGGTTTAATCTCACCAATAGTGGTTGAATTTAAGGTGTGAGGTGAAACTTCAACTGTGAAAGAACTTCTTTCTTTTTTCACCACTGTAAGGCAAACGCCATTTACGGCAATGGACTCGCCAATAGTAAGTCTAGAAGCAAGTCGAGAGGCTAGAATCTTTAAAATGCCCATCCCTTTTCTCCGCTCAAATCTTTCTACTCCTCCCAGTTCTTCAATTAAACCAGTGAACATATCTTCTCCCTGTAGTAAGTGAGCATAACGTCTTCTTCTAAAACCTTCACGCCTTTAAAGTGCATTCTGGGAGCTTGAGATAGTAGAAAGCCATAGTCCGTTAGAAGGGAAAAGTTACCACCTAAGAAGAGAGGAGTTATGAAAACCACTAACTTATCCCAAAGCGACTCTCTTATAAGTGAAGAGGCAAGCTTTGCTCCTCCCTCCACCAAGAGGGATGTTACTTCCATAGAACCCAAAACTTTTAGCACCTCTTTTAAGTTGAGCAAACCTCCATTTTTAGAGACTTTTTTAACAGCTACCCCTTTCCTTTCCAAATCTTTTATCCTCTCTTCAGGTGCTTCCTCAGAAGTAAAGATAATAGTAGGAATTTCTCTTGCTGTTTTCACTAGATATGAATCAGTGGGAATCCTAGCAAAAGCATCAAGAACCACTCTTTTTAAAATTTTATCTTTAAAGTTAAGCCTTACAGTTAAATTTGGATCATCCTTTATTACCGTATCTACTCCCACCATAATGGCATCGCTTTCATACCGCAGTTTATGCGTAAGAAAAAGCGATTCCTCTGAGGAAAGGTATTTTGAATTTCTCTTATAGTCAGCTATCTTTCCATCGACACTAAAAGCAAGCTTAAGAGTAACGAAAGGAATTTTCTTGGTAATATACTTAATATATGCTTCGTTCATCTCCTTGAGTTCTTCCTCTAAAAAACCACACTCTACCAAAATTCCTCTTTCTTGGAGATATGAAATTCCCTTACCGTTAACTTTAGGGTTGGGATCTTTCATGCCTACATAAACTCTTCTCACCCCAGCTTTTATAATCTCTTCAGTGCAAGGTGGTGTACGACCATGAAAGTTGCAAGGTTCAAGAGTGACATAAAGGTCAGCTCCCCTAGCCATATCTTTTGCCTCTCTTAAAGCCAAAATTTCAGCGTGAGGAAGACCAGCTCCTTCATGATACCCATTCCCCACAATGTTGCCCTCTTTAACAACTAAAGCTCCCACCATGGGATTGGGACTTGTTTCCCCCTTTCCTTTCTCTGCTAATTTTTTCGCTTCCCACATAAACCAGTTATGCATTTTTAAATAATAACGCTAGGGAGAAGACCTGGCAAAATCCAGCTTTCTCCCATTCAGACTCTTAGTACCAGAATTTCACCAGTTCAAACAGGCTCGCGGACTTTCACCGCCGCTCGGAAATTCCATCCTGCCCTGAAAGCTTTTCCCATATATATTTTTTACAATTCTAACACTATTTTACTTTTCAGCAGCTTTTCTTATCTCCAAAAGGGCTTTTTTTCTGTTCTCTGTTCCAAAAATAGCATATCCTGCCACTAATATCTCTGCTCCAGCTTTCACTACCTCTCCTGCATTTGCCGAGCTGATACCTCCATCAACCTCAATGGGAATTTCGTAACCTCTTTTCCTTAGAACCTCTTTTAAATGCTTTATTTTTGAAACTGTTTGAGGTATAAACTCCTGACCTCCAAAGCCAGGATTAACTGACATCACTAAAATGTAATCTACTTCGTCCAAGATATAAGCAAGCATATTTAGAGGAGTGGCTGGATTTAAAGCTACTCCTGGCTTTGCACCTAAATCTCTGATTTTTTCCAAAAGACGGTGCAGATGATACGTCGCTTCTGGATGAACGGAAACGTAGTCAGCCCCTGCTTGAATAAAAGCTTCAACATATTCTTCAGGCTTCTCAATCATCAAATGAACATCAAGAGGAAGCTTTGTAGAGTTCTTTATCGTCCTTATGATGAACGGTCCAATCGTAATGTTGGGTACGAAGTGTCCGTCCATCACATCTACATGAAGTAAGTCTGCTCCTCCCTCTTCAATCTCTTTAATCTCATCTGAAAGCTTTGAAAAGTCTGCAGAGAGTAAAGAGGGTGCAATTAAAACTTTTCCCACATCTCCTCCTTCTGAGACTAACTATTTTAAGAAAGCTTTTTAAAGAAATCTACTAGTTGAAGAACTCTCCTTCCTCTATGTGGTATCCTCGAACGAATTCCTCTCCACTCATCTCTCCCTTTCCCTCTGGTTTAAGTCTTTCTATCTTCAGGCTTCCTTTTCCTGTAGAAACGATTAACCCACGCTTAGGATGGGCGAAAATCACCTCTCCAGGTCTTCCTTGAATCTCTTCCAAGCTTGCTCTGAGGATTTTTACCTCTTTCCCTTTGAAAAAGGTTTTAGCGCCAGGCTTAGGAGAAAGTGCTCTTATTAAATTCCTTATTTTATCGGCATTTTCCTTCCAAACGATAAATGTCTTTTCCTTCTCTATCTTGGGAGCATAAGTAGCTTTGGAATGGTCTTGAGGAACAGGCTTAATCATTCCATCCTCTAATTTTCTTAATACTTCAAGGAGTAAATTCGAACCTGCAGCAGCTAGCTTCTTCTCCAGTGAGCCGTAATCATCATCTTCCTCAATAGCCACTTCCAGAGAGGCATATATATCGCCTGCGTCCATCTCTTCCGAAAGCTTGATGATACTTACTCCTGTCACCCTCTCCCCCTGAATAATAACTCTCTGAATAGGAGCAGCACCTCTAAACTTAGGAAGGAGAGAAGGATGAACATTTATGCAGCCCTTTGGCGGAAGATTCAAAAGCCAATTAGGAAGAATCTTTCCGTAAGCTACCACCACGATAGCTTCTGGATTTAACCCCATTAAAACCTGTTTGAGCTTCTCATCCAGCTTTTGAGGAGTTAAAACCTTGAGATTCATTTTCTCAGCCAACTCTTTGACTGGTGAAGGCTTGAGTTTTAATCCTCTTCCTCTAGGCTTGTCCGGCTGAGTAACTACTGTCAATAACTCATGTTCCCTATGTAAGGCTTGTAAAAAAGGAAGGGAAAAAAAGGGCGTTCCCATAAAAATGAGGCGCATTTTATTTAGAAGAAAAAGGGCTTGGATCTGTCTGAGTTAGTAAAAAGTATTTTGAAATTTCCGCTAGCGCTTTTCTTCTTTCCTCCTTCGAAGCTCTGTCTAGAATGAGAGTCCCATTGAGATGGTCAATTTCATGCTGGATTACTCTTGCCATGATGTCTTCAGCCTCAATAATCTGTACATTTCCTTTCAAATCCAAGGCTTTAACCTTTATCCTCTTAGAGCGAGGAATATTTACCGTTACACCGGGAAGACTCAAACATCCTTCCTCCACAATTTCCTTCTCTTCGCTCATTTCAATTATCTCAGGGTTTATTAAAACCATGGGGTTTTCTCCCGGTTCGCAGACGCAAATCCTCTCCAGCACACCTATCTGAGTTGCCGCCAGTCCAACTCCCCTTTCCGCCCTCATCGTCTCAAGCATACTCTTAGCCAAATTGGAAATACTCTTATCTATCTTCCTTACTGGCTTTGCTTTCTCTCTTAAAATTGGGTCTCCGAAAATCCTTATCCTCAATAAATTCATCTCCCCAAAACAGAGGTAATTTTATCAGAAATCAAAGCATGGAAACAGGATCGACGTCTATAATTAATTTGCTTTCTCTATCGACTTTTTCTTCCAAAAAATTTAACTTTTGAATTTCCTCTGGGTCTATCTTTATAGTAAGGTGATATCGGTAATATCCATGCAGTTTCTGAAGTGGGGCGGGTGAAGGACCCAAGTAACTTAATTTCCTCTCTTCCAACTCTCCAATCACTCCTTTTAGAAATTCCTCTGCCTTCTCCTCGCTCTTAGCAAAGGAAACCAGCCTGATAAGTTTTTTAAAGGGTGGGTAATGAAGCTCTTTTCTCTCTCCCAGCTCTCTTCGGTAAAAAGATTCATAATCTCCTGAAGCAGCAGATAAAATAGCAGGGTTTGTTGGATTTAAAGTCTGGATTATGACTCTCCCAGGTAAGTTGCCTCTGCCAGCTCTACCTCCTGCCTGCATTATGAGTTGGAAAGTCCTCTCCTCTGCTCGAAAATCAGGTAAATTAAGAGCAGTGTCAGCATTCAAAATACCCACCAAGGTGATATCGGGAAAATCTAAACCTTTAGCTACCATCTGCGTGCCCAGCAAAATAGATTTCTCATTCTCTAGAAATAGTTGAAGAAGTCTTTTATGGGAGCCTCTTCCAGTTACAGTATCCCTGTCCATTCTTATGAGAAATGCTCCTGGGAAAGCTTCTTTCAACTCCATTTCTACCTTTTCAGTCCCCACACCTTTAAAGCTCAAGCGGTAACTTCCACAGTTTTCGCACTCACCCGGTGGTTTTCTTCTAAAATTGCAGTGATGACACAAAAGCTTACCTTCCCTTTTGTGATAGACTAGTGAAACAGCGCAGTAAGGACAAGTAACGGCATTCCCACAGTCCAAGCAGATTAAGAAAGGAGAAAATCCACGACGGTTTAAAAAAAGCAGTGCTTTTTCTCTCTTCTTCAATGTTTCATCAATTTCCTCCCTCAATCTCTCACTGATGAAGCTTTTTTCCTTCTTCATGTCTACTATTTCCACATTTGGAAAATTCCCCCAGCCAAACCTTTTCTTTAAAGATAGGAAAGTAAAAACTTTCTTCTCTGCTAAATACCTTGTTTCGATGGAAGGAGTAGCACTACCCAAAACCACGCTTGCTCCTGTGATTTCCAATAACTTCAAAGCCACCTCTCTAGTGTGATAGCGAGGAGTTCTATTTTGCTTGTAACTTGTTTCGTGTTCTTCATCCAATATAATGAGTCCCAGATTTTTAAGAGGAGCGAAAATTGCCGAGCGAGCTCCTATCACCACTTTGTAATCCCCTTTCTTCAACCCCCACCACTGGTCAAATCTTTCCCTTAAATTCAGAGCACTGTGAAGAACCGTCACTCTCTCACCCAACCTTCTCCTGAAACGTCCTGCCAGTTGCAGAGTAAGTGATATTTCCGGCACCATGACAATCACATCAAGCTCCATCTCCAGTGCTTTTTCTGCCATCAAAATATAAGTTTCAGTCTTACCACTCCCTGTGGCTCCCTGAAGCAAGAAAGCCTTACCACTCTTATTCTTTAGAGAAGAAAAGACTTTTAAGACCACTTCATTCTGCTCCTTTGTAGGATTGACGCTTTCATACTCTTCTTTTAAAAGTGAGTGCGCTTTTCTTCTTTTCACATCATGAACAAATTCCAGAAAACCTTTCTTTCGCAAAGAGTGGATTACTTTTTTGGAAAAGCCTTCTTTTAAAAGGTGTCTTAAGCTTTCCCCACTTCTCAACCTCACTTTTAGAAAAACTTCCTTTTCTAAACCACTTAAACCGTCACTGTCTTTTTTTAAGGGAAGGACCAGTATCTCCTTACGTGGATTTACCTTAGGTTTTTTCAATATAAACTCCGTTCTTAAGATACCTTTTCTCTTAAGCGAAGCGGTAACACTTCGAAAAGAAGGTCCGAAAACGCTCTTTAAAGAATCCGTACTCACCGTGCCTCTTTCTTTTATATAAGAAGCAATTTTTCTTTGTTTTTCTCCTTTCAGCTCGGGGTTTCCATTCACAAAGGTAAAAAATTCCTGAACTTGAGGTACCCCTCCGGGAGGCAGAAAAAGTTTTAAACACTCAGAAAGTGGAGAAAAGTAGTAGCCTGACATCCAGTTTAAAAGTTCGATTTGATATGGATAGATAAGCGGTTCTTCTCCCAGAAGTGCAATGATTTTCCGATGATTTTCGAGTGTGGAATGAGAAGCAAAATCAACTACTACCCCTATACTCTTCCGCTTTCTCAAAGGAACAAGAACCAAAGAGCCAAGCTGTAAACTTCCCTTCAACTCTTCTGGTATAAGATACTCAAAAACAGACTTCTTGCCTTTTGCCTGAACTACAGCCACATGAGCAAAAATAAGCCTCACCAAACTATTTAGAGTTCAATAAAAATTATAAAGACCCAGAGAGACAGCTAGGAAATTCCTGCTTCTTTAGCTAAGAGCTTAGCTTTATCAGTTTTCTCCCAGGTGAAGTCTTTGTCGTTTCTGCCAAAGTGGCCGTAGCAGGCAGTCTTCTTATAAATAGGTCTCCTCAAATTAAGATTTTTAATTATTGCCGCGGGTCTTAAGTCAAAGACCTCTTTAATTAGCTTCTCCACCTTTACGGGGTCGATTTTTTCCGTACCAAATGTTTCCACCATAATGGAGACAGGATGAGCAACGCCGATAGCATAAGCGACCTGAACTTCACATCTATCCGCTAATCCCGCAGCTACAACATTTTTAGCTACATACCTGGCAGCATACGCTCCTGATCTGTCCACCTTTGTAGGGTCTTTGCCTGAGAAGCACCCGCCACCATGCCTAGCCATTCCTCCGTAAGTATCAACAATTGTCTTCCTCCCAGTTAAACCTGTGTCAGCCATAGGTCCGCCCATTTCAAACTTGCCTGTGGGGTTTACCAGAACCCTCAATTTCTTATAATCGGAGAGCTCCTCAGGCAAGATAGGTTTTATCACATGCTCAATCAAATCAGGTTTTAAGAGGTCTTCAACTTCAACACCTGGTCTGTGCTGAGCCGAGATAAGAACCGTATCAATCCTCTTAGGCACTCCGTCTTCATACTCCACTGTGACCTGAGTTTTTCCATCAGGTCTTAAGTAAGGAAGGATGCCTGCTTTTCTCACTTCAGCCAGGCGGTGAGCAAGACGATGAGCCAGAATGATTGGCAAGGGCATGAGTTCTTCTGTTTCTCTGCAAGCATATCCAAAAACCATCCCCTGGTCTCCTGCACCGATTTTGTCAAGCTCGTGATTCTCTGCCACTCCTATTCGCTCTTCTAATGCCTCATTCACTCCTACTGCAATGTCTGGTGACTGCTCATCGATAGAAACAATTACTCCACAGGTGTCGCCGTCGAAGCCGTATTTAGCACGGGTGTAGCCAATCTCCTTCACCGTGTTTCTTACGATTGAAGGGATGTCTACATAAGTTGTGGTAGTGATTTCACCTGCTACTACCACCAATCCAGTGGTAACAAGAGTTTCGCAAGCTACTCTCCCTTTAGGATCGTCCCGGTAAATCGCATCAAGGATAGCATCTGATATCTGATCCGCAACCTTGTCTGGATGACCCTCTGTCACCGACTCCGAGGTGAAAAAATATCTATTTGCCATTTTTCTTCCTCCAGTTAAACAAAATTTAAAAAGTAAAACGGAATTAAATTAACAACAAAAAATAACTACGTCAACTATTAGAAACCAAAAATTCGTTTTGAGAAGATTGTAGGCTCTGCGGCTGTCTCCTAAACTTCCTGTAAAAACAGAGAGGCTCCGGTTACCATTTCCAAAAATTGACCATCTCCGAGAAATATCCGCTTATTCTAGCACAACTTACAAGTGGCTTTTACATTATTTATATTTAGCGGGGTAGCCTACGGGGATGATATATAAAGGTTTGTGATTAGAAGGTATGGAGAGGACTTTTTGAACTTCCTCATCGTAAAAGGCGCCAATAGGCACGGCTCCCAAATTCAGAGCTACAGCTTGAAGAAGCAGGTTTTGGCAAGCGTGTCCTGCTTCCAAGCGAACGTATCGCTCAGCCCGCGCACCGTACTTTCGAGCCGTCCTTTCATAAACACCAGTGATAACAAAGCTGACTGGCGCTTCGGCTGGAGGCTGCTGGTTTAAGGCAGCCGCTGCCAACTCTTTTCTTACATCTTCTTCTTTAACCTCCTCGAGAGCGTGTCTTTGAGGAAGGTAGTGATAAACCCCTTCCGAGTTGACAAGATAGACTTCCAAAGGGTAAAGTGCACCTGCCGAAGGAGCAGTTCGGCCACCAAAAGAAGGCTCAGTTATCCCCTGACAAGCCCAGAGAAGCTGTGAAATCTCTTTTAAACTGAGATCTTTTTTTAAGTAAGAGCGGATTGACCGTCGATTAGCTAAAGTTTCCTCCAAACTAACGTCACTTTTAAGACGCGGCGGTGGGAGTTTAATCTCTTGGGGAGGTGTAATCTTGGCAGCTTGAGGGCGAGAAATTCTAGGACAACCGACCAGCACCAACAACAATAGGAAGAAAGTAGCTGAAAGCTTGACAATTTGAATAAACTGACCTAACTCAAGCTGGTGTTTCATCTCTCCCAACCCTCCAATTTCTCTTTAAAATTTCTAGAAAAATTTTGTTTAATGAGC